>Ga0070741_10004278_pt1 | contig 33568 bp, 29 predicted proteins | sample Coa_R1_4_FD_66440 | JGI IMG/M metagenome (GOLD analysis project Ga0070741, IMG submission 66440) | Surface soil microbial communities from Centralia Pennsylvania, which are recovering from an underground coalmine fire - Coalmine... | ecosystem: Environmental > Terrestrial > Soil > Unclassified ... | reverse complement strand
GACCGGCAGCATCCGCAAAAATTCGACCACGTGCTCGGGACCGAGGATGAGCAGTCCGTCGGGCTTGGACATGTCGGAGAGAATCTTCGCCGCCATCTTGATCGGCGCGACTCCCACCGAGACCACGAGCCCCGTCTCCTCCTTCATCCGCCGCTTAAGCGCAGCCGCCGCGTCAAGGATCGATCCGTGAACCCGCTCGGTGCCGGTGAGATCGAGAAAAGCTTCGTCGAGCGAGAGAGGTTCGACGATGGGGCTGAATTCCTTGAACACGCGCCGAACGGTCCTGGAGACCTCCGCATAGCGATGCATCCGGCCGGGGACGAAGATTCCATGCGGGCAGAGCTTGCGGGCCTGCACGGACGGCATCGCCGAGCGCACGCCGAATTTGCGCGCCTCGTACGATGCGGAAGTCACCACGCCGCGCGCGCTTCGGCCTCCGACGATCACCGGCAATCCGCGCAGTTGGGGATTGTCGAGTTGTTCGACCGAGGCATAGAAGGCGTCCATGTCGGCGTGCGCGATGACGCGCGGCCATCGCGACTCGCGCTCATGGTTCATCGCCTGCATGGTCGTTCTCAGCGCACGGCGGCGATCCGATCGAAAATGGCTCGCGCGGCCTCCTCGCCGCTGCGGACGCAGTCGGGAATACCCACGCCGCGGTAGGCGGCTCCGGCCAGCGCGAAGTGCGGAATTTCCGCGGCCGCGCGCTCGATCGCGCCTATGCGGTCCATATGGCCCACGTCGTACTGCGGCATCGCGTCCGGCCATCGCTGGACCTCGGCGATGGCAGGTGCGGCGGTGACGCCGAGCAGGTCGGCGAATTCGTCGCGCGCGGCCGCGATCATCTCGTCATCCCCAAGCTCCATCATCCCCTTCTGCAGCACTCCGCCCAAAAAGGCACGCGCGAGCAGCGCGCCTTCTGGCGCCCTGCCCTGGTACTTGAGGCTCGAGAAGCTGCCCGCGATGATCTTGCGGTTTTCCGCGATCGGAACCACGAAGCCGAACGCATTGGGAGGCGCCGGGAAATCCTCGATCCGGAACGCCATGTTCACCACCGCCGCCGACGCGTAGGTGATCGTTCCAAGAAGTTCGGCGAGTCCCGGGTTGATTGCGCGGACGATCCGGGCGGCGGCGAAGGCAGGCGCGGCGCAAATCACCGCGTCCGCAGCCATCCGCTCCCCGCTCGCCAGCGCAACCGTCCATCCGCCGTCACCGTGACGCTCAATTCCGCTAACTTCGGCGCCGAAGCGAAGCGAGGAGCCGACGCGCGACTGCAGCGCTTCGACCAGCGATCCCATCCCACGGCGGAACGACAGGAACAGGTTCCACCGGGCGCCGCTGGTGCCGGACGATTGAGCGGCGCGCGCCTTCTCCGCGGCGCGCAGCCCCCGAATCACGCTTCCATACTTCCGCTCCATCTCGACGAACCGCGGCATGGTCGCGCTGATGCTCAACCGGGTGGGGTCGGCGGTGTAGATTCCGCCGGCCAGCGGCTGCGCGACGCGATCGAGGACCTCGCGGCCGAGCCGCCGCGTCACGAACGAAGCGAGACTCTCATCGCCGCTGTCCGCGCGCCGGGGAATGAGCGGTTCGAGGGCAATACGGAGCTTGCCCGCGGTGGAGAACAGAGGGCTTCCAAGCACCGACATGAAACGGGACGGGGCGAGCAGGGAGAACCCTTCGGGAATCTCGACGAGCCTGCCGGCCCTTACAACGTAGGTGCGCCGAAACTCCGGCCGCGTGGGAATGAGTTCGGTTGCGAGGCCGATTCGCCGGGCAAGCTCGGCGGCGGCCGGCTTTTCGGTGAGAAACGAATCCGCGCCAGCTTCGATCACGAAGCCGTCGCGCCGGATCGTTTTGAGAGGTCCGCCGGCGCGCGTTCCACGCTCGAGGATGCTGACCTCGACGGGCATTTCACGCGCCGCCGCGAGCTCGCCGAGATGATGAGCGGCGGCAAGTCCGGTGATACCGCCCCCGACTATTAGAATCCGCTTCATTCAACCTGATGCGCACCGCCGTCGCGGAGCATCCCGGCAATTTTCCCCCCTGCCGATGCGTATGAAAAGCGCGCGGGCGGGGCAGCGGATGTGTCCGTTGGAAGCAACCTTCAGCGCATGGGCAGTGCGCGGGGCGCTCGAACTTGAAGACCCGCCTCCGCTTCGGGCGGCTTCCCTAGGTCCGCCACCATCGGCGAAGAGCGACGAGAGACCAGATCGCTTCCACAATCCCGAACGGCCACGCTCCCTGAAGAAAACCGTATGTCGATCCGAGAGCGCACGACCCGGCGAACGCCAAAATGAACCATTGGCTTCTATCTTCCAGCGCGTAGCAGATCAGCATCGCACTGACCGCGAACAAGCCGAAAAGCGAAAGCGAGTCCATCACTCGAAGCCGGGCGTAGAGATACGTCGAGGCTTCATTCTACCTGCCGGCAAAAACGATGCACCTGCAGCGCAAGCCTGGGGTCAGGAAGCAAGCGCCTGTGGCGCGTCCGAGGGAGGCCTTAGGCGGACGGGCGCAGGCCTCCGTTGGAGACGGGCTTGGGAGCGTTGGCGCGGACCCGTTGCTGGCTCGTCTGGGGAGTCCAGTGATCGGGCAGGTCGTCCCACAGATCGCGCAGATAAGGCGCGACCTCCAATCCGAACAAACGCGTATTTTCGGCGCCCACCTCTTCGGGAAGATTTCCCATGTGGGGTGTTGCGATCAGTTGCCCCACACGCAGGTCGGTTATCAGTTCCCGAAGCCTTTGCTGCACGCGCCGGGGAGAGCCCGCGATGATGTAGCCTTTCTCGTCGTACTCCCAGAAGCTCATGTCGCCGCGCGCGGCGCGGGCGCGATCCTCAGGGGTGAGCTTGCTCTGCCCGATTCGAAGCTGCTCGTTCTGCGACTTGATCGAACGCACGGTGGTGTAGCCGGGAGGATTCAGGAACCCGGGCGCCGGGGCGGCGTTGCGATGAAAATACCGGACCGCCTCGTAGTAGAGTTTTTCCGCTTCGGCGTCGGTGTTTGCCACGCACACCATCTGCGTAAACGCCATCCGATGCGGGTTCATCGTGCCGCCCCGCTTGTCAACGTACTCCCAGAACGAATCGACCAGCGGCTTGGACGAGTACAGGCCCGAGAACGAGAGATGGCCGTAGCAGTAGTCGTTGTCGATCACGAGGTCCCAGGTCTCCACGCTGCCTCCGCCGCCCGGCACCCAGATCGGCATCCGCTTCTGGACCGGGCGCGGCCAGATATTGACGTAGCGCAGCCGGGTGTACTTTCCGTTGAAGGCGAAGGGCTCCGGCTCCGACCATGCCATGAGGATCAAACGGCGGGCTTCCTCGAACCGCTCGCGCATCTCCACCGGCGTCATTCCATACGCGAACGTCGAATCCATCGGAGTGCCGAGCACGAATCCGGCCGCGAGCCGCCCGCCCGACAGGCAATCGAGATATGCGTATTCCTCGGCGACCCGCGTCGGCGGATTGTAGAGCGCAAGCGAATTGCCGACTACCGTGATCGCAGCGTTGTTCGTCGACGAGGCGAGGCTTGCCGCGAGCAGATTCGGCGAGGGCGTGACGGCAAGAGGGGTCTGGTGATGCTCGTTCACGGTGAGGCCGTCGAACCCGACCTGGTCGGCCAGTTGCATCAGCCGGATGAACATCCTGTACATCTCGCCCGCTTTCAGGGGATCGATGAGATGCGCCGGCGGAGTGACCCATGCGGACTTGTGCGTCTCGCGAAAATCGGCGGGCAGGTGAGGGTAGGTGACTTCGGCGAACCAGTGGAATCTCATTCGCGGCTTCCTTTCGGCATGCGGGCGGCGGTTTGAAGCTCTTCGGGGCTGTCAGTTCGGGCTGATCCGGCTCTGCTCGGTGCGATAGGCGAGCAGGCGCTCCACGTCGAACTTGAAAATCCGCGCGGCATTGAGTCCGAGGATCTTTGCGCGCTGGTCCTCGCTCAGATGGCCCATCTGGCGCTCGATCGCCTCGGCGGAATGCGGCCACGTGCCTTCATGATGCGGATAGTCGTTGGACCACAGGAAGTTGTCGATCAGGTTGAACTCCCGCGCGAGCCCGAGTCCCGCGCGATCCTCCTGAAACGCGACGGCTCCATGCGCGCGGAAATATTCGCTCGGCAGCATCTTGAGCTTCGGATACGCCCACATGTGATGCTTGATATATCCCTCGTCCATCGCATCCAGCGCCCACGGCACCCATCCGATTCCCGACTCGATCGCGGCGAAAGTGATTTTGGGGAATCGCTCGAGCACTCCGGAGGCGCACAGCGCGGTCACGGGCTCGATCGCCTGCACGAGGGCGTGCGCGACATAGTTAATCACCGCGCCGCCATCCTTGGTCGCGCCGCGCGGATCGCGTCCGGTGCCGATATGAAAGGTGATGGGGAGGCCGGCGTCCTGGATCAGCGCCCACATCGGGTCGAAGATCGGCATGTTGTAGTTGGGATCGCGCGCATCCTGGGAATTGAAGACCGGCTTGCAGGGCAGCGTAAGTCCGCGAAAGCCGAGCTTCGCCACGCGCTCGATCTCGGCAATCGCCCCATTCACGTCGGCGGTCGCGATCGCCGCCATCGGCGACATCCGGTCATTGTAAGGTCCGAAGACCTCCCACGCCCAGTCGTTCCACACGCGGCATTGCGCCTGCGCAAATTCGGCATCGCGCGTCGCCCACATGAACAATCCCTTGTTGGGGAAGATGATCTCGGCATCGACACCATCGCGCCGCCGGTCGGCGAGGCGCTGGGCGATATCGGCGCCCGCGCGATTGCGCATCAGGTCCTCGCCCTCGAAGATGCTCTCCTGGAGGCGGGTGCGTCTGAGGCCGTCGGTGACGACCCATTTGACGCCGTCCTTGTCCACTTCAATTTTAGGAAGGCGGTTTTTGAACTTTTCGTCGATCCGCTCCGCCCACAGGTTCGACGGCTCGTTGGCGTGGCAGTCGGCCGAGATAAGGAGGTAGCGGTTGTGGTCGTCGGGTCGCGCCGAGCGTGCCCATCCCGAATGCCCCGGCGTTTCGAGGCGCCATCGGTTCGCCGCATCGATTGTCTGTTCCATCGCTTTCCCCCTCCGGTCCCAGGTGGGTTGCTGGGTTTACCGTAGCATTATCGGGTGGACTCTCATCAAGCCGCGATGCAGAGTTGGGGGCGAGCCCAAAAACCGGGGTTCGGTCTCCCGAAAGCGAGGATTTGCCATGATCGTCGTGCATCATCTCAACGATTCCCGCTCGCAGCGCATCCTGTGGCTGCTCGAAGAACTGGACGTGCCCTACGAGATCAAGCGCTATCAGCGCGATCCGCAGACCCGGCTCGCTCCGCCCGAGCTCAAGCATGTCCATCCGCTCGGCAAGTCGCCGGTGATAACCGACGGCGGACGCACCATCATCGAGTCCGGCGCAATCGTGGACTATATCGTGCGGCGTCACGGCAACGGGCGCCTGCAGCCCGCAGTCGATTCGCCGGAGTACGACGAGTACGTGCAATGGCTGCATTATTCCGAAGGCTCGGCGATGCTGCCGCTCATCATGAACCTGTACGTGATGACGCTCGGAGAGGGGGGCAAGCCTTTGCATGATCGGATCAACGGCCAGATAGCCAGCCATCTCGGGTTCATCAACCAATCGCTGTCCGGAAAGCGCTTTCTCGTCGGCGACACGTTCAGCGCCGCGGATATCCAGATGAGCTTTGTCGGCGAGGTTGCCGGCGCATTCGGTCTTCGCTCCGCCTATCCGAACCTCGATGGGTGGGTGAAGGGGCTTCACGAGCGGCCTGCGTACAAGAAGGCGCTCGAAAAGGGCGGCCCCTACGCGTACTCGAATTGATCGCGGGGACGCGCGCGGCTATTCGCGAGAGGCCCGCGCGATTTCGGCCACCATCGCGATGAATTCCGGATGATCGCCGACCGTGGCCGCCCGCTCCATCCGGACGCCGGCCTCGCGCGCCGCCCGCGCCGCATCGATATCGAGGTCGTAGAGAACCTCGACGTGGTCGCTTAGAAAGCCGATGGGCACGACCACGGCGGCCGACCCGCGCTCAAGATTGCTCAGCTCGGCGGTGATATCGGGTCCGAGCCACGGCTCGCGCGGACTTCCGCTGCGGCTCTGATAGGCGAGCGTCCAGCGTGCGGCGCCGAGCCGTTTCGCCACCAGCTCGCACGATTCGGCGAGCTGCTCGACGTAGCGCGCCTGGGAAGCCATCGTGACCGGGATGCTGTGGGCGGTGAAGATCAGGCTTATGCGGGCGCGCTCGATGCCCTCGAGGCGGGCGAACGCGGCTTGGCCGCGATCGGCGACGGCGGAGATGAATCGCGGATGCGTATGCCATGGCTCGGGATACTCAACCTCGGGCGCACGCGGTCCGATCGCCTCCCGCGCCGCGCGCACCGCCGCCTGATATCGCTCCCAGCTCGCCTCGCATCGGAAGGCTGACATGATGAAGCACAGGGCGCGGTGCACGCCGGCGCGTTCCAGCGCGACCATCGCGTCGACCACGTACGGCTCCCAGTTGCGCATCCCGACTTCGACCGGCATCGCGATTGCGTCGCTCTGAAGCCGCTCGCGCAGCGCTGCCGCCTGCCGCATCGTGATGTCGTTGTAGGGTGACCGGCCGCCCAGAGCCTCGTAATGGCGCACCACTTCCTCGTAGCGTTCGCGGGGCACCGGCCGCCCGCGCAGGACATTGTCGAGAAAGGGGCGAATCTCCTCGGCACGCGTCGGACCTCCGAATCCGACGATCATCACGCCGTCGCATCGCCCCGCCGATGCCATCTCGTTCGCCTACTTCCGGCTCATCTCGTGAACCGCGTCCACCAATGCGATCACGTGATCGACCGGCGTCTCCGGCAGAATACCGTGGCCCAGGTTGAAGATATGGCCGGGGCGTCCGGCCGCCTTGTCCAGGATCGCGCGCGCACGCGCGCGGATTTCGGGGATGTCGGCGAAGAGCGCGATGGGGTCGAGATTTCCCTGCACTGCCACGTCGTGGCCGACCCGCCGCCATGCCTCGGCGAGGTCCACGCGCCAGTCCAGCCCGATCACGTCTCCGCCCGCCTCGCGCATCAGCTCGAGGAGATTTCCGGTGATGGTTCCAAAATGAATCACCGGCACGCCCGGCTTCACCATCGAGATCAGAGTCGCCGTGTGAGGCAACACGAAGCACCGGTAGTCATCCGGGCCGAGGCTTCCCACCCAGCTGTCGAACAACTGGATCGCGCTCGCTCCCGAGTCGACCTGCATGTTGAGGTAGTCAGCGGTCACGCGCACCAGCGTCTCCATCAGCCGGTTCCACGTCTCCGGCTCCTTGTACATCAGGGTCTTGGTGGCCTGATATTGGCGCGACGAACCGCCTTCGATCAGGTACGAGGCGAGCGTAAAGGGAGCGCCGGCGAAGCCGATTATCGGAGTGGTCGAGCCGATTTCGGAATCCACCAGCCTGATCGATTCGCCGACGAAGGACAGCTCGCGCGCATCGACCTCGCCGATTCGCGCAAGGTCGGCGGCGGTGCGGATTGGGCGATCGATGATCGGTCCGTCGCCCTTCTCGTAATGGAGTCCGACGCCCATCGGAATCAGCGGGAGCAGGATGTCCGCGAAGATGATGGCGGCATCGACGCCGAGCCTGCGGACCGCGGTGACGGTAACTTCGGCCGCCAGCGCGGAGTTCGTGCACATCTCGATGAATCCGTGGCGGTCGCGCACGCGGCGATATTCGGGCATATAGCGCCCCGCCTGTCTCATCAGCCATATCGGCGTGTATGGGGCAGGCTCGCGCCGGCACGCCTTGAGAAACGGATGGTCCCACAGGCGGGGGCGCGGCGCGTTTTCACGGCTGAGAGTCCGAGCGCGGGTTCGCGGTTCGACGGCCGCCGTCGCACGCTTGTCCGCCAGAATCGCGCGCGAGCGCCGCGCCGCCTCCCGCACCAGGTGGCCGAGCTTCGGATGCTCGGGTTCGAGATCGGCGGGAATTCCGCGATTTTCGAGCTCGCGCGAACAGACCGGGCCGACCGATCCAATCACCATCCGCCTGAGTTCCCGCCGCACCGCATCGCCGATTCCCTCCGCATCGGCAACCTGCATCACGTTCGTCACCTGGTTGGAGCTGGTGAACAGGACCACGTCGGCGTTGCCATCGGCGATCGCGCGGAGCGCGCCGGTAAGGGGTCCGCGATCCTCCGGAAGGGTCCATCGGTACACTGGGACCACGAGCACTTGCGCCCCGCGCGCTTCGAGCGCGCATACGAGGTCGTGGTTCGACACGCCGTACTCCTGCACGGCGGCGCGCCTGCCTTTGAGGTCGTATAGCCGCACGAGCGCATCCAGCAGTTCGCGCCAGGTGTTCGGCTCGGGCGCTTCCAGGGTGGGTTCGACCCCAAGCTCGCGAAGGGCGGCGAGCGGCTTGGGCCCGCGCACGACGGTGACGATGCGGGAAAGCGCGGCGGTAAGCGCGGCGCGCGCGTAGCGAGTCTCCATCGCCTGGAAGAGCGCGCGCACCCCGACCCCGGTGAGGAAAATCGCGATATCGATCTCTCCGGCCACAAGCCGCTCGGCGAAATCCATCGCCGCGGGATTCTCCTCCATCGCGACCTCTCGCATCGCCGGCGCGACGATCGCGCGGCCGCCGGCGCGCTCGATGAGCCGCGCCGTCTCGGCCGCCATCCTGCTTTCAAAGGCGACCACGCGCAGACCCGCGAAATCGGGCCGCTCGGCGGGAGTTTCCGTCAAATCCACCATCGAACCGGGCTTCGTATTTATCTTGCCTTTGCGCGTCGGGCCAAGTCTACGCCCGTCGATTTGGGCCTCGCCCCCGCGCGGGCGAAGTGCTACCGATGATTGGCTGCGGGAGGATTGGATCGATGATGCCACCGAGAGTGATGATTTTGGCGATTGCGGCAGTTGCCGCGCTTGCCGCACCTTCTTTCGCGCACGATTCCGGCGCTCCCGCCAAGGCCGATGGAGGGGAGCCGGTCTTCTCCGGTATGGGCCGCGTGCATCATCGTGTCACCACCAACTCTCCCGAGGCGCAGAAGTACTTCGATCAGGGCCTCGCGCTCGTCTATGCGTTCAACCACGATGAGGCCCAGCGCTCGTTCGAGCAGGCGGCGAAGATCGACCCGTCGATGGCGATGGGGTGGTGGGGAATCGCGCTGACCGTCGGCCCCAATATCAACCTTCCTGAAGACCCGGTTCGCGGGAAAGTCGCCTATGACGCGATCCAGAAGGCGCGCTCGCTCGAGTCCGGGGCAAGCCCCGAAGAACGCGCGCTCATCGATGCGCTCGCCAAACGCTACGTCGCCAGTGGGGCGATGACGATGGAACAGCAGCGGGCGTATGCGGACGCGATGCGCGAGGTGTGGAGGAAGTATCCCAGCGATCCCGACGTCGGCGCGCTTTTCGCCGAGTCGATGATGGATTTGCATCCGTGGCAGCTATGGAGCAGGAACGGCACGCCGGCGGAAGGCACCGAGGAAATCGTGGCGACGCTCGAGGCGGTGCTCGCACGCAATCCCGACCATACCGGCGCGAACCACTACTACATACATGCCGTGGAAGCCTCCCCGCGGCCCGATCGCGCGCTGCCGAGCGCCGCGAAACTCGGGAGATTGGCGCCTGCCGCCGGACACCTGGTGCATATGCCGTCGCACATCTATATCCGCACCGGGAACTACCCCGCATCCGCCGAGGCCAATGCGAAAGCAATCGAGGCCGACAAGAAGTACCTCGCGGCAAGGCCGGAACTCGGCGTGTATCGCGTCATGTACTACTCGCACAACATCCAGTTCCTGTGGGCGTCGCGCATGATGGAGGGGAACAAAAAGGGCGCCACCGACGCGGCAAACCAGCTCACTGCCGCCGTGACGCCGGAGATGGTACGGCAGATGCCGATGGGTGAATTCCTTCTGCCCGCCGGCATGTTCAACTTGGCGCGCTTCGCCGAATGGGACGCCATCCTGATCGAGCCGGCGCCTCCCGGCGACATGAAGTACACTACCGGAATATGGCATTACGTGCGCGGCCTCGCCCTTGCCGCAAAGGGCCGCCCGGAAGATTCAGCACGTGAACAGCAAGAGCTCGATACGATTGCGCAGGCGATGCCCGCCGACGTGATCATCGGACAGAACCATTCGCGCGACCTGCTGATGCTCGCGTCCGAGGTCTTGAAAGGCGAACGCGCCCTGCACGAAGGCGACGACAAGGCCGCGATCGCCCATCTCCAGCGCGCCGTAGCGCTACAGGATGCGCTCGACTACGAGGAACCGCCCGCGTGGTACTACCCCGTGCGCGAATCTCTGGGCTACGCGCTGCTCGCCCAGGGCAAGACCCGCGATGCCGAAGCGGTGTTCAACGACGAGCTCGTTCACGATCCGAATAACGGATGGGCGCTGGCGGGGCTGGTGCGATGCCTGGAACAGCGCGGCGCCGCCACCACCGACGCCCAGGTGCGCTTCAAGCAGGCGTGGGCACATGCGGATGTGAGCCCGTACGACATCTACATGGCCGCTTCCACCGCATCGGCACGCTAGCGCTGCCGCATCGGCGGACACCCAGTGGGCGCGATTTGCGCTTGCGTTGCGCGGCAGATGTGCGAAGCTTCGCGGCGGGAGGTGTCTCCATGCCTGAAGCGGTTGTCCTGCTGGAGAAGAGCGAGAACATAGCCGTCGTCACCCTCAACCGGCCCGAAAAGCTCAACGCTCTCAATCGCGAGTTGCGCCACGAGTTCTGCCGCACGATGCAGAATCTCCGGACGGACCCCGAGGTCGGATGCGTTATAATCACCGGAGCGGGGCGCGCGTTCTGCGCCGGACTCGATCTAAGAGAACTCAGCAACGAGTCGCTGGAGGATGCCGGCAACGTCAACTTCGTCTCGGTCATCGAGGACATGGAAGTTCCTGTAATCGCCGCCGTGAACGGATTTGCGGTGACCGGAGGATTCGAGCTGGCGCTCGCCTGCGACATTATCATCGCCGCCGAGACCGCCCGCTTCGCCGACACCCATGCGCGCGTAGGCGTGATGCCGGGCGGCGGGATGACGGCGCGGCTGCCGCGCGCGGTCGGAATCCGCAAGGCGCGGGAGCTTTCCTTCACCGGCAAATATCTCGGCGCCGCGGAGGCGGAGCGGATGGGGCTGGTCAATCGGGTGGTTGCGGCGGATCGGCTGATGAGCACGGCGAGGGAGATGGCAGGGCAGATCCTGAGTTCCGACCCCGTGATCATCCGCAATCTAAAGCGCCTCTACGATCTGACGTCCGAGGCCTCGCTCGGCGAGGCGCTTCGAATCGAGCAGGATTTCTTTCGCGCGTACCGCCAGCGGGGCCATCTGCGCAACTTCGATGAACGCAGGCGCGCGGTGATGGAGCGCGGGCGCGCGCAAACGCGACCCTGAAAATCGAAAGGAAGCCGGCCGATGAAAAAATGCTTCTCGACCCCGTTCGCGGTTCTTGCGATCTCGGCGATACTTGGCGCGGGAGCGCTCGCGCAGGCTATGAATCCGGCGCTTCAGGCGACCGTGGTCGAAACCGCACCGGTTCCGGAATCCAAGATTCCCGCGAACATCAAGGATGCCGTCAACTCCCCGGAGCGTCCCGCGGAGGATCGCGCCCTGGATGCCGGCCGCAAGCCGGAGCAGATGCTCGCGTTCTTCGGAATCAAACCCGGGATGCGCGTGGCGGATCTGTTCGCGGGCGGCGGTTACACCACGGAACTGCTTTCACGCGCGGTCGGCCCGAGCGGCAAGGTGTACTCGCAGAACGGCAAGTTTCCCGAGAAATACAAGAAGATCCGCGATGCATGGGAAGCGCGCCTCAAGAAGCTCGGCAACGTTGTCGAAATCGACAAGCCCTTCGACTCTCCCGATCTGCTGCCCATGCCCGCAGGCTCGCTCGACGCGGTAATAATCAATCTCAACTATCACGACCTCGTCGGCGAGAAAGTCGATCGCGACCGGGTCAATCGGGAGGTGATGGCGGCGCTCAAGCCGGGAGGTGTCTACGGAATCGTCGATCACAGCGCGCAGCCCGGTTCCGGCGATCGCGACACCACGACCCTCCATCGAATCGACGAAAACTTCGTGATCAGCGAGGTCGAGAAGGCGGGCTTCAAGCTCGAGGCGCGCTCCAGCGCGCTCAGGCATCGCGAGGATGACCGCACGTGGTTTGTCTTCGCCCATCGCGGCGAGACCGATCGCTTCATGCTCAAGTTCGTCAAGCCGCATTAGAAATCGGCAACTTGGCAGCGCTCGTTCGCGCCCGGAGATGATAAAATGAAGACGGGACTCTTCGCTTTGGGTATTGGCACGGGGACGCATCCGGAAGTCGTGCGCGCCACGGCTCAGAACGCCGAACGCGTCGGATTCTCCACGCTCTGGGTCGGAGAGCACGTCGTGCTTTTCGACCGGCACGATTCGAAATATCCCTACTCCGAAAAGGGCAACTTTCCGCTCCCCGCCGACGCCGACTGGCTCGATCCGTTTATCACCCTCACCTTTGCCGCCGCCGTCACACGGAAAATCCGGCTTGCAACCGGAATATGCCTTGTGCCCGAACACAACCCGCTGGTGCTCGCAAAGGAAGTCGCTTCGCTTGACCGGCTTTCGGGAGGCCGCTTCGCGCTGGGCGTGGGAATCGGATGGTCGGCGGAGGAGTTCGCCGCTCTCGGAATTCCGTTCGAGCGCCGTGCCCATCGCACGCGGGAGTATGTGGAAGTGATGCGGCGGCTGTGGGGAGAACCGGTCGCGAGCTTTCACGGGGAATTCGTGAACTTCGACGATGCGCGAGCGTTTCCCAAGCCTGCCCGCGGCGCCGCACTCCCGGTCCTGTTCGGCGGCGAAAGCGGCCCCGCGCTCAAGCGCGTCGCGGATATCGGCAACGGATGGTTCGGGTTCAATCTTGACCCGGCCGAGGCTCGCGAAAAGATCGGCCGCCTTCGCTCACTCCTCGGCGAGCGCGGACGAAAGCCTTCCGAGGTCGAGATAGTGGTGGCGCCCTACCTCAAGCGAATCACCACCGACGACCTGCGACGCTATCGCGATGCGGGCGTGGACGAGGTCGTATTCGTTACCACTCCGCCCGCCGATGCGGCGAAGGTTCCCGGATGGCTCGACAAGATGGCTTCCGACTGGGTCGAGCCAGCATCGCGTCTTGCGTGAAACGGGCCGTCAGGAGGCGGCCGGCTTCAGCTCGATGGCGAATTGGGCGGCCGCGTTGCCGCCCAGCATCCGCGCGATAAGCTGATCCTCGACGCGCGCCGCCCTCAGCGTCTCGATCGCGTCGAGCGCGCTGGTGGTGTCCTGATGCGGATAGCGGGAGCCCCAGACCACTTTCTGCGCGAACGCGTGCGGCACCTTCTGGATAAGCCGCTCCTCCGCGTCGAAACCAAGCATCACGCGGCCCTCCTCCCACATTTCCTCCACGTCGGTCCGCACCGGGTAGTAGTGGAGCAGCGGGATGGTGCGCGTCGACGCTTCCATTTTCTCCAACACCTCTTCCATCCACGATGCCTTGCCGTGCGACACCACGACCCGCATGTTCGGATATCGCTGCATCACGGTGAATCCGATAAGAGTCGATGCGACGAACATGTGGTTGTCGAGCCACGGCGCGATTATCTGGGCGATCGGATGGCCCAGCGGAGGCGCCCCGGTAAAGGTGAACATCGAGGATACGCCGCCTCCCGCCGCAGGTCCTCCGCCCGCGCTCATGATGCCGGAGAACTGGTTCAGGCGGGCTTTCACCTTTTCGAAGAACTGCCCGTGCGAGGTCCACTCCGGATTCCACAGCCCGGCGGTCGAATGCACCGCGGCGGCCATCCCGAGCCGCTCCAGTTCCGCCCACAGCGGGTCGTAGTAGGGATGGGTGAAATAGTGGCCTTCGAGGAACATCGGGCGGATGAAAGCGCCGCGAAAGCACGGGATCGCCGACACGCGGCGCAGCTCGAGGATCGCGTGATCCATGTTCTGCAGCGGGATCATCGCCGCCGCGAAAAGCCGCCCCGGCGCCGCCTTGCAGAAATCCGCGATCCAGTCGTTGTATGCGCGAGCGAGCGCGTATGCGACGTCGGGATCCTCGATCAGGTGAAACCCCTCGGCGAACCAGGTCGGGTACAAAAAGGCCTGATCGATCCCCATCGCGTCCATGTCCTTAAGGCGCGCGGCCGGGTTCGACGCGCCTTCGGTCATCGGATGGCGCCGGTTGGGATCGAGCTGTCCGACCTGCTCCCACGTCATCCCGGGCCGCCATATCGCGTGGCGCGGGATGTTCGAGTTCATAGGATCGCGGAGGATCTTTCCGTTGACCTTCAGGTAGGAGCCGTTGGTTCCCTCTTCGCGCCACAGGGCATGCTTGCCCAGGGTTCGAAATTCGGGGTCGAGGTATTTTTCCCAAAGCTCGCGGGGCTCGACCACATGCGAGTCCGCATCGAATACCGGAAATGGGTTCCTGCTCATAATGCGTGCTCCGCCGCGGGTTTCGTTACATCCGCCTGACCGCGGCTTCCGGCTTGAGCGCCTGCCTGACTTCCTCTTCGGTCGGCCACCAATCGGGACGTTCGATCTCGGTCACGCGGTCGGCGATGAAGCTTTTAGGCGGATCGATCCTGTACATCTTGCGCGCATTGCCGCCCAGGAACTTGGCCTGGTACGACTCCGGCAGTTCGCACTTGCGCATCGTCTCGATCGCCCGCCACGCATCGTCGCCGTCGTGATGGTAGACGTCGGAGGACCAGGCGAGGATGTTCTCGTAGAACTCGGGGAAGCGCGACGGCGGCGCCTCATCGCCCTCGAATCCCGTCACGCAATGTTCGAAGAAGGTTTCGCTCGGCAGCCGCTTGAGCGGCGGAAGCTTGCGATCGTTGCGATAAAGCTTGTATGCCTTGTCGCATTCGTCGAGCACGAAACTGAGCCAGGTTGACGACGCCTCGAACACCGCCGCCCTGAGCTTCGGGAACCGCTCGAAGAATCCCGACATCAGCACCATTACCACCCACAGCGATGCTTCGGCCTGAAAGTCCTGCACGTTGATCAGGAAGGTGTGAGGCAATCCCGCCGAGGTCGCGCTCAGGCCGATGAGCTCGGCCCCGGAGTATTGTTCCGTGTATCCGGGCGGCTTGAGCAGGCCGAGCGCGGGAAACGGATGCATTCCGTAAACCATCCCGGTCTCCTCCATCGCCCGCCACACCCGCGCATACTTCGGCTGAATCGGATAATTTCCCATCGCGTCGATCGGCCTGACCAGCCCGACCCGGCATCCCCTCGCGGCGACGCGGTAGATTTCGTCCTCGGCGAACTTCGGATCCTGCATCGGCAGCAGAGCGGCGAAGTACAGGCGCTGCGGATTCTCCTGGCAGTACTCGTATGCCCAGTCGTTGTACGCCTTGCACATCGCTCGCGCGCCCATCGAATTCAGGATCCACGGATAGGTGTCGATGTCGGTGGGGATGATCATGACCTGATCGATTCCCTGGACATCCATGTCGCGAAGCCGCGCCTTGGGCTCGTACGAGCCCTTGTGGTCGAGGTAATCGGCCTGCTCCGCGGTAAGCGCCGTTTTGGGGTCGAGATTGCGCACGTTGAACGCGCGCTGGATGTCGTGTTTGAGGCCGGGGCCCGCCAGCGTCAGCACGTTTACCGCGCCCGGTGTCCCGTGAATCCGCTGCGAGCCGAGCCCGGTGTTGGCGAAGCCGTTGACCACGAGCTGCTTGCTGTCGGGGTCGAACCAGATGCTCTGCTTGAGGGCCTCGTATTCGTCGCTGGTCAGCCAGTCGCGGGCCCTTTCCCACAGCCATGGCGGTTCCGTGACGTGCGCATCGCAGTCGAACGTCGGAAAATTCTTGGTCATGGGCGGAAATTTCTGGATGGGCATGGCGGCACCTCCGAATCGCCCGAGGGCGATTTCCCTCGCTTGCGCTTACTCGCTTTCCAGCCACGCGTCCGGCATCGCGTTCACCCCGTGCCGGGCGAAGATGGCGTCGATTTCCTTCATGTCGGCATCCGAGATGGACCATCCGACCGCGCCGATATTGTCGTTCACCTCGCGCTCGTTGCGGCATCCCACCAGCGCGGTGCTGATCGCGGGATTCGACAGCGTCCATCGAAGCGCGAACTGCGGCAGCGTCTTGCCGTATCGTTTCGCGATCGGCTTCAGATCCTCCACCGCGCGCAGGTTCTTGAGGAAATGGTCGGGGCCGAACAGATGCTGGAACAGGTTGATATTGCCGAGCTTGCCGCGGCGCGATCGCCAGTCATCCGACCCGAAGTCCATCTCCTCCGTCATCGTGCCGGTCAGGATTCCGTATGCCAGCGATCCGTACGCCATGACCCCGATGTTGTTCCTGAGGCAGTACGGAAAGATCTCTTTCTGCATCCGGCGATCGAACATGTTCCAGCAGTACTGGACCACGTCGACGCGCCGCGCCTTCATGCATGCTTCGATCTCGTGCAGCTTGAAATTGGAAAGCCCGACCGCGCGCACCTTGCCCTGCCGGACCAGGTCGTCCAGCGCCTTCATCGTCTCCTCGAACGGCGTGTTCCGGTCGGGCCAGTGAATCAGATAGACGTCGACGTAGTCGGTGTTGAGGCTCTTGAGGCTCTTCTCGATCGACTCCATCACCCGCTTGCGAGTGCTGTCGCGATAGTTGGGCGCGTCGGGATAGCCGACGCCGAACTTGGTGGTGATGACGGCTTCCTTGCGGCGCGCGCCCAGCGCCTTCGCGAGCGACTTCTCCGAGGCGCCGAAGCCGTAGGCCTCGGCGGTATCGAAGCAGTTGATTCCCTGGTCTAGCGCGCGGTTTACGGCCTTGATGAATTCGGTTTCCTCGATGCTGCCGTAGCCGCCGCCTATCTCCCAGCATCCGACTCCGACCGCCGAGATCCTGATTCCGGTCTTCCCGAATTCCCGATATTCCATCGCCGTCCCTCCGGTTGCGGTCGCGATGCCGCCGTCAGTCGAACATCAGCACCGTCCTTGCGACCTCGCCCGCCTTCATCGCCGCGAACGCATCATTGACGTTCTCGAGCTTCGCCCGCCGGCTTACCATGTCGTCGAGATTGAGCCGTCCCTGAAGGTAGAAATCGATATAGCGGGGCATGTCGATGCGGAAGCGGTTGCCGCCCATGTTGGTTCCCTGGATCTTTCGCTCGGTCAAAAGCTTGGGCCCGTCGATCTCGACCTTCTGCCCGACCGGGATCATCCCGATGATCGTCGCCGTGCCTCCGGGCCGCAGGGAGTCGTAGCACTGTTCGGCCAGCTTCTTGAGGCCCACCGCCTCGAACGAGTAGTCCACGCCGCCGTCGGTCATCGCGCGGATGGCCTTGACCGCGTCGGTGTTGGATGCGTCGATCGTGTCGGTCGCGCCGAACCGCTTCGCCATCGCAAGCTTGCTCTCGAACTGATCGACGGCGATTATTTTGCGCGCTCCGGCGATTCGCGCCCCCTGGATCGCGGAGATTCCCACGCCGCCGCATCCGAACACCGCTACCGTCGAGCCGGGCTCGATCCTCGCCGTGTTGAGCACCGCGCCGACCCCGGTCGTCACGCCGCATCCGATCAGGGCGGCCCGGTCGAGCGGGATCTCATTGGTGATCTTCACGAGCGCGTGCTCATGCACCAGCATCTTCTCGGCGTATGTCGAAAGGTCGGCGAACTGTCTTACCGGCTTTCCCTTTTGCGAAAGCCGCGGCGTATCGTTCTTGGCGCGCTGGGTCGATGCGCGATTGGAGCATCGGTTCGGATGCCCAGACATGCATTCCTCACAGTATCCGCAGAACACCGAGGTACACGCGATCACGTGATCGCCCGGGGCGAGATAGGTCACCGCCGAGCCGACCTTCTCGACCACGCCGGCGGCCTCGTGTCCGAGCACCGCCGGCGCCGCCATCGGGTACAGCCCCTCTACAAAGTGAAGATCGCTGTGGCATACGCCGGTCGCGGCCGTGCGCACGAGCACCTCGTGCTCGCGGGGGTCGTCGATGTCGACGTTCTCGATGCTGAGCGGCTGATTGGGCCCGTGGAACACGGCGGCTTTCATGGCGGGGTTGCTCCTCGAAGCGCGGTTCGAAAACTGATTTCCTTCTACGCCTGTTCGGCGCAAAACGGCAAGCGATAAGCTCCCTTCTGTGCGGTCCCGCGTCCGGCTTACGCCGTCCGCCCGCGGCGCGACGGAAGCCGCACCGTTCCCGTCGCGAGCACCGAAAGCTCGCCGTCCTGGTTGGTCGCCTTCTGCCTGATCTCGGCATAGTGCGCTCCGTTCTCCTCGAGGGTGCGCGCGACTTCGCCGTTGATATACAGGGTGTCCCCGACCGGGTTATGCCGGCGAATCTCGACCCGGAGATGGCGAAGAAAGCCGTCGTCACCCATCCAGTTGGTCAGATGATGCGCCATCCAGGAGCATCGCTCCGGTCCGTAGTCATAGGCCGCCGGCGTGCCCACCGCGGCGGCAAGATCGTCCTCCCAATGCACCCGCTCGGGAACGTCGGGAATTCCGAAGCGGTTCGGGATGCCGAGTCCCGGGTGCTTCTGGAGCTGCTTCCATGCGAGCTTGTTGGCGCGGATATACAATCCGCCCCATCCCTGCGCGAACGCGATGAACCCGGTCACCGTCATCGGACCCTTCACCATCGTCGGCAGCTTGTCGCCCGCCTTCACGTCCTCGATGAACCTGGTAGCCGCGCCGCGAATTTCCTCGGCCTCGTAAAGGGCGAAGATCCGCGCGAGGTCCTCGGGCGAATAGCGCACCGGCGGCCTGCGCTTTACCTCCTCGTACTTGGTACCCTGCTCGCGCGCCGTGTCACGCTCGGTGCGAAAGCACCAACTGTCGCCCTCGGCGACCATTTCGCCGCCCGTCGTCATGAACTCGCATCGGTAGACCTGCTGAATCGCGCGGCCGGCAAAGCGGGTGCGATGCTCCACCAGCTCCTTGAGCCGGACGCGGGTCGTGAATTCGTCGCCCTGAAGGATCGGGCGATGCCAGGTCACGTCGATCCCCGCGAACATCGCATGAACCCCGGGCAGACCCGCGACGTAGCCGCTGAACGATCGGTTGAGCGCGAAGATGAACGAGGGCGGCGCGAGCAGGCGGCCGTAGCGCGTGCCCCGCGCGTATTCCGGATCGCACCACAGCGGATTGTCGTCGCCGATCCCGTGCGCCCAATGGCGGATATTGTCGCGCGTCGCCTCGTAGCACCATGGCTCCAGCGAATCGCGCACCTCGACCCCGACGAGCCTGCGCAGATCCGCGATCCCCTTGTCCGTGATTACCGAAAAACGCCGTTCCCCCATGCCCCCATCCGTATCGAGGCCGGGAAACGATTGTCAAACCAGCAGTGGCGCGTCCGATGCGCATGCATTAGCCTGCCGTAAGAGAACTCTACAAAACGGAGGATGACCGATGGGCGCGGGAGAAAACGTCGATTCGCCTGTGATGCTGGTGCTTGGCGATTCGGTCGCCTGGGGTCAGGGCCTCCCGGATGGCAACAAGTTCGCCACCCTGGTCTGCGACCAGCTCAAAAGCCGGCCCGAGTACGCTGGGATGAAGCTCGTGATGCGGGCGCGGTCGGGCGCCGTCATCGGCGCCTCCCTCACCACCCGCTCCCCCCGCTTCGTCCCCTCCGAAATCCCATGGACCTATCCGACCGCGCTCCAGCAGTGCGACGGCTACGACGGCGACCCCGACAAGGTCCGCATCGTGCTGCTGGACGGCGGAATCAACGACGTCTCCGTCGATGTGATCATCGACCCGCGCACGACGTCCGCTCGCCTCGAACAGCTAGTCGACGACTACTGCCGCCGCGACATGGCGATACTGCTCGACAGGGTGTGCGGGAAATTCTCGAATCCCGCCTGCCGCGTGATCGTCACCGGCTACTATCAGATCGTAAGCCGAGCGAGCGGCTACGCGCCGACCCTAAAGTTTCTCGAGCTGTGGGGCATCAGCCAGGCGGCGCAGATCCTGGCGGCCGGCGGCTTCAGCGATCTGGTCGACCTCTGCGAGCTGTTCCACAAGAGATCCGATGAGGCGCTCAGGGCGGCCGTGGACGAGGCGAACGCGCGATGGGGCAATCGGATCGTGTTCGTGCCGTCGGGATTCACCGCGGAGAACGCGATGTTCCAGGAGAACACGCTTTTGTGGGGGTTTCGGGGTACGCCGCCGTTCGTGGATGCCGCCGATGAACTCAGGCAGTTCCGCGCGGAACTGTGCTCCAACTTCTATGAGGACGGATCGGTGCGATGCACCACCTGCCGCTTCGCTTCGATCGGCCATCCCACCGCGCTTGGCGCAATCCGCTACTACGAGCGGATCATGGCTTCCCTTCCCTAGGCGCTTGCGAGGATCTCGTGCGCGTTGGCGAGGTCGAGCGCAATCTGATTGCGCAGGGCCTCAGCGCTTTCGAATTTGCGCTCTCCGCGGATGCGATCGATCAGCTCGAGCTTGACGCGCTTGCCGTAGATGTCGCGGTTGAAGTCGAAGATATGCGCCTCGACCGACCGCGCCGATTCATTGAACGTCGGCCGCATCCCGATGTTCGTGATCGATCCGAAGGCGCCGTCTTCGAGAATCACGCGCGTCGCGTAAACGCCGTCGGGCGGGATGCATTCGGTTTCGCTTTCGATGTTGGCGGTGGGGAATCCTATCGTCCGGCCGCGTTCGCGTCCGTGAACCACGGGACCGTGGAGGAAATGGTAGCGGCCGAGCAGCTTCGCGGCCGTGCGCATGTCGCCCGCCGAGATCAGCTCGCGTATCTTCGTCGAGCTTACCTCCATCCCGGCGATCTTCACCGGCCCGACCACCGCGGTGTCGAAGCCGAGCTCGCGTCCCAGCTCAACCATCACCCCCGCGTTTCCCGCCCTCTTGTGTCCGAAATTGACGCTATGGCCGATCACGACCTCGCGCGCTCCAATCCGGTCGAGCAGGTAGTCACGGACGAAATCGCGCGGTGAGAGCCGGCTTAGTGCGTCCGTGAACGCGAGCACGATGACCCCGTCGATTCCCGAAAGCCGCAGGAACTCGAGCTTGTCTTCGGGCACGAGGATCAGCCGCGGCGCACGGGCGGGAAAAAGGAATTTCTCCGGATGAGGCTCGAACGTGATGGCGAAGGCGGTGCCGCCCGCCGCCCGCGCCCTGTCGATCGCGGCCTTGAGGATCGCGCGATGGCCCAGATGGACGCCGTCGAAGTTCCCGAGCGTCACCACGGGATAGGGATGGCGTGGAAGGCGTTCGAGGTCGCGAATTATCTCCATCTCGCTTCGATACGACGCCGGCGCGGCTCAGGCCCGCAGGCCTTGCGCACCCGCGCGCCGGTTCGCCGTTGCTCCAATGATGCTCACGGAAGGAGGAGCGTGTCGATACGGAGACTACCCGGCCACCAGGGTCTTCATGAGCTCGTTGGCCTGGCTGGCTTCCGGCGAATCGGGATGGTCGGCGAGGAGCTTCTGCAGGGTGAGCCGCGCATCGATCCTGTCGTTGAGCTTGAGAAACGCCTGCGCCTCGCGCAGAAGCGCCTGGCTGGCGAATTTCCCCTTCGGATCCCGCATCACCACGTCGTTGAACTGCAGGATCGCCTGCTCGTACTTGCCGCTTTCATACAGGGCATTCGCCGTGAAGTACTCCGCCGGAGTTACGAGCGGCGACTTGGGGTAGTGATGAGACAGCTCGGTGAAGCGGGTTATGGCGAGCGGATACTTGCCGTCCTTCATCGCGGCGAGCCCCTCGCGATAGTTCTTGGCGCCCTGTTCGCGCGAACCCTGCACTGCCGCTATTTCCTGGTCAAGTTCCTGCGGCCAGGTCGGCGCCGATTCTGCCGCGGGCGCTACCGGGGCCGACGGCGTCCCGGGTGCGATCGAGGCGACCGCAGGCGCGCCCGGCGCGGGCGTCGCGCCTGGAACCGCACCCAGGACGGGCGCCGCGCTCATTCCCGCCTGCAGCCCGCTGACCTGCGATTCGATCTTGTTCAGACGTTCGTTGATCGAAGCGATCTGATCGGAGCTTGCGCCGCCGCCGCCACCGCCATGGGAGAGTTCCGTCACCTGGTCCCTCAGCGCGCGAACCTGCTGCTGCAGCGCATCGATCTCCTGCCGATCGTTGGCGATCATCCCGCGCAGCGTGAACTGGTTTTGGTTGAGCTGCTCGATGTCGTTCTGCGAGGTGCAGGCGCCGAGCCCAAGGCCGCCGACCGCGAGCGCGCAGATTATCAGGCGCGAGTAGTCGAATCTTGGCACGATTTTCTATTCCTACTGCTGCACCACGAAGTGATCGCGGCGATTTTGAGCCCAGCACTCCTCCGTATGCTCGGTGCACAGCGGCAGTTCCTTGCCGTAGCTGATCGTGGAGATGCGGGCGCCATCGATGCCGAGCGTCTCGAGGTAGTCCTTGGCCGCCTGCGCCCGCTTCGCACCGAGCGCGATATTGTATTCTTCGGAACCGCGTTCGTCGCAATGGCCCTCGACCTGCACGCGGGCCTGCGGATGCGCCTGCAGCCAGCTCGCGTTCTGCTTCAGGATCGCGCCGTCCTGCGGCTCGATATTGTAAGCATTGTAGGCGAAGTGGATGTCGGACAGGGGTCCTCCCGTGCCGCTGCCGAGCGTGCCCTGCTGGAGCTGCTGCAGGGAACTCTGGCTTGGGCCGATGCCGCTTTCGCTGCCGCCCACCTTGCCGGCGCCCTCTCCGGGAAGGCCCTTTGCCTTGGAGCTGCAGCCGGCGGCAAGTACGAGGCCCAGGATGACCAACCCTCCCAAGCCGGCGACGCGCCCTCCCTTAATCCCCCAACCACCACGACCATGCTGGAGAAGTGTCATTTCCGTTACCCTCCGTTAGTGACCCGATAATTTTGCCGCTCTGCAGCATCAGAACAAATATGTGCGGGCGTCCCTCGCGCGTCGAGCTGAACGCGAGATAGCGCCCGTCGGGCGACCATGACGGCGACTCGTTGCTTCCGATGCCGTCGGTGGCCAGCACCGGGTCGCCGCCCGCCGCAGGTATCGTGTAGATGTCGAAATGCCCGGCGTTGCGGCTTTGGTATGCGATCCGGTCGCCCTTCGGCGAGAATGCCGGATTCGTGTTGTAGGTGCCCTTGTAAGTGATCCGCTGCGCGGCGCCGCCGGAAAGCGGCATCACGTAGATCTGCGGCGTTCCCGATCGATCCGACGTGAACGCGATCTTCGATCCGTCCTGCGAAAACGCCGGCGTGCAGTTGATCCCGCGCGTGTCCGTCAACTTTCGCAGTTCGTGCCCGCTGCGATCGAGAAGATAAAGGTTGGTCGAGCCGCCCCGCTCGATCGCCGCAACGATCAGTTGGGCGTCCGGCGACAGCGCCCCTCCGATCACGAAGCCGCGATTGCTGGTGATCCGCGATTCGACCTGCCGCTTGAGGTCGGCGAGATAAAGTCCCGGCTCTCCGCTCTTGTACGAGACGTACAGCAGATAGCGGACGCTCTGATCCCAGTAGGGGAACAGGTTGATCGTCGGATTGTCGGTCAGCTTGAACAGGTCCTGCCCATCGATCGATTGCGTATATATTTCCTTGAACCGGCCCTTGCCGGTCGAGACGAAGGCAAGCTTGGTGTCGAACGGACCCTTCTGGCCGGTGGTCGCCTCGAGAATGGAGTCGGCGAACCGCCGCGCCATCCGGGGGACATCCTCAGGCGCCCCCGTGAAATTCTTCCCCATCATCCGCCGCTGCTGCGCGACGTCGTAAAGGAACGCGGTAAGCTGCACGTTCGAGCCGTTAACCGTTACCGCGCCTTTCACAAGAAAGTCAGTGTTGATCGAGCGCCAATCCGCGAAATTGAACTGTCCCAGCTCGTAGCCGGATTGCTGCGGATCCTCGATGTACGCGTGAGGGTCGACGATCCGGAAATACCCCGAGAGTTCGAGATCGCGCTTGAGGGTTCGCGTGAATGCCGTCGAAACCTCGTGATCGTCGTCGCCCGACAGATTCTTGAGCTGCGATACGGCCATCGCGGCAAGCTGCGATCCCGGGCCGATGATACTCATCTTGATTTGCGCTTGCGCCCGCGCCGGAGCGAGCGCGGCCACGCATGCGATTATCGCCGCCGCCATTGCCCGAATCGGACGGGCCGCGCGGTCGGCCGGGCCGGACGGGCGCCGCGGGGTCGCGCCGGATTCAGTCATCACGATGCTCTGGGAATACAGAGATAGTAAGACAGGAATGGTTCGCCACCTCATCCGCACATCCGCCGCAGCTTGTTACGATTTAAGATCTCCGAGCGAGAAGCGTGCTTCAATGCCCTGGGTAAACTCGTTCCGGTACTTCTCGGGAGGGGGCGGGAAAGGGGCTGCGCGCCGGATGGCACGGACCACCGAATCGTCGAAGGCGGCGTCATTGGAGCCGCTCGCTATTTTCACGCCCGTCAAGGAACCGTCCGCACCGATCGAAAAGTCCACGGTGGCCGTCAAATCCGACGAACCTCCGCTGAAATTCCAGGCTTTCTTAATCTTATCCTGTACGGTCTGATAGTACAGTAGAAAGGCGGGATCCTGCAGCATGCCCATGCTGCCGGTTCCCGGCCCGATTCCGTAACCCTTGCCCTCGCGCGCTACCGGGCCGACCACGGGTCCTCCTCCCCGTGGCCCCGAGACCGCCGGCGTCTCCGCGCCTTCATCGTCGTCCTCGTCGGCGTCTTCATCCTCTTCGCGCGCCTTTGCCTGCCGTTTCAGTTCCTCGGCAAGCAGCTGCTGCCTGAGTTTCTCAAGCCGCGTCTTCGTGCTCGGAGTCGGCTCCACCTTGGCCACCACGACGGGCGTCGCCTTGGGCCGCGATTTCGCCTTGGGCTCCGGCGTCGGTTCGGGAGTCGGATGCTTTTTCGGAGCCTTCGTGGGCTCGGGCGTGGCCTTCATGGTATGCGACGGTGCGGGGGAACGCGTCATCTCGGGGGTCGGCTCCGGTGTCGGGGTGGGGGTCGGAGTCGCCTCGGGGGTTTTGGTGCTGAGCGAGATGGCGTTCTTGTCGTCGTCCGGCGGTTTGATCTCGGGCGGCTTCTTCTCCTCGATTTTGGGCTCGATCGGCTCGGCCTTGGCGATCTGTTCGGGAGGCGGCGGCTCCGGTTTTTTCGGAGCAAGGCGCGGCAGATGGCTTCCAAGGTCGCCGGAAGGAAGCGAATCGACGATTTTTACGGTATAGGAGGGAATCGGACGCTCTTCGGAATGGAGCCATCGCGGCGCGAGGAAGAACACCACAACGAACAGCGCCGCATGCCCGAGCGCGGAAACGATGATCGCGAGAATATAGCCCGCGCGCGGCGGGCTCTCGGCGCCGTTATTGCGCGGGTCTGCCACCGTTGTGATCGTCCTCGGCCGCCTGCGGGGTCTCCGCGGGCGGCTGAGTCACCATCCCGACGTTCTCGATTCCCGCGGCCTTGATCGCCGCCATCGTCCGAATCACCTCACCATAGGGAACCTGCTCGTCGGCGCGGATGAAAACCTGGCGGTCGGGACGTTCGCGGGCGATCGCGGTGAGCTTCTCGGTCAGGTCCGCGGCGCTCATCCGGGTGTCGTTCAGATAGATCTGATTGTCGCGCGTGATCGACACCACGAACTGCTCTTCCTTGCCGGCAAGCGCCTGCGCCTTTACCTTCGGCAGCGCCACCTGCACGCCCTGCTGGATGATCGGCGCGGTCACCATGAAGATCACGAGCAGCACCAGCATCACGTCCACCAGCGGGGTGACGTTGATCTGCGATACGAATTGACCGCGCTGTCCCGGTTCGAATGCCATCGGACGACGGCGCTCCTATGAAAGGAAGTGGCGTTCCGCGATGTTGAGGAATTCGGAGGTGAAATTGTCCATCTCGGTGGCGAGCACCCGGACCCGCGCCACGAAGTAGTTGTAGAACATCTGCGCCGGTATCGCCGCCACCAGTCCCACCGCGGTCGCGATCAACGCCTCGGCGATTCCGGGCGCGACGGCCTGGATATTCGAGGAGTGGGCGGCCGAAAGCCCGATGAACGCCGTCATGATCCCCCATACCGTGCCGAACAGGCCGATGAACGGGCAGGTCGAGCCGGTCGTGGCGAGAAAGGTGATCCCGTACTCGAGCTTGGTCAGCTCCACGTTCGCCTGCCGTTTCATCGCGCGCGAGACGTTGTCGATTCCGCCGAGATCGGTCGAGAACGACCCCTCGGCGCCGACGGCCTGCTTTTTGGCGCGCGTTAGTTGCAGCAGCTCCTGATAGCCCGCCCGAAAAACCTGCGCGACGGGACTATGGGTCAGCCCGACGCTCGCGGTATGGATGGTGTTGAGGTTCTTGGATTCCCAGAAGATGGTGATGAAGCGCTGGGATTGGCGGCGGGCGCGCGATATCTGCACCAGCTTGTACAGGATTATTCCCCAGCAGGCGATGGAGAAGGCGATGAGCGTCCAGAGCACCGCTGCGACCACCGGCCCGGTCCCCATCAGCAACTGCACCACTCCCAACTGCCCCGTCGCCTCGCTCATCTGAGGAAGCATAGCACCGCCATCAGCCCTGAATTCGGCCTATTATACGGGTTTATACGGAATCGACACCAGTAACCCAAACCATTCAGTGGCGCCGAATGCCGAAAGTGCGCAACAATTGGCCTGCTGCAGGCTTGAACCCGCCACCCATACTTATTTAAGGTTCCCCTGCAAAAATTTTCCGGTGGTTCTCTACGGGAGGACGAGATCAAGTGGCGACCAAAATCGGTATCAACGGCTTCGGGCGGATTGGCCGGATGTTCTTTCGGGCGGCGCTCGGCAAAAAGGAACTCGACGTCGTCGCGGTCAACGATATCACCGACGCCGCTACCCTGGCCCATCTGCTCAAGTACGACTCCGTCCACGGGCCCCTCAAGCAGGAGATCAAGGTCGAAGGCAATTCCATCGTGGTTGACGGCCGTCCAATCCAGGTGCTCGCCGAACGCGACCCCTCGAAGCTGCCGTGGGGCAAGCTCGGCGTGCAGGCCGTGGTCGAATCCACCGGCCTGTTCACCGCGCGCGACAAGGCCGCGATGCATCTGAGCGCCGGCGCAAAGAAAGTCGTCATCAGCGCCCCCGCCGACGGCGCTGACGTAACGCTCTGTATCGGCGTCAACCAGGATGCCTACGATCCGGCGCGCCATGACGTGATTTCCAACGCATCCTGCACCACCAACTGCCTCGCTCCGGTGGCCAAGGTGCTGCACGAGAACTTCGGGATCGTTCAGGGCCTGATGACGACGGTGCACGGCTACACCTCCGACCAGATGCTGCACGACGGGCCGCATCGCGACCTCCGTCGCGCCCGCGCCGCCGCGCTCTCGATGGTGCCGACGTCGACCGGAGCGGCCAAGGCCATCGGCCTCGTGCTGCCGGCGCTCAAGGGCAAACTCGACGGAATAGCGGTGCGCGTGCCCACGCCCAACGTGTCGCTGGTCGATCTCACCGCCACGGTCGAGAAGGACGCCGACGAAAAGGCGGTGAACGCCGCGATGAAGAAGGCGGCCGACGGCGCGCTCAAGGGAATTCTCGCCTACAGCGATGCGCCCCTCGTCTCGGTCGATTTCAACGGCAACCCGGCCTCGTCGATCTTCGATGCTCCGCTGACCAAGGTGATGGGCGGGCGGCTGGTGAAGATTTTCTCCTGGTACGACAACGAATGGGGATATTCCAACCGCCTCGCCGACGTGACCGCTTTCGTCGCATCAAAGCTCTAAGCCGGCGGTTCGAACGCCCATGCCGATTGCATCGATTACTCAGCTCTCGCTCGGCGGAAAACGCGTGCTCGTCAGATGCGATTTCAACGTGCCGCTGGCGGAGGGCAGGATTGCGGACCCCGCGCGAATCGACGCAAGCCTCGACACGATTCGCTATATCATCGAGAAGGGCGGAATTCCGGTGTTGTGCTCGCACCTGGGAAGGCCCAAGGAGCGAACCCCGGAACTGAGCCTCAAGCCGGTCGCCGAATATCTCACCGAAAAACTCGGACGCAAGGTCGCGCTTGCACCCGATTGCATCGGCGATATCACGGGCCGGATGGTGGCCGGGCTGAGACCCGGAGATGCGATCCTCCTCGAGAATCTCCGGTTCCATCCGGAGGAAGAGGCCAATGACCGCGATTTCGCCCATGAACTCGCGCGCGGAAAGCAGGCGTACGTCAATGATGCCTTCGGCAGCGCCCATCGCGCCCATGCCTCCACCGCCGGCGTCACCGCCTTCATTCCCGAGCGCGCCGCAGGGTTCCTCATGATGAAGGAGCTGGAGGCGCTGCGAGCGGTCACCGAGAATCCGGCAAGGCCGTCGGTCGCGATCATGGGCGGCGCCAAGGTCTCCGACAAAATCCAGGTGATTCGCAACCTGATGACCAAGGTCGATGTGCTCCTGATCGGCGGCGCGATGGCTTACACGTTCATGCGCGCGCAAGGCGTTCCCGTCGGGCGCTCCCGCGTCGAAGAGGACAAGGTCGATCTCGCCCGCGAACTGCTTGCTGAAGGCGCGAGCAAGGGCGTGAAGATCGTCCTTCCCCGCGACCACGTGGTCGCCTCCGCCCCGGAAGCCGGAGCCTCCTCGCGGACCGTGAGCGAAATTCCGGAAGACATGATGGGCCTCGACATCGGACCCGTTGCGGTCGAGGAATTCATCGCGGAACTCCGGCGCGCGAAAACCGTGGTATGGAACGGGCCGCTCGGGTTCTTCGAGATTCCCGAATTTGCCCGCGGGACCCTGGCCGTCGGCGAGGCACTTGCCAACCTCGATGGGGTAAAATCGATTATCGGGGGCGGGGACACGGCGGCCGCTGTCGGTCATGAGCCATGGTCGTCGCGCTTCACCCATATCTCGACCGGTGGAGGCGCGACACTCGAATACCTCGAAGGCCGCGTACTGCCGGGCGTCAAGGCGCTCGAGAGCTGAGGCAAATCGCGATGCGCAGGATGTTGGTCGCGGGAAACTGGAAGATGAATCTGACCGCCGCCGAGGCGCGCTCGGTGATTGCCGCGCTCCGCGCGGATATCGATCGCGACGCGCTTGTGATGGCGCGCGACCGCGACGTGCTGATCGCGCCGCCCGCCGTGATGATCCCGGCCGTGTCCCAGGCGCTCGCCGGCTCCACGATCGCGCTCGGCGCGCAGAACATGCACTTCGAGGACAAGGGGGCCTTTACCGGTGAGGTGTCCGCCCCGATGCTGAAGCCGTTCGGCGTCACCCACGTCATCCTCGGCCACTCCGAGCGCAGGCATATCTTCGGCGAAAGCGACGATCTCATAAATCGGAAGGTTCTCGCCGCTCTACGCCATCGTATCGTCCCCATCCTGTGCGTCGGCGAAACCCAGGAGGAGCACGACTCCGGCCGCCAGCTCGAAGTCGTCCTGCGTCAGTTGCAGGGCGGGCTTGCGGATGTGGACGCCTCGGGGAGCACCGAAATCGTGATTGCCTACGAGCCGGTATGGGCCATCGGCACCGGCCGGACCGCGACGCCGGAGTTGGCCGAAAGCGTCCACGGCGCCATCCGCGAGGCCTTGGGCGATCGGATGGGCCGCGAAAAGGCGGATTCGATGAGGATTCTTTACGGAGGCAGCGTGACGGCCGACAATGTTGACTCGCTCGTGTCCAAGCCCAATATTGACGGGGTTCTGGTCGGCGGGGCAAGCTTAAAGGCGGAGTCATTCGCAAGAATAGTCCGGGCCAAACGCGGCTGAACATCGACAATGGTTTCCGTCGTCATCGCAATTCACGTCATCGTCTGCATCTCTCTCGTCGTCATCATCCTGCTCCAGCAGGGCAAGGGCGCGGACGTGGGTGCGGTGTTCGGCGGGTCGAGCCAGACCGTTTTCGGCGCGAGCGGAGCAGCAAGCGCCCTGGCCAAGGCGACCGCCGCGCTTGCTACAATATTCTTTGCGACCTCGATCTTTCTGGCCTACGCTTCCGCCCGGCGCGTCACCGGCAGTATCTTTCAAGGTTCGTCGGGAGGGAGCGTGATGCCGGCGGCGCCGCAGCAGGGCTCGCCCCCGCCGGCAAACCCGGCGGGCGGCTCGACACCGGCCCCCTCCGGTCGGTGAATCCAGGCCACGGGGCGGCAGAACCCTCCATCAGGATGCCCCGGGCCGGACCGCAACGTGCGCGGGTGGTGGAATGGCAGACACGCTAGTTTGAGGGGCTAGTGGTAGAAATACCGTGCGGGTTCAAGTCCCGCCCCGCGCACCAAATCCCAGGGAACATCGTCATCCGGTTTTATGCAGTGCCCGCTTGCGGCCGCGCAACGTCTCCGCGCCGCCATCAACGTCGGGTCATAATTGCGCGGATCGCGCAAGCCCGGGCAAGTGAACAAATCGTTACATTTTACGACTCAGTGTTCGTCGGCGCGAAAGACCACCTTTCGACGCGTTAGAACGCCGATCCGCATCACAACTCGGCAAGCGGCAATAGAGCGCGACCTGCTGACAAATCTATCAGGGAGTTTCGTTTTCTTACGTTTGCGTAAACGGCCAGAATGTGACATAAAGTGGCGTCCTGCGCCGCTTCCACAACCTCCAGGCGATACTCGGAAAAAGGAGAGTCTTTGGTGACCGGCAGTTTCAAGCGTGCTCGGGTCATGTCCGATGACCAAATCAAGCGTGGACTGATACGGATAGCTCATTTGCGTTTCCGCGAATTCGAAGCTCGATTTCAAAGAGCCCCCGGCATGCACGATCCGCTGTTTTTTGACGAAACCCGCGACATCCCAGTCCAATCCGATCCCGCAACTGCCCGAAGGCAACTTATCGATGCCGCCCTGGCTCTTGGCATCGAGCCCGAACCCGTTCTGGAATTCCTCGATCATGCCGCAGAGAGACGGCATCGCGATCGTGAGCCGTCCGGCGACGCGCGTGGTCGAAATCCCCGTCCAACGCGCGCCGGCAGGGTTACTCAGCGGTCGCGGAGGAGCCGCTCCGAGCTGACTCAATTGCTGATGGATCGTCGCGTGCGGAGACGCTTCCGTATAACTCCCGACGAAACCAGGATGCTCTCAGAGGCTTCGTTTCTCGGCCGCGCGGACAGGCCGAAGGATCTCGCTTTGGTCCTCAAGGTGATCCGTGCCCGAAGCGATCGGCCCGTAGTGTAGTCAGCTATCGGCCATGCCGCGGGTGTCGCGGTCGCCCTTGTCCGCCGGCATCCGGTTCCGCGCGGCGCGGAAGGACTTTCTTTTCTCGCCGCTCAATCGTTCGATGTCGGCGCGCGCGATCCTCCACGCGTTGCCTAGTTTGCGGGCCGGAATTTCGCCCCGTCTAACGAGGCGGTAGATGGTCTGGGGATGGGCTTTGAAATAGTCCGCGACCTCGGCGACGGTCAGCAGCTCCTCGGGTTCGGCGGTGGCGGTTAGTCCGTCGGATTTCTTCCGAGGATGCTTTGACCGCGCCGGCCTGAACGCGAGTACGGAAGACCGCGATGGCATCGGCAATCCGGCCTTCACCAGCCTGTACGCTTCGGCCGCATCGATTCGCAGCAGCCTTGCGAGCTCCCCAACGGTCGGAATCCGGGTGCCGAATTCGGTAACGGGATTGTCGCGTTTTCCCTTCATGGCGAGGTTTTCGCTCAGATCAGCTTTCAAACAAAGCCGTCCTGGTCCGGGTTCCCTTCGTCTTTTCAGAAAATGCCCTGGGCCTGACCGCGGCTCCACCGATGGGACGGGCGCGAGCCGGAGGGAGGCCTCCTGGGCCAAAACCAAGCGAATGTTAGTTTGGCGGTTTGGCCGAGTCACGCGCTCCCGCACGTTTTCTGCCGGCGGCGGGAGCCTGTTCCCCCGCCTTCACGATCTCGGAATCGGGGGTATCGGGACGCGGCCGAGCGGACGGCTAGAGCGTGTTGATGGGCTTGTATTCGCCGAACACCCGGCGCATCGCGTCGGCTATCTCGCCGAGCGTGCACCAGGAGCGAACCGCCTCGATTATCGGGGGCATCAGGTTCGATCCGTCGCGCGCCGCGGTTTCGACGCGTTCGATCGCCTTCGCCGCCCGCGCTCCATCGCGCTCGGCACGGACTTTCGCCACCGCGCGCTTCTGTTTTTCCTCAAGCTCGGGATTGACCTTGAGGATATCCTTGGGAGGCTCGCCGCCGGAGGTGAACTGGTTGACGCCGACGATTATGCGTTCGCGGGTTTCGATTTCGCGCTGGTAGAGATAGGCGGCGTTCTGAATCTCACGCTGCATGTAGCCGCTTTCGATCGCCGCCACCGCCCCGCCCATGTCGTCGATTTTCGCCAGGTATTCCGACGCCTTCTCTTCGAGCTGGCGCGTCAGGCTCTCGACGAAGTACGAACCGCCCATCGGATCGACCGTGTCGGCGACGCCCGATTCATACGCGATTAGCTGCTGGGTGCGGAGCGCAAGCAGCACGGAGGATTCGGTCGGGAGCGCGAGCGCCTCGTCACGGGAATTGGTGTGGAGCGACTGTGCGCCGCCGAGCACCGCCGCCAGTGCCTGGATGGTCACGCGCACCACGTTGTTGTCCACCTGCTGCGCGGTGAGGGTCGCGCCCGCGGTCTGCGCATGGAAGCGCAGCATCATCGAGCGCTCGTCTTTTGCCCCGAAGCGCTCCTTCATGATCCGCGCCCACATCCGCCGCGCCGCCCTGAACTTCGCAATCTCCTCGAAGAAGTTGTTATGGACGTTGAAGAAGAACGACAGGCGGCTTGCGAAGCTGTCCACCTGCAAGCCCGCCTTGATCGCCGCCTCGACGTAGGCGATCCCGTCCGCCAGCGTGAAGGCAAGCTCCTGAGCCGCAGTCGAGCCGGCTTCGCGGATGTGGTAGCCGGAAATCGAAATCGTGTTCCAGTTCGGGACTTCCTTCGATGCGAAGCTGAAGATGTCGGTGATTATCCGCATCGAGCCCCGCGGCGGATAGATGTAAGTGCCGCGCGCGATGTACTCCTTGAGCAGGTCGTTCTGGATCGTTCCGTTGACCTTGTCCCACGGCACCCCGCGCCGCTCCGCCGTCACGAGATAGAGCGCGAGCAGGATCGACGCCGTCGCGTTGATCGTCATCGAGGTCGAGATCTTGTCGAGCGGCAGCCCGTCGAGCAGGGTCTCCATGTCGGCGAGCGAGCAGATCGAAACTCCGACCCGCCCCACTTCGCCGGTGGCCAGCGGATGGTCCGAATCGCGGCCCATCTGGGTCGGAAGGTCGAAGGCGACCGAGAGGCCTGTCTGTCCCTGTTCGAAGAGATAGCGGTAGCGGCGGTTGGATTCCTCGGCAGTGCCGAACCCTGCGTACTGGCGCATCGTCCACAGCCGCCCGCGATACATGGTGGGCTGAACGCCGCGGGTGAACGGATAATCGCCGGGAAATCCGAGGTCGCGCGTGAAGTCGAAACCATCGAGATCGGTGGGATCGTAGGTGCGCTGGATCTCTATTCCCGAGGTGGTGCTGAATTTCTCGCGGCGTTCGCCGCCGCGCTTGAGCGCGGGAGCGACCTTGCGCTCCTCCCATTTCTTGCGCGCGGTTTCGATGGCGGTGCGGTCGTCTTCTTGCATCTTGTTTACTCGATTACCAGCAGCAGTTCGCCCTTTTCCACGGTCTGCCCGGCCACCACCTTCACTTCCAGCACCTTACCAGCCTTCGGGCTCTTAAGCTCGTTTTCCATTTTCATGGCTTCCAC
>Ga0070741_10004277_pt1 | contig 33579 bp, 33 predicted proteins | sample Coa_R1_4_FD_66440 | JGI IMG/M metagenome (GOLD analysis project Ga0070741, IMG submission 66440) | Surface soil microbial communities from Centralia Pennsylvania, which are recovering from an underground coalmine fire - Coalmine... | ecosystem: Environmental > Terrestrial > Soil > Unclassified ... | reverse complement strand
TGTCGGTGACGCTGATCCCGGTGCTGATGTTCTATTTCGTCCGTGGCCGCATCGCCGACGAGCACGCGAATCCGCTCAACCGTTTCCTGATCGCGATCTATCAGCCGGTGCTCGCGCGCGTCATGGCGCGGCCACGGCTCACGCTCGTGATCGCCGCGCTTGTGCTGCTCGCGACCGCGTGGCCGATGTCACGCATCGGCTCCGAGTTCATGCCGCCGCTCGAGGAAGGCGATCTCCTCTACATGCCGACTGCCCTGCCCGGACTGTCCGCAGCCAAGGCGACGCAGGTCGTCCAGCTCGCCGACCGCATGATCAGGACGTTTCCGGAAGTGCAATCGGTGTTCGGCAAGATGGGTCGCGCGGAGACCGCCACCGATCCCGCGCCGCTCGAGATGATGGAGACGACGATCCGGCTGAAGCCGAAGTCGCAATGGCGCGCGGGCATGACCACCGAGAAGCTGATCGAAGAGCTCGACGCGGCGGTGCGCATCCCCGGGATGGCGAACGTCTGGGTGCAGCCGATCCGCAACCGCATCGACATGCTCGCGACCGGGATCAAGTCGCCGCTCGGCATCAAGATCGCGGGGCCCGACCTCGGCGAGATCGAGCGCGTCGGCCGCGAGATCGAGGGGCTGGTGAAGACGATCCCCGGCGCGTCGTCCGTGTTTGCCGAGCGTGTCACCGGCGGCCGCTACGTGCAGGTCGACATCAAGCGCGAGCTCGCGGCGCGCTACGGGCTCAGCATCGCCGACGTGCAGGACGTCGTCGCCTACGCGATCGGCGGCGAGAACATCGGCGAGACGATCGAGGGGTTGCAGCGCTTCCCGATCAATGTGCGCTATCCGCGCGAGCTGCGCGATTCGGTGGAGAAGCTGCGCGCGCTGCCGATGGTCACCGGGAGCGGCGCAACGGTGACGCTGGGATCGGTCGCCGACGTCGAGCTTCAGGACGGGCCGCCGCTGCTGCGCAGCGAGAACGCGCGCCTGACCGGCTGGATCTACGTCGACATCCGCGGCCGCGATCTCGGCTCGTTCGTCAAGGAAGCGCAGCAGCGCGTCGGCAAGGAGATCACGCTGCCACCCGGATACTCGATCGCGTGGTCCGGACAGTTCGAATATCTCGAGCGCGCGGCGCAGCAGCTGAAGATCGTCATCCCGTTCACGCTGGCGATCATCCTGCTGCTGCTCTATCTGACCTTCCGCAACGTCGGCGAAGCATTGCTGATCATGCTGGCGCTGCCGTTCGCGCTCGTCGGCGGCTTCTGGCTGATCGATCTGCTCGGCCACAACCTGAGCGTCGCGTCCGCCGTCGGCTTCATCGCGCTCGCGGGCGTCGCCGCGGAATTCGGCGTGGTGATGCTGATCTATCTCGACCAGGCCGTGCGCCGGCACGCGGCGGCCGGTACTCTGCGCAATCGCGCCGATCTCGTCGCAGCGATCAGCGAAGGCGCCGTGCTGCGCGTGCGCCCGAAAGCGATGACGGTCGCCGTGATCGTCGCGGGATTGCTCCCGCTCTTCGTCGGCGGCGGCGCCGGCAGCGAAGTCATGCAGAGGATTGCCGCCCCGATGATCGGCGGCATGATCACCGCACCGCTGCTGTCGATGCTGATCCTGCCGGCGGCATACTTGCTGATGCACGGACGTGGAGATCGCCGATGAACATCGTCAAAGCGCATGTGCTCCTCATCGTCATCGTGGTCGCCGCACTTGCGGTGTACGTCTATGCCGGCGGCTACGACATCGGCGCCGACGCGCCGCACTGGAAAGTCACGGAGAAGGCGATCGACGTGCTGCGCGAGCGCTCGATCGAGACGCGGCTCGCGGGAATCGAAGTGCCGGATCTCGACGACCCCGCCTTGATCGAGGAAGGCGCCGCGCACTACGTCGACATGTGCGTCGCCTGCCACCTCGCGCCCGGTCTCGCGGACACGGAACTCCGCAAAGGGCTCTATCCGCAGCCGCCGAAGCTCGCCGATCCCTGGCCCGCCGATCCGCGCGAGCAGTTCTGGGCGATCAAGCACGGCATCAAGCTGACCGCGATGCCCGCGTGGGGCATCACGCACGACGATGAATCGATCTGGGGACTGGTCGCGTTCCTGAAGAAGCTGCAGGGAATGTCACCCGAGCAGTTCGACGAAGTCGCGAAGCGCGTCGAGCCCGGCGAGTCCGAGCCGCACGACCACCATCCCTGAGCGGCTATTTCTTCTCGGCAGCGTCGTCGCAGTCGCCGACCTTCGCGGTCTGCGGCGCGTCCTTGTCCTTCATCTTCGACATCGACTTCGCGTCCGACGGTGAATGGCCCATCGTGCTCACTTCGGTGCAGGGCTCGTGCGCGTGCGCGACCGGCTCGCCGATCGTGTGCGTCTGCGGCGCGCTCTTGTCCTTCATCAGCCTCATCGACTTCGCGTCCGAGGACGAGTGCCCCATGGTGCTGACTTCCTTGCCGTCGTTCGACGTGTCGTGCGCGGGCGCATCCGTCGATTTGTGCGTGTGCATCTTCTTGTGCTTCATGTGCATCATCGCCTTGGCGTCGGCGGGCGAGTGACCTTCGGTGTAGTGCTCTTCCGCTTTGGGCTCCGATGCCGGGGCAGCCGGCTCGTCCCCCGCTCGAGCGACCGTGGAAGACAACGAGACGGTCATCAGCAAGACCGCGATGCCTGCGTAGTTCATGAGATTCTCCGATTGGGTGAGAGGATCAAGCGTCACCGCTTGATGAAATGATCTGCCGCGTCGTGCGCCATGCGCTCGGTGCACCAATACGCGTAGAGCCGGGCGAGCGCACCCTGGAACGGCAAGCGCCGGTCCGGGAGCTCGTAATCGACGAACACCCGCAAGATCGACGAACCGCCATCGGGCGTGATCTCGAATCCCATCCGATACGAACCGATCACGATGAGCCGCGGGATGCCGATCGTCTCCCATGCCTTGCGAAACGGGGGCTCGCGCTCGGTGACGATTTCATCGAGCTCGACGCGCACGCCGAAGGCGCTGCCCGCGAGCCGGATGTGCGAGCCCAGCTCTTGGCCGCGCCCGGCATCCGTCGAAACCCGCATGCTGCCGCCGCCCATCCACCAGGACGGCTTGCTCATGTGTTCGGCAAGACGCGCGTGGTTGTCCACCACGACGAAGACGTCGGCCGCGGGTGCGGCGATCCGCACGCAGGACTCGGCATGCAGGCCGAACGCTCTTGCCGGCAATGCATCAGCGCTGATCGCTGTCATCATGATGATGATGGCTTCCGTGATGACGATGCCCGAACACGTGCATCAGTGGACACGCGAGCAGCAGCAGGTACGGCAGCGCTCCGATCAGATGCGCTCGATGCTCGACGACGGCATAGACGCCGGCGGCGACCAGCAGGGCGCAGACGAGCCAATGGAATGCACGCGACGCGGTCAGCGGCTGTGCGTTTGCCTGATTCATGGCATCAAGCGTGAGCCAGACAGGCGCCGATGGCATTGATCTGGATCAACCCTACCGACCGTGCCGGCACCTACCCTGCGCTTGACCCCGGACCCGAGTCCAGGGTCTAAGCTTGCTCCGGGACTTGGACCACAGGTGAAGAGATGACTCCGCAGCTGACCATCGGCAAGGTCGCGACCGCAGCGCAGGTCGGCATCGACACGGTGCGCTTCTACGAGCGCGCGGGGCTGCTCAAGAAGCCGCATCGCACCGCAGCCGGCTACCGGCTCTATGCTGCGGACGAAGTGCGGCGCCTGCGCTTCATCCGGCGTGCCAAAGGTCTCGGGTTCACGCTCGACGAGATCCGCGAACTCCTGTCGCTCAACGACGGCGGTGGCCGCCGGAGCGCGGTTCGCGCAATCGCGGAACGCCGGTCCGACGAGATCGAGCAGAAGCTGCGCGAGCTCACCCGCATGAAACGCACCCTGCGCAGCCTCATGAGGCAATGCCACGGCGATGGCTCCCTGAAGGGTTGTCCGATCATCGAGGCGGTGTTGCAATGAAACACTCCGAACACAAGTGCGGCGAAGGCAAATGCGGCGAAGGACGCTGCGGGCACGCGCGTGGCCCGCAATCGGCGCCCAAGCCAACGCCGGCGCCCGCGGCGAAGGCGATCTGGACCTGCCCGATGCATCCGCAGGTGCGCAAGGACGCGCCCGGCGCGTGTCCGATCTGCGGCATGGCGCTCGAGCCGCTGTCGCCGAGCGCGGAGTCCGGAGAGAACGTCGAGCTGAAGGACATGACGCGGCGCTTCCGGATCAGCGCCGCGCTCACCGCTCCCCTGCTGTGGTCGCTGCTCGGTGAGGCGATTCCCGCGATCGATCCGATGATGCTGCTCGGCCACACCACGGCGGCATGGGCGCAGCTCGCGCTCGCGACGCCGGTCGTGCTCTGGGGCGGCGCACCGTTCTTTGCGCGCGGCTGGCAATCGATCGTCCATCGCAACCTCAACATGTTCACGCTGATCGCGCTCGGGACCGGCGCCGCGTGGGGCTTCTCGGTGATGGCGACCTTGATCCCCGATGCGCTGCCGCAATCGTTCCGCCTGAAGTCGGGCGCGCCGCCGCTCTACTTCGAAGCGGCGGCGGTGATCACGACTCTCGTGCTGCTGGGACAAGTGCTCGAATTGCGGGCGCGCTCGCAGACCTCGAGCGCGATCCGCGCATTGCTCAAGCTCGCGCCGCGTGTCGCACATCGCATCGAGAATGGTGCCGAGCGCGACGTCGACATCGATCAGGTGCAGGCCGGCGATCTGTTGCGCGTGCGCCCCGGCGAGAAGATCCCGGTGGACGGCGTCGTCACCGAGGGCTCGAGCCACGTCGACGAGTCGATGCTCACCGGTGAGCCCGATCCGGTGCGCAAAGGTGCAGGCGACAAGTTGTCGGCCGGGACCGTCAACGGCAGCGGCAGCCTTGCGATGCGGGCAGAGCACGTCGGCGCGGAGACCTTGCTGTCGCAGATCGTGCACATGGTCGCGGAGGCGCAACGCTCGCGTGCGCCGATCCAGCGCATGGCCGACGTCGTCGCCGCCTGGTTCGTGCCGGCGGTCGTGCTGGTCGCCGTCGGATCGGCGATCGCATGGGCGATCCTCGGACCGCCGCCGGCGCTCGCACATGCGCTGCTCGTCGCAGTGTCGGTGCTCATCATCGCCTGCCCTTGCGCGCTCGGCCTCGCCACGCCGATGTCGATCATGGTCGGCGTCGGGCGCGGCGCGCAGGAAGGCGTGCTGGTCAAGGACGCAGCGGCGCTCGAGACGATGGAGAAGGTCGACACCGTCGTCGTCGACAAGACCGGCACGCTCACCGAAGGCAAGCCGTCGTTGCGTCGCGTCATCGCAGTCGCGGACATCGCCGACTCCGAAGTGCTGCGGCTCGCAGCCGCGATCGAGTCGTCGAGCGAGCATCCGCTCGCGCGCGCGATCGCCGAAGGTGCGAAGGCGCGCCAGATCGCGCTGCCGGCCGTCAGCGATTTCGACTCCGATCCGGGACTCGGCGTCTGGGGCGTCGTCGAAGGCCGCAAGGTGATGGTCGGCAACCGGCGAATGGTGGAGCGCGAAGGGGTCGCGATCGCGCCGCTCGCTGCCGACGCCGACGCCGAGCGCGCGAAGGGCGCGACTGCGATCTTCGTCGTCGTCGATCGCCGGCTTGCAGGCCTGCTGATCGTCGCCGACGCGATCAAGGCCACCACGCCGGAAGCTTTGCAGGCGCTTCGCAGCCGGGGCATCCGCGTGATCATGCTCACCGGCGACGATGCGCGCACCGCGCAAGCGGTCGGCGACGCGCTCACGCTCGACGGCGTCGTCGCGGACGTGCTGCCGCAGGACAAGGCGCGCATCGTGAAGGATCTGCAGGCCGACGGCCGCGTCGTCGCGATGGCGGGCGACGGTGTCAACGACGCGCCGGCGCTGGCCCAGGCGCAAGTCGGCATCGCGATGGGCACCGGCACCGACGTCGCGATGGAATCCGCCGCCATCACGCTGGTCAAGGGCGACCTGCGCGGCATCGCCAAGGCCGTCGCGCTCTCGCGCAAGACCATGAGCAACATCCGCCAGAACCTGTTCTTCGCGTTCGTCTACAACGCGCTCGGCGTGCCCATCGCGGCGGGCCTGCTCTATCCGGTCTTCGGCGTGCTGCTGTCGCCGGTGATCGCGAGCGCGGCGATGAGCGTGAGCTCGGTTTCGGTGATCGGCAACGCGCTGCGGCTGCGCAAAGCGTCGCTATAGGCCGGCGCGCACGGCGCGCCCTACGGAATCACCGGCAGCTCGATCGCGCTCGCCTTGCCCGACGCGTGGTACACGCGCTGCGTCGCCTTCTGATAATCGGCGGCCTTCGCGGCCATGATGTTCGGCACGAATTTCTGCGGATTGCGATCGTAGAGCGGGAACCAGCTCGACTGGATCTGCACCATGATCCGATGACCGGGCAGGAACGTGTGGCTCGCCTGCGGCAGCTTGATCGAGTAGTCGAGCGCCTTGCTGGACGCGATCGGCTTCGGCGCCGAAAAACTTTCGCGATAACGCCCGCGCTGCACATCCGCCGCGATCATCTGCTGGTAGCCGCCGAGCTTCACGTCGTCCGGCACTTCGTCGGGCCACACGTCGATCAGCTTCACGACCCAGTCGGAATCGGTGCCGCTGGTCGACGCGACGAGCTTCGCGATCGGCTGGCCGGCGATGCGGATCGGCGCCTTCAGCGGCTCGGTCTCGTAGACGAGCACGTCGGTGCGCGACGCGGCATGCCGCTGGTCGTCGGCGAGCCACTCGCCCCAGGTCGAATCGTCGACGTAGGTCGGACGCGTCGGACGGGCGCGATACGGCACCGGCTTCGCCGGATCGGAGACGTATTCGTCGAACGCGTCGCCGGAGGAAGGCCGGTCGAAGCCGAGCTTGCCGCCCGGCAGCAGATACAGCGCGCGCGATTGCGCCGCGCAGCCCTGCTCGCACGAGCGCGGCCAGTCGTCGTAACGCTGCCAGCGATCCGCGCCGGTCTCGTATGCGAGCACGCGCGGAACATCGGGCGCCGGTGCGTCCTTCAGGTAGTGGTCGAGGAACGGCTGCATCACGTTCTGCCGGAACCACACGGCCGTGTCGCCTTCGAACTTGATCGCGCCGAGCGAGCGCATCGACTTGCGAGCGCCGCCGTGATTCCACGGCCCCATCACGAGATGGATCATGCGGCCGGCGGGATCCTTCGCCTTCAGTCCCTGATACAGCGCCGGCCCGCCGTAGATGTCTTCCTGATCGAAGAGCCCGTCGACGATCAGCATCGGAACGGTCGGCGCGAGCGCATGGTCCAGCGCCTGCGCCTGCCAGAACGCATCGTAGGAAGGATGCGCGAGCAGCGAGCGCCAGAAGCCGAGCTGCCCGAGCCCGCGTGAATCCGCGATGTCGCTCGCCGAGCCCAGGCGCAGCCATTCGTCGTACTGATCGTAGACGCCGCCCCACCACTTCTCGCCGGACTTGCGCGTGGCTTCCTGGTCGTAGATGTAGTCGAGATTGATCTGGCGGAACGCACCCTGATGGAACCAGTCGTCGCCCATCCAGCCGTCGACCATCGGCGCGAACGGCACCGCGACCTTCAGCGCCGGATGCGGATGCACGGTCGACATCAGCGTCGTGTAGCCCGCGTAGCTCCCGCCGATCGTGCCGACGCGGCCGTTGCTCTCGCGCACGTTGTGCACGAGCCATTCGATGGTGTCGTAAGCGTCGGTCGCGTGATCGACGCCGGTGGGATTGAGCGGACCGGCGAGCGGCCGCTGCATCACGTAGTCGCCTTCCGAGCCGTGCTTCCCGCGCACGTCCTGCGCGACATAGATGTAGCCGGCGGCAACGGCGGTGTCGCACATCTGCGGCACGGCGGCGGCGAGGTGCGGGCTGTTGAATCGCTGGGAGCGGTCGGACGCGTCGTACGGCGTGCGCTCCAGCAGCATCGGCGCGTCGTGAGCGCCTTTCGGGATCAGGATGAAGGTCTTGAGCTTCACGCCATCGCGCATCGGAATCATCTCCTCGCGCTTGTCGTAGTCCCAGGACGTGGTGATCGGCTTGAACTCGGCCGGCGTATCGCTGGGCCAGTCAGGCTTGTCGCCGGCGAATGCCGTCGAAGAAAGCGCCAGCAGCGCGAGAGCCAAGGTCCGCATGGAAGTCCCCCAGTGATCTGCACGCATTGTACGAGGCGAATAAAATCCCGGAATGCCTTCCCTCTTCGTCAACGGCCGCTGGATCGACGGTCACGGCCCCGAGTTCCAGAGCTCCGATCCCGCGACCGGCGCCGTGATCTGGAAAGGTCGCGCGGCCTCGGCGGAAGACGTCGATGCCGCCGCGCGCGCCGCGCGCGCCGCGTTTGGATCCTGGGGCTCGATGCCGTTCGCCGAACGCGAGGCGTTCCTGCGCCGGTTCGCGAAACTCCTCGAAGAGAACAAGCCGCAGCTCGCGCTCGCGATCAGCAAGGACACCGGCAAGCCGCTGTGGGAAACGCAGACCGAAGTCGCGGCGATGATCGGCAAGGTCGACATCTCCGTGCGCGCATACAAGGAGCGCACGGGCACGCACGAGTCGCAAGCCGGATCGACGAAGAATGCGGTGCGGCACAAGCCGCACGGCGTCGTCGCGGTATTCGGCCCCTACAACTTCCCGGGCCATCTCCCGAACGGACACATCGTGCCCGCGCTGCTCGCGGGCAACACGGTGCTGTTCAAGCCGAGCGAGCAGACGCCGCTCGTGGCCGAAGAGACGGTGAAGCTCTGGGAGAAGGCGCAGCTGCCCGCGGGGGTGATGAATCTGCTGCAAGGCGAGCGCGCGACCGGCGAGGCGATCGTCAAGCATCCCGAGCTCGACGGGCTCTATTTCACCGGCAGCTCCCGCACCGGCGCGATCCTCAATCAGCAGCTCGCGGCGACGCCCGGGAAAATCCTCGCGCTCGAGATGGGTGGCAACAATCCGTTGATCGTCGGCGAGATCAGCGACGTGCGCGCCGCGGTTCACGACGTGATCCAGTCGGCGTACGTCACGTCGGGCCAGCGCTGCACCTGCGCCCGACGGCTCTTCGTCAGGCGCGGCGACGCCGGCGATCGTTTCCTGAAAGCGCTGGTCGAAGGGGTAAAGGCCCTGAAGATCGGGCGCTATGACGACGCCGAACCGCCGTACATGGGACCAGTGATCTCCCCGCAGGCCGCGGACGCCCTCGTCGCCGCGCAGGCGAAGCTCATCGCGATGGGGGCAAAGCCGCTGCTCGAGATGAAGAAGCTGCCGCAAGGTCCGGCGTTCGTGTCGCCGGGCTTGCTCGACGTCACCGACGTCCGCGAGCTTCCCGACGAGGAGGATTTCGGTCCGCTCCTCAAGCTCATCCGCTACGACGATCTCGATGAGGCGATCCGTCTCGCCAATCGCACGCGCTACGGACTGTCGGCGGCGTTGCTGTCGGAGCGCCCGGAAGACTGGGATCGCTTCTACGGGAAAATCCGCGCCGGCATCGTCAACTGGAATCGCCAGACCACCGGTGCGTCGAGCGCGGCGCCGTTCGGCGGCGTTGGCGCCAGCGGCAACCATCGCGCAAGCGCGTACTACGCCGCCGATTACTGCGCATATCCGGTGGCCTCGGTCGAGGCGCCGAAATCGGAGCTGCCGGCGACGCTGTCGCCGGGCCTGAAGTTGTGATCGGGTTCCGGCGCGCATGGCGCGCCCTACCCGCCGCCGCGCTCCTCCTCGCCTCGTGCGCGACGCTGCCGGAGCTGTCGCCGGAAGAAGCGCAGTCGCGCGCCGAGCGGTGCACGTCCGTCATCCCCGACGCGACGCTGCGCGAAGCCGTCGGCGCGAGCAGCAAGGCCTTCGACTATGCACGCAGTGTGGCGACGACCGAATGCGCGCTCACCGGGCAGCGTCACATCCCTGGCAACCGCGTCACGCTGCTCGAAGACGGCGTCGCGACGCATCGCGCGCAGCTGGCGGCGATCGAGTCGGCGCGCCATTCGATCCATCTCGACGTCTACATCCTGCGCGACGACGATCTCGGCCAGCAGTACGCGAAGGTCCTCGAAGCCAAGGCCCGCGCCGGCGTGAAGGTGCGGCTCATCTACGACAGCTTCGGCTCGATCACCACGAGCGACGCCTTCTTCGACGGCTTGCGCGACGCTGGCGCGGAGCTGCTCGAGTACAACGACGTCAATCCGCTGAAGGACCCGCGGCTGTGGCGATGGAACCATCGCAACCATCACAAGCTGCTCATCGTCGACGGACGCGTGGCGTTCACCGGCGGCATCAACGTCAGCAACGAGTATTCGGGCGAGTCGACGCTGCGCAAGTCGGCGCGCAAGGCCGGACGCGAAGGCTGGCGCGACACGCAGGTGCAGATCGAAGGACCGGCGGTCGCTGCGTTCCAGCGCACGTTCCTGCGCCTGTGGGCGCGCAGCAAGCCGCCGATCGAGGAGACGCCCGATCTGTTTCCCGGGCTCGAGCCGCGCGGCCACGACATCGTGCAGCTGCTGACGAGTCCCGGCGCCGATCTCATCGACGTGATGTTCCCGATCGGCGAATCCAAGCCGAATCGCAAGCGCATCTACACGGCGTATCTGGCCGCGATCAGCCACGCGCAATCGCGACTCTGGATCACGCAGGCGTACTTCGCGCCGGACGACCAGTTCGTCGATGAGCTCAAGGCCGCGGCGGCGCGCGGCGTCGACGTGCGGCTGATCATGCCGGGCATGAGCGATGTCAGCACGTCGCTCAACCTGCAGCGGCACTACTACAGCCGGCTGCTCAAGGCCGGCATCCGCCTCTACGAATACGAGCCGGCGGTGATGCACGCCAAGACCGCAGTCATCGACGGCGTGTGGTCGACCGTGGGCTCGAGCAACCTCGACTATCGCAGCTTCATTCACAATGACGAGGCCAATGCGATCATCATCGGGCGGGATTTCGCGACGCAGATGGAGAAGCTGTTCGAAGCCGATCTCGAGCACTCCACCGAGATCAAGCTCGAGCAGTGGAAGGATCGCGGCTTCTGGGAGCGAACCAAGGAGATCGGCGCCGTGCTCGTGAAGTACTGGATCTAAGGGATGTGGAAGCTCGCGGGGGCATTCCTGCTCGGCGCGGCGAGCGCGTCGGTGATCCTCTTGTCGCGATCGCCGGAACCGGTCGCGATCACCACGAATGACGCGCGCGCTGAGCGTCCGGCTTCGATCCCAACTCCGGAGACGGCTGCGGCGCAGAGCCCAGGCGTGGCCGCGACTCCTGCTCTCCCGGCTGCAACCGCGGTCGCGACGAAATTTGATCCCGCATCGATCGCGGCGACGCCCGCCGACGTCGCAGCCGCCGCTACCGAGCAACCGCGCGATCGCCGAGGGCCTCCGCCGCGACGTGATCCGAAGAGTGAGCTGTCCGAAGGCTCGGCGGCGATCGTCGCCAAGGATCGGCTGCATCCCGACAGCATCTCGCAGCTATACGAGGACTTCAGCGCGCAGCGAAGCGACAGCGGCTGGGCTCTCGCGACGCAGCAAGCGATCAGCGACTTCCTCGGACGAAGCGCCGCGCAGAAAGGCTTCGACGTCGCAGCCGTCGCCTGTCGCGAGAGCTTGTGCGAGATTCAAGCCTCGACCTACGAAGGCGGCGATCGTGGCATCGCCTGGACGGACCTCATGCATGGCCTGTATCGCCAGGCGCCACCGCTCAACATCGGCGAGGAGCGCTGGAAACTGGACGATCAAGGCGGCCGCGTGTACGTGCTCACCTTCATCAAGCGGCCGCTGCGCCCATGACTGCCATCGAAGCCAACTTCGACGGCCTCGTCGGCCCGACGCACAACTACGCGGGGCTGTCGTTCGGCAACGTCGCTTCGTACAAGAATGCGTCGCGCGCGTCGAATCCACGCGAAGCGGCGCTGCAGGGCCTGCGCAAGATGAAGGCGCTCGCGGACCTCGGTCTCGCGCAAGGCGTGCTGCCGCCGCACGAGCGTCCGCACATCCCGACACTGCGCAAGCTCGGCTTCCACGGCGGCGAGGCCGAAGTCCTGGCGAACGCGCGCAGCGACGCGCCGCATCTGCTCGCGGCCGCGTGCTCGGCGTCGGCGATGTGGACCGCGAATGCCGCGACCGTCTCGCCGAGCGCCGACACCGGCGACGGCAAGGTCCATTTCACGCCGGCGAATCTGACCAGTCATCTGCATCGCGCGATCGAAGCGCCGGTCACGGCACGTGTGCTGAAGGCGATCTTCGCGGAGCGCAAGTATTTCGCGCATCACGCGCCGCTGCCGGCGACGCCGGGCTTCGGCGACGAAGGCGCGGCCAATCACACGCGACTGTGCTCCGAGTACGGCGCGCCGGGGCTCGAGCTCTTCGTGTTCGGCGCGGGCGACGAGCGTCGCGGCGAGCCGTCGCCGAAGAAATATCCGGCCCGACAGACCCGTGCGGCGTGCGGCGCGATCGTGCGGCTGCATCGGCTCGAGCCCGAGCAGACGCTGCTGATGCAGCAGCATCCCGACGTGATCGACCAGGGCGCCTTCCACAACGACGTCGTGTCGGTCGGCAATCGCGAAGTGCTCCTGTACCACGAGCGCGCGTTCCTCGATGCCGCCGCGATGCGCGCTTATGTCTGCACGCATTTCTCCGGCGACCGGCGGCCCGCGTTCATCGAAGTCCGCAGCTCGGAAGTCCCGGTCGAGGACGCGGTGTCTTCGTACCTGTTCAACTCGCAGCTGGTCTGCCCGCCCGACGCGCACGGCAATGCCGACAAGATGCTCCTCATCGTCGCGCGAGAGTGCGAAGAGAACCCGCGCGTCTGGTCGCGCATCCAGCGGATCGTCGACGACGCGTCGAATCCGATCGCGGGCGTGCGCGTGTTCGACCTGCGCCAGTCGATGGACAACGGCGGCGGGCCGGCCTGCCTGCGCCTGCGCGTCGTGCTGAATCCGCAGGAGCGCCTCGCGGTGAACGATCGCTGCTGGATCACGCCGAAGCGCTTCGAGCAGCTGTCGGCCTGGGTGGAGAAGCACTACCGCGATCAGCTCGAGCTCGCCGATCTCGCCGACCCGCAGCTGCTCGACGAGTCGCGCACCGCGCTCGACCGGCTGACGCAGATCCTCGGGCTGGGATCGGTATACGACTTCCAGCGGTGATCACAGGGTCCGACATCCTCTGGCGCTGGTACACCTGGCGCGATCTCGACGCCGACACGCTGCACGCGATCGTCAAGCTGCGCGGCGAGGTCTTCGTCGTCGAGCAGAAGTGCGCTTACGCCGACGTCGACGGCTTCGATCCGCAGTGCGATCACCTGTGCGGCACCACCGAGCTGGGGCATTTCCTCGCCTATCTGCGCGTGCTGCCGCCGGGCGTCAAGCATCCGCAACCGTCGATCGGTCGTGTCGTCGTCGCGCCGAACGCGCGCAAGCACGGGCTCGCTCGGCGCGCGATGCTCGAAGGGATCCTGCGCTGCAACGCGCGCTTTCCCGGCGAGCCGATCCTCGTGCAGGCGCAGCAGTACCTGCAGCGCTTCTATGCGTCACTCGGATTCGAGGCGATCGGCGCGCCGTACGTCGAGGACGGCATCCCGCACGTGGACATGCGCCGCACGCGTATGTCCTGACCACACGCCTCGCCGCGCGGCGGCGTGATACTGGCCGTGATCGTTCCCCGGAGTTCGCGGCCGATGCTCCATTCCCCCAGTCCCAGCTCGCGCGGCAACATCCTCATCGTCGACGACGACGATTACATCGGCACCACGCTGATGCGCCTGCTGGAGCGCAACTTCGACGTCGCGGTCACGACGCGATCGAAGCAGGCGCGCGACTGGCTGCTGCGCGGCGATCGCTACGACGTGATCCTGTGCGACCTGCTGATGCCCGAAGTCACGGGCATGGATCTGCACGATCAGCTGGCGACCGCGGCCCCGGACCAGGCGCACCGGATGATCTTCCTCACCGGCGGATCGCTGAACACGTCCGTGCGCGACTTTCTCGATCGCGTGCCCAACCCGCGCCTGGAGAAGCCGTTCGAGCTCGGCAGCCTGATGACGCTGATCAAGGCACGCCTGCACCAGTAAGTCTTGACTACAAGGAAACTCTTGTGGCGGCGGCCGCCCCCGCGCGACGCTGGGGTCTACTTCGTTCCGGGAGAAGCGAGGCGGCGGCATGCTCAAACGGGACCAATGGCTGGACCTTGCGCGCAAGCTCGACTGGGAGTTTTCCTATGTCGGCGAGCGCGACGTCTTTCCCGATGTCGTCAGCGGCACGCCCTGGCTGCCGCAAGCGGCGTGGAAGGATTGGGATGAGCCGTACAAGACGACCTACGCCGAATACGTCTCCACGCAGCACGCGAAGGACGCCTCCGTTTATGCGGTGCGCGACGCGGTCGGCCGCATCGAGGACTACCGCAAGCTCGACGCCTCCTGGCTCAACGCGCTGAAGCTGCATTCGGCGACGCTGCCCCTCGCGGAGTTCGCAGCGGTGGTCGGCAACCTGCGCGCGACGCGCTTCGGGCGCGACAGCGCGTGGCGCACGATGGCGAACTTCGGCGCGCTCGACGAGTTCCGCCACACGCAGATCCCGCTGATGGTGATGCACGAGCTGGTCAAGCTCGATCCGCAGTTCGACTGGACGCACAAGTTCTTCCACACCAACGACTGGGTCGCCATCGCGGGACGCCATCTGGTCGACGAGATGCTCACCGCGTCGAACCCGATCGAGTTCGCGATCGCGACGCACTTCGTGTTCGAGACCGGCTTCACCAATCTGCAGTTCGTCGGCCTGTCGTCGCTCGCGCAGGCCGCAGGCGACCGCATGTTCGAGAAGATGGTGAAGAGCATCCAGACCGACGAGGCGCGCCACGCGCAGATCGGCCATCCGGTGCTGCTCACGCTGATCAAGCACGATCGCGAGTACGCGCAGCGGCTGGTCGACAAGTGGTTCTGGCGCTCGTGGCTGTTCTTCGCGGTGGTCACCGGCTTCGCGATGGATTACCTGACGCCGCTGGAGCATCGCCGGCAGTCGTTCAAGGAATTCGTCCACGAATGGATCCTCGACCAGTTCCAGCGCTCGCTCGACGAGATGGGCCTGAAGCGTCCGTGGTACTGGCAGCAGTTCCTCGACGCGCTCGACAGCTATCACCACATGGTCTACGCGAGCGCCTACACCTATCGCGCGACGGTGTGGTTCGACTTCGCGATGCCCGGGCCGGAAGAGCGCGCGTGGCTCGCGCAGAAATATCCGAAGACCTGGCCGCAGATGGACCCGATCTGGGAGCGCGTCGCCGAGCGTTGGCGCGAGTCCGGTCCCGGTGTCGAATGGCACACGCACGGCGCGACGCCGGTCACGTTCTGCTCGACCTGCCAGCTCGTGCTCTGCGGCGGCACACCCGCGCACAACACCGCGCGCCTGCACGCGCACGAAGGCCGCAAGTATTTCTTCTGCTCCGAGCCGTGCGAATGGATCTTCAAGCAGGAGCCGGAGCGCTACGCGGCGCACAAGGACGTCGTGATGCGCATCCTCACCGGCGAAGCGCCGGCGAATCTTCTGGAGCTGCTGCGCAAGTCGTTCGGCCTCACGCAGGACATGTGGGGCAAGGACGTGGCGCGCGGCAACTATCGCTGGCTCGAAGCGCAGATCGAGCGTCACAAGGAAAAGGAAGTCGCCTGATGCTCGTGCCTCTCTATGGATTCCTTCGCGGCGACACCATCGGCATGGTCGTGCTGGTGCACGATCACCAGACCATCGCCGACGTCGCGAAAGTGCTGCAGCAAGCCGCATCGGTCCGCGTGAAGCCAGCGGCGCGCGCCCGCGTCTACATCGGCACGCATGCGCTCGATCCAGCGCTCACGGTCAAGGCAGCCGGCCTCGGCGCGCTCGATCGCGTCGACGTCGTGCAGGAGCACTGACATGTTCTCCAAAGCGATGCCGCTCCGCGAGCTCTGGGACGGCGACATGCACGCGTGCAACGTCGACGGCCGCAAGGTCCTGCTGATCCGCAACGGCGATCACGTCTACGCGTACGAGGATCGCTGCGCGCATCTGGGACTGCCGCTGTCCGACGGCTATCTCCACGGCTGTCGGCTGACCTGCGCCGGCCATCACTTCGAGTTCGACGTGCGCACCGGCTGCGGGCTCAATCCGCGCAACAAGCATCTGACGCCGTTCGCGGTGCGCGTCGAGGACGGCGTGATCCTCGTCGACGTTTGCCCCGAGATTCCCGAGACGTCGCATGGCTGAGATCCGCGTTGCGGAAACGGTCGGGCCGGTGCTGGAGAACGGTCCGGCCGGCGACGCCGTGATCGCCGCCATCCGCAAGCTCAACGACAACGTCACGATCGAGGATCGCGGCTCCTACGTGCGCGTGCTCGTGCCGCGACGCTGCGTCGTCACGCGCGAAGCGATCGAGGCCGTGACCGGCCAGTCGTTCGCGCTGCCGGCCGATCTCGAGCTGGTCATGCCGTCGTTCAAGGGTCGCTTCCTGGTCAACGAGGATCAGGCGACGTGGACCGCGGAGAACGCCCGATGAGCACTGCCACGGCGCGTCGCACCTACTGGCATCTGGAGAACCTCGGCCGCAAGCCGAGCGAGTACGACATCGTCACGACGAAGCTCCTGTTCTATCCCGAGCGCGGCTTCGAGGTCGATACGCCGATCGCCGCGTGGTACGCGAAGCATCAGAAAGGATCGCCGCTGCGCTGCAAGGACTGGGAAGCGTTCCGCGATCCGCGCGAGACGACCTACACCAAGTACACCGAGCTGCAGAAAGCCAAGGAAACCTTCGTCGACGGCCTGCTCAACGCGGTCGAGGCGACGGGCTACGACGCTGCGATGACGGCCGCCTGGCGCATGCGCCTCGAGCGCGTGCTGCCGGTGCTGCGCTATCCGCTGCATGGATTGCAGATGATCGCGGCCTACGTCGGGCAGATGGCGCCGACGGGTCGCGTCGTCATCACCGGCGCGCTGCAGGCGGCCGACGAGATGCGCCGCATCCAGCGCTGCGCGTATCGCATGCGCCAGATCCAGCAGACGCGCGCGTCGTTCGGCGCCGACAGCAAGTCGCTCTGGCAAGAGGATCCGATGTGGCAGCCGCTGCGTCGCGTGATCGAGCAGATGCTGGTCACCTACGACTTCGGCGAGGCGTTCGTCGCGCTCAGTCTCGTGCTGAAGCCGGCGTTCGACGAGCTGTTCATGGCCCATTTCGCCAAGCTCGCTGCGAGCCAGGGCGATGAAGTGCTCTCGCAGATGTTCCTTTCGCTCAACGAGGACTGCCTCTGGCATCGGCAGTGGAGCTCGACGCTCGCCGCCACGCTCGCCCGCGACGACGAGGCCAACGTCGCGACGATGCGGGCGTGGGCTGCCAAGTGGCACGAGCCGGTGATGAATGCGATGCGCGCGTTCGCGCCGCTGTTCTGCGAAGGGCTCGAGCGCTTCGCGCCCTGCCCGTTCGAGACGATCCTGCTCGATCTCGATCGCGCGTGCACCCCGACCTTCGCGCTCATGCCTGGGCCGGAGCGAGAGTTCTGATGAGCCGGCACGCCAAGGTGCAGCTGCTGCGCGAGCCGCCGCGCGAGGAGATCGAGGAGCGCTTCAGGATCATGGCGGACTGCGCGCCGGTCCTGCTGTGGATGGCGGGCACTGACGCGCTCTGCTACTTCTTCAATCAGCCGTGGCTCGCGTTCACCGGCCGCACGATCGAGGAGGAATACGGGAACGGCTGGGCGGAAGGCGTGCACGCCGAGGATTTCCAGAACTGCATGCACGTCTACATGGACTCGTTCGTCGCGCGCAAGCCGTTCCGCATGGAATATCGCCTGCGCCGCCACGATGGTGAATATCGCTGGATCCTCGATCAGGGCGTGCCGCGCTTCGCCGCCGACGGCACTTTCGCCGGCTACATCGGCTCCTGCGTCGACATCACCGAGCAGAAGGACATCCAGGCCGAGCTCGATCGGCGTGTGAAGCAGCGCACGATCGAATTGGACGCCGCGCTGAAAGAGCTCGAGGCGTTCAACTATTCCGTCTCGCACGATCTGCGCGCGCCGCTGCGCGCCATCGACGGCTTCTCGCAGGCGCTGCTCGAGGACTGCAGCGCAGAGCTCGACGGCAAGGGTCACGACTACCTGCACCGCGTGCGCAACGCGGCGCAGCGCATGGGCAACCTGATCGACGATCTGTTGCGCCTGTCGCGCGTGGGCCGCGCGCAATTGCATCACCGAGCGCTCGATCTGTCCGAGATGGCGCGCAGCGTCGCGAGCGATCTGCAGAAGACGCAGCCCGATCGCAAGGTCGACTGGGTCATCGCCGATGGCGTCAGGAGCGCGGGCGATCCGTCGCTCGTGCGCGCCGTGCTCGAGAACCTGATCGGCAATGCCTGGAAGTACACCGGCAACGCCGCCGCGCCGCGCATCGAGTTCGGTGCGGAGGACGATCACTACTTCGTGCAGGACAACGGCGCCGGCTTCGACATGGCGCACGCCGCCGCGCTGTTCTCGCCATTCCACCGCCTGCACACGGACGCCGAGTTCCCCGGCAACGGGATCGGACTCGCCACCGTGCAGCGCATCGTCCATCGCCACGGCGGCCGCATCTGGGCGCAGGCCGAGAAAGGCAAAGGCGCCCGCTTCACCTTCACCCTGCCCGCTCCAGAGAATCGCCAAGAGAGTCGTTGATGAGCCGCATCCCCCTGATCCTCCTCGTCGAGGACAATCCCGACGACGTCGCGCTGACGCTGCGCGCGTTCGAGAAGTACCACATCGCCAACCAGATCGTCGTCGCGCGCGACGGCGAGGAAGCGCTCGATTACCTGTTCTCCGCCAACGGCAAGCGCATCCTGCCGCAGGTGGTGCTGCTCGATCTCAAGGTGCCGAAGTACGACGGGCTCGAGATCCTGCGCCGGATCCGCGCCGACGAGCGCACCAAGCTCCTGCCGGTGGTGATCCTCACCTCGTCCGAGCAGGACGAGGATCTGATGGGAAGCTATCGCGCCGGCGCCAACTCCTACGTGCGCAAGCCGGTCGACTTCGTCGAGTTCACCGAAGCCGCGCGCCAGCTCGGCCTGTACTGGATGGTGCTGAACAACGCCGCTCCGACAACGCGAGCCCATGGCTAAGCCGCTGCGAGCGCTGATCGTCGAGGACAACGAGGACGACGCCGTCCTGCTCGCCCGCGAGATCATGAAGGGCTACACGCTCGAGTTCACGCGCGTGCAGACCGCCGACGCGCTGCGCGCCGCACTGCGCGATTCGCGGTGGGACATCATCTTCTCGGATCACAGCATCCCGGGCTTCGGCGGCATGGCCGCGCTCGCGATCACCAAGGCGAGCGGGATCGACATCCCGTTCATCCTCATCTCCGGCGCCATCGGCGAGGAGATCGCGGTCGACGCTCTAAAGGCCGGCGCGCACGATTTCATCGTCAAGGGGAAATTCTCGCGACTGCTGCCCGCGATCGAGCGCGAGCTCGCCGACGCCGCCGTGCGCCGGCTGCATCGCGAGTCGCAGGAAGAGCGCAACAAGCTGCAGTCGCAGCTCTTGATCTCCGATCGCATGGCCTCGGTCGGCACGCTCGCCGCGGGCGTCGCGCACGAGCTCAACAATCCGCTCGCTGCCGTGATGGGCAATCTCGAGCTGATCGCCGACGACTTGGGCGAGCTCGCCGTGCCTGGCGCCGACCCGCGCATCGGCAAGGCGGTCGACGCGGTCAGCTTCGCCCGCGAAGCCGCCAATCGCATGCGCGGCATCATCCGCGACCTGAAGATCTTCTCGCGCACCGAGGACGAGACGCGCGGTCCGGTGAACCTGCACCCGCTGCTCGACTCCGTCGTGCGCATGGCATCGAACGAAATCCGTCATCGCGCGCGGGTGGTGAAGGAGTTCGGCGCGATCGCGCCGGTGAACGCCAACGAGTCGCGCCTCGGCCAGGCTTTCCTGAACATCGTGATGAACGGCGCGCAGGCGATCGCCGAAGGCCGCGCCGAGCACAACGAGATCCACGTGACCACGTGCATGCACGCGAGCGGCATGGTCGCCGTCGAGATCCGCGATTCCGGCTCCGGCATGACGCCGGAAGTGCAGAAGCGCCTGTTCACGCCGTTCTTCACCACCAAGCGCATCGGCGCGGGCCTGGGGCTCGGCCTGTCGATCTGCCATCGCATCGTCTCGGCGCTCGACGGGCGCATCGAAGTCGAGAGCGAGGTCGGCAAGGGCACCACGTTCCGCGTCCTGCTGCCTGCAGCCACCCCCGAATCGCGCGTGCAGCCGCCGGTGGATCAGTCGCTCGCCGCACGACGCTCGCGCGTGCTCATCGTCGACGACGACATGGTCGTCGCCTACGCGCTGAAGCGCCTGCTCGAGCGCAGCCACGACGTGACCGTGAAGACCGGCGCGCGCGACGTGCTCGACGGCATCGGCGGCGGCGATCGCTACGACGTGATCCTCTGCGACCTGATGATGCCGGAGATGACCGGCATGGATCTTTACGAAGCGCTCGCGCAGCAGGTGCCGGACGAGGCGCAGCGGATGATCTTCCTGACCGGCGGCGCATTCACGCAGCGCTCGCGCGAATTCCTCGATCAGGTTTCGAATCGCCGGCTCGAGAAGCCCTGCGACCTGCGCCAGCTGCTGGCGCTGATCGAAGGCTATCCGCCGCTCGGACGCGCGGCCTAGCCCTTCTTCGCTGTCTTCGCGGTCGTGCCCGTCGACTGCAAGCCGCGCTTGGCGAGCGCTTCGCGCAGCAGATACTCGACCTGGCTGTTCACCGAGCGCAGCTCCGTCGCCGCGAGGCGCTCGATCTGCTCCCAGACCTCGGGCGCCACGCGCAGCAGGAAGGCTTTCTTGTCCGGCGATGCCACGCGTCGATCAGGCCCGGATCACGTGTACAGCGTTCCGGTATTCACCACCGGCTGCGTGTCGCGATCCGAGCAGAGCACGACCATCAGGTTCGACACCATCGCCGCACGACGCTCGTCGTCGAGCTCGACGAGGCGCTTCTCGGACAAGCTCTTCAACGCGGTCTCGACCATCGACACCGCGCCGCTGACGATCTTGGTGCGCGCCGCGATCACCGCTTCGGCCTGCTGACGGCGCAGCATCGCGCCGGCGATCTCGGGCGCGTATGCGAGATGCGTGAGCTTGGCTTCCTCGACGAGCACGCCGGCCTGATCGACGCGCGCCTGCAGCTCTTCACGCAGCGATTCGGCGACGGCTTCGGCGCCGCCGCGCAGCGTGATTTCGTTGGCCTCGTGATCCTCGCCGAAGTCGTAGTTGTAGCGCGTCGCGACGTGGCGCAGCGCCGACTCGCTCTGCACTTTCACGAAATTCTCGAAGTCCTCGACGTCGAACAGCGCCTGCGCCGTGTCGGCGACGCGCCACACCACGACGGCCGCGATCTCGATCGGGTTGCCGCGCTTGTCGTTCACCTTGAGCGTGTCGATGTTGTGGTTGCGGGCGCGCACGCTGATGCGGCGACGGCCGTTCCACGGCAGTGTCCAGCGCAGGCCCGCGTTGCGCTCCGTGCCGCGATAGGCGCCGAACAGCGTCAGCACGCCCGACTCGTTCGGCTCGAGCTTGAAGAAGCCGCCCGCGATGAACGTGATCGCAATGGCGATCACGGCGCCGATCGCGCCGAAGCGCTCGTGCAGCGAGGAGAAGCCGAGGAGCTCGACGACGCCGAGGCCGATCAGCAGCAACAGCATCGCGATGCCGTTGGCGGTCGAAGCGCCCTGCTCCGAGCTGCCTTGGGTGGGTTGGGCCGACATTGGTTCAGACTCCCCGGCGGGACGCCGCTATTGAAGTGATATCACTTTAGTAGCAGGCCGCGGCGACGTCAAGTCGAGCGGGAGCGCCGGCGCGGTCGGCTATACTTTTCGCCCGTTTTCACCCCGGTCGATCGTGTACACGCATTTCTTCAAGCTCCGGGAGCCGCCGTTCTCCATCACCCCGGACCCGACCTACCTCTATCTGTCGCCGCGCCATCAGGAGGCGCTCGGGCATCTGCTCTACGGCACCGGCCAGCACGGCGGATTCGTGCAGCTCACCGGCGAGGTCGGCACCGGCAAGACGACGATCGTGCGCACGCTGCTCGCGCAGAAGCTCGAGAACGTCGACGTCGCAGTGATCCTGAACCCGCGCCAGAGCGAGCAGGAGTTCGTGCAGTCGATCTGCGACGAGCTGCACGTCGCGTATCCGAAGGAGGGACTGACGCTCAAGGTCCTGCACGACGCGCTCAACGCCCATTTGCTCGCAACCCACGCCGCCGGCCGGCGCACGGTGATCATCATCGACGAGGCGCAGAACCTCGAGCGCAACGTGCTCGAGCAGGTGCGCCTGCTGACCAATCTCGAGACGCACAAGGACAAGCTCTTGCGGATCATGCTGGTCGGCCAGCCGGAGCTCGCGCAGATGCTGTCGCGCGCGGATCTGCGACAGCTCGCGACACGCATCACCGCGCGCTATCACCTGACGCCGCTGTCGCCGACCGAGACGGTCGAGTACATCCGCCACCGCCTGCGCATCGCCGGCAACAACGAAGCGCTGTTCAACATGCAGGCGCTCGCGCTGATCCACAAGCTGACCGGCGGCATCCCGCGCCTGGTGAACATCCTGTGCGATCGCAGCCTGCTCGGCGCCTACGCGAGCAACGAGCACGTGGTGACGCCGCAGATCGTGCAAGGCGCCGCCGCGGAGTCGCTCGGCGACATGCCGGTGACGCCCAAGCGCGCGGCGCTTCCGTTCTGGCGGCTCGGAGATCGCCGGCGCTGGAGCTTCAGCGAAGTCGTGATCGTCGTGCTGATCGCCGCCGTGTGCGTCTATTGGTGGGCGACGGCGTCGCGAACGCAGAATGCGTCGATCGACACCGCGCAGACGATGCCCGTGGCGCCGGCAGTCGCGTCGGTGCCGGCGCCGAGCGCCGCGCCGGCGGAAGCGTCCGCGCCGTCGACGACGACGGAGGCCGCCGCGCCGCGGCTGCGCGACGTGCTCGCGAATTCGGAACCGTTGGCCGTCGTCACCGGTCATCTCATCCATCTGTGGAGCCCGGGCCTCACGGTCCCTGCCGGCGCGCAGGTGTGTCCTTCACTCGCCGCGCAGGGCTTGCAGTGCTACCGCGCCCAGGGGGATTGGAAAGACGTGCAGATGCTGAATCGCCCTGCGATCCTCACGCTCGCGACCGGCCGCGGCGTGCTGAAGTACGCGCTGCTGCGCGATTTCGACGGCGACGACGTCGAGCTCGACACCGCGCAAGGCCCGCTCAAGATTCCGCGCGAGGATCTGTCCACGGCCTGGACCGGCGAATTCCTCGTGCTGTGGCGTCCGCCGACGGATCAGCTGCGCATCACGGCGGGCACCCGCGGCGCTGCCGTCGTGTGGCTGCGCCAGCAGCTCGCGCTCGCGGCGGGTCAGCCGCTGCAGGAGCCGGTGTCGGAGCTGTTCGACAACGCGCTGCGCGAGCAGGTGCTGCGCTTCCAGCGCGAGCGCGGGCTGAATCCCGACGGCGTCGCCGGCGCGCGCACGCAGATGCTGCTGTCCGCGCTGTCGTCCGATCCGGCCGAGCCCCGCTTGCATACCGCGATGAACGCCGCGAGCATGCCCTGATGTCGTACATCCTCGAAGCGTTGAAGCGCGCGGAGCGTGAGCGCGCGCAAGGCCAGAATCCGGTGACCGGCGATGCTTCCTCGCCGCGTCCTCCAGATCGCGGCCGCAACACGCTGCTCAAGATCATCATCGCCGCGCTGGTGGTGAACGCGCTCGTGATCGCCGTGCTGGTGCTGCGGCACAGGCCGGACGCGAGCAAGCCGGAAAGCAAGGTCGCTGCAGGCAAGCCGGCGTTGCGGCCGACACGCGGTGCGAGCGAATCGACATCGGAAGAGCGCGCGTGGACTTCGCAGCCCTCGCCGAAAGCAGCGCCGGTCACTGCACCCGCGCCGCCGCCGCCGAGCGCGCCCGCGCAGGAAGAGCCCGCCGTCCAGCAAGGCGTCGCCTCGATGGACGATCTCGGCGCGAGCGATTCCGACGACGCCGATCGCGAAGGCTCGACGAAGATCGCGCAGACGCCCGCGGTCGCCGCGGTCGAGCATCACGGCAGCGTGACTTACGCGAAGAAGCCGCTGACGCCGGACGTGCCGCCGCCGGCGCAGGAAAGCGACGACGCGACCGCCGACGCGGGCACGGAGACGTCGGAGGCGCTCGAGAATCCTCCGCCGCCGGATGAGCCCGCCGAGGCAGCGCCCGAGCCGAGCGAGCAGATCGCGAGCGCAAAACCGATCGCTCCGCGCGCAGCGCCGCCGGCCGCGGCTTCTGCGATGCCGACCCCCGCTGCGTCGGCGCCGGGGAAAGTGAAGCCGCTGTCGGAGATGTCGGCGGCGTATCAAGGCAGCTTTCCGCAGCTCATGCTGCAGGTTCACGTCTACGATCCGTCGCCGCAGAAGCGATTCGCGATCATCGACGGCACGCGCTATCGCGAAGGCGATGCGCTGCCGCAAGGCGCGCGGCTCGAGCGGATCGTCGCCGACGGGCTCGTCATCGCGTTCCGCAACGAGCGCGTGCTCTACCCGCTCGGACGTCACTAGAAGCTTTCGCGGGACCTCTGTCGTCGCGCTGCGACGTCGATAAATTGACTGCTTGTGATCCTGGCGATCTGCACTAAGATCGTCGCACGCGTATCGCAATTTGCAGGAAGCAAACCGGGGCGGCACGCGGGACTACTTTTTCGCCGGGGGATTTTTCTGTGCTCGTGCTCACGCGTTTCGCGCGGCTGTCCATCGCTGCGCTCGGCTTGTCTTGCTTCTCCCTTCTCACTGCTTGCGGCGCCGATCTCGGGACACCGCCGATCGGGCACAGCGATTCAGCCACCAGCGACCGCGCAACCGACACTGCCGACAGCACCACCGATGCGGCCGACACGTCGAGCGAGGGCGTCGTCGAGGCGGCTGCTCCCGGCGAAATGCCCGACGACGTGGCGTCGGGCGACGACACGGGCAAGGCTTACGTCGGCGCACCGAGCAGCTACTTCGATCTCACGCGCTGGTATCTGACACTGCCTTCCGCTGCGCAAGTCATGCCGGCGGAGCTCAACAGCGGATATCAGTACGCCGATACCTTCTTCACCGACACGCGCAGCGGCGGCATGTCGTTCCGCTGCCCGAACATCGCTGGCAGGACGGCGAACTCGACGCACTCGCGCACCGAGCTGCGCGAGATGCTGAACCCGACCAACAACAAGCTCTCCGATCCGTCGAACAACTGGACGATGGCGCAGGGCGGCACGATGAACGCCGCGTTGCGCATCGATCACGCGTCGACCACCGGCACGACCAACGTCGGCAACGTCGTCATCGGGCAAATCCACGGCCCGAGCACCGAGGTGATGCGCCTGCACTTCGTGAAGGGACCGAACGACGCGACGGGTCGGATCTTCGTCGCGATGGAGAACACCGCCGGCAAGGGCGTGCATTCGCCCGACCTCGTGAGCAACGCGAGTGGCGGCGGCATCAGGCTCGGCGAGCGCTTCACTTACCAGGTCCGCCTCTATGGCACCGCGCTCACGGTGTATATCGGCCGCTCAAATCATCCGACGGTGAAGTACGTGGCGAAGGTCGATCCGGGCTACGCGGGGCTGGGCCTCTACTTCAAGGCCGGCGTTTACAACCAGGACAACACTGGCGACGCCGCTGACTACGTCCAGGCGACGTTCTTCAAGCTGACGCACACGCATCCGTAAGCGCGTGTCCGGGCGAGCTGGCGCCGCCCGGCGACGCCGAGAATTTGACGACGATAAATTCTCGTCGGGAATTTAACGGCTTGTCGTTCCGGCGGCCGGAACTAAGATGGCGGCACGCGCTGAGCACTGCTCCGGGGGGATGCAAGACAAGGCGCGCTGAAACCAACTCCCCCTCACCGGAAAATATTTCAACGTGCTCCGTTTCGCCCGCTCCGCCCGTTTGTCCTCGGCTTTCCTGCTCCTCGCTTCTCTCACCTTCCTCACCGCCTGCGGCGCCGACCTCGGCACGCCGCCGATCGGCAAGAGCGACACCGCCATGACGAACGACGCGACCGCGTCCACCACGGACGCTGACGCCGCGCCCGCCGAAGACAGCGATGTCGTCGGTGAGGTCGAGGAAATCGCAGATGGCGCAGCGCCGGAAGCCGACGCCGGCTCGACGACGGACGAGAAGGCACTCAGCCTGATCCTGACGCCGCCCAGCATCAACTTCGATCTCACGCACTGGTATCTGACGCTGCCGTCGTCGGCGCAGATCATGCCCATCGAGCTCAACAGCGGCTATCAGTACGCCGATACGTTCTTCACCGACACGCGCACCGGCGGCATGTCGTTCCGCTGCCCGAACATCGCGGGCACGACGGCGAACTCGACGCATTCGCGCACCGAGCTGCGCGAGATGCTGAATCCGACTTTGAGCACGCTGTCCGACCTGTCGAACAACTGGACGATCGCGCAGGGCGGCACGATGAACGCGGCGGTCCGCATCGATCACACGTCGACGACGGGCACCACCAACGTCGGCAACGTCGTCATCGGCCAGATCCACGGCCCGCATACCGAGGCGATGCGCCTGCACTTCGTCAAAGGCCCGAACGACACCACCGGCCGCATCTTCGTCGCGATGGAGAACGTTCTCGGCAAAGGCGTGCATTCGCCGGATCTGGTGAGCAACGCGACGGGCGACGGCATCAAGCTCGGCGAGCGCTTCACCTACCAGATCCGCCTCTATGGCACGACGCTCACGGTCTACATCGGCCGCGTCAATCGCCCGACGGTGAAGTACACGGCCACGATCGATCCGGGCTACGCCGGCCTCGGCCTCTACTTCAAGGCCGGCGTCTACAACCAGGACAACACGGGCGATCCGGCGGACTACGTGCAGGCGACATTCTTCAAGCTGACGCACACGCACCCGTAAGCAAGGTCGCTATGATGAGCCGGCGCTACAACGCGCCGGCTCATTTTTTTGGAGCGACCATGAAACGACAACTCTTCGCGCTGTTGCTGGCTACTGTCGCATCCCCTGCGATTGCGCAGGTCTCGGCGTCGATCACCATCGGCGATCCGCACTTCTACGGCACGATCAACATCGGCGACGTGCCGGAGCCCCCGCAGCTGATCTATCGCGAGCCCGTCGTCGTCGAGCACGTGCACGTCGTGGAGCAGCCGGTCTATCTCCACGTGCCGCCCGGCCACGCCAAGCACTGGAGCAAGCACTGCGCCGCGTATCACGCGTGCGGACGCCCCGTGTATTTCGTCAAGGACGAGTGGTACGAGAACGTCTATGCCCCGGCGTATCGCGAGAAGCACGGTCATGGTCATCATCACGGCGATGACCACGATCAAGGCGAACACCATGGATGGGGCCACGGCCATGACGAGGGGCATGGCCACGGCAAGCACAAAGACAAAGACTAGAGCGGAACGCAGCCCGCGCGGATGTCGTCGCAGTGGTGCATCACGCCGCTGCGATCGGGGAACGCGCGCGCGCTCCGATAGCGGAAGCTGAGCTTCTCGCGGCCTTGCTCGCCGTCGTCGTCGAGCAACCGCGCGTCGGCGTCGTCGTAGCCGATCTCGCCGGGCTTCTTCAGCCAGCGATCGAACCACGCGAGCGTGTAATGCTGCGCGAGCGGATTGCCCCAGCCGCCGGCGCAAGCGCCGCTCGCAGTCGACGGACACCACGAGCTCGCTGGGAACGTCGGCAGCAGGCTCCACTCGTAGTGCGAGCTCCCCTGGATGGTGATCGTGAACACCGGCATGCCGGCGTCGCGCCACTTCGCGAACGCGTGCTTATGCGCCTCGGGATCGGGCGGCTGCGTGAACGGGACCGGCGTCAAGCCGTACTCGCCGGCCTGATTCATCGACGGCGTGCGGATGCCGATCTGCGTCGATCCGGTTCCGGGCGGTCGTGGCAGCGGCACGTTGCCGCCGGCGCCGCCGTCGCTCGTGCCATCCGGCCCCGCGAGTCCGTCCCACGCGACCGTGACCTTCACCGGATTTTCCGGATCGAGCTTCCCTGGCCACGGATCAGCGCCCTCCGCACCGTAGCCCTGCACGATCGACACGCCTTGCGCGCCGAGCGAATGTCCCGCGATGCCGAGGCGATCGCGATCGATGCGATCGAAGAACGGATTGAAGTCGACGACCTCGGTCGGATACGTGCCGGCGCACGTCGCGTTGTGCGGATACGGCATCACCGGCGTCGAGCGGAAGAAATCGATGACGTCGACGAGCCCGGTCCAGAACACCGACGAGTTCGCGTTGCTGCCCTGCTCGAAGCTCGGCGTCTGCTGATCGGAGCGTCCCTGCCCGCGCGGATCGAACGTCAGCACGACGTAGCCGCTGCGCACCAGCATCTGCGCGGCCCACCAGTACAGCGTCTCCGGCGCCTGCACCGAGCCGTTCTCGATGACGACGTTCGGCAGCTGATCGCCGGACTTCGATCCTTTCGGTGCCCAGACGCGGCCGGAAATGCGCGCGCAGCCGTCGTCGTAGATCACGAACGGGATCACCTCGGCTTCACCGGAATAGAAGCTCGCGCCGTTGGGTCCGGGCGCGTCGGGATAACGGAACGGATCGCCGGCGCACTGCAGGCCCCACGTCGTGCACAACGGCGTCTGCGGCGTGTTGCCCGAGGGCAAACCGAGCCAGCTCGGATCGGCGGCGGCGCGCATCGTCCACTCGAGGAAGTTCGCCTGGCTCTGCGCCTGCCACGTCGTCAGGAAATCCGGATTCGCGGCCTGCTCGCGCGGACCTTCGCCGACCTTCGCGAAATTCTGCGCTTCGCACTGCGTCCACAGCGCGGACGGGAATGTCGCGAGATCGCAGGTGCGATCGATCTGCGCTGGCGTATACGGCCGATCGCCCGATTGCGAGGGCGCGGAAATCGTCGACATCGTCGAGCTGTCGCCGCACGCGGCGAGCGTCAGCGAGATCAACAGTGCGAATGCGTTGCGCGTGGCAATCATTGCCGTGCTCCCCCGTCCAGGAACGTTAGGATCGCAGAGTTCACGGCTTCCGGCCGCTGGGCGAAGGTGTCGTGGCCGGTGTCGGGGATGATCCAGAGCTGAGCGTGCGGCAAGGCGCGATAGATCGACAGCGTGTGGCTGCGCGTGATGACGTCGTGATCTCCGGCCATCACCAGCACCGGCTGCTGGATGCTCTTCAGGAGCTCGAAGCTGAGCTCGTCCGATTGGGGCGAATAGAGCCAGAGCCGCCCGAGCTTGTCGCCGATGTCGTCGCCGTTGCCCGTGCGCGATTTCAGGTACGCGATCTGCTCGGGGACGATGCCGTCCGGCTCGACGTTCGCGCCGGAGGCGACGAGGCTTCCGACGAGCTCGGGGCGGCGCGCGGCGAGCATCAGCGCGAGGATGGCGCCGTCGCTCAAGCCGACGACCCCTGCGCTGCGGATCTGCAGCTGTTCGAGCAGCGCGGCGGTGTCCTTCATCATGCCCGCGTAGGTCAGCGGTCCGTGCAGGTCCGGCGTATGGCCGTGTCCGACCTGCTCCAGCGCAATCACGCGGTGATGTGCGGAGAACGGCGCGAGCTGCGCGCCGAACGTCGAGGCGATGCTATCGCCGCCCGCGTGAAGCAGGACGATCGGCGGACCGTCGCCGCGCACTTCGTAATAGAGGCGATGCCCGTTGACGCTCGCCCAGTGGCCGAATTCAGGATCGCCCGCGTCGGAGCGCGCGCAGCCGGCCGCCGCGAGAAAAAACGCGAGCGCAGCGTGACGCGCGATCAGGCGTTCGACACCTTCGGCATCGACGCGAGCGAAGCGCAGGCGGCGTCGAGACGCTTCAGGCCTTCGGCGGCGTCGGCTTCGCTCAAGTTGAGCGGCGGCGCGAGACGCAGCACGTCGGGGCCGGCGATCAGGCACCAGAGACCTTGCTTGAATGCTGCGTTGACGATCTCCTTCGCCTTGCCCTTCCACGCCGGCGTCATGGCCGCGCCGACGAGCAGGCCGGCGCCGCGCGCGCCATCGAACATGCCGTAGCGCTTGGCGATCGCGTTCACGCCCGCGCGGATCTGCTCGGCGCGCGCCTTCACGTTCGCGAGCAGCTCGGGCTTGGCGATCTCTTCCAGCGCCGCGAGCGCGACCGCGCATCCGAGCGGATTGCCGCCGTAGGTCGAGCCGTGCGTGCCGAACGCGAGACTCGCCGCGATCTCCGTCGTCGTCAGCATCGCGCCGATCGGGAATCCGCCGCCCAGCGCTTTCGCGGTCGTCAGCACGTCGGGCGTCACGCCCATGTGCTGATACGCGTAGAGCGTGCCGGTGCGACCCATGCCCGTCTGGATCTCGTCGAAGATCAGGAGCGCCTTGTGCTTGTCGCACAGCGCGCGCGCCGCTTTCAGGAATTCGCCCGACGCCGGCGTGATGCCGCCCTCGCCCTGCACGGGCTCGAGCACGATCGCACACGTCTTGTCGGACACGTGCGCCTCCAGCGACTCGACGTCGTTGAACGGCAGATGCGTGATGCCGCCGGGCAGCGGCTCGAAGCCCTTGGTGTACTTCTCCTGTCCGCCGACGCTCACGGTGAACAGCGTGCGGCCGTGGAAGGCGTTATAGAAGGAGACGATCTCGTGCTTGCTCGCACCGTGCTTCGTCGACGCGTGCTTGCGCGCGAGCTTGAACGCAGCCTCGTTGGCTTCCGCGCCGCTGTTGCAGAAGAACACCTTCTGCGCGAACGTGAGCTCGATGAGCTTTTGCGCGAGCTTCAGCGCCGGCTCGTTGGTCATCACGTTGGAGAGATGCCACAGCTTGTTCGCCTGCTCGGTGAGCGCGGCGACGAGCTTGGGATGGCAATGGCCGAGACCGGTGACGGCGATGCCGCAGGCGAAATCGAGGTACTCGCGGCCCTGCTGGTCCCAGATGCGCGAGCCCTGGCCGCGGACGGGAATGATGTCCGCTGGCGCGTAGTTGGGGACCATCACCTCGTTGAAGGTCTGCCGCGTGACTTGCATGACACCCGCCCCGGAAAAATGGGCGCGTACCGTACCACGAACGGACTACGCCTGCAGTTGATCGCGTTCGAGATTGAGCAGCGAATGGCAGCGCGCGTGGAACACCATCGCACGACCGTTCTCGTCGTGATCCTCGATCTCCGAGCCGGTCGTCGCGATCGGCTGGTTGCAGACTGCGCACAGGCGCCCCGTGCCCGGACCTCCCCAGATCCGGTCGGATTGCGTCTTCGGCAGCGTTCCCTCGCGCAACTTCTCCCTGATCCACTCCCGCAATGGTTCTTCGCTCATCGTGCACCGCTCGTTGTTATCGAGCCCCCTGGTGCGAGCCCAAACTATAGGCGGCCGCAGCGCAGCAATCCAACTGTCGCCGCCCGGCGGCTGGATGCGCCCGGCTAAACGGTAGAATCCGGCGACCTCCACCCGATGACCTCCCGATGAACGACCGCGTCCGGCTTCGCATTGCAGACGGCCTCGCCACGGTGACGCTGAACCGTCCCGACAAGCACAACGGCATCGACTTCGAGATGATCGACGCGGTCCTCGGGACGATCCGCACGCTCGGTCGCACGCCGGACGTCCGTGCCGCGATCGTCCATGGCGACGGCCCGTCGTTCTGCGCAGGGCTCGACTTCAAGAGCGTGTTCGCCAAGCCGGTGAAGGCCGCGCTCGGCTTCACCGCGCTGTGGTCCCCGGTGCGCAACAAATTCCAGGAATGGAGCATGGGCTGGCGCGAGCTGCCCTTCCCGGTCATCGCCGCGGTGCACGGCAATTGCTTTGGCGGCGGCATCCAGCTCGCGCTCGGCGCCGACATCCGCTTCGCCGCGCCGGACGCGAAAATCTCGGTGATGGAATCGAAGTGGGGCCTCGTCCCAGACATGGGCGGAGCCGCGCTGCTGCGTGAGCTCGTCGGCATCGATGTCGCCAAAGAGCTGTGCTTTACGAGCCGCATCCTTTCCGGCACCGAGGCGCACTCACTTCGATTGGTCACCTACGTTGCCGACGATCCACTCGCGGCAGCCAAGGGCCTCGCCGCCGAGATCATGACGCGCTCGCCGGACGCGGTCGCCTCCGCGAAATTCCTCCTGCAGCGCGCGTGGAATTCCGGCGAGTCCGCCACGCTCGCGCAGGAGCGTCGCTATCAGCGCCGCCTGCTGGGATCGCGCAACCAGCGCATCTCGGTCGAGCGCAACATGAAGAAATCCGACCAGCCCTTCGCAACGCGACGCGTGAGCCGCTAGGGAAGCGTCGCCGGTTGGTGACACCGTCGCGAAAGCGTTGGTCGCGACGCAAAAATCGCGTTTCGACCCCGACGCGGCATGGCGCACGTCGCCGAATGACGACGGTTTGCGGGTGGCCGCCATCGATCGGGGGCGCGCTGCACGCAGCGACGATCCTCAAGTCGTTGTTTCCGCGGACTCGGTACATCCCCTGCTAAGCATTGAGCTGATCTCGCGCTTGCCGGACTGATCGTCGGTACGGCTGCGTGCGGTCAACGACTCTCGCTTCGAAGAGGATGTGCTCCGAATGGATGCTCCCGTACGCCTTCTGCCGATCCTGAACGCGCAGACCGTGGTACCCGTCCTGCTGGCCGGCGGCAGCGGCACGCGGCTATGGCCGCTGTCGCGCGAGAAATATCCGAAGCAATTCCATGCGCTCGTCGGTGATGCGGACACACGCCGCAGCGGCGACGCGCTCCGCAGCCTTTTCCAGCAAACCGCGCTGCGCTGCGCGGGACTCCCGAATGCCGGCGCGCCGATCGTGATCGGCTCGTCGTCGCATCGTTTCGTGATCGAGGAGCAGCTCGCCCAGGCCGGCGTCGAAGGCGCGACGCTGCTGCTCGAGCCGGAAGGCCGCAACACCGCGCCGGCCGCCGCCGTCGCTGCGCACTTCGTCGCGGAAGCATTCGGGCCCGACACGGTGCTCTTCATCATGGCCGCCGACCATGCGATCCCGAATCGCGAGGCGTTCGCCGAGGCCGTGAAGTCCGGCGTGTCGGCCGCGGCGCAGGAGTACATCGTCACCTTCGGCATCAAGCCGACGCGCCCCGAGACCGGATTCGGTTACGTGAAGTCGGGCGCCAGCATCGGCACCAGCGGCGCGCTGGTCGTCGACCGTTTCGTCGAGAAGCCCGAGCTTGCGCAAGCGCAGGCGCTCGTCGCGAGCGGCGATCACTACTGGAATGGCGGCATGTTCCTGTTCCGCGCCGGGCGCTACCTCGCCGAGCTCAAGCGGCTCGAGCCCGACATGTACCTGAAGTCCCTCGAAGCGCTGCAGAACGCGAAGAGGGATGCGGGCTTCCTCGAGCTCGACGCCAAGGCGTGGAGCGCCTGCCGCAAGGATTCCATCGACTACGCCGTGATGGAGAAGGTCGACAAGATCGCGCTCGTGCCGCTCGACGCGGGCTGGGACGACGTCGGCTCGTGGACGTTCATGGACAACCTGGCCGCGAACGACGAGTACGGCAATCGCACGCGCGGCGACGTCGTCACCGAGAACGCGCGCGGCAATCTGGTGCACGCGTCGAGCCGCCTGGTCGCGCTGGTCGGCGTCGAGGATCACGTCGTGGTCGAGACCGACGACGCCGTGCTCGTCGCGAAGAAAGATCGCGTGCAGGACGTCAAGCAGCTGGTCGGCACGCTGAAGAAGCGCAAGCGCGCCGAAGTCGACGCGCATCGCCGCGTGCATCGGCCCTGGGGCTTCTACGAGAC
>Ga0070741_10004276_pt1 | contig 33585 bp, 35 predicted proteins | sample Coa_R1_4_FD_66440 | JGI IMG/M metagenome (GOLD analysis project Ga0070741, IMG submission 66440) | Surface soil microbial communities from Centralia Pennsylvania, which are recovering from an underground coalmine fire - Coalmine... | ecosystem: Environmental > Terrestrial > Soil > Unclassified ... | reverse complement strand
CCTAAACCGCACTCATGCGGGCTTTGCTGACTTGCTCGACCAGGCGACGTTGCCGATCGGCAAACGCTCGAGCCGGCGGCGACGACCGAAAGTCAGATTCACCACTGCACGCGATACCACTACAGCACTGAACATCGAGGTCAGGATTCCTAGGCAGTGGACGACGGCAAAGCCGCGAACCGGGCCAGTGCCAAAGGTGAACAGCGCGATGCCGGCAATCAGCGTGGTGATGTTCGAATCGAGAATCGTCGCCCACGCACGCTCGTATCCAGCATGGATCGCGGCCTGCGGCGTGGTGCCGTTGCGCAGTTCCTCGCGAATGCGCTCGTTGATGAGAACGTTGGCATCGATCGCCATACCCAGTGTCAACGCAATCGCCGCGATACCGGGCAAGGTCAAGGTCGCCTGCAGCATCGACAGCAGCGCGATCAGCAGCATCAGGTTGACGGCAAGGGCGAGGACCGAGACCACACCCATCCAGCTGTAGTAGAGGATGATGAACAAGGACAGCGTGGCGAAGCCGATCCACGTCGCGTGGAAGCCGCGCCGGATGTTGTCCGCGCCCAGACTCGGGCCCACTGTGCGTTCCTCGACGATCTCCATCGGCGCGGCGAGCGCGCCGGCGCGCAGCAGCAGGGCGACTTCCTTGGCTTCCAAAGTGCTCATCCGACCGCTGATCTGCACGCGCCCGCCGCCGATCTCCTGCCGAATTACCGGCGCGGTCACGACTTCACCCTTGCCCTTTTCGACCAGGACCATGGCCATGCGCTTGCCGACGTTGTCGCGCGTCAACTGCTGGAAGATGCGCGCTCCCGTTCCGTCCAAGTTGATGTGCACCGCCGGCTCGCCGGTTTGACTGTCGAATCCTGGCTGAGCGTCGGAGATGCGATCACCGGTCAACACTACCTGGCGCTTGACCAGAATGGGAACGCCGCCGCGCTCATAGAGCAATTCGTCGCCGAGCGGCACCTGGCCCTGGAGCGCCGCTTCGATCCCCGCCGGCGTGTTGTTCTCCTCGTCCACCATGTGGACCTCGAGTGTCGCGGTGCGCCCAAGGATGCGCTTGGCATCGGCAGTGTTCTGCACCCCAGGCAGTTGCACGACGATGCGATCGGCGCCTGCTTGTTGAACGATTGGTTCAGCCACACCCAGTTCGTTTACCCGATTGCGTAACGTGGTGAGGTTCTGCTGAATCGCAAAGTCTTGAATGCGCTTCTCGGCCTCCGGCCGCAACGTCGCCACCAGCACCGGCTCTCCATTTCGCTCCTCGCGCTTGAGGGCGAGGTCAGGATAGTTCCTGCTGATGATGCGCTCAGCGTTGTCTCGGTTCGCGGCATCCTTGAATCGCAGCACTACGATGCTGCCTTCGCGTGTGATTCCGGTCGCGCGTGCCTCCTCCTGTCCGCGCAGCGTCGTTCGAATACCCGCTGCAGAACTGTCGAGCGACTTGGTGATCGCGCCCTTCATGTCGACTTGCAGCAGAAAGTGCACCCCGCCGCGAAGGTCCAGGCCGAGGTACATCGGCTTGGCGCCGATTGCGCTCAGCCAACGGGGAGCGTTGGAAAGCAGGTTCAGTGCAACCGTGTAGTCCTCGCCCAGCGCCTTCTCGATTACGTCTTTCGCTTTGAGCTGTGTGTCGGTGTCGCGGAAGCGTATCTTGGCGCTATTGGTATCGAGGAATGCGTCCTGGAACGGAACAGCGGCCTTGTTCAAGGCGTCCCGCGCGCGCGCAAGTAGTGCCTCGTCCACCTTGGCACTCGCCTTCGCAGCCGAAATTTGCACGGCGGGTGACTCAGGGAACAGGTTGGGTACCGAGTAAAACACACCTACCGCGACAACGATCGCAACGACGAGGTAGACCCAAAGGGAGTAACGATTCATATCACCTGAATGAGGACCGAAGCGGGCTTCAACCGCACGAACGGGTGCTGCACGTCACGCAGCGCTCTTGATCGTGCCTTTTGGCAGCACGGTCTGGATAGATGGTTTCTGGACGATGATTTCGACGCCCGCAGAGATCTCGACGCGCACGTACTGGTCGTTGACGTTCGTGATCTTCCCGAGCGTCCCGCCGGAAGTCACGACCTCGTCTCCCTTCTGCAGGCCGGCGATCAGCTGACGGTGCTCCTTCGCGCGCTTCATCTGCGGCCGCATGAGCAGGAAATAGAGCAGCACGAACATCGCGATCAGCGGCAACATGCTGATCCAGTCCATGCCAGCGGGGCTGCCGCCCGTCGCCTGCGCGTACGCTACACCAAGCATGAATCGATCTCCTGCGATTGCGTGTCCTCGCCCCGTCGGGCCGCCGGTGCGATGTGGCAAAGCGATCTCATGATGTCTGTCGCTGGCGTCGAAACATTCAATTTTAGCACCCTTTAGCTCGCCCTCCCCGCTGCGGTTTCGAGGAAAGCCAAAGCGAAGTCTCTCAGCGCCCGGGCCTCGATGGCGTTGCGTAAGTCGGCCATCAACTTTTGATAGAAGCGGAGGTTGTGGATGGTATTGAGGCGCGACCCCAGCATCTCGTTGACCCGCTGCAAATGATGCAAATACGCGCGAGTGAAGTGACCGCAGGTATAGCAGTCGCAGCGTGCATCCGCCGGACGCAGATCATCGCGGTACTGGCTGTTGCGCAGCTTCACCGTGCCCTCGCTCGTGAACAACCAGCCGTTGCGCGCGTTCCGAGTGGGTAGTACGCAGTCGAACATATCGATTCCGGCCATCACTGCGGCGATGATGTCGGCTGGTGTTCCCACTCCCATCAAGTACCGGGGGCGATCCGCGGGCAACTGCGGCGCCGTGTGCCCGAGGATGCGGTGCATATCGCTCTTGGGCTCTCCCACCGACAACCCGCCGATCGCGTAGCCGTCGAAGCCGATCTGCATCAACCGCCGCAGCGACTCGTCTCGCAACGATTCGTACATACCGCCTTGTACGATGCCGAACAGCGCGTTCGAACTCCCTTCGTGCGCACGCCGGCTGCGCTCTGCCCAACGGGCGCTCAAGCGCATGGAGGTGGCGGCTGCTTCCGGCGTCGCAGGGTACGGTGTGCACTCGTCGAAGATCATGGCGACATCGGAATTGAGCGCGCGCTGGATGCGCATTGCCTCTTCGGGAGAGAGAAAGCAGCGATCGCCGTTGACGGGAGATTGGAAGTGAACGCCTTCCTCGGTGATCTTTCGCAACGCCCCCAGGCTAAACACCTGGAAGCCGCCGGAGTCGGTCAGAATCGGCCCGCTCCACCCCATAAAGCGATGGAGCCCACCGTGTGCGCCGATGACATCGAGCCCTGGGCGCAGCCAAAGATGGAAAGTGTTGGACAGGACGATTTGGGCACCGAGATCGACGAGGTCGGTCGGCGCAAGAGCCTTCACGGCGCCATAGGTGCCGACAGGCATGAAAGCGGGAGTCTGCACCGTTCCATGCGCGAGGTGAAGCGTGCCGCGACGCGCGGCGCCATCTTGCGCCACGACCGTAAATTGTATTGCGCTCATCCGCGCAGTCAACGCGCTCACTAGGTCGCAGGATCGGCACGGCGAACGATGAACATCGCATCTCCATAGCTGAAGAAGCGATAGCGTTCGCGTACCGCGTGACGGTAAGCCGCGAGAATCGGCGAGAGGCCGGCGAAAGCGGCGACGAGCATGAGCAAGGTCGATCGCGGCAGATGAAAATTGGTGATCAACGCGTCGACGACCTGGAATCGATATCCCGGCCGAATGAACAGGCCGGTATTCCCATCACCCGGGGTCACGCAGCCGTCATGCGCAGCCGACTCGAGCGCGCGCAGGGTCGTCGTGCCCACGGCGATCACGCGCCCGCCGCTCGCCCGGGCTCGTCCAATCGCATCGCAGGTGTCCTGCGGAATGGAATAGCGCTCTTCGTGCATGCGATGCGCTTCCACGTTCGCCGAGCGAACGGGCTGAAAGGTGCCCGCGCCGACGTGCAGCGTGAGAAACGCGCGCGCGATGCCCTGAGCGCTCAAACGCTGCAGCATGACTTCGTCGAAGTGCAGGCCCGCAGTCGGCGCCGCCACGGCACCGAGCTTGCGCGCGTAAACCGTTTGGTAACGGCATTCGTCTTCTTCACGCGCTTCTCGGTTGATGTAAGGCGGCAGCGGGATTTGGCCGTAGCGCTCGAGAAACTCAATCACGGAGCAGGCGGCCGGGAACTGCAAGGCATAAAGGTCCTCGCGCCGTTCGACGACGCGAATCGGCTCGGCTCCTTCGATCATGATCAGCGCGCCCGGGTGTGGCGGATGACTCGCGCGGATGAATCCAAGCGCGTCACGCTCGCTCACCACGCGCTCCACCAATACCTCCACCTTGCCGCCGGTTTGCTTATGTCCCTCGAGGCGCGCGCGCATCACTCGAGTGTCGTTGAAGACCAAGAGATCCGGGGGCGACACCAACTGGGGCAAATCGACGAAGCGTCGATCACCCAGGCGCCCTTCGCCGTCCAGCATCAAGAGGCGACTATCGGCACGACGGGGTGCGGGGAATTGAGCAATCAGTTCGGCAGGCAGGTCGAAATCGAAATCTTCCAGCCGCATCTCGCCATTATACCGACCAGTGTCTGGCATCTCGACCGCTCGATCGGGCAAGGAAATGCATTGCTCGCATCGCGGAAATCTCGGATAATCCGCCCCTCTCTGCGGGCAGCCGGGATGGCGGAACTGGTAGACGCACGGGACTCAAAATCCCGCGCTGGTAACAGCGTGCGAGTTCGATTCTCGCTCCCGGCACCAAGGCATCTGCCCGCCACTTCGTCGGTTCCAGCACCGGTTGCCCAGCGCCGTTCGCGGCGGCGGGGCCTGCCACCGCGAATACGCGCCGGGCGGAACGATCTCGGCGAGACGCCTTCCGCACCACGCTGTGCTCGAGGCAGAGCGCCCAGGCCTGCGGTCTCCCTGTTAAATGGAGTGGCAGCGGCAGTTTCGTCCGCTAGAATTTCGTCGTCTGGTTCACATCGACCTGCGAAACGCAACCCTGCTGCTGCCCGCAATTGAGAAGATCGACTGCAACGGCTTAGGTAGGCGGTGCCTTGCTAGCCCGACAGTTGAAGGAGGAGGACTTGCCCGTGACACCACAAGCGCAAATCGAGGCGGCAAAGATTCTTTGGGAGCACTGGCAGCAAGGGCTTCGCCTCCCGGCATTACCGACATCCTGCCGGCCCCTTACCCGCCCGGAAGGTTATGCCGTGCAACTCGAGATGATGAAGGTTTCGGGGCGCAGCCAGTTCGGCTGGAAGATCGCGGCGACCAGTGCCGCGGGGCAGGCGCATATCGGTGTCGACGGTCCGCTCGCCGGCCGCTTGCTCAATGGGCAGATTGACTCCTCGGGTGCAGAGGTGGCATTGGGGAACACGCAAATGCGCGTGGCGGAGCCCGAGTTCGCGTTCCGTATGGCGCGCGATCTGCCGCCTCGAGCAGCGCCGTATTCGGTCAGGGAAGTGCTGGACGCGGTCGACACGCTGCATCCCGCGATCGAAGTGCCCGACTCGCGCTATGAAAATTTCGCGAAAGTCGGAGGCCCGCAGCTGATCGCAGACAATGCGTGCGCTCATCGGTTCGTCCTCGGCGCCGCGACGGCATGCAACTGGCGAAAGCTCGACCTCCGCGCGCACGAGGTTCACGCCGAGGTGATTGGTCGATACGCCCGCGAAGGCATCGGCTCGAACGTCCTGGCCGGTCCCGATCTCGCTCTGGCGTGGCTTGCAAACGAGCTGTCGGCGCTCGGCCTGACTCTAGCAGGCGGACAGGTCGTCACAACGGGGACGTGCATGACACCGCTCGAGATCCAACCCGGCGATCGGGTGCATGTTGACTTCGGCCCGATTGGGCATGTCGACGCGCGATTCGTAGATTGAGCACCGTACGCACCGCTGCCTCAGTCCGGCCCGCTGCCGCCGCCCGGACGCGGCGTGCGCCTTGGCGGTTCTATCCGCGCTCTTTTCCCCTGCTGATCCTGGTCGGCTTTTCGCTCGCGGTCGTTCCGCTGATCTTCGCGCTGATCAACAACGCAGTGTCGATTCGCGAGCTGGCGAACAAGAGCCAGCGGGCGGTTTATAACGCAGTGCAGGCCACACAAAACAGCCGGCAACTGATCGAGCAAATCAACAGTATGGAGCGCAGCGCTCGCCAATTCTCGATCCTAGCCGATCCGCAGATTTTCTCCGTCTTCGAGACCAGCCATCACGAATTCGTCTCGACCGTCGAAAAGATGCGCCCGCTTCCCTTGCTGCCCGCGCAAGTCCGCGTGCTCGACCGCATGTCAGCGCGGGAGAACCTGCTGTTCACCAGCGTCTCGGGCCTGCATTACCAGCCGAAGCTCGTTGCGGACTTGGTCGACGACTACTCGGACCTTGGCGATCTCGCGCGCGCCCTCGACTCGATGGGGCGCGAGGCGGTGCAGCGTGAAACCTCGGCGATGCAAGCCCTCTCCGCGGAGGTCAACGATTTCATTTATTGGCAGGTCGTCGCACTCGTTCCCGTTGCCTTGTTTCTCGTGATCGGCTCCACGATTCTCATCCTCAGACCCGTCAAGCAAATCGAGGACGCGTTGAAGCGGTTGGGCGAGGGCAATTTCCAGCACCCTGTGAACGTTTCCGGCCCGCGCGATCTGGAAGACTTGGGCCGGCAGATCGACTGGCTGCGCATGCGTCTGATGGAACTCGAAGAGCAAAAGACGCGGTTTCTGCATCAAATCTCGCACGAGCTGAAGACCCCGCTCTCGGCGATTCGGGAAGGCGCTGAACTCATGGCCGACGGGACGCTGGGCTCGCTTACCGAAGCGCAGGTCGAGGTCGCCCGCATCCTGCACGAGAACACGCTGCGTTTGCAGCGCTTGATCGAGGACTTGCTAAACTTCCACACCGTTCAGTTCCAGCGCTCGGGCATACATCTGGAGCGCGTGGCGCTGCACGACGTGGTCGAGAAGGTCGTCGAAGCGCATCGACTCACGATGCGCGCCAAGGATATCCGGCTCGAGGTCAAGGGCACCAACGTGGTCCTCCGTGCCGACCAGAACAAGCTCGAAGTGATACTCGACAATTTGATCTCTAATGCGGTGAAGTTCTCTCCGGCGTTCGGCCAGATCGACGTACTCGCGCACGTGGCAGGACGCGACGTGGTTATCGATGTGATCGATGAAGGACCGGGTGTCCCGCCCTCGGAACGAGCACACGTGTTCGAGCCGTTCTACCAGGGCGAAGCGCGGGCAGAAGCGCCGGTCAAGGGAACGGGCCTCGGGTTGGCCATCGTGCAGGAGTATGTAGCCGCGCATGGTGGTCAGGTCGCGGCATTGGACAATCCGGGCAAGGGGGCGCATTTCCAAGTGCGGTTACCCGCCGAGGCACAGCAGGTGGCGGCGTGATGCGACGAGCGCGAATCTTTGCCATGTATGCGGTCTTCGTTCTGCTCGTCGCGTGTGTTCAGCCGCAGCCGAAGGCGGTTGAACCTACTCCGGCACCGCCGCAGCCGACGGCCGCCGAGCCGGTCGTACCGGCAACGCCTGCCGCGCCGGCACTGCCGCCACGCGAACCGCAACCGCCTCCGCCCCCGCGTGTGAGCGATGCGGATCGGCTTCTGTACTATTATGCGCACATCGCACTACTGACCCCAGAGCTCGCCGCTCAGGAACTCGAGCGCACGCAGCGGTTCTATGGCCAGCATCGCTCGGATTTCACACTCCTACAACTGGTGCTGCTCAAGAGCCTGCCGAGCGCTTCGAGCAAGGACCGCACACAGGCCGTGGAGTGGCTTGCTCAGTATTTGAAGGACAACAAAGAGGCAGGATCCGAGCTGCACGCACTCGCTCTGCTCCTACATAATCTGCTAAGCGAACAGCAGCGCCTTGACGCCGAGTCGCAAGCTCAAGCGCAGAAGCTGAAAGAAGAAGCGCGTCGCAACGAGGAACTCAAGCAAAAACTCGATGCGCTGATCGAAACCGAGCGCAAAATGCTCGAACGCAGTAAACCGACGAGGAACCCATGACGAACCAACGTGCGCGTGTAATGCTGGTCGACGACGACCGCGATCTGCTGCGATTACTCTCCATCCGCTTGCAGGGAGCAGGCTATGCGGTGACCGCAGTCGAAAGCGGAGAGGCAGCGCTCTCACAGCTTGCAGTCGCCAGCCCCGATGTCGTTGTGACGGATCTACGAATGGGCGGAATGGACGGCATGGCTTTGTTCGATTCCCTACAAAAGAAGAATCCTGCACTGCCGGTCATCATCCTCACTGCGCACGGAACCATTCCCGATGCGGTGGACGCGACCCAACGTGGCGTGTTCGGCTACCTGACTAAACCCTTCGACGGGAAGGCGCTGGTCACGCAGGTCGAGAAGGCACTGCAAGTGAGCGGTAATCGGGCGCCGACGGATACGGGGGCATCGGATAACACCTGGCGTGAGGAGATCATCACGCGCAGTCCCGAAATGGAGGCCATTCTCGCCAAAGCTCGCTTGGTCGCCGTCAGCGATGCGAGCGTCATGATCTTCGGGGAAAGCGGGACTGGGAAGGAGTTACTCGCGCGGGCCATCCATCGAGCAAGCACGAGAGCATCCCAGCCCTTCGTTGCCGTGAACTGCGGCGCGATCCCCGAGCAACTTCTCGAGTCTGAGCTGTTCGGTCATACCAAAGGCGCATTCACCGGCGCTGCTTCGGATTACAAGGGCCTGTTTCAGGCCGCGGGACGAGGAACCGTGTTCCTCGATGAAATTGGCGACATGCCTCTGCCGCTGCAAGTCAAGCTCCTTCGCGTGCTGCAAGACAAGGAAGTGCGTCCCATCGGGTCGACGCAGTCGGTCAAGGTCGACGTGCGCATCATTTCCGCGACGCACAGGAATCTCGAGGAGGCGATCAAGGCGGCAACGTTCCGTGAAGACTTGTATTACCGCCTGCATGTCGTTGCGCTATCACTGCCACCGCTGTCGGCGCGCCGCGAAGACATCCCCGTGCTGGCTACGCATTTCCTAAAGACCTTGGCGGCCCGCTATGACAAGGCGCTGAACGGTTTCGCGCAGGATGCGTTGGAGGTTCTCATCAAGCATTCGTGGCCCGGTAACGTGCGTGAGCTCTACAACGTGGTGGAGCAGGCTGTGGCCTTGTCGACCACTCCGATCATCACGCCCGTGCAACTGGAAACCGCGATTCGCGGCGAGACCGGGAATCTCTCTTCGTTCGAATCGGCTCGATTCGAATTTGAGCGTGAGTATCTAGCGAAGCTACTGAAGATTACGAATGGCAACGTCACGCAGGCCGCCCGCTTAGCCAAGCGCAATCGGACCGAGTTCTACAAACTGCTCCAACGCCATCATCTCAACCCATCGATGTTCAAGCCCGGGATGGCGGCGTAGGCAAGTCATTGGAAGACGACAACCAAGCGCCTGAAAACACTCCACTATTCCGACCGCATCGCATCAACGTCGTCCGGCGGTGACTAAATCACTTGAGGCATGCGCCTCAAGTGATTGTTTATCTGAAGCATCAGCCTGGTACGTGTGTTGCGTAGCCCTAATAGGGGAAGCGTTGGTCGCGCCGCAGACAGGGTGTAGTGCATTGGAGCAGGGTGGGGACTCACAAAGGGTGGAGCAGGCCGGGAGCAATCACTGGTTGTTCCCCATTATGGTCGCCGCAGCCGCGGGCGTAGTCGCATTCGGCTGTGTGGGCATCCTGGCCATCACCGCAGAGCTGTCGCGCAACAATACCGCCTCGGACGCTAGCCGAGCCGATAGGCCGCTGTTGGCGGACACCGGCGCGACAGATGCAAATGTTGGATCGCCGAGCAAGGTCAAGTCTCACGGTCGGTCAAGCCAGCCCGGCCTGAAGCCCCCGACGAGCGAGTAGCAGCTGGGGTCTAAATCCTAAGCAGTGTTTGGATGCTTTTTCCGCCCGATTGCCTCCCTTGTCGGGCGTTTTTTTTGGCGCGCCGCCCTGGAGCCACTCGGTCCCTTGCCTCCAGTCAATGCCAATTAGTGCTTGTCGCTGACGCCGATCAAGATGCCACAGGGGGCATGATCAAGAAGGGATGCGCCCACCCACCCCTTCCACCAGCGAGCGGCAAATGAAAGGCGGCGCGGGTGACGGACAAAAATCAAGTCGGCACTCAAATGCTTCGCCGCCTTGCATATTTCGTCGACCGGCTCGCCTGCCGCCAATACGCCTTCAGCATCGAATTGCCGGCCGCGCAATTGCGCCACGCCATCATCGAGGATCTGCTGGGCGCGCAGCCGATCCTCTTCGAGGATCTCCCCGGGAACATAGCCTTCACCAAGGAACAGTCCGCCCGGCATAGGCATCACCGACAGCAGGTAGACGCGCTCGTGCGGTAGCCACTGCAGCTCTGGCGCGGTGAGGAGTGAACGCAAGCCATTCTCGCTTGCGTCGAACGCCATGAGGATCTTCATTGCCACCCTCCGTCCGGCTATAGCCGAACCATTCTACGCTCGTGCAAAGAAGGCCTGGCGCGTTCGATTGGCGCCCGAGCGCCGTGAGGTCGTCTATACGCAACGCCCGCCATCGACCTCGAGGCAGGCACCGGTGATGAAGTCCGCCTCGTCGGAAGCGAGATACAGGCAAGCGTTGGCGACGTCCAAAGGCTTGCTCAACCGTCCGAGCGGAATCGTCGAGATGAACTTCGCGCGCATCTCCGGCGTATCGCTTCCCATGAACATGCCGAGCAGAGGCGTGTCACCGGCGACCGGATTGACGACGTTCACTCGGATCTTGTCGGGAGCGAGTTCCACGGCCATGGCCCGGCTGGCGACGATTGCCGCGCCCTTGCTGCCGTTGTACCAGACCAAACCCGGACGTGGCCGAACGCCCGCCGTGGAAGCGATATTCACGAACACGCCGCCCCCATGCTGCCGAAAGACCGGAACGCAATGCTTGGCGCTGTGATAAAGGCTCTTCACGTTCACCGCGAAGACTCGGTCGAACTCCTGTTCGGTCACGGTAAGGAGAGACTGATTACGGTGCGTGGTTCCTGCATTGTTGATGACGATCTGGAGTCCGCCGAACGTGTCGACGCAAAACTCGAGCAGCGCCGCCCAGTCGCGATCTTGCGACACATCACTCCTAATGAAGGCCGCCTTGCCCCCGGCAGCGGAAATCTCTTCCGCCACACGTTCGCCGCCTTCCGCATTCAAGTCCGTTACGACGACTTTGCATCCTTCCTCGGCGAAGCGCCGCGCGATCCCCTCGCCAAACCCCTGAGCGCCGCCGGTCACAATCGCTATCTTGTTTTCCAGTCTCATCTGAACCTCATTGCATACCCTTCAACGGTACGGGGAAAGCGCAGGGCCTCCATCTCGACTCCTACCCTCACGCCCGCTCAGAACTGACACAGACGGGGCCGGACTGATCTTCGGGAACTGTCTTGCTCTCCTTGGTGCCTACGCTGGCGAGGTCGACGCCACGGCGAACCGCGGTCATCTCGGCCAGGATCGAAACCGCGATCTCGGGAGGCGTCTTGCTGCCGATCCGCAGTCCCACCGGGCCATGCAGGCGGTCGAGTTCCGCCTGGGAGAGGTCGAACTCGGTCAGTCGCTGCTTGCGGCGTGCGGTGTTGAGCCGCGAGCCGAGCGCACCCACGTAGAAGGCAGCGGACTTCAAGGCCTCGATCAGGGCGAGGTCATCCAATTTGGGGTCGTGCGTCAGCGCGACGACCGCGCTGTGCGCGTCCAAGTCCAGCTCGGCAATCACATCGTCGGGCATACCTGAAGTGAACTCGCAGCCGGGAACGCTCCAAGTATTGGCGTACTCCTCCCGCGGATCGCAGACGATTACGTTGTAGTCGAGGGCCAGGGCGATTTGCGCGAGATACTGAGAGATTTGCCCGGCACCGACGATGACCAGGCGCCAGCGCGGGCCATGTATCGTTTTCAACACCCGTCCGTCGAACGACATCGCATCGCTGCGGCTGGCGGACGCGAGCCGCACTGCGCCGGTGCTCATGTCGAGTTCTTTCGCAACCAGCTCGCGGTTGGCCACGCGGGCCAGCAGTTGGGACAGCCAACCCGTCTCGAGCACGGGTTCGAGCACGATGCGCAATTGACCGCCGCAGGGCAAGCCGAAGCGTGCAGCCTCGTCCTTGGTAATGCCATACACGGTAAGCTGCGGCCGATCGCCATCGACCTGGTGGCTGCGAATCCGCTCGATCAGATCGTCTTCCACACAACCGCCCGATACCGATCCGGCCACCTGCCCATCGTCTCGCACGGCGAGAAGCGCACCGGGCGGGCGCGGTGCCGAGCCCCAGGTCTCGACGACCGTTGCGAGGACGACGCGGTGACCGTCCTTGAGCCACTGGGCGCTAGTCTTGAGGACCTGTAGATCGACGCTGTCCATGTCCGTTCCTGCTCTAGATGCTCATCTGCACGAAGCTTACTCGTTATTCCCGACGGGAAATAACCCTAAAGAGAAAAAAACCCCCGCGCCTCCGGCCGCAGCCGGAAGGCATGGGGGTTATCTTACTGCTTGGTCAGCCGATCAAGCCGCGCGGATGTTCTCCGGCGTGAGCGGCAGACGACGCACGCGCTTGCCCGTTGCGGCAAAGATCGCGTTTGCTATCGCGGGTTGAACCACTGCGGTGCCGGGCTCGCCCAATCCGCCAGGAGGCTGATTGTCGGCCGCCTTGACCCAGTGAATCTCGATCGCCTTCGGCGCTTCGTTGATGCGCACGACGCGGTACATATCGAAGTTGTTCTGCTCGATCGAGTTGTTCTTCACCGTGATCTCGCCGAACATGGCAGCCGACTGACCGAAGTTGATCGTGCCTTCCATCTGAGCCAGCGCTTGATCGGGATGGACCAGCGGGCCGGCATCCACCACTGCAACGACGCGGTCCAACGCAACGTCGTAGTTCGGCGAAACCGTCACTTCTGCGACCATCGCGATGACGGTGTTGTAGCCTTCCATCACGGCCACACCACGACCCTTGCCCTTGGCAAGCGGCTTACCCCATCCCGACTTCTCACGCACCATCTCGAGCGCGGTCTTGAAGCGCGGACCGACCGCCACACCGGCGGACAATCCCGACCACGCGTGCTTCGATTGGCCCATGTCGATCATGCCGAGACGATACTCGATCGGGTCCTTGCCCGCGGCCGCCGCACACTCGTCGATAAAGCACTCGAGCGCAACCGCATTCAGGTTGTGCGACACCGCACGCCAGTAGCCCGGCGTGACGCCCGTGTCGTGCATCTGATAGGTGAACTTCAGGTTGGGCACGGCATACGGGAAGTTGTCGATGCCTTCGACTGCGAAAGGATCGATGCCATCCTTCACCACGCTCGGGAAAAGGCGCGCGGAAATGGAGGGGCTGGTCGAATGGAAGCGGAAGCCCTGCACCTTGCCGGCAGCGTCCATAGCAGCCGTGAGGGTGTACAGGCCGGCCGGACGATACGAGTCATGCGTCATATCGTCTTCGCGGCTCCAGACCATCTTGACCGGCACGCCACCAGCCGCCTTGGAGATTTCCGCAGCGTCGATGGCATAGTCGACTTCCACACGACGGCCGAAGCCGCCGCCCAGGTAGGTCGTAGTGACCTGCACCTGCTCGGGCTTCAACCCGGTAGCGCCGGCAACCACGTGCGGGATCAACTGCTGGAACTGCGTTGGGGTAATGATGACCGCCTTGTCCGCCGTCACATGAGCCGTCGTATTCATCGGCTCCATTGGCGAGTGCGACAGGAATGGCAGCTGGTAGGTTGCCGTCACCGTCTTCGCCGCGTTCGGCATCGCCTCCTCGACATTGCCGGCTTCGCGGAACACCGCGCCGGGCTGCTTGGAAGCCTCCCTCAGTCCGCTCCACACCTTGGCCATATTCAGGCCCGCGTTTGCGCCTTCGTCCCAGTCGATCTCGAGCAGGTCCTTCGCCTTCTTCGCCTGCCAGTACGAGTCGGCCACGACCGCCACGCCGCGGCTGTACTGCACCACGGCCTTCACGCCGGGCATGTTCTTGGCGCGCGAGTCGTCGTACGCCTTGACCTTGCCACCCAGGTAGGGGCTCATGGCTACCGCGGCGTAAAGCATGCCGGGGACGCGCGTGTCGATACCGAAGGTCGGCTCACCTTTGACCTTTTGCAGCGTATCGACGCGCTTCTGCTTGGCGTTGCCCACGATCTTGAAGGCCGAGACCGGCTTGAGCGGAACGTCTTTCGGGACTTCCAGCTTGGCTGCCTTGGGGGCGGCCATGCCGTAGCTCATGCGCTTGCCGTTCGGGCCAATGAGTGATCCGTTCTCCGTCTTGACCTGGGCAGCATCGACGCCCCACTCTTGAGCGGCCGCCGCCACCAGCATCATGCGGGCGCTCGCACCTGCCTTGCGCAGCTTTTCCCAGGCGTCGCGCACCGACGTTGAGCCACCGGTGATTTGACCGCCGAGCAACGAGTTGATGTAGACCTCGGCAGGTGGTGCAAACTCGACCTTGACCTTGTTGAAGTCGACGTCGAGCTCTTCGGCCACCAGCATGGGCATCGAGGTGGCAACACCTTGGCCCATCTCGGAGCGGGCGACCATGATCGTGATTTGGTTGTCGGCGCCGACCTTGACCCATGCGTTCGGCATGGCATAACCGCCACCAGCATCGGCCTGTGCGATCTTACCGGGCAGATGAAAACCGATCGCCAGACCGCCGCCAACTGCCGCACTGGCCTTGATGAAATCACGACGGGATTGGTTCTTGATCTCTTCCATGTCTCAATCCCTCCTTAAGCCATCTTCGCCGCTGCCTTGATGGCGGCGCGAATACGGGGGTAGGTGCCACAACGGCAGATGTTGCCGGACATGGCTGCATCGATGTCGGCGTCGCTGGGGTTCTTGTTGGAAGCAAGCAGCGCTGAGGCGGACATCATTTGGCCAGGCTGGCAGTAGCCGCATTGTGGAACGTCCAGTGCAACCCAGGCCTTTTGGACATTATTCATGTTCAGGCCTTCGATTGTGGTGATCTTCTGACCTGCGACGGAACCGATCGGTGTCTGGCACGAACGCACGGCCATGCCGTTCAGATGAACGGTGCAAGCCCCGCATAACGCCTTGCCGCAGCCGAACTTGGTGCCGGTGAGGCCCAGCGTATCTCGCAGGACCCACAGCAGTGGTGTATCCGGCGCAACGTCTACGGTCTGACTCTTACCGTTAACGTTGAAGGTAATGTTCATAGAAACTCCCCCTTCGAGGTAGGTTGGGATGAAACGACTTCAGGTACAACAGCGGGAAAATACACTAACGGTATATCTGTTTCAACAACCCGACACTGCGTGCAATGGCTTAACTGAAGCCAATTTCGAACGACCGCACACGCGCGCGACGGCGGCCACCTCCGTGCTGCGCAGCAGCACTGTCGCTGTGACGCGACGTGCAACCCCGGCATGAGGCGATGATTTCGTTCCTTCATCGATGAAAGAACGAAATCGATGAATCGATATGCGGCCTTCGCTCGATCACCTTGTCACAACGCACCGGGGTTTCGCCGTCATCTCCCGGCGATGGCGATCGATGATGACCTCAGACTTCTATAGCGTGCGAACTGTTCCTCGGCAGTCGACCGCTCAACGATGTTCGTGCTTGCGCAGCTCGAGCTTGGCGATGGCGCTGCGATGAACTTCGTCTGGCCCATCGGCGAGTCGCAGCGTCCGGTTCCAGGCGTACATCCACGCCAGCGGGAAGTCCTGGCAGACGCCTCCGCCGCCGTGCGCTTGAATCGCCCAGTCGATGATCTTCTGCGCCGCGACCGGTGCCAGCACCTTGATCATCGCGATCTCGGCTCGCGCCGCTTTATTGCCCACGGCGTCCATCATGTACGCGGCATTGAGCGTGAGCAGTCGCGAGCTGTCGATGGCGATGCGCGATTCCGCGATGCGCTCGTGCCACACGCTCTGCTCGGCGACCGGTTTGCCGAAGGCGACGCGCGCCTTCAACCGCTTGCACATGAACTCGAGCGCGCGCTCGGCTTGGCCGATGATGCGCATGCAGTGATGGATGCGCCCGGGGCCCAACCGGCCCTGCGCGATTTCGAACCCGCGCCCCTCGCCCAGTAAAATGTTCTCAGCCGGTACCCGCACGTTCTCGAGCAGCACCTCCATGTGACCGTGGGGCGCGTCATCGTAACCGAATACTGATAGTGCACGGGTGACTTTAAGTCCGGGCGCGTCGGCGGGCACGAGAATCATCGACTGCTGGCGGTGCTTGTCGACATTGTCGGGATCGGTCTTACCCATGACGATATGGATCTTACAGCGCGGATCCCCGGCACCCGACGACCACCACTTGCGGCCGTTGATGACGTATTCGTTGCCGACGCGCTCGATGCGGCACTGAATGTTTGTCGCATCCGAGGAGGCCACCTCCGGTTCGGTCATCAAAAAGGCCGAGCGGATCTCGCCTTCGAGCAAAGGGGTCAACCAGCGCTTTTGTTGTTCCGGCGTACCGTAACGCAGCAACACTTCCATGTTGCCGGTGTCGGGCGCCGAGCAGTTGAACACTTCGGGCGCCCATTGCACGCGGCCCATGATCTCGCACAACGGTGCGTACTCCAGATTGGTCAACGTCCCACCGTGCGCCAGCGGGCGCCACAGGTTCCACAGGCCCTCGCTGCGCGCCACCGGCTTGAGCTCTTCGATAATCCGGGTGGGAATCCAGGCATTCCCCTTTGCTCGATTCGCCTCGATCTCTTCGAAGAAGCGGTTTTCGTTCGGATAGATGTGCTGATCCATGAATGCGCTCAACTGGGCGCGCAACTTTTGCACTTTCTCTGAATAACCAAAATCCATTTCTGCCTCTCTGATTGCAGCGCCTAGGCGGCAAGGGTTGATGGGTAGGGGTGATTCACGGCGCCAGCTCCGGGGCCACACGCTCGAACCCGAGGATCGCTGCGCGCAAGAATGCCGGTACGGGCGCGGATTTGCGGGCGAGCGGATCCGCGTTCACGTAGATCAACTCACCATTGACCAGCAGCTGCTCGCCACGATGCACTTCGAGCAACAGCCGCAGACTGCTGCGTCCAATTCGCGCCACGCGGACGAGCACACCGAGCATATCGTCGTAGGTGGCCGGCAGGTGGTATTCGACACGCGCATGCTTGACGTACAAATCGGTGCCGTGCGCGACGAGCGCATCCGGATAGGGATATCCGAGCGCGCGCCAGTACTCCGTTACGCCCACGTCGAAGTAAAGCAGATAGTGCGCATTGAACACGATGCCCTGGCGATCGACTTCCGCCCAGCGGACGCGGAGCGAATGAACGAAGCGAAAATCCTCTCGTGCCATGGCTAGCGGCTGCAAAAACGACGCGAGCGATCAGTCATAGCGACGCGTCAACCATTGCGCGACCAGACAAGGTTTGTCGGCGCCCTCGCGCTCCACCACCACGTCCCAGGTCACCTGAGCACCGCCATCGATCTCTTCCAGGGCGTTCACCTTGAAGCGCCCGCGGATTCGCGAGCCGACCGGCACCGGAGCGACGAAGCGCACCCGATTCAGCCCGTAGTTGACGCCCATTCGGGCCGAACGGATGCGTACCGACTCGTTCAAAAACCGCGACAACCATGACAACGTCAAAAAGCCATGCGCAATCGGCATCCCGAACGGCGATTCGCGCCGGGCGCGCTCGGGGTCGACGTGGATCCACTGATGATCGCCGGTAGCCGCGGCGAACTGATCGATATGCTCCTGGGTCACCTCCACCCAGTCGCTGACCACCACCTCCTCCCCGATCCTATCTTTCAAATCGCGCAAGCTCGCTAGCTCGAGCTTGATCATTCGTCTTCCTCCCGTTCGCAGCCGGATTATATGCGGCAACGGTCAGCCCGATCGCGGGCAGTGCTAAGCTGGAGCGCGACGGTTCAGGAGGCTTCGATGGACATCGGGATGGTAGGACTGGGCAGGATGGGCGCAAACATGGTGCGTCGTCTGGCGAAAGGCGGCGCGAAGGTACGGGCGTTCGACGTGAGCCCGATGGCGCGCGCGGCATTGCACGACGCCCCGGAAGTGGTCGTGGTGGATTCACTCGAGGGGCTCGCCCAGGGCCTGCCCGCCCCGCGCGTGATCTGGATGATGCTGCCCGCGGGTGCGGTCAGCGATACGACGATCACCTCGATCGCCGCCCTGCTCGAATCGGGCGACACCCTGGTCGACGGTGCGAACGCCTATTACCGGGAAGCCATTGCACACGCGCGCGCGCTTGCCGCGCGCGGCATCCACTTCGTCGACGCCGGTGTATCGGGCGGAGTTTGGGGACTGCAGAATGGCTACGCCTTGATGCTCGGTGGGACGAAAGAAGCAGTGGAGCGCGTCACACCCTTCGTCCGCCTGCTCGCGCCGGCCCCCGACACCGGGTGGCTGCACTGCGGACCTTCCGGTGCCGGACATTTCGTCAAGATGGTCCATAACGGCATCGAGTACGGAATGATGCAAGCGTATGCCGAAGGATTCGCGCTGATGGAGGCAAAGAAGGACTTTCAGCTCGACCTCGCTGCAATCGCGGAGACATGGCGCCACGGCAGCGTCGTGCGCTCTTGGCTGCTCGATCTGACAACCGAATTCCTGTCCAAAGACACCCAGCTCGCGCAAGTCGAGCCCTTCGTCGCCGATTCCGGCGAAGGTCGGTGGACGGCGCTGGAGAGTGTCGAGCTGGGCATCCCGACACCGGTAATCACTTTGGCACTCATGGCGCGCTTCGCCAGCCAAGGCAAGGGTGACTACGCGTCCAAGCTGCTTGCCATGATGCGCAACATGTTCGGCGGTCACGCTATTCATCGCACGTCATGATCATCATCCTGATGGGCGTATCGGGCTGTGGTAAGACCACGGTCGGACACCTCCTCGCGCAGCGCCTGCATTGGCCCTACCTCGAAGCAGACGACTTCCACCCGGCGGCAAATGTCGAGAAGATGCGCGCGGGCGCGCCGCTGCAGGACGAGGATCGCTGGCCGTGGCTCGATCGGCTGAACGCGACGCTGCGCACGCACCAGGCGCGAGGCGAGAACGTGATCCTCGGCTGTTCGGCGTTGAAGGAGGCGTATCGTGATCGGCTGGCAGCCGGATGCACTGACGTGCGCTGGGTGCATCTGAAGGGCAGCTTCGAGCTCATCGAGGCGAGGCTGCGGGCCCGTAAAGGCCACTACATGCCGGTTACCCTTTTGCGATCACAGTTCGCCACACTGGAGGAGCCGACTTACGCGCTCGTCGTGTCGATCGAGCGTGAGCCCGAAGCGATCGCTCGAGAGATTCTCGATCGGTTCGCGTTGTCGTAGCCGTCACGGCCATTACGCGCTCGATTCTCGATTGCACCCGCGGCATTTCTAGGTGACCTCCACCGGTCGCTTGCGCGGACGCGCAGGCAACTTACGTCCAGGACGCATGTGATACCAAGCAAGATGAGGAGAATGACGCGTGCACTGTAAGCACTGGGTGTCATGCCATTGGCGTGCGCAACCTGGGCACATGCCGCGCGTCCAGAAGGTATTCCATACCGTCCCGCAGTCGGGCGTGCAGACCCAGCGATCGACCGCACTCGGGCGCCAGCCGCACTTGGGGCAGAAGATTTCCGCTTCTTTCATCGCCTGCTGCCTGCACGCGCCGCTGTACCGCCCATCCAGGCGCATGCGCGCGATGGCCGGGAACGCGCATGCCGACATGAAAGTCGAAGATTACGATTACGCCTCATGTCACGCTCGAGGTCGATGGTCATGCCCCACCCCTTGACGCCACCGCTGCTACGTTTTGCCGCGACGCTTCGTTTTCCGACGCTGTTCTGGATCACTGCCGCGTTGTTCGTCTTCGATCTGCTGGTTCCCGATTTCATCCCGTTCATTGACGAGCTGCTGCTCGGATTGCTCACGCTCATACTCGCCAGTCTTCGACGGCCTCGCGCCGGCGTGCGGCTTAGGCCTTGAAGCGAGCGGCCACTGCGGCTGACTCACGAGCGAGAAGGAACTGGTCGCTGGTCACGGCGGCGAAGCGCACGCCGCGAGTGATCCAGTCCTTTGCCTCGGCCTCGTTGAAGTTGAGCAGTCCAGGCACCTTGCCTGTCTTCGCAATGCGCTCGATGGCTTCTCCGATCGCTGCCTTGACCTCGGGGTGGCCCGGATTACCGAGATGGCCGAGGTCCGCCGCCAAATCCTGCGGACCGATGAATAGCCCATCGACGCCTTCGATTGCCGCCATCTGCTCGATTTGATCGATGGCCGCGCGCGTCTCGATCTGTAGGATTAGGCAGATCTCGTCGTTGGCATGCGTGAAGTAATCCTTCACGCGACCGAAGCGATTCGCCCGGCTGTTCGCCGAAACGCCCCGCATCCCTCCGGGCGGGTAGCGCACTGCCGCTACCGCGCGTCGCGCTTCCTGTTCGTTCTGCACGTAGGGCAGGAGCAGCGTCTGCACGCCAAGATCGAGCAAACGTTTGATCGTGACCATATCGTTCCACGGTGCGCGCACCACGACGGCGCACGGATAGGCGCCTACCGCATGCAACTGCTGGTGGACGGCTTGCAACTCGTTCGGTGCGTGCTCCATATCGATCAGGACCCAGTCGAACCCTGCACCGGCGCAGATCTCCGCCGACGCCACGCCGCCCAGGCTCACCCAACAGCCGACCTGCACCTTGCCCGCCTTCAGCTGGCGCTTGAGCACATTCGTAGGAAATTCCATCGATGTCTCCCCGAGTCGATTCTCCTCGATGCGCGCACTCAACCTCGAATTCGCGCAAACTGTGGATGCGCGATTCTACAGAGTCCGCGCCCGGACCCTAGGAGAATTTTTGACGTGACCTCGTTGCAACCCGGCCTCCAATCATGTTGACCGCAGACAATTTCAAAGGCGTCTTTCCCATTCTCGCCACGCCCTTCCGCGACGACCAAGAGCCCGATCTCGAGTCGCTCGATCGTCTCGTGCGCTTCATGGCGAACCTCGAAGTAGACGGCGTCACCGTTCTCGGTGTCCTCGGGGAAGCGAATCGGATGCTGGATCGCGAGCGTGAACAGGTCATTCGCACCGCAGTCGAGGCGGCGCAAGGACGTCTGCCCGTCATCGTCGGCGCGAGCCATAGCGGTACCTTGGCGGCGCGCGGATTGAGCCAAATGGCGCAGGAGCTGGGCGCCGCGGCAGTGATGGTTACGCCACAAGCGGAGCCGGTGCCCAACGACGAGCGGGTATTCGAGTACTACCGAACGATCGCCGAGGGCATCCGCATTCCCATCGTGCTGCAAGACCATCCTGCATCGACCGCGGTCCACATGTCCGTCGCACTCATCCTGCGCATCGTCGATGCGTTGGCGAACGTCGCTGCGATCAAGGAAGAAGCCGTGCCGACTGCACCGAAGATTCGCGCATTGCGCGCTGGCCTGCGCCGGAGCGTGCCGATCCTCACCGGGCTGGGCGCGCTGTACGCGCAGTTCGATCTCGAGGCCGGCAGCGACGGCTTCAACACCGGCTTTGCCTTTCCCGAAGTCCTTCAAGCGATGGTCGCCGCTGCCCGCAACGGGCAATGGGAACAAGTGGCGAAGCTCTACGCCCACGTGCTACCGCTGATCGTGTTCGAGCAGCAACCGGGGGTGGCGATCCGCAAGGAGATCCTCCGGCTGCGTGGGGCGATCGGGGGCGCAACCGTCCGCCACCCCGGCGCGCCGCTGGCGCCGGCAACCGCCGAGCAGTTGCACCGACTGCTCGATCACGTGTTTCCAGGCGCGGACATCACACGCCGCGTCGCATTCTGAAGTCGCATCCGAGGTCGCCATGGATTACGCCGACTACCAGACATTGAAGATCCATCGACTCGAGGAGGGCATCGTCGAAATTACGATGGGTGAGCCCGGCCGGCTAGCAACGGCCGATGCACGCGGTCACTTCGAACTCGCGCAGATCTGGCGCGACATCGACGCCGACCCGCATACTTCGGTTGCGATTATTCGGGGGGCGGGCAAAGGGTTCTCGGCCGGCGGAGATCTCGGCCTCGTCGAGCAGATGACCCGCGATTTCGACACCCGCGCCCGCGTGTGGCGCGAGGCGTCCGATCTGGTCTACAACATCATCAACTGCTCGAAGCTCGTGGTCTCGGCCATGCACGGTCCGGCGGTCGGAGCGGGCCTGGTCGCCGGACTGCTCGCCGACATTTCGATTGCCGCGCGCAACGCCCGCATCATCGACGGCCACACGCGCTTGGGCGTTGCCGCCGGCGATCATGCGGCGATCGTCTGGCCCTTGTTGTGCGGCATGGCGAAGGCGAAGTATTACTTGTTGCTATGCGAGGAGGTGAGCGGGGAGGAAGCCGAGCGCATCGGCCTGATCTCGCTGTGCGTGGAAGAAGCCGACTTGGTCGAGCGCACGCGCGAAGTCGCGCGCAAGCTCGCACGCGGTGCGCAGCCTGCTTTACGGTGGACCAAGTACAGCTTGAACAACTGGCTGCGCATGGCCGGACCGACATTCGATACCTCGCTCGCGCTCGAAATGCTGGGCTTCACCGGACCCGACGTGCGCGAAGGCGTGGCGGCGCTGCGCGAGAAGCGCGCGCCGCGGTTCGACAGTCCCTAGCCCAGTCCCTACCCCCGTCCGACGAAAGGCATCTTCGTCGCCATGATCGTCATGAACAGGATGTTGGTGTCGAGCGGCAGGTTCGCCATGTGAACGACGGCTTCGCCGACGCGCTCGACATCCATCAGCGGTTCGACCGCGATCTGGCCGTTCGCTTGCGGCACACCATCGGCCATGCGGGCGGCAAGCTCGGTTCTCGCATTGCCGATATCGATCTGGCTGCAGGCGATGTCGTACTTGCGCCCGTCCAGCGACGTCGATTTGGTGAGACCCAAAACTGCGTGCTTAGTAGAGGTGTAGGGTGCGGAATTCGGCCGCGGCGCATACGCCGAGATCGACCCGTTGTTGATGATGCGCCCGCCGCGCGGATTCTGATCCTTCATGATCTTGAAGGCTTCTTGCGTGCACAAAAACGGGCCGGTCAGATTGGTGTCGACGACTTGCTTCCACTGCTCATAGGTGAGCTGCTCCATCGGTACACCGGGCGCACCGATGCCGGCGTTATTGAACAGAACATCGAGCCGGCCGAACACCTGCTTCGTTTTCGCGAACAGGGCTTTCACCGACTCGGGATTGGTCACATCGGCCTGCACCGGCAGCGCACGAGAGGCCGCATCCCCTGCTTCTGAAATCGCCTGCTTCAGCTTGTCCTCGTGCCGGCCGGCAAACACGACGTGGTATCCCGCCCGCAGCAAAGCAAGGGCAGATGCCTTCCCGATTCCCGATCCTGCTCCGGTTACGAGCGCAACGCGCTTTTGTTCAGCCATGACTCCTCCCGATTACTGGCAGAGGTTGCATGGTACCGCAGGGCAAAGGCGACGGCCGGCATCCTATACTGTGCGAGCCCTAACTCACCCGCCTAACTCAGACAAATGACGAAAATGATCGATTATTACTTCTCGCCGATGTCACCCTGGACCTACTTGGGACATGCGCGATTCGCCGACATCGCGCGCAAACACAACGCCTCGATCGCGGTCAAGCCGGTCGACTTCATGCGAATCTTTTCGGTGTCGGGCGGTCTGCCGCTCGCCAAACGAGCGCCGCAACGTCAGAAGTATCGGCTCACGGAGCTGCAACGCTGGCGCGATTATCTGCACATTCAGCTCACGCTGCAGCCCAAGTATTTTCCCTTCGATACGCAGCTCGCATCGAACGCCATTATTGCCGCACGCACGCAAAGCGAGGCGGTGGCGATGAAGCTGAGCGGCGCCATCTTGCAGGCCTGCTGGGCGGAGGAGCGCAACATGGCCGACGTATCGGAGCTGCGGGCAGTGATCGCGGCGCAGGGATTGGACCCGGCTGCGCTGCTGAGCGATGCGACGCAATCGGCCGCGAAGGCCGAATACGAGCGCTTGACCGACGAGGCCATCGCCCGCGACGTATTCGGCGCACCGACCTACATCTATCGCGATGAACTATTCTGGGGCCAGGATCGGTTGGACATGCTCGATTGGAGGATGAGCCAATCGCGATAATTGGCTCCCGATCGCGCTCGTCATTAGATCACGCGCGAGCGCGCTAGTCCCCGAGCACGCTAGTCGTTGTGGAGCTGCGCCTTGAAGCCGGCTTGCGCGAGGGCCGCGATGACCTGTTGCACGTGCTCGTGGTCGCGCGTCTCGAGCACGAAGTCGACCTCGGCGCTCTGCACCGGCAAATCGGTGAACGCCCGCTGGTGAAAAATCTCTTCGATGTTGGCGTTCTGCTCGGCCAGACAAGCCGTCACTTTCGCCAACGCACCGGGCAAATCGCGCAATTCCACGCGCAGGCGCGTGAGTCTTCCCGTGCGCACCATACCGCGCTGGATGATATCGGCGAGCATCAACGGATCGATGTTGCCGCCGCATAGGACGAGACCCACCTTGCGCCCACGAAAGCGTTCGCCGTGCGCCAGCACAGCCGCGAGTCCCGCAGCGCCGGCACCTTCGACCACGGTCTTCTCGATCTCGAGCAACAACACGATGGCCTGCTCGATGTCGCCTTCGTCGACCAGTAGGATCTCGCTCACCAATTCGCGCACGACTGGCAACGTCAAGCGACCTGGCTGCTTGACCGCGATGCCGTCCGCAATCGTGTTCGCACCGAACTCGCGTTGCACATTCTTCAGCGCGCAATACATGGACGGAAAGCGCTCGGTTTCGGCGCCATAAATTTCGATCTGCGGCTTGAGCGCTCTCGCCGCGATGCTCATGCCGGCGATCAACCCTCCTCCGCCGATCGGAATGACCAGCGCATCGAGCTCGGGGTGCTCTGTCAGCATTTCGAGTGCGATCGTCCCTTGGCCAGCGATGATCTTCTCGTCGTCGTACGGGTGAACGATGGTGAGGCCACGCGCTTTCGCCAGCTCTTGCGCGTGTGCGCGCGCATCGTCGAAGAGCTCACCGTAGAGAATCACCTCGGCGCCGTGACCACGCGTGTGCACCACCTTGACGCCGGGCGTGTAGCGCGGCATCACGATCACCGCCGGTATACCGAGTCGACGAGCGTGGTAGGCCACGCCCTGCGCGTGGTTGCCGGCCGAGGCCGCGATGACACCGCGTGCACGCTCCTCGGCGCTCAACGACAGAAGTTTGTTGAGCGCGCCGCGCTCCTTGAAACTGGCGGTGAATTGGTGATTCTCGAACTTCAGGTAGATTTGCGCGCCGGTGACCCCGGAAAGCGTCTTAGAAAAGAGGCAGGGCGTCCGGACGATGTTGCCGTTTAGCGACGCGGCGGCCGCGCGAATATCATCGAGTAAAATTGCCATAGGTGAAGCGTAGCAAGGGAACGACGCTCGTGCAGCATGTCTTAGCGCAAAGCGGCAGCCACAAAACAAAGAACCCGCCGAAGCGGGTTCTTCAATGCGGCCGCGTGTCTACTCTAGACCGCTTGAATATTGGACGCCTGCTTGCCCTTGGGTCCTGTGGTGACGTCGAAGCTGACGCGCTGCCCCTCTTTCAACGTCTTGAAGCCGTCCATCTTGATCGCGGAAAAGTGCGCGAACAGATCCTCGCCTTTCTCATCGGGCGTAATGAAGCCATAGCCCTTAGACTCGTTAAACCACTTGACCGTACCAGTTGCCATAGAAAATCTACCCCGAATAACAGATTTGGACAGCGGGCTACCACCCGTACTGATGTTTGGGCTGCAAGCCCGCATCGGGCTTCCGACCGGCGCGGTTCATCACTTGAACTCAAACATGCGGGCGATGATACGCCTTTCAGATGAAAATTCCATATGCCGCGAATGATCAGCGCATGGCAGTTCAATTGCGAAAATCATGATTATCTTGTTCCGTTTATGCGAGCGAAGCCGGCAAAATTGTGCAGTTTCAATTCAGCCATTGGGCGCACTCTACGCGTATCGAGCGCAGCAGGATAATCTCGGTAATGCGATGTTTGCTGTAAGTGGAGGAGTAATGAAAAGCCTTCGTTTCTTCGTTGGCGTCACCCTACTCGGTTTGGCTTCGACCGCGTTTGCGGCGCAACTTGGACCCGGTCCGGCGAATTGGACGGGCGACCTTCAGCCGATCGAGGCGAAGGATTGGTCGTTCGATCGCGCCGCGCATCTGCTCGAGCGAGCCGGCTTCGGCGGCACGCCGGAAGAGATCGCGACGCTTGCTGCCGTGGCACCGCAGCGTGCGGTCCAGACGCTGGTCGATTACCGATCGATCGACAACAGTCATCTGCAACCCTTCGACGAATCTGGCGTGTGGGATGACGCACTGGATCCCTTTCCCGTCAGTCGACCTGCCACCACCGACCAGGCCAAAGGACAAGGGGAAGCGCTCGGAGTGCAGCTTAAACCAACCGGCAACCGGCGCATGCAGCCGGTGGTGAACCGCTTCTTCTATTGGCTTCGCGCAAGTCGGCTGGAAACCAATCGTGCCGCGTATTGGTGGGCCAATCGCATGCTCGCCACCCATCGCCCGCTCGAAGAAAAAATGGCGTTGTTCTGGCATGGCCACTTCGCCACCAGCGAAGAAAAGGTGCGCGACTACCGCAAGATGCTGGTCCAGCTCGACACCTTCTACAAGCATGGGACGGGAAACTTCCGCGATCTCGTCATTGCGGTGGCGCAAGATCCGGCGATGCTCGCTTTTCTCGACGCCGGCGTGAACGTGAAAGGCGCGCCGAACGAGAACTTCGCGCGCGAGATCATGGAACTGTTCACGATGGGCGTGGGCCACTACAGCGAGAAGGACATTCGCGAAGCGGCGCGTGCCTTCACCGGCTGGAATTATGTCAATCTCAAGTTCGTCGTCAACGCCGACAAGCACGACGACAGCGACAAGATCGTGCTGGGGCAGCGCGGCCCGCTCGACGGCGTCAAAGTCATCGAGGTCATTCTCGCGCAACCGGTGACCGCGGAGTTCATCGCCGCCAAGCTGTACCGCTATTTCGTGCGCGACGACATCTCGCCTGAGCTTCGCAGCCGGCTCGGCGCGATCTTGCGCGACAACAACTACGAGCTCAAGCCGTTGCTCGCTACGATCTTCATGTCACGCGACTTTTATAGCGCGCCGAGCATGGGCACACACATCAAGAGCCCAGTCGAATTGGTCGTCTCGACCTACAAGAAGCTGGGCCTGAAGGAAGTGCCCGGCGTGCCGGATTTCAACGACGTGACCGCTGCGCTCGGTCAGCAGCTTTTTCGCCCGCCAACGGTCGCCGGCTGGCCGCAAGGACGCAGCTGGATCACGCCTGGGTTGCTCATCGAGCGCGGCAATTTCGCGCGCGACGCGTTATTCCCCGACATCACGTTCATCCCCACCGACCGCTACCCGGTTTACCTGACGGGCGACGAGATCCGCGCAGTGCACGAGAAGATCTCGATGGGCTACGACATCACCTCGGCGACGAAGCCGGTGAACATGGACGCGCAAGGCGGAGAAATGGCGATGTCGAGCATGGTCGACCGCGACGAGGATTTCAACACGCGCTACGCGAGCTACCGCGGCTGGCAGATGGCGGTCGAGAAGGTCAAGCCGATTCCGCGCACCTTCGGTCATACTGATCTAACCGGGATGGTCGAAGCGGAAAAATTGAAGAACAGCGGCGAAGTGGTGGATTACTTCCTTGCGCGGTTCCTGCGCGTGCCGATCGACGACAAACGACGCCAGCAGCTGATCGCCTTCCTCGATCGCGAACTGGGCACGAACGACATCGGCCGTGCGCACACCTATATGGAAGAACCGTTGCGCATGCTCGTGCACTTGATCCTGAGCATGCCGGAATACCAATTGGGATGACCGGATACGCTTCGAGCGAGACGCTGCTTGGCGAAGTCGATCATCGTTCTCGCGAAATACGGAGGATGCAAACGTGACACGTTCGGAATTGCAGCAACTGCTGGCGCGGCGGCGCGTGCTCAAAGGCGCATTGGGCGGGATATGCGCGCACACAGCGGGCGTACTTGGCCTACCCGTGTTCTTCGGTCATGCGGCGCAGGCGCTAGCGGCGATGCCGGCGCAAAACGAGCGCATTCTCGTGGTCATGGAATTGTCGGGCGGCAACGATGGCTTGAACACGCTGGTGCCCTATGCCGACGATGCCTACTATCGACACCGCCCCAGCATCGGCATCAAGGCGAACAAGCTGCGCAAGATCGACGCGCACTACGGCTTCAGCCCGGGCATGGCAGGCTTCGAGCGGCTGTTCAAGGATGGCAAGTTGGCCGTCATCCATGGCGCCGGTTACGATCAACCCTCGTTCTCCCATTTCACTTCGATGGCCTATTGGCATACCGCAGCACCCAATAGCGGCGGCGAATACGGGTGGGTGGGGCGGCTCGCGGATGCGCTGCAACCGAGCGGCGCGCCCAACTACCTGGTCAATATCGACGAGACACAGTCGCTCGCCGTGCGCAGCGCGAAGCACACACCAGTCGTGTTCGACGACCCGGAGAAGTTCGTTCGCAAGGGATTTTTCCAGCAGCGCGAAGTGTTCGATCAAGCCGTGGAAACTGGCGCAGCGCAAAATGCGTCACAAGACTTCCTGCTCCACGTTGCGCGCAGCGCGCAGGATGCTTCTACCCTAGTACGTCAAGCGTGGGCACGCTACAAGACGCCAGTCGATTACGGCATCTATCCGGTCGATCTGAAAAAAGTCGCCGCACTCATCGATGCTGGCCTGCCGACGCGCCTCTATTACGTGGCCTACCGCCACAACGCATTCGATACGCACGTGCATCAGGCCGACCTCCATGCTCGGCAGTTGACCTATGTTTCCGACGCGGTGAACGGTTTCATGGAAGACCTCAAGCGCATCGGCCGTGCGCAAGACGTCACCCTGCTCATCTTTTCCGAGTTCGGCCGGCGCGTGCCAGAGAACACGAGCCTCGGTACCGATCACGGCACGGCGAACTACATGTTCTTGGTCGGAGAGAACGTGAAGGGAGGGCACTACGGCAAACCGGTGAGCCTCACGCAGCTCGATGCCGGCGACAACCTCATTCACACCTGTGACTTCCGTCGCGGCTATGCCACCGCCATCGAGGGCTGGATGGGCTACGCGCAGAGCGAGAAGCTGCTGGGCGGGAAGTTCGAGGCGTTTCCGGTGTTTGGGTGAGGGCAGGCTGGGGGCCCCTCAACAGCCCTATCGCCACCCCATTACGCATCAAAGCACCGACGCCGAACGTCCACGGTGTGATGCGATCGAAGAGGAAAGGGGCCAGGCTCGAAGATCCTACGAGCCACCCGCCATCAAGGCATACTCCTCGATCGATACCATTAGTGCTTCTCCGAGAAAAATCGATCACATGGACAATGTGTTTCGTCGAAATCCATATCGCGGCACTGTTTTATGCACCCGTCACGAGAGTGCGGCCAGGTAAAAAAACCCGTTCCGGCCCAGCTGCCTTTGCCGTTACCTATCATTTCGCCACATCCTTTCTCGGCATCGGGAATCTTCTCTCTGACGATGCTTTGATACGCCGATTGCCTAGGTCCTCCATTAATCTGGCGCACGTCGTCTGAGGAAACGTAACCCCGCCTACTCGCTAAACGCCCAATTTCCGCCACGCGGGCAGTGCTGAGAATTACGTTTATCGACTGGAATTCTAGTGGCAAGTCCGACAGCTGAATCCGCCTCCATTCCTGCCCGTCATGCCTGAACAGGATGTAAGGTGGATTCGGTCTTCCCCACTTGTTATAGGATAAACAGCCAGCAGGCGCCGCCACGACATACGGTGTATTGTCGAGGACGTGTAAGGCAAGAAGGTCGAAATTAGTTCGCCGAACGTAGAGGTGGCTCCGGTAGTTTGGACAGATTTCTCGGCCAGATAATTGAGGCCTCGCCTGTTAAGCTGCCAGTCGCAGCATGCTGTTGAAGTAAACCGAATCGGGTGTCCTGCCATCGAGACTGCTATGCGGGCGCCTCCGATTGTAGAACGCGAAGTACGCTTGCAGTCCTGTCTTCGCCTCGCCGATGGTGGCGTAGGCGTTGAGGTAGACGTTCTCGTACTTCACGCTGCGCCATAATCGCTCGACGAACACGTTGTCGACCCAGCGCCCTTTTCCATCCATGCTGATCTGCACATCGTGCGCCTTGAGCACGTCGGTGAACTCCGCGCAAGTGAACTGACTGCCCTGATCGGTGTTGAAGATCTGCGGTGGCCCGTGCACGGCGATAGCTTCCTTCAAAGCCTCCATGCAGAAGTCGGCATGCATGGTGTTAGACACCCGCCACGCCAGCACGCGCCGGGTCGCCCAATCCATGATGACAACCAGGTAAGCAAAACCCTTGGCCATCGGTAAGTAGGTGATGTCGCTCGACCAGGCCTGATTGGGCTCGGTAATCTGCTTGTCCTTAAGCAGGTACGGGTAGATGGTCGCCTTGGGCTGCGCAACGCTTGTGCGCGGCTTGCGATACAGCGCTCGCAGCCCCATGCGCCGCATGAGCGTGCGCACATGCCGTCGGCCCACCGTGAAGCCTTCTTGGGCCAGCAGATCGCGCAGCATGCGGCTGCCCGCAAAGGGGTAGGTCAGATGCAGCGCATCGATTCTACGCATCAAGGCCAAGTCCTCAACCGATACCGGGCGCGCTTGGTAATAGGCGCTCGAGCGCGCCACAGCGAGCAGTGCGCACTGCCGCTTCACAGGTAAAGGATGCGTGCGGTCGATCATCGCTTTGCGCTCAGCAGGCCCGCTTTGGTGAGCGCGCGCTCTAAAAAATCGTTTTCCAGCGTTAGCTCCCCGATCTTGGCCTGCATGGTCACCACGTCAGGCTGCTCCTGAGCTTCGCGCTGTTCGCCGCCGCTGCGAAAGACGCTTTCCGCCCGACTCTGCAGCTGCTGTTTCCAATCGCTGATCTGATTGGGATGGACTTCAAAACGCTCGGCCAATTCCGCCAACGTCTTGTCCCCCTTCAAGGCCGCCAGGGCCACTTGCGCCTTGAACGCCGCGGTCAGTTTGCGTCGCGGTCTTCTCTTGCTCATCGTCTTGCTCCTCAGATTGGAGCAAGGCTATCAATTATCAGCGTGTCCGAAAATCCGGAGCCACCTCTCGTCTACGCCGTACTCGCTAGTCCATTTATAGTGCTTGCCGCTCTTAGGCAAGTCGAAGGAGATGCTGTGCTCCTTCACAGCAGGCCGTTGCCCGATCTCGTGAGCTCCCCCGTAGCTTTGCCAGCGGGTCACGATGATCCTGCTTCCGTCGTGTAGCAGAACCTCCTCTCTCCAGCTGTTACCGCTCACCGAGCGCACAGCCGCACATGAGGCGAGGCCGACGATCAGCACCATGGCGGCAACTGACGCTGCTACTGCACGCATGGGAAAGCTTAACGCTTCGGGTTTCCTCAGGTTCTCATCGTTTCCATCTGTCCCAGGGAAGCGCATCGCTTTAGACAGGCGCCCATTAGAGTTCCACTGCGCTCGCATGGCGCGGCTTACTAAAACGGCAATCATGTTGAGGATCCCACAGCCAGCACCACCATCGCGTAGCCGTAGCCGATCGTTGGAACGTGATCTCCCGGCTGATGCACCAAAGGGTCGTACGACCCGGTGAACTGTTCTGTCGTTCGAATGAAGGCGAGCGCCTGGGCGCGAAAGTCGGCAATGAGGTGGGGTGTAAACGGCATGAAAGGTCTCCCGATTATTTCTGGAGCATCGACTCGATGTGCCAAGAGCACGACGGAACTGTGTTGTGATGGCTGTTGTGAGAGGTGAACTTCCAAACAGTAAGATGGTGGGCCTTGTCTTCTTCGCGTGCGGATTTGAGCTGCAGGACGCGGTAATAGCGCTTATAACGAATCAGCACTCCGAGTTCTGTCGGACTAAACACGGGGGCAAAGTTCTTGAACTTGCACTCATCCAAGTCGATCTCGCTAAAGCCAATTGCGAAGTCCACGATGCTCGCGACCCTCTCCATATCGGCATCGGCGGCGAGCAGTTCTTCCACTCCGTTTGCCGGGTTGCGATCGAGATCAATTCGATACAAGCGAAACCCTCTATGGCCGAGCCTGTACAAAGAATCCAACCCGCCGGGCGGAGGTGGCCTTCCGTCCCAATGGTCTTCGCATGCCCGGTAGCGATCGAGCACCGGATCGTTCGGGTCGTCGGTCTTGATTGTCGGCTCGATGACCTCCACACCTCGCCCGGATTTGAGATCTTTGAGCATTCGTGCGCAAAAGCTCGGTTGCTTTCTGGTTGCGTAGCCGGGCAAAAACAATCGATCGTGGTTCTTGAGCACGCGCTGAGCTACCGTCCAGCGCTCCCTTTCTGAGGCGATTGCTTCGTCGGCCCACGCCGACGAGCTCACGCAAAGTGCCCACAGCCACGCAAGCAACATGAGGGATTGGGTGGACCTAAGCCAACATCTGTTTGACCGCTTCAACTCGTTGCCTCCGCTTGATCATGCTCGTTGTCCACCTAATCGGCGAGTACAACGGCCCTACTGAACACAACGCTCCTTGCCATCTCATGCTCCACCATCACCATCGTCTGGCCCCGCATCTAGCAACACCGGGTTGAGCGCCTTACTCCATTTTTGAGGCACGTACGCGCTCATGCCGCCAGTAGGTATCGCCGGCGCCCGTCGAGCTACGCCCTTCCACCCAGCGGTATGGCGAACTCAACAGCCTGTCGGCCCGCCAACCCTCGCTGTCATCATAGAAGCCATCCACTTCGACGCTCTTGTATATCACCAGTCCCGCGTCGCTGTAGCAGCGATACGCATAGTTGGCCGCGATCCACAACTCTTCGGCGATCGGCCCGACGTAGAACAAGAGGCCTAAGGCCAAGAGCGCCTTCCATCCTTGATAACCCTTCTTTCGCAATAGCTTGGCTATTCCTATCAGCAGCGCCGTGCCGATCAAGTAAATCGGCCCCAGCACGATTAGGCTGAAAATGCTAAAGGGGTAAAAGATCACGGTTATCCTTCTATTCGGAGGAAAGAAAAGGGCCAGGCTCGAATATCCTCAGCAGGTTCCAATACCTATCGGTACAGCGCGCTAGTTAGCCTTTCGTCCCAGATGCGCCAGAAGGACCATGCTAAAGATGCTGAACGAATAGAAACTCAAGGCGTTATTTCCTAGACACGACCGGAGTCAGTCTCGCTCCGCGATACAGGCGAACGAGTTCTCATATCTTCTCTTCTTTGGTGTTTCTCTCACGTCGCCGTACCCACCTGCCTATTGCTGTTCTCGCCTGGCTCAGCAAGTGAAATTGACTGATCCAAAACCACACTCCGCGGCACTTCATGCGCGATCATCACAATGGTCACATGGCCCCTTAGCGCCTCGATCGTTCTGCCCACCGCATCGGCGGTCTCCCGATCCAAATTACTCGTCGCCTCATCAAACACCAGCACCTTCGGCCGCTTGAGCAACGCCCGCGCAATGGCAACGCGCTGCTTCTGTCCGCCTGAGAGCCCCGCCCCGTGCTCGCCGATCGGGCTCTGATAGCCCTGGGGGAGCGCCTGAATGGTGTCGTGAATGCCCGCCGCTTTGCAGGCGTGGATGACATCGTCCAAATCGGCCTGGGCGTTGCCGAGCACAAGGTTGTCGTAGATCGTGCCGGAGAAGAGCACGGTGTCTTGCGGCACCACGCCAAAGGCGCTGCGCAGTTCATTGGCCGACAGATAGCGG
>Ga0070741_10004275_pt1 | contig 33594 bp, 33 predicted proteins | sample Coa_R1_4_FD_66440 | JGI IMG/M metagenome (GOLD analysis project Ga0070741, IMG submission 66440) | Surface soil microbial communities from Centralia Pennsylvania, which are recovering from an underground coalmine fire - Coalmine... | ecosystem: Environmental > Terrestrial > Soil > Unclassified ... | reverse complement strand
AGTTTGTGAATGCCCTGTACAAAGCAAGGCTAAGTGGCGTTGAGCGAAGAGCTTTTGCCGGTTCGCTCAAGACATCATCGCGCACATTCATATTGACATTCACAAGCTTATGTTGCATAGCGCAGCCTACCTTATGCTAAACACTGTGCTCCCCGGGAAACGGCTCCCATTGTGGATTAACCGACAGGCTCCTTCGGAAGCGAAGCACCGTGCGCGCTTCCGGGCAGCCTTTGATCCGCATCGCAGCGCCCGTATCGGCCGACTAGATGGGGCACGAAATGGCTACTGATTTCGATCGCGGGGTGGATTCCCTTCACTTGGCATCCCTGCCCGGGGGGGTGCCGTTGACCGTTAGTCAGCTCAACGCCTCGGCACGACGCCTTATCGAGCGCAACATGCCGGTTTTATGGGTCGCGGGAGAGCTGTCCAATTTCACCCGTGCACCATCGGGGCATTGGTATTTTTCGCTCAAGGACGCTCGCGCCCAATTGCGGTGCGTGATGTTCAAGAGCCGCTCGCAAGTGCTCGATTGGCATCCAACGAACGGCATGCAAGTCGAGGTTCGCGGGGCCCCTTCGCTCTATGAGCCGCGCGGAGAATTTCAGCTAACAGTCGACTTCATCCGACGCGCCGGACTGGGCGCGCTATACGAGCAGTTCGCTCGGCTGAAGGTGCGGCTCGAGCAGGAGGGCTTATTCGATCCAGCGCGTAAGCGTCGGCTGCCTACACATGCGCGCGCCGTCGGCATCGTGACGTCCTCTAAAGGCGCTGCCCTGCGCGATGTTCTTGCCACGCTCGCTCGCCGTATGCCAAGTGTGCGGGTTGTGATTTATCCGACTCAGGTACAGGGTCAGGGCGGCGCTTCTCAGATCGCGTCGGCGCTGGAAATGGCAGGTATCCGGCGCGAATGTGACGTCCTGATTCTCTGCCGAGGCGGCGGCACCATCGAGGACTTGTGGAGCTTTAACGAGGAAGTCGTGGCGCGGGCTATTGCATCTTGCCCGATCCCCGTGGTGAGCGGCATTGGCCATGAGACCGACTTTACGATCGCAGATTTCGTGGCGGATCTGCGAGCCGCAACGCCAACCGCCGCTGCTGCGGCGGTTAGTCCGGATCGTGCCGAGCTGGTAGTCAGGCTGCGCCGGCTGGGTGACCGCCTGTCGCGGTGTCTGCGGCACGCGGTCGAGCAACGCCATCAGCAAGTAGATTTTCTCGCTCGCCGCCTGCTCCATCCCGGTGAGCGAATTGCACAGCAGCGGCGCATGCTCGAGCATCTAGAGGATAGGCTCTGTGCCGCTATGCATCGCAGCACTCACGACCAGGCTTTACGGCTGGTGCGTTTGGCGCATCGGCTTAGCCAACTGCGCCCTGCTGTGGAGCGGTTAACCGACAAGTGCGGTCACATCGAGACTCGGCTCCACAGTGCTATACGCGCGGCGATTACAGGTCGAGAAGTGCATGTACAGAGTCTATCGTCGCACCTGCTGCATCTGAATCCTCGCCGAGTTCTCGAGCGCGGATACAGCATCGTGTCGACCGCCGGCGGCAATGTGATACGTGTTGCAAGCCAGGTTTCCACCGGTGACATCGTCAACATGACTTTTGCGCAAGGAAGCGCAACAGCAGCGGTGTCCGAAGTGAGCCGGTAGCCAAAGGCATTGCATGTCCGTTGTTCGAGCGTTATCGTGGCGCGGCGAGCGAGCGCGCTGATGGCGTTCGACGCCATGACAGAACGGAGCTAAGTTTTCTAACAGGAGGAGCGCATGATCGAAAAATGGGTGAACAGAATCACCGTGGGTTGTCTGCTCGCCGTAACCGTGTCCTTGTCGGCCCATGCGCAGCTTGCTGACAAGAAAGTCCTCACCTTGAGCGCCGCCAAGAAGATGGTCGCCGCGGCCGAAGCGGAGGCGATGAAGAATCAGTGGAATGTCGTGATCGCCGTAGTCGACGACGGAGGCCATCTGATCTATCTGCAGCGGATGGATGGCACTCAGACCGGAAGTATCGACGTCGCCATCGGCAAGGCGCAGACGGCCATCGCCTTCAAGCGGCCCACGAAGGTCTTCGACGATTTGGCCAAGACGCGGCCGGCGATCGTTTCACTGCCTGCTGCGACCCTTTTGGAGGGGGGCGTCCCGATTAAGCTGGGCGACCAATTCCTCGGGGCCATCGGCGTGAGCGGAGTGACGTCTCAGCAGGATGCTCAAGTCGCCGAGGCAGGCTTGGCCGCGCTGTCTGGGCAATGAAGTTACGGCGCCGATGCGGTGTCTCATGGCGCCGCATCGCGAAGACGGTCGGATGCATCGCGCTCGCCGATCCCCAGCGACTCCAGATAGGCTAGAACCTGATCGACGAGGTTCGCTGCGAGACAATCGAAGCGCCTGACCTCGTGCATTGCACGTAGCCAGGTTAGCTGTCGTTTGGCGAGCTGACGTGTAGCGGCAATTGCTTTCGCAGTCAGTTCGTCGTACCCGAAGTCGCCGTCGAGGTATTGCCATACTTGCCGATAGCCGACTGCTCGCATAGACGGCAGCGTGGGATCGAGCCTGTAGCGCTGGCGCAAGGAGTTCACTTCTCCGATTAACCCATCCGCCATCATGGAAACGAGTCGCGTACGGATTCGTTCATGCAGGACGCGGCGCTCACTAGGCTCGAGCGCGATCTTGATCATGCGATACGGCGGCCGCTGAGCGCGGTCGATGGCAAGCAACGTAGACATCGGTTGGCCGGTGAGTAGATACACCTCGAGTGCACGCTGAATCCTTTGCGTATCGCCAGGTTCCAGACGAGCCGCCGTTTGGGCATCCACTCGTGCTAACTCCTGATGCAAAGCTGACCATCCGATTTCCCTTGCGCGTGCATCGAGGTAGGCACGAATATCCGGATTGGCGGGCGGCAACTCACTCAGCCCTTCGGTGAGCGCCTTAAAGTACAGCATCGTGCCGCCCACCAGCAGCGGGATTGCGCCTCGGGCTCGGACTTGCTCCATGCGATCGAGCGCGTCGCGAGCGAACTCGGCGGCAGAGTAGCGCTCATCGGGCCGGCGGATATCGATCAGATGATGAGGGACTCGGGCCAGGGTTGGCGCGTCGGGTTTCGCCGTCCCGATGTTCATGTCCCGGTAGATTTGCGCTGAATCGACGCTGATGACTTCAAGAGGGAGATGGCGGGCCAGCTTCACGGCGAGGGCTGTCTTGCCCGACGCTGTCGGCCCCATCAGCAGCAACGCGGGCGGTAGGCGGCCGTTGAGCGCGCTAGTCGACCAGGCAGTCATCGTCAGGAAGAGCGTGCCTCGGCTCGGTCAACGACCCCGCTGAAACAAAGCGTCCAGTTCCTTCAGCGTAATCTGCATCCACGTCGGTCGACCGTGATTGCATTGATCCGCGCGATCGGTGACCTCCATTTGCCGGAGCAATGCGTTCATCTCCGGCAGGGTCAAGGCGCGCTTTGCCCGCACCGCTGCATGACAGGCCATGGTTGCGAGCAACCGATCGCGGTGTGCCGTCAGTGCATGGTTCGAGCCATGCTCCAACATCTGATGCAGCACATCGCGCGCGAGAGAGACTGGGTCCGCGTCATCAAGCAGCGCAGGAACTGCGCGGACGATAGTGGTGGAAGCCGACAGCAGGGCGAGGTCAAAGCCCAACTTGCGGAGCGCTTCAGCGTTTTCCTGTACACACGTGGCTTCGAGCGGCGACACACTGAATGTCGCTGGAATGAGGAGCTGCTGGCTCTGCACGCGTGCCGCATCGAGCCCACATTTCAGCTGCTCATACACGATTCGCTCATGCGCGGCATGCATGTCGACGACGATCAATCCTCGTTCGTTTTGCGCAAGGACGTAAATGCCGCCGAGCTGACCTAGGGCAAAGCCGAGCGGTGGTACCTCCCGGGTCGCAGGCGCGACCATGGGCGGCGAAAGATCGATGGCACGTGCGCCGAATAGCACACGATAAAGTCCTTGCGGCTCTTCTACAGCAAGGCCCATCGATGTTTGGCGAAGCGCTCCCGCCACCGGTGTTGCCGGTCTTGCACTGCTTGGATTTGTCGGGAGCGAACTTGGAGTAGGCGGCTCGGAAACGTTGATATCGCCCGGCACCGCGGTACGACCTTGGGCCAGGCGGCGAGTCAGGCTGCGGAAAACCAGCTGATGTACGGCCTGCGGGTCGCGAAATTTCACTTCGATCTTGGTCGGATGAACGTTGACGTCGACGCGAGTAGGGTCAATATCCAAAAACAAGACAAAGGCGGCGTGGCGTTGATGGTGCAAAACGTCTTGGTAGGCTTGCCCGATTGCATGCGCGATGACCTTGTCGCGGACGAAGCGGCCATTGACGAAAACGTACTGGCAATCACGAGTGGCCCGACTGAAGGTCGGCGCAGCAAGGAAGCCGTGCAACCGCACCATTGGATTGCCTTCGTCGAGTGCTAACGACGCGTCTGCGAAATCATCGCCAAGTACTGCGCGCACTCTGTCGGCCTGATCTTGGGGACGCACCCGCAGGCTGCTGCGCCGGTTGTGCAGCAACGTCAGCGCGAGATCCGGTTGCGACAGCGCGATGCGCCGGACCACTTCGTCGCAATAGCCAAACTCCGTCGCTTCACTGCGCAAGAACTTGCGGCGTGCAGGCGTATTGAAATACAAGTCTCGTACCTCGACCCTAGTACCAGCTGGGCCAGAGGTGGGCACGACCTCCGCCGCGGAGCCGCCCGTAGATTCAATCTGCCACGCATGATGCGCGGTGGAACTGCGGCTCGCGAGGCTGAACCTCGACACCGCCGCGATGCTTGCGAGAGCCTCACCCCGGAATCCTAAGCTCGTCACGCGCTCAAGATCTTCGAGACTGCCGATCTTGCTGGTGGCGTGCCGGGCGATGGCCAGCGGCAGCTCCTCGGCTTCGATGCCGCCGCCGTCGTCGACAACGCGAATAAGATCCTTGCCGCCTGCTTCGATCTCGATTTCGATCGCGCGTGCGCCTGCGTCGATGCTGTTCTCGAGCAGTTCCTTGACGACCGCTGCTGGTCGCTCGATCACCTCGCCGGCAGCGATCTGGTTGATAAGCAGGTCAGAGAGCAAATGGATACGGCGCATGGGTCGGTTGGATTATAGCGGGCGCGTTGGCCTCGCTTTCTTTTATAATGCCGCCCTTACTCTTTTTCGCGCATCCGCTGATCAGGCGCTAGCGCGACCGGAACCCATCGGCTCCGTCGAAAACAGCACTATCAGCTTGCATTCCTCGACTAGTGCATCAAGGAGGCTAACTCAAGGTGCGAATCGGCATTCCGACTGAGACGCGGTTGGGCGAGACGCGTGTTGCGGCAACCCCCGAAACCGTTAAGAAGCTGACTGCAGCGGGCCTGAATCGAGTGTTCGTGCAAAGCGGAGCGGGTGTCGCGGCATCAGCCCCTGATGCGCTGTACGCCGAGGCAGGCGCAACCATCGTCTCTAGCGCCGCGGAGATCTATGGCGGCAGCGATATCGTATTGAAGGTGCGCGCGCCACAGAGCGAGGAGATCGCGGCGATCAAGCGGGGATCGATTCTGATCGGCCTGCTCAATCCGTACGATGGCTCTGCAGTGGAAGCCTATGCTAAGCAGGGCATCACGGCTTTCGCGATGGAGTGGTTGCCGCGCACCACGCGAGCGCAGGCGATGGACGTCCTGTCCTCACAAGCCAATATCGCCGGTTACAAGGCCGTTATCGTCGCAGCAAACGAATATCAGCGGTTCATGCCGATGTTAATGACTGCGGCGGGCACAGTGAAGGCCGCTCGCGTCATGATCCTCGGCGCAGGGGTCGCGGGATTGCAGGCGATTGCAACAGCCAAGCGCCTCGGTGCCGTGATCGAGGCGTCCGACGTCCGACCCGCGGTAAAGGAGCAGGTGGAAAGTCTGGGCGCCAAGTTCCTCGACGTGCCCTACCTAACCGACGAAGAGCGGGAAATCGCGCAGGGTGCTGGTGGTTACGCGCGCCCGATGCCGGCCGATTGGATGCGCAGGCAAGGCGAGTTGGTCCACGAACGCGCCAAGCAAGCGGACATCATCATCACGACCGCGCTCATTCCGGGGCGACCTGCTCCCGTTTTGCTCAAGGAGGAAACGGTGAAGGCAATGAAACCTGGATCGGTCATTCTCGACATGGCGATTGAACAGGGGGGTAACTGCCCGCTCACTGAGCGCGACCGGGTGGTGGTCAAGCACGATGTCAAGATTATCGGAATCTCGAACCTGCCCGCGCTCGTAGCCGCCGATGCCAGCGCGCTGTATGCACGCAACCTGCTCAACTTCCTCAACTTGTTGGTCGACCCTAAAACGGGGGCGCTCAACCTCAATCGCGAAGACGAAATCATTGCCGGAAGCCTGCTGTGCATAGACGGCGAGGTCGTACGGAAAAGCTAATTGATCCCACTGGGCGACTGTTTCGTCGAGCCCGAGCGTTGTCGAGGAGTCACTTTCAATGCATGCCGCAATCGATCCGACCATCATTAATCTCACCGTGTTCGTGCTGGCGGTGTTCGTTGGGTATCACGTCATCTGGAACGTGACGCCTGCGCTGCACACGCCGTTGATGTCCGTGACGAACGCGATCTCGTCCGTAATCATCGTGGGCGCCTTGCTTGCTGCGGGGGCCGAGCAGGTCGATTTCGGTTCAATCATCGGTGCCGTGGCGGTAGGCCTTGCGGCCGTCAACGTGTTCGGCGGATTCCTGGTGACGCAACGGATGCTGGAGATGTTCAAGAAGAAAGAACGGCCTAGCGAGAAGCGCTAGTCTAAACAGCAGCGCTTAGCTCTGAACCGTCGATTGTCGAGGATGACCTGATGTCTGCAAATCACGTTGCTCTGCTCTATTTAATCGCCTCGGTGCTGTTCATCCTGGCGCTCAAGGGACTTTCGCATCCCGAGACGGCCCGTCGAGGAAACATGTTCGGCATCGTGGGCATGGTCATCGCCGTGTTAACAACGCTCGCGCTGACCAAGAGCGTCGCGCTGATCATTGCTGGAATCGTCGTGGGTGGCGCAATTGGAGCGATGGTGGCGCGCCGTGTGGAGATGACGCAGATGCCCGAGCTCGTTGCGGCGATGCACTCTCTGGTGGGCATGGCTGCCGTGCTTATTGCCGTAGCGGTGGTGAACAATCCCTCCGCCTTCAACATCCCCGATCCGATGCCCAGAGGCAACCGTCTGGAGCTGTTCATCGGAACCTTCGTTGGCGCGATTACTTTCTCTGGTTCCGTGATCGCCTTCGGCAAACTGGCCGGCTTGGGGAAGAAGTTCCGCTTGTTCTCCAGCGCGCCCGTCGTGTTCAAGGGCCAGCACATGCTCAACCTGGTCTTGGCCCTCGTGATGATCGCGTTCGGAATCGCGTTCTTCATGGCTGGACCTGAAGGTCAATGGTTCCCGTTCGGCGTCATGACCGCAATCGCGTTCGTCTTAGGCGTGCTCATCATCATCCCGATCGGCGGTGCTGACATGCCTGTTGTCATCTCGATGCTCAACAGCTATTCGGGATGGGCCGCGGCTGGTATCGGATTCTCGCTCAACAATACGATGCTGATCATCGCGGGCAGTTTGGTTGGATCATCGGGCGCGATCTTGTCCTACATCATGTGCAAGGCAATGAACCGCTCGTTCTTCAGTGTCATCATGGGCGGTTTCGGCGCAGCAGAGGGGGCGGCAGCGCAAGGGGGAGAGCAGAAGAGCGTGCGATCGGGAAGCGCCGAGGATGCAGCCTTCCTGATGTCGAATGCAGAAAGCGTCGTGATCGTTCCCGGCTACGGGCTGGCGGTGGCTCGTGCCCAGCACGCCGTAAAAGAGATGGCGCAAAAGCTCACCGAAAAAGGCGTCAACGTTCGCTATGCCATTCACCCGGTTGCTGGACGGATGCCGGGTCACATGAATGTGCTTCTCGCCGAAGCAGAAGTGCCCTACGACCAGGTATTCGAGATGGAAGACATCAACAGCGAATTTGGTAACACGGACGTCGTGCTCGTTCTTGGGGCGAATGATGTCGTCAATCCGCTTGCCGAGCAACCCGGTAGCCCCATCTATGGCATGCCTATCCTGCAGACACACAAAGCACGCACAGTCTTGGTCAACAAGCGATCCATGGCCTCGGGTTATGCCGGATTAGACAACCCCTTGTTCTACATGGACAAGACGATGATGATCTTTGGTGACGCAAAGAAGGTCGTCGAGGATATCGTCAAAGCGCTCTAGAGCCGTCTCTTCCAGCAGTTACCCTCAGCCGTCGCTTTACTCTAGAGCAGCGGGGAGTTGGGGCTCGGTTAGTAGCTTCGCTTCGGTCGTTTGCTGTGGCGCCGTTTCGCGCCGAGTTCCCGTGACGCTTAACTTCGTAGATCGAGTCCTGATCACGGCCTTCCCTCTTCCCTACGACCCGGGAATATACGTGGCGAGTTAGCGATCAAGCTCGCCTTTACCCCTGCTCGTTTCAGCCGATGTTAGAGACTTGGTGCGCCCCCCAAGTCATCTTCGACGTCGCAGAGTATGAATCGGACAGCGGTTTTCTCCAAAACGGGCAAAGGTCTGCTCGAAATTAAGAACCGGGCGAACCGTCTTTCTAAGGACCAATACAAGGTCCTGAATTTGGTTGACGGTAAGTCATCCCTACTCGACTTGGCAGAGCGGGCAAAGGTCTCGGAGATCGAGGTCCGTAAGATCCTCACCGCCCTCTGCGAGTCGGGCTACATCAAGGAATTTAGCAACGTAGTGACCGAGGTGGGAGTGCACGAGCTCCCGCCCACTGCGTCCTATGCCGATGACCTGGACTTTACGTCCGTGCTGCCTACACCGGTCAAACCAAGCTTCTACCAAAGCGCACTGACCGAGCAACGGCAACGAGAAGAGGCTGAGCGAAAGGCGTCGGAAGCGGCGGCGCGGCGCGCTCGGCAAGAGACGGACAGGCGTGCCAAGGAAGAGGCACAGCGCAGAGCTGAAGCCGAGGAGGCTGCCCGCAGAATACGCGAAGAGGCAGAGCGGCGAGCCAAACTCGAGCAAGAGCGGCAGGAGCAGCTGGCCGCGGAACTGGGTGCGAGAGTTCGAGCGGAAGCGAAAGCAAAAGAAGAGGCGGAGCGAGTAGCGCGCGAGGCAAAGGAAGCGGCAGTCCAAAGGGAGCAAGAAGAGAGGCGGCAAGCAGAGCTGAAGGCAAAGGAAGAAGCAGAGCGGCGCGCGCGCATTCAGGCGGAGGCCCGGGCGCGGTTGGAGGCGGAAAAGCGCAAGCAAGAGGAAGAGCGCAAACGTCGCGAAGAAGAAGAGCGCAGACGCCGCGAGGAAGAAGAGCGGAAACGTCGCGAGGAAGAAGAGCGTAAACGTCGCGAAGAGGAAGAGCGTAAACGTCGCGAAGAGGAACGCAAACGCCGCGAGGAAGAAGAACGCAAGCGCCGCGAGGAAGAGGAGCGCAAACGCCGCGAGGAAGAGGAACGCAAGCGTCGCGAAGAAGAGGAGCGCAAGCGTCGCGAAGAAGAGGAGCGCAAGCGCCGCGAGGAAGAGGAACGCAAACGTCGCGAAGAAGAACGCAAGCGCCGCGAGGAAGAGGAGCGCAAGCGTCGCGAGGAAGAGGAGCGCAAACGTCGCGAAGAAGAGGAGCGCAAACGCCGAGCGGAAGAGGAGTGCAAGCGCCGCGAGGAAGAGGAACGCAAGCGCCGCGAAGAAGAGGAGCGCAAACGCCGAGCGGAAGAGGAGCGCAAGCGTCGCGAGGAAGAGGAGTGCAAACGGCGCGAAGAGGAGGAGCGGCAGCGCCGGGAAGAGGAAGAACGAAAGCGTCGCGAAGAGGAAGAGCGCAAGCGTAAGCACGAGGAGGAAGAGCGCGCGCAGCGGGAAGAAGAGGCGAAACGTCTCCAGCAGGAGCTGGCAGAACGGCATCGGCGAGAGCACGAAGAGCTGGCTAAGCGAATTGACGAAGGGCGCTTCACCTCATTGACTCGTGGGGAAGCTGTTTACGATGTCGGAGCCGTGGAGGATTCCGCAGACGCGGATCTTGTACCTTTGCCTGAGGTGGAGGCGCAGGATCCCGAGGCCGAGGCACTGCTTCGTGTAGAAGCAGAGGTCGAGAAAGAATTCTCGGCGCGAGAAGATGCCATTCGTTCTGCCCTTGCTGAGCAGGAGCGCCGATTCCGCATGGAGGAAGAGGCGCGCGCTGCGATGGATCGGGCGGAGCGCGAAGCACGCGAGCGGGCCGATCGCGAAGCGCGTGAGCTGGCTCTTGCCGCTGAACACGCACGAAGAGAAGCCGAGCAGAAGGCAAGAGAAGAAGCTGCCCAGCGCGCGAAGGACGAAAAGGAGCGCAAGGCCCGGGAAAAGGCAGAGCGCAAGAAACAAGAAGAGGAAACGCGGAAGAAGCGCGAGCGCGAGCGCCGCGAAGCCGAGCAACGCGCGCGCGAGGACGATTTGGCACGCCGCCGCAAGGAACAGGAAGAGGCGGATCGACGCAAATATGAGCTGGAGCGTATTCAGAAAGAAGCTAGGCGACGCAGTTTGGGCCCAGCGAAACTCGGAGCAATAGCAGTCGGGCTCCTAGTCGCCATCGCCGTAGCAATCATTCAATTCGTGCCGTTTTCCGCTTATGCACCAACGTTGGGCAAGGCCGCTTCGGATGTGGTTGGAGAGCCAGTCAGGGTGGGAGCCGTAAAGGCCTCACTGTTTCCAGCGTTTCACCTCCGCTTAGAGAGCGTGGTGGTCGGCGACCTCCAAGACATCCGCGCTGCGGGCGTAAGCGTGTACATGGGCATCGGTGCGCTCTTTGGCGAGCGCAAGGAGATCGATCGAGTCGTGATCGATTCGCCGGTCATACCCGAGGAAGCGCTCGCGCGTCTACCGGTATGGCTATCGCGACAGGGCGTTGCCGCAGGTGTGTACATCAGTAAAGTCGAACTGCAATCTGCGAAGCTCGAGCTTAAAGGCATCGAGCTGCCCTCCTTCAACGCGAATGTCGAGCTGGACGGTAAGTCGATCCATGCGGCGACTTTGGAGAGCAACGATGGGCACTTCGCTGTGCAGTTGGCGCAAACGGATGGAGGAATGTTGGTGCAGGCTCGGGGTCGCAACTTCCGCCTGCCTCTCGGACCTGCCTTGGAGTTCACTGATCTCGAAGCCAAGGGTGCCTTGAACAGCAGCGAGCTGGTCGTAAGCGAGTTCTTAGGTAGTGTGTATGGCGGCCAAGGAAAGGCAACGGCGCGGGTGACTTGGGGTGAGAGTTGGGCCGTCGACGGAAACTTCGAGATCGAGCGCGTCGACTTGGAGGCTGCGATGAAGTCATTGCAAGTCAACATTCCTTCGCAGGGAAGCCTCAACGCTAAAGGCCGCTTCACGCTGCAAGCACAAAGCCTAAACGGATTGTTCTCAGCGCCGCGCTTAGATGCGAGCTTCGTCGCCCACAAAGGCGTCTTGTCAGGTCTCGACATGGTGCGCGCGTTGCAGTCGCCCTCTCGTGAGGGAACCGCGGGTGGACAGACCAAGTACGAGGAGCTGTCAGGCCACTTCAACCTGATTGGCGCCCGCTATCAGTACACCGATGTGCGGGTCGCCGCTGGTGCTCTGTCTGCGTCGGGACAGGCGGAAGTAAGCCGGGGTGACGAGGTGAGCGGACGTGCGTATATCGAGCTGCGTTCGAGTACCAGACCGATCCGAGGCAGCTTCAAGATCAGCGGCACTACCAAAGGGATGCTGCTGCGGCAATAGCGTTGCCGCAACGGCGATGGCATCAGCTTCGCATCGAAGCAAAGCGCTGCGCATCTTCGCGCGTATCGATGTCCTGCAAGACTCCGGCATCTTCGACTGAGATTCGCCTGATGTCCGAGTCATGTGATTGGAGGAGCGATCGAGCGCCCGCATCACCCCTGAGGCGAAGCAGCGCCTCCAGGTACCGGCGGTGAAACCCAACGGGGTGCCCGCGCTGCCCTTGAAAGACCGGCACCACGATTCCGGCGCCTTCGTACAACTGCATTGCGATTGCCGTTATGGTTTCCGGACGCACGTTCGGCATGTCGGCCAGTGCGATGATCCATCCGCTTGCGGCAGGACGCGCCGCTACGCCGCACGCCAGGCTGTGCCCCATTCCCAGTCTGGCGTCGGGACACAGCACCACATCTGCTTGAGCTTGAGAGAACAGCTGAGCGAGCTTTGCGTCGTCAGGTCGCAACACCACGATGGTGTCGGCCAGCGCCACGTGAAGATTGCGCCACGCCAAGAGGCCGAGGGGAACGTCGCCGGCAACGGCGTGCAGGAGCTTCCCGCCTCCGAATCGAGACGCCGCTCCGGCTGCGAGCAGGACGCCGCAAACTTGATCTGTGATGGGAGACCCAAAGTTGGTTGTCTAACCGGCCCGCCTGCGCCACACAGTGCCTGCACGTGCGCGATACGTCCGTGGGAGTCGGTTTTGATTGCGGGCCATGATCACGAGCACCGTGCCGGCAACCAGGATGAGAGGAATCATCATGATGATCCCAGCTAGGGTCAGCAACACACCTCCCACCGCCGCAGACACAATGATGCCAAGGAGCGGGAGCACCACGAAAACCACGACGGCAATGACGGCAAGGCCCACGATTAACGCCCCGAGTCCAAACAACAGGCGGGCGACGGGGTGGGGGGTTTCGCGTCCGGGATACCCGAGCCTCAGCTGTTCCATACGACTAGTCCCCAAAGCGCTCTCTATAGGCGCGAGTTTGTTGAGCGCCACATACACTCGATCATGCTAAATCCTCGGCGGGCGCGACGCAACTGATCTTGAATGGTCGTCTGCGTCGCCTGGCAATGAAAATCGCGCCCTGACCCGTTTGGGCCTGTTCGGCTTCCTACTGCAAGGTTGCCAAGCGATCGGTTGGGACGGGAGGATGGTCCCGGAAGTACTTGAGAACGCCTGCGAGGATGGCGCGAGCGACCTTGGCTTGGTGCTCGCTGCTGCGCAGCCTCTTCTCTTCGATCGGATTGCTAATGAAGGCCGTTTCGACCAGGATCGACGGGATGTCGGGCGCCTTCAGCACGGCGAAGGCCGCCTGTTCGACTCTCGGCTTATGCAAGCGGTTGATGTCCGCCATTTCGGCGAGAACCGCTTGCCCCAGCTTGATGCTGTCGCGGATATTGCCGTCTTGTTGCAGGTCAAGCAGCGTCTGCTTCAAGTAGGGATCGGGTACGTCTAGGCTCACGCCACCGATCAGGTCTGCTTCGTTTTCCTTTTTGGCGAGCCACCTTGCTGCCGCTGACGTCGCGCCCCGCTGCGACAATGCGAACACGGATGCGCCGCGCGCCTCTGGCTTAATGAAGGCGTCAGCGTGAATGGAGACGAAGAGATCCGCTCGCAATCGTCTGGCCTTGTTCACACGCTCATGCAGCGGCACGAAATAGTCGCCGTCGCGGATCAGGACACCGCGCATGTTGCGCTGGCTGTCGACTAGCTGCTTCAGCCGCTTGGCGATGGCAAGCGTGATGTCCTTCTCGAAGGTGCCCCCACTGCCCCGTGCGCCTGGATCTTCGCCGCCATGCCCCGCGTCGATGGCCACCGTGACTAGACGGACGACGCGCGGCAAGGACTTCGGGGGCCGTCTTGTCGGTGCCGATGGCGCAGCGTCCACCGCCGGTGCAGGTTGTGCGGTTTGGGGGGGCGGAGGTTCCACCCCGTTCTTGAGGGCCTCCGGTTGAGTACGGGGAAGGCTCTCCGCCGGGCTCTTCTCCTCTTGTTCTAGCTGCTCGAGCAGCTCCTGGAGCGGGTCGGCAGGTGCTTCCGGATACATGTCCAAGACTAGGCGATGCGCATAGTCCGCAGTGGGACGCAGCGAGAACGCCTGCGGGCGAACGCGAGCGCGCAGATCGATCACGATGCGGGTGCCTCCTTGATAAGGCGCTAAATTCAGTCGTTCAACGATAGGGTCGTTACGCGCAATCCTGCCCGGTAACGACTCGAGAACGGAATTAAGAGGGGTGTCGGCGAGATCGAGGGTGATGCGGGGTGGGTTCGTTTCCGACGCCAGCGAGAATTGGATCTGCTGAGGCGATTCGATCGTGATGCGACTATAGTCGGGTGAGGGCCAGGCTCTTACCGCCCAGACGGTGATCGCTCCGAACGCAAGTGCAGGCAGCAGGCAAAGCATTAGCAGAGCCCACAGCGCTAACAGCGCGGCGCGCGAATCGGGCCATCGTGCACGGTCCGCGCGATTCAACGCGGTTCGAATGGATTCAGCGTCGCGAGGCACCTTTTTCCGCGCTCAGTCAGACCTACCAGATAAGCGATACGCGAATGGCCAAGATGCTCGAGCGTGATCCGAACATCGGGCGGTGGTAACAGGGTTTCTGCTTTCTCCGGCCACTCGACGATGCAAATCGCATTGCCCGCGAAGATGTCGCGAAATCCCGCGTCTTGCCACTCTCTCGGATCTTGGAAGCGATAGAAATCAAAATGATATAAGTATAAGCTCGAAGGATTATAGCTTTCAACCAATGCAAACGTCGGGCTCCGTATGCGACCGCTGACACCGAGCGCGCGCAGCAGCCCGCGCGCAAGGGTCGTCTTCCCCGCGCCGAGGTCGCCAGTGAGATAGATCTTGAGGCAAGGCTCGACTCCCGCGGCGAGCTGAGCTCCAAGGCGCAAGGTTGCCTCTTCATCGGGCAGCGTTTGCTTGATCTCGAGGGGTTGCGCCTCCGCGGATTTCATTTGGGACGCGCTCATCCTCGCAGCGACGAGGCGGATGCCACGCTTTTCACGGAAGCAACAAAGCGAGCGATTGCAGGCCGTTTGTCCGATGCTCGCCAGGCCAGCACGATTTCGGTCAGGGGGCTGGTCTCCTTGAGCGATCGATACACCACCCCGGTTCGCCCGAGATGACGCAGTGAGGCGGGAATCAGGGCGACGCCAAGACCCACCGAGACGAGGCTTACGATGGTCTGCATCTGCACAGCCTCCTGCTCCACGCGCGGGCTGAATCCGGCTAGCCGACAAAAACTCAGAATGTCGTCATACAAGCCAGGAGCCATGTGCCGTGGAAACAGAATGAATGGGGAATCGGCGAGGCGACGCAGCGAGCACGGCCCCCTGCTTTTCGCTGCCGGATGCTGCTCGGGCAGTGCCGCAACCAGCGCCTCACGCAGCAACGCGTGCACCGCGAGGCGCTCGTCTTCCACCGGGGACAGCAAAAATCCTACGTCCATTCGCTCCTCGATCAACTCGCGCAGTTGCACGTCGCCAGTCGCTTCACGCAAGCCGAGTCGGATGTTCGGATACTGCTGGCGAAACTCCCGTAACGCCGGTGGCAGCACGTTGTAGTCCGCGATCGTCACGAAGCCTACCGTCAGCTCACCGGTCTCGCCGCGCGCCGCGCGACGCGCGGCGTCCGCCGCGAGACTCACCCGCGCGAGCACTTCTTTCGCATCGCGCAGGAATACTTCCCCCGCACTGGTGAGCGCAACACGGCGTTGGTTGCGCTCCAACAGCGTTACACCGAGCTCTGCCTCGAGCGCCTTGATTTGCATAGAAAGGGGAGGCTGCGAAACGTGCAGCTTGCGTGCCGCGCGCCCAAAATGCAGCTCTTCCGCGACGGTGACAAAGTAACGCAGATGGCGCAGTTCCATGATTCGTCAGGCGTATCAATGAGAGCAAAACGATATAGTAGACGGGTGCTGGAAATCTGCGCACACTGCGCAAACTGCGCGACCGGATGCGGTCTTGGGCTGGCTGGATCGACACGCACGACGAGAGGAGAGAATCATGGCTGACAATTGGCGCTCGAGACTAATCACGCAAGGGACTGCGCGTGCCCCTAATCGGGCAATGCTGCGCGCTGTCGGATTCACCGACGGCGACTTCGAAAAACCCATCGTAGGTGTAGCCAACGGTCACTCCACGCTCAACCCATGCAACGCCGGTATCCAACCTCTAGTGGACCGTGCGATCGCGGCGCTCAAGGACGCCGGTGCGATGCCCCAGATGTTCGGCGTTCCGACCGTGACCGACGGCATAGGAATGGGTACCGAAGGCATGAAGTACTCGTTGGTATCGCGCGAAGTCATCGCCGATGCCATCGAGACTTCGGTTAACGGGCAAATGATGGATGGTGCCCTCGTCGTCGGCGGCTGCGACAAGAACATGCCGGCGGGAATGATGGCGATCGCGCGCATGAATGTACCGGCGATCTACGTGTACGCCGGCACCATCAAGCCCGGCAACTGGAAAGGGCAAGCGCTCACCATCGCGAGCGCCTTCGAGGCCGTCGGTGCGTTTAGCGCCGGTAAGCTGGCCAAGGAAGACTTCGAAGGCATCGAGCGGAACGCTTGTCCCACTGTCGGGGCTTGTGGGGGAATGTTTACCGCCAACACCATGTCTTCGTCCTTCGAGGCGCTCGGCATGAGCTTGATGGGTAGTTCGCAGATGGCTTCGCCGGATCCAGAAAAGGCCGACTCGGCCTCGGAATCGGCTCGCGTCCTGGTCGCCGCGATCAAAAAGGGCATTCGTCCTCGCGACATCATCACACGCAAGTCGATCGAGAACGCGATCACGCTCGTGATGGCCACTGGCGGGTCCACGAACGCTGTGCTGCACTACCTTGCCATCGCAGCCGCCGCCGAGGTCGACTGGACCATCGACGACTTCGAGCGCGTGCGCCAGAAGACGCCCGTGCTATGTGATCTCAAGCCATCCGGCAAATACGTCGCCGTCGATTTGCACCGTGCCGGCGGTGTGCCGCAGGTGCTCAAGATGCTCCTGGTCAACGGACTGCTCCATGGCGATTGCATGACCATTACCGGCAAGACCGTCGCAGAGGAGCTCGAGCGCGTCCCCGCCGAGCCGCGCGCGGACCAGGATGTCATTCGGCCTTTCGATAAGCCGATCTACAAACAGGGACACCTGGCCATCCTGAAGGGGAATCTGGCGCCCGAAGGCTGCGTGGCTAAGATCACGGGTCTTAAGAATCCGGTGATGACTGGGCCTGCGCGCGTGTTCAACTCCGAGGGCGAGACCATGGACGCGATTCTCGCCGGCAAGGTGAAGCCGGGCGACGTGGTGGTAATCCGTTACGAAGGGCCGAAGGGTGGGCCGGGCATGCAGGAGATGCTCTCCCCGACATCTGCGTTGATCGGACAAGGACTGGGCGAGTCAGTTGGACTCATCACTGATGGCCGCTTTTCGGGGGCGACCTGGGGAATGGTCGTGGGCCACGTCGCTCCGGAGGCCTACGTGGGCGGCCCCATTGCTCTCCTACAAGAAGGCGACATGATCACGATCGACGCGCACCAGCGCTTGATCCAAGTCAACGTATCCGACGAAGAACTCGCGCGCCGCCGAGCGCAGTGGAAGCAGCCGGCCCCCCGCTACAAGCGGGGCTTGCTGGCGAAGTACATGCGGCTGGTTTCTACTGCGAGCAAAGGTGCTGTGACTGACGTACCGGATGCTTAATCCGACGACACGCAGAACGGAGCACTGATAGAAACGCTGCCGGCGCTGCGCCGGCAGCTAGTGCAGTGTTGCATTCTGTTTGGAACTTAAGCGGTTATTGGCGCGAATGACCTTCTGCAGAATGTCGCGAGCGCTCTTGGTCCAGATGAATGGTTTGGGGTTAGTGTTGTGGTGAGCGATGTAGGCTTCAATCGCAGCGACCAGCTCAGTTACGCTGGTGAACACGCCGCGGCGCAGGCGCTGGTCGCTGATGTCGCGGAAGAAGCGCTCGACCATGTTCAGCCACGAGGCCGAAGTGGGGGTGAAGTGCACATTGAAGCGAGGATGCTTGGCCAACCACTGCGCTACGCTGGGATGCTTGTGCGTGGCGTAGTTGTCGCAGATCAGATGCAGCGTCTTACCTTTGGGCGTTTCGCGGTCGATCTGGCGCAGGAACTTCAGCCACTCGCTGTGGCGATGGCGCTGCTGGCACTGGGCGATAACCTGGCCGTCGAGCACATTGAGCGCGGCGAACAAGGTGGTGGTGGCGTTGCGCTTGTAGTCGTGCGTCAGGGTCGCCGCACGCCCCTTCTTCAGCGGCAGGCCGGGCTGGGTACGGTCCAGCGCCTGCACCTGGCTCTTCTCGTCGCAGCACAGCACCAGGGCGTGCTCGGGCGGGGACAAGTACAGCCCGACGATGTCTTCGAGCTTCTCGACGAACTTCGGATCGCGCGAGACCTTGAAGCCGCGCACAACGTGGGGCTTCAAGCCGTTGGCGCGCCAGTGCCGCGAGATGCTGGCAGGACTCACCCCCAACTGTGCGGCCATCGTGCGCGTGCTCCAGTGCGTGGCCGCCTCGGGCGTGCTCTGCGTGGTCAGCTCTACCAGACGAGCCACATCAACCTTCACCGGCGGCGCCCCGCGCGGCAGATCGCGCTCGATGCCCGCAAGGCGCCTTTGGGCATAGCGCTCACGCCAGCGCGAGACCTGCACTCGGCCCACGCCCAGTTCCGCCGCAATCTCCTTGTTCTGCATCCCGCGCGCGGCCAGCAGCACGATGCGCGCACGTTGTCCCAGTCTCACGCTGGTGAGCTTGGAGCGAGCCAGCTTCGTCAACTCGATTCGCTCCTCTTCGCTCAGAATAATCTCGGGGGCAATTCGCACTCGGGCTCTCCACTGTGGTTCGCACTGCTCCATTGGAGACACGGCCGCATATTAAGTTCACTCAAGAGTGATTCACTACACTAGCAGCGAAACCGCATCAGTTGAACGACCCTCCGGGACTCTTTCCGAGATTCTGGTATCGCAAGCGCTCGGTTTCGACGAATTGGCTCAGAAAGGCCGTCTGAAGTTCGTCGAGTACTGCATCCGGCACGCCTTGCTGTCCAAGGTATGCCAGCTCTGAGCCGGTCAGGCCCGGCAGGGGTCGGGTACGGATCGTCCCGAGTCCAGCTACGCCGACGACATGATCGAGATTGGCGTTGCGTATCGCCCGAATCATTTCGCCCTCCGAAGCGCCGGACTTCGCCATGCGCAGCACCTGCTCGATGGTAATCGTGCCTCGCCGCACGCTGTAGGGCCGATACCACGACGGCATTCCCTGGGGTCGATCGAAATAGTAAGCGGTGGAGGTGGGGATTTGGCTGGGGGACGCCGGATTGCGCAGATCGACTTCGGTGGGTAGGCAGCGAACGCAGCCGCCGACCGACTCGCCGAGCACCCAGTAGCGGGTCAGCAGATCGACGTCGTCGATGAAGCTTTGTTGAATGTAGTCGAGGACTTCATCTGATACCCCTACGCGCTTCAATCGCGCGAAATCCGAGCCGCGCAGCGCATACGTGGTCTTGGCGTTTCGCATGGCCCAAATCGAACTCTCGGGCGGCTGCCCGGTCTGCCCTTGTTCGATGACGCGACCGATCGGGAGCGGTTGCGGGGTGGCGCACGCCACGACGAGCAAAGCCAGTGCGGTGACGACGTGGCGCGCGGGACTCAACGACATGATTCCTCCTCACGAGGTGCTCGGACTTCGCGTATGACTGCGGGCCACGCGCGCAGTTCTGCTTGAGGCGTGGTCGCATTTGACATGGATCAAGGCAGGTCGCGGCTCGCGCCGTAATGTTCTGAAAACTGGAGGAATCAATGAATACTTATCGACTCATCCTGGCTTCCGTGCTCGGCGCCTCGACGCTTTCAGTCAGCGCGATCGCGCAGGATCTCGAGCGGGGGCGGATGCTGCATGAAAACCACTGCAGGATGTGCCATGACTCTATTGCGTATAAGCGTGGTGGACACATCGCGAAGAACTATAGCCAGATCAAGGCGCAGGTGATGCGCTGGCAGACCAACACGGGTCTGCACTGGAGCGCAGAGGACATCGACAACGTCACGGCCTACGTCGCACAGCGCTACTACAAGTATCCTCTGCCGACAGAGGAGAAGTAGCGGATTTCCTAGGCGGGAATATCGGGATTGAGCTGACGCTCGAGCAGCGCGATTTGATCCTTGAGCAGCAATTTGCGCCGCTTCAAGCGGCGCATTTGCAGTTCATCGTGAGCGGGATCTTCCATGAGCCGCGCGATGATCTGATCGAGGTCGCGATGCTCGATTTTGAGTTGTTCGATGCGTTCGATGATTGCCCGAGCTTCGTCGTCTTTCAGCTGCATCGTGGTTTCCTCCGTTATGTCCTCCTGGTCAGGCAGTCAATAGCGGTTGTACAACTCCAACGCTTTCAGCATCGACTTTTCGCGCTCGATGATCGGGATCATCCGGCTTTCTTTGTCGTCGTATTGCTTGAGCAGCTCCAAGACGCGCGGCGCCGCATCTTGAGGCACCACGACTACGCCATCGGAATCGCCCACGATGTAATCCCCTGGATGCACGAGGATGCCCGCGCAGCGCACGGGGATCTGCTTTGCAACGCTGACATAACGCCCGACCGATGTCGCGGGGCTGATGGCGCGGCTGAAGATTGGAAAGCCGATTCTGGTGACTTCTTCCACGTCGCGTGCCGCACCGTCGATCACGGCCGCCTCGAGACCGCGCACCTTCGCGGTGGTCGCCATGAGATTACCCATTCCGGCGATCTCGAGGCCGTCCTCGAGCACGTAGACGAGCACGCTTCCCGGTGGCGCTTCATCGAGGATTTGCAATGCGTAGTTTGGATACTTGCGCTGATCGTACTTCAGCACGGGACGCAGCAAGGCGGTGGCGGCGCGCCCGACGATTTTGACCTTTAAGATGGGCTTCATGTCGTGCGTCATGAACCCGCGCGCCCCCGTGGCTTCCTCCACCGCGTCCGCGATGTTGCCCGTGCTGTTCGCGGGGCTGCGCAACGCCTCGATGACCTGCTCCGAGGTGGGCGCCTGCGCGGCAGCCTCAGCGCCCGCCCCGATGTACAGCATCAGCGCTGCGTATAGCGCAAAGATTGTTGGGGCGCGCTGCGGCATGTCGGACGTTCCTCGAGCTGTTGTACAGCACCGATGGTACTCCAATGCCGTGCAGCCTTCGGTATCCTGAAGCATCCCATCAACTTGGGTTTTGCCATGCAGCTGATTCCCGGCGGTATTCATGTCATGCAGTACGCGTTCTTCGACGCGCAGGGCGCGCTCGATCGCCAGGCGATGCGCCGTCAAGCGCGGGCCGCCATCGAAGCGGGTGCACATGGAGTTGCCGTGCTCGGATTGGCAACCGAAGTGAACAAGCTGGCCGAAGCTGAGCGCGCAACACTGGTGCGCTGGCTTGCCGAAGACCTCGACGGCCGTTTGCCCTTCGCGGTGACCATAGCCGGCGGCACTGTCGAAGCTCAGGTGCTCCTTGCTCGGCATGCCCAGGATGTGGGGGCGGCTTGGCTCATCTTGCAACCGCCACCACTGCAGAGGATGCCGGAAGCGGACTGCGCGCGCTTCTTCTTACAAGTAATGGAGGAGGTCGACGTGCCCGTTGCCATTCAGAATGCCCCGGAATACACGGGGATTGGCCTGAGCGATGAGACCATCCTCGCCCTTGCAGCGCAGCGACCGAACTTTCGGCTGATCAAAGCCGAGGGCGCGGCAGTGACTATCGCGCGTACGATCGAAGCGACCCGAAGTGCACTGCGTGTGTTCAACGGCCGCGGCGGCCTCGAGCTGATCGACAATCTACGCGCGGGATGCGCCGGCATGATTCCGGCCACCGATACCTTCGATTATCAGGTCCGCATCTTCGAGCTGATGCGGTCGGACACTACAGCGGACGTGCGTCAGGCAGAGCAACTCTATCAACACATCTTGCCAGCGATCGTGTTCGTCATGCAATCGCTCGATAGCCTAATTTGCTATGGGAAGCGCATCGCTGCGCTGCGGCTAGGACTGGGTGAAGTGCACGACCGCGCGCCCGCGATGCGACCCACTGCGTTTGGATTAGAGTGTGCGCAGCGCTACGCGCGAGCGCTCGGTCCACTGCCCTGAAGCTGGGGCCCGCGGGCAGCGGCGGCGCCCGAATGCCCGCTACATGACCTTCTTGTAGCGGCGGTAGTAGGACAGCACCTTTGGCACGTATTCCATCGTTTCCGGATACGGTGGAATGCGAAAGCCGTGCTGCATGACCGCGCCTTCACCGGCGTTGTAAGCGGCGATCGCGAGCTGGAGATTGTTTCCGAACATCTTGAGCAGATCGCGCAGATAGGCCGCGCCGCCTTTGATGTTTTGCTTGGGATCCCAGGGGTTCTCAACGCCATAGCGCTGCGCGGTCGCTGGCATGAGCTGCATCAGACCCGTCGCTCCCTTGGGAGAGCGGGCAAGCGGGTTATAGCCGGATTCGGCCGAGATTACCGCGTGGATCAGCGCAGGCTCGAGCGCATACGCTTGCGCAGCCGCGACGACATCGAGGTGATATTTCTTGCGGTTCGCTTTTGGCAAGGGATAGCTGCGTTCACCGAGCGTGGTCGCCACCGCGCTCGGCTCCTTCTCCGTCTTCATGTAAAGGGTGAAGCGGGAATGGTCGGGCATGTTGGTAAAGTGCGTGGTGCCATTCTCATCCACGTATCGGTAGATATCCGCGAGGGCGTTAGGCAGGGCAAGGCACCACAGCAGCGCGGCGGCTGAGCAGGGGATGAGGCGTGGTGCAGACATAGTCGACGAATAGGCGATCGCAGAGGTGGCTCTGCTTTATTCGGCTGGTCGCTCAGCGGCTTGAACGATCGGCCCTGCCGAAAAGCGGGACCGAAAAGCAAACCAGATGCCCGCGATCCGGCGACCTTCGCCGCTGGGAGAAACGTCAAAGAGAGTGGATCAGATCCGGATGTTCCGACGATCGCCCGTCAGGCGTGGCGCTATTTGGACGTGCGTGACCCGGCGGGATGATCAACGTCGCGATCGTGCCGAGCACGAGAATCATCGCGCCATATTGCCGCACGGCCGGACGTTTGCCCAGCAACACCATGCTGCTCAGCATGCCGACCACGTGGATGAGTAAGAGCATCGAGCCAAAATGCTAGACTCGACCTCATGCTGCTTCGCTTCTTCGCGTTCTGGTTCGTCAACACCCTCGTGCTCTGGGTGTCGGACTATCTCTTCACCACCGTGACTTTCGATTCGGTCACGGCACTGGTCATCTCGGGTCTAGTGTTCGGCATCGCGCATGTCGTGCTCAAGCCCATATTGGTCGTGCTCACGCTGCCGATCACGATCCTCACCCTCGGATTGTTCCTGCTCGTCATCAACGCCGTCATCCTTCTGCTCGTCGCGGCGCTGGTTCCGGGATTCCACATCGCGGGCTTCTGGCCTGCGGTATGGGTGGGTTTGTTCATTTCGATCTTCAGCTTCGTGCTGAATCTGATGCTGGGCAAATGATTCGGGCATAGGCCGGCTCGAGGCACTGCCGTCCGCCGGCAGCGTTACATCGAAATACACAGGGAGGAGATCAGAATGAATATTCGAAACGTAGTGGCTTGCTGCCTAGGCTTGGTCATCGGCATGCCCGTTTATGCCGACTCCTGGCAGCCGCCGACCCCAGAGCAGCGTTGCCCATCGAAGTGGGGTGCCGCCGACGAGCGTGGTGCGGCGAACCACATGAGCCCCCAGACAGTGCTTAAGGCGACACGCTTGATCAAGACCGGCGAAGTCATCGAGCTCGGTCGCGTACTGGAGTCCAACATGCCGTTGTTCGGTACGCGCAAATTCGAGATCCATACCAAGCGGACGGGTCCAGTCCTAGGCAGCAACAAGCGGCGCAGCAACGAGGAATTGGTGTTCACCGAACTGGGTCAGGTCGGCACGCAATTCGACATGTTCTCGCACCAGACGATCGGCAATCAACTCTACAACTGCATCGACAACGACGAGATCGCCACGCGCAACGGCTTTACCAAACTCGGGGTGGAGAAGATCGGTACGCTGTTTACGCGCGGTGTGCTGATCGATGTCGCGGCGCTGAAGGGCGTCGACATGCTGCCCTCGAGCTATGAGATCACGCCCGAGGATCTGCAGGCCGCGCTGAAGCGCCAGAACTTGACGCTGCAGGCAGGCGACGCCGTGCTCATTCACAGCGGCTACGGCAAGCTGTGGGGGGTGGATAACGCGCAGTACAACAAGGACACACCCGGCATCGGCGCGCCGGCAGCCGAGTGGTTGGCAAAGCAAGACATCATGCTGATCGGCGCCGACACGTTCGGCGTCGAGGTCGCGCCGAATCCCGACAAGGACATTAGTCTGCCGGTGCATCAGATCGCGCTGGTGGTCAACGGCATCTTCCTGCTCGAGAACATGAAGCTCGATGAGCTGGCGGCGAGCAAGACCTATGAGTTTGCTTTCATCGTCCAGCCCCTCAAGATGAAGGGCGGCACCGGCTCCACGGTGGCGCCGGTGGCCGTGAGATGAAGCGAGCCGCTGCCTTCTCTTAACCGCCGGTGATCGTGATGCCACCGTCGGCGACGATTGTCTGCCCCGTGATGAAGGCGCCTGCTCGCGAGGCGAGAAATACGGCGATACCGCCGATGTCATCGGGATCACCGATCCGGCGCAGAGGTGTCGCGCTTTCCGTCTTCTCCAACAGTTGCGCATTCTCCCAAAGGGCGCGCGCGAAATCGGTCTTGACCAGCCCCGGGGCGATGCAATTGACGCGGATGTTGAATGCACCCCACTCGACCGCGAGATTGCGCGCGAGCTGCATGTCTGCCGCCTTCGATATGCCATAAGCACCGAGCGTCGCGCTGCCCTTGAGTCCGCCGATCGACGACACGATGATCACCACCCCGTCGCGGCGGCGCGCCATCTCGGGCAGGACCATGTTTGCAAGCCAGAGATTGCTGACGATGTTGTTCTGCAGAATCTTGTGGAAGGCCTCGTCGGACAGACCGGCCATCGGCCCGTAATAGGGATTCGACGCCGCGTTGCAGACCAGAATGTCGATCTGGCCCCACTGTGCACGGGTGGCGGCGACGAGGTTCTCCAACTGGTTCTTGGCGCTGATGTTTGCCGCCACAGCGATCGCCTCTCCGCCATTCGAGCGAATTGCCTGAGCAACCTCATCGCAGGCGCTTTGCTTGCGGCTCGAGATCGTGACCTTCGCACCCGCCTCCGACAAGTGCTGCGCGATCGAGCGTCCGATGCCGCGCGTCGAGCCGGTGACGATGGCGACTTTTCCCATGAGATCGAATGCTTGCATGTGCGGCTCCGTAACGCGAGAGAGGCGCGGCCTCGATGCGGAGAGGGGTGTGCGGTGCGCTTCGGGCAGAACCGTTCCGGCTTATGCGCGCAGGTTGCGGACCGCGGCTACGCGCGGCATCCGCGTGGGCAGCACGTCTTTGAGCTTGGCGCGCGCTTCGCGCAGCAGCGTTTCGGTAGTTGCCCAATCGATGCATGCATCGGTAACCGAAACGCCGTACTTCAGTTGTGCGAGATCGGCTGGGATCGGTTGGTTGCCCGCGTAGATGTTGCTCTCCAGCATGACCCCGACGATCGACTGATTGCCTTCGAGAATCTGATGGACCACGTCGTTCATGACCAATGGCTGAAGCGAAGGATCTTTGTTCGAGTTAGCGTGGCTGCAATCTACAACGATGTTCGCAGGCAGCTTGTGTTTGGCGAGCTCCTTTTCGACCAACGCGATGGTGACGGAGTCGTAATTCGGCCCCTTGCTGCCTCCGCGCAACACGATGTGCCCGTAGCGATTGCCTTTGGTGCGGATGACTGCCACCTGCCCTGCGTTGTTGATACCGAGGAAGCTGTGCGGGCTCGATACCGACAACAACGCGTTGATCGCGACCTGTAGGCCGCCGTCGGTGCCGTTCTTGAAGCCTACTGGCGTGGACAATCCGCTTGCCATCTCGCGGTGGGTCTGCGACTCGGTGGTGCGAGCCCCGATCGCGCTCCATGTGACGAGGTCCCCCAGATACTGCGGACTGATCGGATCGAGCGCCTCGGTGCCGGCCGGCAGCCCCAGCTCGTTGACGTCGCGCAGCAGCCTGCGCGCACGACTGAGCCCCTCTTCGATTTCGAAGCTGTCGTTCATATAGGGATCGTTGATCAGGCCCTTCCAGCCGGTCGTCGTGCGCGGCTTCTCGAAATACACCCGCATCACCACATACAAGGTGTCGCTCACGTCGTCGGACAAGCGCTTGAGCCGTCGCGCATAGTCCAGCGCGGCCTCAGGGTCGTGGATCGAACATGGGCCGACCACGACCATCAGGCGATGGTCGTGCCGGTCGAGGATCCGCTCGACACTGTTGCGCCCGCGCAGGACCGTTTCCTCGGCGTTGTCGCTCAGCGGAACGATGCGCTTGATACCTTCCGGCGTGAGCAGAACCTCTTGAGCGGTGACGTTGACGTTATAAACGAGCTTCTCATCCATCTTACGATCCCTGTTAATGCGTCGAGCATTGCGCAAGCGACCGTGGCCGCAAGCGAAGCCCGACATTGTACGGGAAGCCTAGCGCCTTCGGCCATGCTGCGCGGGGCGCCGCTCAAGCGAGCACAGCGCAGCGCCGATATGGCTGCATCGTTTGGAGATGCTTGATGCGTCGTAGTTTGGTGGGACTGTTTCTGGCGACGATCGCGTTCCCGCTTTGGGCCGGGCGCTGGGTGCCCGTGATCGATAGTCCTGACCGCGCCGTCTATATCGACACCGCAGCGCTCGCTCGAGAAGGCAATCAGGTGCGTGCGTGGGTGCGTGAGGTCCACGCCCGAGAGCAGCGCTCCGAACAAGCTGGCGTGCATTTCTACAGCGCGAACGCATTGTTCAGCTACGACTGCGCCGCGCGCATGGCAACGCCACTGTTCAAGGTCTTCTTCGCTGCCGACGGCACTGAATTGCGTCGCGTCCATCTCGACGCCGCAGAGGGTCCATCGCTCGCGATCCCCGGCTCGCTACCGGAGCAACTGCTCGAGCGCGCCTGCTCTGCCAGCACAAAGCCCACCCCCAAGGCACCAAACAAAGCGATCGAAGAGAAGTCGGCGGAGGCGAAGGCCGGCGCGATGAAGGGGGTCGAGGTGAAGGGCGGCGGTTCGACAGAAACCGGCTCGAAAGAGACCAGCGCAAAAGAAACCGCTGCGAAAGACACGGGCAAGGGTGAAGTGAAGGACGCCGCAGCCGAGGCGGAGAAGCCGCCGCAGCAAACCAAAGCGGCCGACAGCAACGCAAAGAAGCCTGAAGTCGGCGAAGCGACGAAGCCGGGAGCAATGCTCACAAAGGGCGAGCACAAATCGAAGTCCGAGGAGAAGAAAGCGACGTCTCCGGCCCAAGCGGTGGCCGCCGTGAAGCGCGCTGAGGCCGCGGCGCACGGGCGTTCCACGGCCGAGCGGGAGAAACCGGTACTCCTCAGCAGTCCCATTCGGGCGGCAGCCGCGAGTGCTCAAGCCCATGGTTACGCAACGCCGGTTCGCGTTACGGTGCGTCGGCCCCAACCCACGGCACCGAGCCAGAAGGAGCAGCCGGACAACCAGCACCAGGAGTTACATTGGAGCTACAACGGCAGTGGAGGGCCCGAGAATTGGGGCAAGCTCAAAGCCGAATATGCGCTATGTGAACGCGGTACGAGGCAATCGCCGATCGATATTCGGGACGGCGCCAAGCTCGAGCTCGAGCCCCTTCGGTTCGATTACAAGCCCTCGCCGTTGCGCATCCTCGACAATGGGCACACCGTGCAGGTCAATTACATCGAAGGCAGCAGCATTACGGTGAGTGGCGAGCGCTACCAGCTCAAGCAGTTTCACTTTCACAAGCCCGCGGAAGAGCGCATCGAAGGCCGCTCGTTCGCGTTGGTTGCGCATCTCGTCCATCAAGCCGTCGATGGCCGTCTCGCGGTCGTCGCCGTGCTGTTCGACGCACGCGAGCAAGACAATACATTCCTGCGCGGGTTGTGGCCCCATTTGCCGCTCGAGCCCGGCAGAGAAGTAGTGAACCCGGAAGTAACGATCGACGCCAACGCGTTGTTGCCCGACACGCGCAGCTACTACACTTACATCGGCTCGCTGACAACCCCGCCCTGCAGCGAAGGCGTGCGGTGGCTGGTGCTCAAGACACCGGTCGAGGTTTCGCCCGCACAGGTCGCCGTATTCGGCAAGCTCTATACGGCCAATGCGCGCCCCATTCAACCTGCGAACGGGCGCTTGATCAAAGAGTCGATGTAGGATCGGCAGTCGCTTGCGCGGCTGCCATCAGTTCGAGATCTTCGCGCGCGGTCGAATCTTCCGACGGCGCCCACGCCTCTGCTCGAGGCGCAATCTGCCATACTAAACTCGATGGCGTTGCTATTGAGGCGAACGCTCGCGCATCGCCTTTCGAACATGCCACAGCCAATCGCAGTTTCCATCATGCACGACAAACTGATCAATCGCCGCGATCTCGCCTTCATCCTGTACCAGCTGCTCGACGCCGAACGACTGACCGAGCGTCCGCGTTACGCGGACCACTCGCGTGAAACGTTCGACGCCGCGCTCGATGTCGCACACAGAATCGCTGCCGAGCACTTCGCAACTCACAATCGCAAAGCGGATCTGAACGAACCGACCTTCGACGGGCAGCGCGTGCAGGTCATTCCGGAGGTCAAGCGCGCTCTCGATGTGTTCTGCCGAGCCGGCTTGATCGCGGCTCAGAAGGATTACGAGCACGGCGGCATGCAGCTGCCCGCCACGATCGCGCAGGCGGGTTTGGCGATGTTCAACGCAGCGAACGTGTCGACTGCTGCGTATCCTTTCATCACCATCGCCAATGCGAATCTAATTGAAGCCTTCGGCAGCGACGATCAGAAGGCGCGCTATCTGCCGCATCTGCTTTCGGGCCGCTTCTTCGGCACCATGTGTCTGTCGGAACCGCAGGCCGGGTCTTCGCTTTCCGATATACGCACTCGTGCCGAACCGCAAGCTGACGGCAGCTACCGCATCATCGGCAACAAGATGTGGATTTCCGGCGGCGAGCACGAGCTGTCGGAGAACATCGTCCATCTGGTGCTGGCCAAGATTCCAGGCGGGCCACCGGGTGTGAAAGGAATCTCGCTGTTCATCGTACCGAAGTTCCTCGTTCACGCCGATGGTTCGCCAGGCAGGCGCAATGACATCGCTGTGGCGGGGCTTAATCACAAGATGGGCTACCGCGGCACCACCAACTGCGTGCTCAACTTCGGTGAACACGGCGGCGCAGTGGGGGAGCTGGTGGGTGAACCCCACAAGGGCTTGAGCTACATGTTTCAAATGATGAACGAAGCGCGCATCGGCATCGGGCTGGGTGCGACGATGCTCGGTTACAGCGGCTACCTGCATTCGCTCGCCTACGCACGCGAGCGGCTGCAGGGGCGCCCTCCGGCGGGCAAGGATGCGACCCAGCCGCAGATTCGGCTCATCGAGCATGCCGATATTCGCCGCATGCTGCTCGCGCAAAAGGCGTATGTCGAAGGTGGTCTCGCGCTGTGTCTGTATGCCGCGCGCTTGTTCGACGATCAGCAAACGGGCCCGAGCGAGCAGATCCGTCGCGAAGCGCATCTGCTGCTCGAGATCCTGACCCCGATCGTAAAGTCCTGGCCTTCGCAGTGGTGTCTCGAAGCAAACAGCCTCGCCATTCAGGTCCTGGGCGGTTATGGTTACACGCGCGAGTATCCGCTGGAGCAGTTGTATCGCGACAACCGGCTCAATCCGATACACGAAGGCACGCATGGCATTCAGGCGCTCGATCTACTGGGACGCAAGGCCGGCATGCAAGACGGCGCAGCGCTGCAGCTGCTGCTGCGCGAGCTGCACCTGACGGTGCGCGAGGCAGGCCGATGCGATTCCCCGCAGCTGCGCCGCTACGGCGAAGCCTTGGCGGCGAGCATGCATCAGTTGATCGAGACCACGCGCAATCTGCTCTGCGCAGCCGGCAACGGCGAGCTCGAGCTGTCGCTCGCCAATGCTTCGCTTTACTTGGAAGCAAGCGGACATGTCGTCGTCGCGGCGCTGTGGTTACGGCAAGCGCTGGTGGCGGTCGCGGCATTGCGGCAAGCAGATGGCGGCGATCGAGACTTCTACCAAGGCAAGCTGCAGGCATGCGCCTTCTTTTTCGGTTGGGAGTTGCCCAAGACCAAGCATCAGCTCGAGCTGCTGAACAACCTCGATCGGACCTGTTACGAGATGCAGGACAGCTGGTATTGACGCATTTCGCCCCGCGCGGGTGTGAAGTTCGCGCCGGTCGATGCCTGCGTGACGCTGCCCCACGGTGGCGTTGACACGCTCTGTGTTACCCTCGATCGAAAGCTAATCCTCGGAATGCTGCCATGAGCGTCAAGAAGCTTCTCGATCTATCCGGCAAGATTGCCCTCGTCACCGGCGGATCTCGCGGGCTCGGACTCCAAATCGCCGAGGGCCTCGGCGAGATGGGAGCAAAGCTCGCGATCACGGCGCGCAAGCAAACCGAGCTGGAGGAGGCCGCCGCACGTTTGAGCGGCCAGGGCTGCGAAGTGTTGACCATCGTGAGTGACCTGCAGGACGTGCACGCCTGTACGCCCTTGGTGCAGCAGGTATTGAGTCGTTTCCAACGGCTCGACATCCTGGTCAACAATGCGGGAGCGACTTGGGGTGCGCCGGCCGAACAGTATCCGATGGAAGCCTGGCACAAGGTCATCAACCTCAATCTCACCGCAGTGTTCGCGCTGACGCAGACCGTCGCCAACAGGGCGATGATTGCGCAGCGTTACGGTCGCATCATCAACATCGCGTCGGTCGCGGGTCTCTCCGGCACGCATCCCAATTTCATGCGCACCATCGCCTACAACGCGAGCAAGGGCGGCCTGGTGAATTTGACCCGATCGCTCGCGGCAGAATGGGCGCAGTACAACATCACGGTCAATGCGATCGCGCCGGGCGTGTTTCCGACCAAGATGGCGAAAGTGATGGCGGAGACGCATCGCGACACGATCATGCAGCTCACCCCGCTGCAGCGGTTCGGCAGCGACGAGGATCTAAAGGGCGCGGCGGTGCTGCTCGCATCCGATGCGTCGGCCTACATCACGGGTCAGACGATCGCAGTCGACGGCGGAATGAGCGCGATCTAGCGAACGTCTTTCGCCATGCGCGGTGAATCTCCCGCGGCACGGCTAGAATTTTGGCTTCCTACGGATCGTGTCGTGTTATGCCTTCCATCAACTTCGACATTGTGATGCCCTTCATCGAGATGCTCGGCTTCGAGCTGCTCCATAAGAAAGACGGCATCGCGCGCGTTCGGCTCGATCCCAAGCCCGAGCACTTGAACAGTTGGAAGAGCCTGCACGGTGGAGTGGTGATGACGCTGCTCGACGTAGCCTTGAGCAGCGCGGCGCGTTCGTTGGATGAGAGCTGCATCGGCTGTGCCACGGTGGAAATGAAAACCAATTTTCTCGCTGGTGCGGGGGATAAGGTCATCGCCGAGGGCCGCGCACAGCGCGCTGGCCGTTCGCTGATCTTCGCCGAAGGCGAGTTGCGCGATGCCGCCGGCGCGGTGCTCGCGAAAGCGAACGGCACGTTCAAGCTCCTCTACGCGAGCACGCGAGAGTCCGCATGAGCGGCCAAACAGCGATCCATCGTTCCTATCTCCCGCGCGTCGCTGCGTTGCTCGCGGTCGTGCTTGTCGTCGTGTTATGGGGCGGCATCCTGCTGCGCAAGTCGCTGCCGAACGGACAAGTGTTGCTGGGGCAAGGCGTCGACACGACCGGCGCCGCGTTCATCACGCCTATCGCATTAGCGGCAGCCCTCGGATTATGGTTCCGTACCGTGTGGGGCTGGTGGTTGAGCTTGATCGCGATAGGATGGCAGCTGACTTCCTACCTGTTGTTTTTGATCATCGTGCTCGCCAGTGGAGACCGCACAGGCATCCTCACTTGGCTCACCGGAGCGCTGCTGTTGGGCCTGCTGATCGTCATCCTGCTTCCCGGCGTGCGCAACGCTTGCCTGAAGCGGCCGATCTCCTCTTAAACTCATTCCTATAGGAAACCATTCCGATGCCGCTCGATCCGCAGGCCGAAAGCGTGCTGGCCATGATCAAGAAGGCGAATCTCCCCGAGATGTGGCAACTCACTCCGGAGCAGGCGCGCGAGCAGTATCTGCTGCGGGTGGCGAAGCTCGCGACGAAGGAGGAGATATTTCGCGCTCACGATCGTCGCATTCCAGGCCCCGAGCGAGACTTAACGATTCGAGTGTACGAGCCGCGCGAGGCGAAACCGGGCGAGCGCTTTCCCATTCTCGTTTGGTTCCACGGCGGCGGCTTCGTCATCGGCAACCTCGAGACCCACGACCACGCCTGCCGCGCGCTCTCGACGCAGGCGCATTGCTTGGTCGTCGCAGTCGATTACCGACTCGCACCGGAGTTCAGGTTTCCCGCGGCGGTGGACGACTGCATGGCAGTGCTGCGTTGGCTCGCGCTGCATGCTCTGGAAATCGGCGGTGACCCGACGCGCATTGCGGTCGGCGGAGATAGTGCCGGCGGGAACCTCGCCGCAGTGTGCGCGATTCTCGCACGCAACGACGGCTATCCCCCGCTCGCATTCCAGTTGCTCATCTATCCTTGCACGGCGCCGGAGCCCGAGACGGCGTCGCATCGCAAGTTCGCCGAAGGCTACGTCCTCACGCGCAATACCATTACCTGGTTCTATAAACAGTATCTGCGCAGCCCGCGCCAGTGTGATGATTTTCGTTTCGCGCCGCTCGTCGCCGACGATCTCGCCAATTTGCCGCCCGCACTCGTTCTCGTGGCGGGCTACGATCCGTTGCGGGACGAGGGGGTGGACTACGCGAAACGATTGATCGAGGCGGGCAACCACGTGACGTTGGTGAACTACGAAGGCATGGTGCACGGCTTTCTATTGATGGGCGGTGCCATCGACGCGGCCAAACGCGCCATCGCGCAGTCCGCCGCAGCCGTACGCGCGGCGCTAACCAACGGCAACCAAGTGCAAAGTAACGTGGGGAGGATGACATGAGTCTGCAGGGCAAGGTGGCATGGGTGACGGGCGCGGGTACGGGTATCGGTTTAGCGGGGGCGAAAGCGCTCGCGGAAGCAGGTGCCGCCGTCGTCATGTCGGGTCGGCGCGGCGAGGTGCTCGAGTACGAGGCGGGCGCGATCCGCAAGAGCGGAGCACGCGCGGAAGTCGAAGCGATGGACGTGGCCGATCCGGAAAAGGTAAATCTGGTGGCCGAGGCCATTCTTGCCCGTCACGGCAAAGTCGACATCCTCGTCAACAGTGCCGGCCTCAACGTGCCCAATCGCTTCTGGCGCAACCAGACGATCGACGGCTGGAATCAGGTCATTCGCGTCAACGTGGACGGCACGTTTTACTGCGTGCAAGCGGTGCTGCCCAGCATGCGCGCGCGCAAGGACGGCTGCATCATCAACATCTCCTCGTGGGCCGGTGTGTATCACGCCCAGCTGACTGGTGCTGCATATAACGGCAGCAAGCATGCGGTCACGGCCATGACCGAGACCATCAACATGGAAGAGTGCGTGAATGGCATCCGCGCTTGCGCACTGTGCCCGGCGGAGGTCGCTACACCCATCATGGACCGGCGCCCCATTCCGCCCTCCGAGGAGGATCGCGCCAAGATGTTGCAACCGCGCGACCTCGGCAACGCCATCCGTTGGATCGCGGAGCTGCCACCCCACGTGTGCATCAACCAGCTCGTTATTAGTCCGACCTGGAATCGGATTTACGTGGGTGGCTCGGATGGGGCGAGGCGATAGATGGGGCGGTGATTTGCCTACCGCTACCCCACACCGCCCCGCCCCCTTCGGGGGCACCCCGCCTC
>Ga0070741_10004274_pt1 | contig 33594 bp, 23 predicted proteins | sample Coa_R1_4_FD_66440 | JGI IMG/M metagenome (GOLD analysis project Ga0070741, IMG submission 66440) | Surface soil microbial communities from Centralia Pennsylvania, which are recovering from an underground coalmine fire - Coalmine... | ecosystem: Environmental > Terrestrial > Soil > Unclassified ... | reverse complement strand
TTTCTTCATTTCTTTCGCTGTCGGTTCCGCCTTGTGTGTGCCGACCATCCACGTGTAGCCATCTGGATCGACGACGTTGCCGCAGCGGTCACCCCAGAACATGTCCATCACGGGACCCTGGGGAGTCGCGCCGAGCGTGGCCGCTTTTTCGACGACCTTATCCACGTTCTCCACGTAGATGTAGAGGGTGGCAGGAGAGGCGCCGACGCTTTTGGCGCTGCGTCTTCCCATTTGCTCGCTCTCCGGCCCTAGCATCAGCGTCGTGCCACGCAACGTGAGTTCCGCGTGAACGGGTTTGCCGTCAGGCCCATTCATGATCGCCCGTTTAGAAAACCCAAATGCCTTTTGGTAAAAACTCACCGCGGCCGGAATGTCGGAAACGGCTAGCGCGGCGGAGACGGCGCCGTACTGCTTCCTGTTTAGCGGGTCTATCTTTTTCTTTGCCATTTGTGCTCCTTTCCTGCGGCAGACATTTTAGCGAAAAGAAAGGAATGACGCACCCAGGAGAAGGAAAGCCCAGGTCACGGTTCGGCAGGCGGTACGAGCCTTAGAACAAGCGTCCGGATAGCCGAAAGCTCGTGCTCACCGGCGGCAGCCGAGAGAGTATACGACCGTTCAAAGCCATTGGGTCCCTCCACCCGCAAGTCCCAGTTCTCAGCCGCTCGCGACCCGGCAATCGTCACCCGCCACTCCCCTTGCCGACCACTGAAGGCGTGCTCCAGGTAAGCGGTAATGTCGCGGCAGAGCTGAGCGTCGCCGAGATTCTGCAGTTCGATCGTGAGTCCCATCCCGATTGCAATTCTATCGAAGACTGCCGAGCCGCCGGCGTTTGTGTTCTTCCAGTTCGCTTTGACTCCCGTCCCCGCTGAAACCCTTCAACCCACTACCCCAAGCAAGCGAAGGATATCCACGATGAGACTCCGTTCCAACGAATTCTGCCCAATTCACAAATCGCTTTCCTGTTGCGGCCGGGAGACCCTTCCCAAGCCCCGGCTCCTAAAACTGGGAGTCCAGCGCGTCGACGATCCACATCACCCGCGAGGATATCGGGAAATCAGGTCACCGGCCGAGATGCGGAAGCTGATGAACCGCAAGGTGCGGCAACAAGCCGGAATATGCGCGATCTGCCACGAAGAGTTTACCGACTACAACGACATCGTTCCGGACCACAAGAATCCCAAAGGAATGGGAGGAGCATGGAGAGACGACCACCCCGACAATATCCAAGCAACACATTGGTGGTGTAACGAAGAGAAGGGATCAACAAGAATAGATGGGTAAGGACAAGCGCTGACTATCACGTGCGAGGATAGTCCATAGCCTTTTCTTCGGCATCATGCAACAGTTGCTCGATGTCTCTTGCCGGTTGAAACAAACTCAAGCTTCCGGGACCGGGGATCGGAGCATGGAATCGAATTGGGCGTTCAAGAATCCAACCAAATTGCCCCGGTACATAACCCGCTGAATCAAGATGACGTTCGCGCCACAACTCCCAACGTTCTGAATCAAGAGGCACTGTAGCGCTCAGTTGGACACTACCTATGTATCCCCCTTTAAAAAGGTCATGTAATCCAAAAGTGTTCTCGAGTTCTGAGTTGCTCGTTTTGCCGGCGTGGACCCATAGCTTGCCTCGATACTCTGTAATCCACGAGCGGACCTCCACCGTCTTCCGTCCGGAAATGATGAGTTCTGCCCAAGGTTGGCGGATGCTTAATGCAGGAATGCTAACCGCCATTGGCTACCTCGGGCTTGACTCCATATGTCTTCATAAACTCCTCTGCAAATCGGCGGAAGAGCCTGTAAAGATCGGTCAACTGGACGGTTCCGGTCGCCAAGAGATCACGACCCGCAGCCGGCAGGACCGAATAGAACTGGTTCGCACTATCGCAAGAGAGTATCCGGGACAGGAATCCGTAATATGAACGGAAAACCCGACCTTTCGTGCGGTGATTTCTCACACTGTCTTTTTTCAGGTCAAACTCACATCTTTCATCCGATAACGCGGTACCGCGCAGAACGCACGGAATGCAAACTCCGCAAGCCGTGTTAGGACGCTTCTTGGCACTCAAAATGCGGTTAGAGCGATAGAACCAGCACGTCTGCGTGGAATGTAGCAACGCCTCCACGTTGGGTAGTTTGGAAGCAATCGCCAACTGCACGCACTCGCATTTGGTTCTGTTCAGGAATGGGTTTTCAACTGTCCATTGACCACCCAACACCAGACCGAACAGCTGAGCGCAAGAGCGATGCAAGCTGGGATGAGCGTGATGTGTCATAGCAAAAGCTGGGGACGGCGGGACGGCCGTGGCGAGCACTCCATTCTCAAACTGAAGTATCCGCCTCGCACCCCAGGTCTCCGCGGTCGCCGCAGCCAAGGCAAGGAACAGAAATGATCGGTAGAAATACGAATGTCCACGTCCCGCGGCTTTTTCCCAATGCAAGCTCCACTGCACCGGAGGATCGAAGCCAATTTGCTGAGCCAGTTCGACCTGGAGGCTTTTTTGGCCGGTATAGTACGAAACCAATTGAGTTTTTGCTTTGGCCCCACGCAATGATATCGCTCCGCATGCGCTATCCAGACCACCCGAGAATAAGGCTATCTGATCGATCGTGCGGGCATTCGAAACTTGATGAATGGGAACGGGGGCGCTCAAACCACCATCAAAATGAACGTTCCAAACGGGATATCCCAACAAATCGAGAATCTCACATAAGGTTGCTGTTGCCTTTTTGCCCCATGCGGATGGGTTTCGAAGGGGCATTGCAAGATCAAATTTGACAACAGGATTTGTACGCTGTCGTCCCCTGAGCTGCTTCTCAATTTGAAAAACGGACGAGGCAACATCAATAAGGTCGGCGGCCGTGGGCGAAAACCCGCGCGGACCGACCAGCCCGGTAACCTTCGAGAACAAATCCTTCCCAAGGCCAAAGTTGATTCTCTGTGGCTTGTCGCCATCGCGTAGGCTGTAGGCCTTACAGACAACCAACGCGTTGCGGCGTGTTGATTTCATGTCCGCAACTCCTTTAGCAGCCATTCCTGATTCTCTTGCAGAACGCGGAAGATCTGCCGGTGTGTTGTCTGGCTGTCTTTGAACTTCTGCTCAAATTCATTTACGATCTTGTCCGCCAAGTGCTGTGATGCCTGACGAAGTTGGGACTCGCTCGCCCCAGGCAGACTCTCTACTTCCCGCTCGAGTACACGCCAAATAAGCGCACCTAGGAAGTAGCCTGAAGTGCTCTTAAAGACTCGCTCCTGAAGTTTCTGCACCACCACTTTGCCGTCACCCGAAAGATAGGCGTCAATGTCGTTTCCTAAGGCAGTAACCAAGAAATCCTCAAGGCACATGCGAACCGTTTCTCGTACTTTTGCACTCAGCTCACCGTCACCTGCCTCCTTGACAACGTGTTCTACCCATTCACGCAAACATCCGCGCCCCTGACCCACTTTGAAGTGATCAGCGATCAGATCCCATCTGCGATCCTGGAAGACCGGAGCAGATAGGAGAAAGATTTGTTCGAATACACGTCGTACCATTGGGCTGCAGAATTGCGCCAATACATAGTTCTTCGCATCACGTGAGAGTGCGGCGAAGACGCGGCGCACTGCCTCCTGGGCTTTTGCATCAGACAGGCTTGCATCGGTCGATTGATCGCCGTCAAATGTGTATCCGCGGATGGGCGACTTGGGCTTACGTCCCTTGTCCTTGTTCTTCCCGCCACTGCTACCGCCGCCACCGCCGCCACCACCTCCTCCTCCCCCGCCTCCACCTCCACCACCACCCCCGCCGCCGCCGAACGAGCCGCTGCCCATAGGTTACCTCCCTGTTAGGACACTTCCTTCCAGATTTGTTCCGCAGACTTAAGGTTGTCGTCGTAAAGTCCCGGGTGCTGACCTCTGAAGTCCTGCCATGCCGATGTTAGCTTTCCGAGGCTTCGAGTCAAAACATCTCGACCAGCCGCGATTTGTGCAGCGCGAAGAAGGTCGCTTCTCCCCCGAAACGCTGGATGAGCTGTCACCACGGACTGAGCAGCATCGAGGATTTCTAGGGCCGATTGCGTTCTTCCAGCATCTTCGAGCCGCCGCGCGGCGCGCAGCCTCCCGTTGAGAAGAGTCCGCACCGACCAACCATGCTCCGGATAGAGCTCCAAGTCCGCGTCAATCTGCTGCCAGCGATCATATGAAAAGGATTCGTCACTCCAGAACATTCTCGCTTGTGCGATCGCAAGCACCTGGAAATGTCCGCTGCTACGGGCCGCCTGAATGCACTTTGATAGCAGATCGCGGGAGTCTGCGTCATGGCCTTCTGCTTCTGCCAATCGCGCCTGCTCGTAGAGCACTTCAGAGAGTAGAGGCGAGTCCCTGTACTTACGTGCGGTACTCTCCGCATCATTTAGCGCGTCATGTACGACAAGCATGCGAGCATCGTCCGGACCGGTTGCAAGACTTCGCAAACACTCAGCATAGTTGCGACGCACGATCGCGAGATCGAACTCGGCCTCGGGTTGGTCGCTCCAGTCGGCGATGAGTTGTTGATATTCCTTGAGCGCGCCTTCAAGGTCGTAGAAGAGAAAATGCATAATGCGCGCCTTGTCCTGACGGTAATTCCGCAAGCGTCGCTCAATCTCGCCATGATCAGTGCTATCTTCCTGCAAGGCAGCTCGGCAAATCTCAATCGCCGAATCGATCGCTTCCTTTGCGCCCTCCCGATCCCCTCTGCTCTTGCGTAATTCGGCGTCGAGCCCCTTGGCCCATGCTCGATCTAGAGGCGCAGTCGGAACGGCGCGACGCAACCAGAAGTCTGCCGCGCCATGGTCGCCGAGTTGAGCATAGGCCCAAGCAACAGGCAAAACGGCCCTCGACCCGAGATCTCGCGCATGCGTCGACAGAAGCCGGACAGTTTCCACGACTCCACGCGGGCGATCCATCCAACGATAGAACATACAGAGTGTTTCTGCCTCGATCAGTGCCGGTTCCCAATCCTTGGCTTGTATGGCATGGAACAGCGTTTCTTCACGAATCCTCACCGTAGCGGGAACTTCGGAACGCGACAACATCTTGGCGCAGTCGCGGTGCGCAGCCCTGAGCTGGGTGTCTGTCATCGAATGCAGCATCTGCTGTCGTGCGCTTGCAGACATCAAGGGCCCTGCTCCCGGCAGGTCCAAGAGAGCAGTCCGCCAATGTGGCCATTGGTCGAGGGAGCGCGGCTCATCAACATTTTCTCCGCGCAACTGGACGAGGGAGTAGCCAATCGGTTCTCGCAATACGGCCAATGCCCGCGCCAACCTAGGAGCCTCCTGTAATGCGGCTAAGATTGCCGGAACATTCATAGCGCTCTCGATTTTATCCAGCGCCCAATCCCCCACGAGCATTTCCGGTAAAGGAAGGCTGGAGAGCACCGCGACTCTTGTGTTACTGCCTGTTCTTAGCGGCTGCCAGAACCATTCGTGGGTGCTGAAGTCAGGAGGATTCGCTACTCCCAGGAAGACGAATCGCATTCCGGCTAGCGCCTGCCAACCGGCCACAGGGTGAGATTTCAACAGGTAAAGCGCGCGCGCAATCGCCTCGGGAGCGGTACCGGGAAGGAGCCTGCTGTATGCTCCTTCAGCCCATTGCTGCAACGCACTTTCAACGTTCTCATTTTCGCAGTCTATTTCGACAACAAACTGCGAAGCGGCGCGTTGAACAGACTCGAGAACCCGAAACCAACGTGCCCGAACTTCGGCGTCACTCGGATCACTATGCACCCATGTTTTGCGACTGGCGACCCAAGCCTCCGCCACGGTCGCCTCGTCCTTCGTAGAAGCGGGCGCCAGCTGTGCGGGATTCGCCAATCGGGTCCGCAGGAACTCGCGTCCGAGGTATTGCATCTTGACCAAGTCGTCATCGACGTCGCTCCATTCCCATCTTCCAACTAAGCGCGTGGACGTCCAGATGACTGGTGTCGCCCAATCCATGGGATGCACTCCGTCTGAAAGCACAGAACTCAGCACTGTTCTGGCGCGACCTAGTCCAGCCTCTAGCGACTCGCCGACTGCCAAAGCGGAAAGCATTTCGGTGGCGAGCAGTAATGCACTCACGTCTCGAATGGGAGATTGCATCGCGAGGACACTCAATGCGTTGGCGGCAAAGAACTGAGCTACGAAGGCAGGAAGATCTTGAAGGGTTCGGCCCCCGCGCGCCGTGTCGCACGCCATTAACAACCAAAATTTCGGTTTGCACTTGGTACGTTGCAGAAGACTTCCGATCTGGCCGGGGCCGATCCAGCGGCCATCTGCAAAGAGAAGACCGGGTTCAGGATGGTGGCGACCATGGCCACTGAACCAAACTAGGTCCGGTTCCTCAGTATCGAGAAGCTCGACGAGCGTCCCATCTGTCGCGGGCTTCACGACAGGGGCCAGGAAGCGTTCCTTGATGGAACGCTCCAAACCCTCCCAAGCTTTCGTGACGGCATTTGCTTCCGCCGCAAGATCGAGCTTGGCGTTTATAGAAGCGCCATCATCCCCTTGCAGAATGAGGACTTTCAGTGGTTTCCCAAATCGCGCCGGCTCGAAAACCGGCGTCTGGTCCTCAAGCGTGCGAACGAGTGAGACAGTTCTTCGATTGTCAACCAAAAGAAGCTGTCCAACCAGCCATTCCCAGGGGATATCCCAAGCTCCGTCGCGAAACTTGAGCAAAAAGAGCTTCTCGCCCGGGCCTCCACAAACTTCGTGCCACCAATCGAGGAATCTCGTGCCGCGCATGGCACGATGCAAACGAGCGCCAAGTTCTGGCGCGCGCACATTTCGCGGGATTCGATGCAGATTCCATCGGCTAAATAGATGTTCCGAAGCTCCTGACGCTGGCGGTGTAACCCACCCAGCATTCCAAAGCCGCGTTCTCCATTCGACAACGATCATTGCGGTGACGTCATTTCGACCATGCTTGAAGCAAGCGAAATCCTCCAACTCCCCGATCCGCAGTGCCGCCTGTTTCCTTGACCGACAAGAGGCGACTCAAAACTTCCGGTCCGCCATATCCGTAGGCAAGGGCTTCCTTGAGCTCCTTCGCTCCTCCGAGCCATGCCACGAATCCACCGAGCGCAACCAACAATAAGAGTCCAAACCAAAACATCGGGGCTTTCAAGTAACCGGGCGTGTCGCCATATCGGCCTTTGATGATTCTGATCACGTCAGGCAAAGCACCGCCCACGCAACCCCACACGATCAGTTGACCAATAGCCATCGAGACACCTCCTTAAAGCGAAACTATGTTGTGCGAGAGCGCAGGCCTTGTCGAACAATCAAACACTTCTTGCGCGCTTGTACTGCGGCAACGCGCAGTCATGTGAAAGAAAGGCGCTACTGCGCTCCAATGCGGACTCGCAGCAGCACACCACAACAATGCTGTCTGGGGAAGCCGACGTGCGGAAGCCCCCTCGGGCATAAATCTGGGCAGCCCCATTTTTCCACATGTCGGACGCACTCACGCTATGCCTTCGACTCGTGAATGTCAAGGCGAGCGGAATTCTCTCGGCATGTGTTGAATCGAGCATACAGACGGTTATCGAGGCCTCCACCGTTCGCAGAGGCTCGCCTTCGGTTTCTCCTCGGACGGAATGCAAGTCGGTGCGCGTGGCAGAGCGGCCGTGATCCTTAGGCACTGCAGAATATGAGTTAATCTGCCGCCAAGGAGTTCACTGACCACAACGACATCGTTCCGGACCACAAGAATCCGAAAGGAATGGGAGGAGCATGGAGAGACGGCCATCCAGACAACATCCAGGCGGCACACTGGTGGTGTAATGGGGAAAAAGGATCGACCAGAATGTGACTTACGGCCGAACAGTCGACTGATTCTCTCGACAGCCCGCATTCCAAGTTTCTCTTGTAAGTTGTGTGCGAAAGGTGTGCCTTCTTATGATTCGGCCGGAAGAGTCGTGGAGAATGACCATGTGCTCTCATGCGACTACTGAAGCAGATGAAGACATTCTTCTAAACGGTTAGCTTCCGCAATGCCCATGCGGACCAGGCTGGCCAGCAAGCCGTCGATATCTTTTCTTAGCGCCTGATCCGGGCCGAACAGCTTGGGGTCAAGGGCGAGGATTGCTTCCATCGCCGTGCACAATCGGCGCCCGATACCGTGATCAATCCAAAACTCTCTGTCATCAGGATTAGCGGCAAGCCAACTCTTGCCCACCTCGACGATCGGCGGCAGATGTGCCGCTCGAGGCACAACTTCGACAAGGTTGAGCACGCATATCGCGACGAGGAGAAACGGACCGGCGGTCGCAACTTCCCTGAGCCCCGGAAGAAACGGCTCCACGCGATCAATGCCCCGTGGATTCAGGTAGCACTTTGCAGGCTGAAAGTGCCCGTAATCGTTGAGCAGAACCACCGCCAGAGCGGGACCAAAGTGAATTTCAATCGATTTCGCCCGATCGCGAACGTGGCGCTCCCAGACTCTTGTTGTCATCAACCTTTTCGCAAGCGAAGATCGTACGTGCGCGGCCTCGGCTTCTTGCAAAGTGAGATCGTTGAAATAAATGCCGTCAGCGTCCCGTAGAAACGCCGCCGCCGCATCGAGGAACGCATGCTCCGGTAGCGCGGCAATAGGCGCAAGTGCGATCTCGTCAATCTGCGCCGCTGTCAGTCCGGGCAGGCAAGAGGCCAGCAGCTTGAAGAAGGCGTCATTCCATTCCCTAGGACCGCTATCCGTGTCTTCGTCCTCTTCCAGTTTGGAACCGTTCGCTACAAACGTCCACGAAGCGTAGGTCTTGACGATGTCCCGCAACCAGGGCCTCTTGGCGACATCGAAAAGGCCCGCGGCGCTCCCCAGCCACATCGCGGCGGCCTGATAGTCGATGTACACGTCCGGCTCAGGCGGCTCTTCAAGGGGTATCTTTTGCCGCCGCTTCGCTGAAACAAAGCGTTGTCGCGGCCGAGCCGGCTTGGGCGGAAATTCTGGCCAGGAGGGTTCATCTCGTTTCCCAGCCAACCAGGACATCTCCGCGTCGATAGCGGCTTCGGTTTTTCGCCGGTAGACTTTAGCGCGCGCGATATGCTCCACCTCCGGCTTCCTCCATTCCCGATGCGGTTTCACGCGCGCCGCGAAAGCACAACGAAGCACCGCGCGCGGCAGACGTTCATCGATTTCCGCGAGCACTCCGGCCGAAGCGGCAAAACCGTGGGCGGCGGCAGGATTGTCGTCCCCGGCGCTTTCGAGCAGGATGCGGGCATCTTCCATCGTGAAGCGCTTTTTCAGCAGCAGGACCATTCCCACGAATGCGATTGCAATCGGGTTGAATTGCAGTCCCGACCGCACTCTGTGCACAGAGTCGCTCTTGCCTTTGAGACCGCGAAGAAGAGTGTCGCGCGTCCATTTCTCGTGCTTGACGATCAACTCAGCGTTGCCGTCGCGGGCGGCAATCATCGCGGCCGTAACGATAGTCTCCTCGCGCATCGAACGCCGATGGTCGTCGCCACCACCTTCGCCCTCCACCTGGTCCTTCTTCGGGCTGGTCGGTTGCTTTTGGGCCCATCCGATAGCCGCAGCCGCGAATACCGGTGACGATCGGTTTGCGTCGTTCAAGGCGATCCTGATACTCGCGTCCATGGCGTCGTTCGCCTGGCGCTCGCGGAGTTCGTCCTGCAACGGCTGCAGATGTTGTGTTTCCGCATCTGGCGGTACGTATTCCTGCACTTCGGTCGGGCCGTCTTTTGTTTGAACGGTTCTCTCACGCCAGTTTTTCGGGTCGATGAGATTTAACGCGTGAACGACCATGAACTCGGGATCTCCCAAATCCGCTTGCTTGTTGGGCGGACCGAGCCGCGACGCGGCGCGGCGCAGCAACTCGGCGAGTTCATCCCGATCCTCGATGGAGTCATCTAACGCGTAAAATGACAGCAATTGATCGAGCGTGTGGCGTCGAGAAGGGCGCTTTTTCAGGCTGTCAAGGCTGGCGGGGCCGAGAGGTTCCTTCTGGAGGCCCTTAAGCCCAAACAAATCGGGAAGCTCAATGCTGTCGTGCACCTTTCTGTGGAGATCCAGGCAAAGGAGTTGCGGACACCCGAGGAACGGTTTGGCGGCGCCACGTGACTTCGGCCAATGAGATAGCAGCAAATCAACCGCCACCAGCAAATAAGCCGCGGGCGCGTTGGGGCCGTCAATAATGTCCGCAAGCACTTTGTCGAAAGGTTCCCCAGCTTCAATGCGGCGATGACCCCACGCTTCGAGAGCCATGAGCACGCAGGCCGCGATCGTCGGACCTGATCCCATATCCCGCGACCAGTTGTAGGACTGAATCCAGGGAAATATCCTCTCGCTTCCGTCCAAATAAGAAATGGTTATCGCATTCCTGCCGAAATCCCGTCCGCCGCTTCTGAATGAAATTGCGTGATCGATAAGTTGCCTTACGAGTCTTAGCCCGTGCTCCGGGGTGTGAATAAGCAGATCGAGGAATGGTCCCTGGGACGGAGACGCTGGGATGAAATCCAAGTCGTGATGGCCGAAGGCTTCACGGAGCGGGTTGTATGAGTCTTCGTGATCCTCGCGCTCTTTTGGGATCAGGAGTTCAGCCGTGATCTGCGCCAACTCCTGCGGCGCCGCCTGGGCGAGCGCGCCGCGAAACTTGAGTATTCCGAGCAGTGTTTGCTCGCTGTATTCGCTCGCTCTCAGCGATTGCAAGTATTCCTTGGCGAGCTGAGGCGCACGATTGCAGAACGCGAGAAAGCTTGTCCGGACATCCCCCGCCAGCGGGGCAATTTGGTCATGTGTAAGTTCGCCGTTGAAGGGCGTTCGTCGGTCTCGAATACCCAGAATTCCGCGACCATTCTCGATCTCGGTGAGCCATCGATAGAGCCAAGGAACCAGCAACGGAGTAATAGGGTCTTGACCGAGCATTCCGATGGACCACGCGTTATAAAGGTCCACAACATCCGGGATTGCCGCGGCCGGCAAGGATTCCCCAAGAGCTAACAGCCAAAGTATGAGGTGGCTCCAAGATGGTCCATTCGGAACGTTAAGGTTCACAGGAATCGCTTGTGGGTCGACCCCGAGTCCCGAAAACCACTTTGCGCCTGGCTGGACGTCAACCGCCATCACCAGCCGGATAAGCTCGCAAAGCCCTCGCGCCTTGTTATCGAGCAGGTATCCCAACGCCCGGTTCAGCAGGTCCTTGCCGACTTCCGAGCGGACCAGTGCCAGCAACGCCACCCGCCGCCATGATCCATGGTGTTCCTTCTTGCTGAGAGCTTCGACAAAAGACTCCCACGCCTTGCTATCCGCAGCTCGCTCGATGCTCATGCGGGCCGCAAGTTCGACTCCCCTCGACAGCGCGGCGTGTGCCGGCCGGTCGAGAGGCAACTTTTGAACCAGCGCAAGATCGGAGACGAGGACGTTTGCGATTGCCCACTCGCGCAGGACATCGTGGCGAAAAGTCGCGCAGTCGTTTCCGAGATCCCGTAAGGTTTCGCTTGCCACCAGTGCGTCCACAGCCGGCGCTGGGAAGGCGCTCACGTCCAGCGGTTCCGTTCGGGAAAGCGATTGTTCCGCAAGCGCTCGCAGTATCCTCGCGCGATCGCGGTGGTTTTGGTCCTTCTGCCCGTCCGCCGTTTGCCACCATTGCTCGGCCATTTCGGCCTCTGTGCGCACAACCGGCGCATCCGCGGGGCGGTTCGCGAGACGGGAAAGGCGGAACAGGTTCCGGGCGACGTGGCGGGCCGGATGGTTTTCAGCCAAGAGCGCCCTCAATTGAGGGGCTGCACTTCGCAATTCTTCGGTCTCGTCATCGCTGAGCTCATCGATGACGACAGGTTCGGCCGGGCCCAGTCTCTTGATGACTTCCGCGGGCAACCAACTCGGCTCCGCAACGCCAAAATCGCGGCGTGCGGTTGCTATGACGCGCATGCCGGGAACTTTAGCAACCTCCCGAACAAGATCGATGACGGTGCGGCGCTCCTCATCCTCGTAGAAGTCCAGGCTGTCGAGGAATAGTACGCCGCTGCCGTCACTGGCTAGGTCCGAGAGAAGATCGCGCGCCGTACCGTCAAACCCGATCACTGCACGCATCGCCAGCCAGCCTTTCGGCACTGTGCGGCTCGGGCTCAGAACGATGACCTGCGCCTCGCCGGATATTTGTTCAGCAAAATGCTTCAGCACTCCCGATTTCCCGACGCCGGCATCACCTCTAATCTCGACATAGCGCCCGCCGTCGAGAGCCGCGCGAACCTGAGCGACGCGCTCATGCCGCGTCAGCATCGCACCGCCCACGCGATCGCTGATGTCTGCGAGAGCGTTGCGGGACGCTTCGGCCAGGGCCGTGCGCGCGGAGCGATTATGCCGATCGGCGGCAAGGCGGAACGATTTTTGCTGGAGATCTTCCAACAGGCGGTCACGCGTGCGATCTCCGCCGCAAGATGCGATCTTTATCGAAAGTTCTGTCAGCACCGACCAAAGTTCGCCGGCACGCGACACATCGTCCGTATGAAGAGCGTGAACGGCACGCTCTTTGGCAAGTTCCTCGGAGATAGAGCCCGGAGCTGAATAGTCAAAAACAAAGATCTGAAGTCTGCGCAGAAGCCGCCAAACCGTCTCATCATCGTGCGCTACACCCGCATCACGAAGATGCGATCTGAATGTCTTGACAAACCCGCGCATGCCGTCATTGGCCGAGCCAGGGCGATTGATCCGATCCATGAAAGTGGCGGCGTCACCCAACTGACGCGCCCATGTCAGGACATCCTGATAAGCACCGTCTATCTTCTGCGACGCTCGCGAAACGGCGATTCCAAGTTCATACCGGGTGTTCGAGAACTCCGGTTTGCCCAAGACTTTCGCAATCTGGCCTACGACCGAGCGGAAAACCGGGTCGCTGGGCGCGAAGGTCATGCTTCTTTTGACTTGGATCTCAAGAACGGCAGGCTTCCCCTGCGCATCGTGCGCGTGGACGATGACGTCATCCAGCGGATGACCCTCGGCAGCCCTTTGGAACTCAACACGATCGACGGTCGTGCCCGGCAATCCGCGAGGTTCCGCGCGCACAAGCAGAGTCAGCAAATAGAAGGCGCCCACTTGGCCCTCGAAATGGCCGCCTGCTGGTCCGCTCGCTGCTGGGCTTGTTCCCTCAGTCATTATTTGTCGAGTAGGCAGTCTGCATGCAAAGACGTTTTGTGCTCGTGTTCCAATTCTTCAATTGGCAGCCGAGCACCATTAATCAAATAATCGGGCGCTCCAGCGATCCAAACCACGAGTCGAAGAATGCATTGAACTCGCTCTCAGCGACCACATTCAGTCCGAACAACCTGGCACTCATTGACCGCAATGCCAAAACCATTCCGTGTGTCGAGGCATTACGCCACAAGGCATCGAGAAACGCCCGGACAATCAAAGCCTTTTGCGGCGGCAGGATCGGCTCCCGTTGGAGAAGTACGAAGAACTCGAGGAATTGCCGTACCAGATCCGTTGCAGCGGAATTCGCTTTCTGAAAGACTTCAAGGATCTGCTTCAATGGAAAACGTCCAGTACGATACTCAGCCAGTTTCGCGCACTCCAGGACACATCTTGCGTCAAAGAATGTCGTCGTGAAGCCCATCCCGATCATCTTGGCGACGGCCTTTGCGTAGTCATCCGGCTGGAGAAGGCCGGCCTCTGCGAGCGAAAGCAAAATCATCTGTGTCCACGCCCGCCTGCCCCCGAAAGTCGTGGCAGATAACTGTGATTCGGGGGCATCATCGCACCACATGATCGTCTGAGGCTTACCCGCGAGAACAATCGTTTCCGCTCCATATCGCCCCAAGTAATCAACCAGGAGCTCGCGCGTTTTTGGTTCGACCGCAGCTAGCTCCTTTGCCGGCACGATCTGCACATTCTTCTGAAAACTGTCGAGAAAGGCCTGGTCTTCCGCTCTTCTAAGCACGGCAGACTGGGCGTCTTCCTCCTGAAACACGTACTTACCGTTCTCGTAGCTCATCGTGCCGCCCTTCTCGCCGCGCGGTACCATCTCACGAAAGGTCTCCTGCAATTCTTCCCATGTGCCTTCGGTTGCGACAAAGGGATATTGTTTGGTACCAAAGATCCATTCGAGACCGAGCAGTCTCGTCGTCGCAATGGCAGATAGATCGACCAGAACCGTCGGGCGCTCGCGCAAGATGGACAGCGCTTGTTCCGCGTCCGCGCGATTCCCGTCACAGCATTTCAGAATCATCCCTTCGGTTTGGGCGATATGCTGAAGGGCCACGTATGCGTTCTTTCCGAAGCGAGAGCCGTACAGATGCAGGGACATCGGCTGTTCTGCATACCAGGACTGTATGAGAGCCACCCGTCTGGCGCGCTCCTGAACCGAGGTCATGACTGAAACCAGTCCGGGTTGCGCAATCTCCGTCTCGGGACCCACGTGCACGGATTGCAGCATAGCCGTGGGTCCAAAACGAACCTGCAACTCGTTCATGCAATCCTGAAATCGTCTCACGTATTTCGGGAGAATCTTCTTTATCAGAGCCTGCCTGTCTGCCATCGATGCGTGAGCGAGAACGAACGTCTCTCCGACGCGCTTCCCCATCAGTTCGGTCGCGATGGTGTCGCTCAGCGAAACTTCTTCGAAGTCGCGCACTGGTTTGTCGGTATCCTCCAGGACGAACCATCGCAGCTCCCCATTCGGAATTTCTTCGCAGAGTACTGCGGAATTTGGCGGGACTACATCCAGTTCCGGGGGGAATTGACGATCCGCCGTCGTAATAACTGCTTGGATGTAGGCCTCATGTGCTTCCTGGCGATCAAAGTGGCCGCGCAAGTACCGGTATGCATAGTCGATTACGAGATCACTGTCCTCGCCATGGCGCATGATCCCCAGCGCCGGTCCGAGGTATTCGACTGGAAGCTCGTCGACGCTCGGCAGATCTTTCATCGTCCCACGTATAAGGTCCGGTCTTCTATACATGTATCCGATTACTGATAGCCGAAGCTGAGCAAGCTTGTGGCCGGGGTTGAGTCGCAAGAATTCCTGCAGGCGTTCAATTGCCTTTTGCTTGTCATAAAGTTCGAGATACTGCACCTCGAACTCCAGGAGACTCCACTCCGGTTCGCGCCGACGGTGCAGTTCGTCGCAGACGTCAAGAACCTTGCGGTCCAAATGCAATCTGGCTGCGCAATCGATGAGGCGGCCGGCGTCGAATGAAGGAATCCGCTTCTCAAATAGTTCCTCGTAGAGCGGCAAGGCGTCTGCAGGTCTCCCAAGTTGCATGAACAGCCGCGCCAGGAATTCCTTAGTCACCGCATCCGTCTTGTTAGTCGCGCAACTTAGCGCGTCAGCGGCGGATGTATTCGCCTTCTCAACATCACCCAGCCGATGCTGGATAAATCCGTTCAGGGCCTTGGCGGTCGCGTCATCAAGAGCAGGACGAGTCTTTTCGTAGTAGCGCTGTGCGGCTGACCAATCATCTTTCTTGGCTATGCATTGCAACGTCACGATGGCGAACGCTGGGCGCATCGGCGTCGGAAGCGCCGCAACATCCACCGCCACGGCGATGTCCACGGCCTTCTGAAGATCTCCCTCTCTCGCCCGATCGGTCAAGGCTTTTGCGTACATGTGATTGACATCAGGTCGAGCGCCCCTTGCATAGGCTTCCTCAAGTACTTCGATCGCGCGATCCAAAGCTCCGACCACCAGGTGACATTGCGCCAGCCCGACGAGGACATTAATGTTTTCGGAATCCAGACGGTAAGCCGTTTTTGCGTCTTCGGTAGCCTTAGGAATATCTCCGTTGAGAAGATGGAGTTCTGACCTGGCGACCAGGGCTTCAGCCTTCATCCAACCGCCATCTGCCTCACCGAGCTCGACGGCTTGCGTGGCATCGACGATACCGTTCGCGATAATGGCAGCCCGTTCCGCCGGCTGCAGGACATTGAAACCAGCATTCTCCGTTGCCAGCTGTCCAATTGCTACTTGTGCGCGAACAAGCCTTGGCTGGGACCATTTCGGCGCCGCGGTGGTAGCCGCGTTGGCATAGTCTGCTGCTTTATCTAGCTGATGGAGCATCATCGCGCGACGTGCCAAGGCAACGCATACCTCAGGGTCATTAAACAATGCTGGATCTAACGCAACTTCAAGCTCGGAAATCTGAGTTTCTGCAGGCGCACTCGCGATCCACATCGATGCAAGTCTGCCTGAGAACGGATAGAGCTTCCTCCGCTCGCCCGCAATCTTGAACGTCTTCGGCAAATCTCGGCGGAGAAAGTGAGCGAAAACCTCATTGATGCGTGCCTTTTCATCGTCCGGCTCCAGCAAGACCGCTTCGAGAAAATGTCGCGCTGCCTCCTCGTTCCTGCCCTCACCGAAAGCGATGGCGCCGAAGTTGGAAACAATGCGATATCGCTGGTATTTGGAAAGAGAATGTTGCTTTTTTGACTGCAGGCGCCGAAGAATCGCCGCCGCATCAACGAACTTGCGCTCATTCACCAAGTCCCTCGCCTCATTGATTTCAGCGTCGATAGGATCGCCCTCGATCCGGTCTGTTATGTCCGCAAGTTTTTCAGCAAGCTGGTTGTGAGCAGAGTCGATTCGGGAGCCGAGTGCGGTGTCGAGGTATTTATCGACGTGCTCTCGCTTCATGACCACCGAGCCCTCAAAGAAGCGTGCGAAAACGCCTGGGCAGGAACGCGCCTTGTGGCTCAGAGACAAACCCTCATAGCGTTGCAGCCGCATACGCTGCGACAGGGTATCCAACAGATGTTGGCGGACATCTTCCCACGCGAGCGCCCCCAAAGCCTTATAGCGCCCGATGACCTTCTCAAACGCCTGCCGCACCTCCTTCTCGGGAATACAAACAGGCCAATTTGCCACCAAGCCGTCCGCCGGTTCTGTCAGGCCGCCAGGCACCCACAACTCATACCGTATTCCCTCCGCGGGAATGTACCGCTCTCTGTAATCATGCAGAACAAACTTCAGAAGCTCTTCGAGCAACTTTGGGAGAGAGAATTTGTAACCGAGATTCTTGCACTGCACGACAACTCGCAGCACCCCGCCGGCGTGAACCAGGACATCCCGGCCTCGGTCCCCAGAGGCTTTCACCAGCGTGACGACGGATTCTGGCGACTCTTCCTGCTTGAGAAGGTAAGTCATGAGCTCGAATCGTCGACCGCCCAACTGGTTGAACGGGAGTTGATCGGCATTGAGATCAGTAATCTTCGTCCCGCTGCGGTCGATATCATCATTCAAATCGTCGGCCTTTTCGGCCTCGTAAAAGCTCGGCATGGGAAGGGCGGGATGTTTGATTGTTGCTACCTCCTCCGCGCTTCCCCCATCGGTCAGACGCCTAATGGTTGAAAGCTGGTCCTGCAAGAACTGGAGGCCTACCTCCGTGATGCGGTACGGGCGCCGTCTGCTTTCGCTTGGTAACGGAGTGATGAAACCTTTCTCTTCGAGTCGAGTGATGGCACCGTAAAGAGCTCCGGGCCCGAGCTGCGTTCCATAGGTCGCAGCGATTTCCCGCTGCATGGCGTGACCATGCTTCGGTCCATTGGCTAGGCTTGCAAGAATTAGAAGGGGAGGATCTTTATGCCGCCCAGTTTTGGCTCGATTCGATCGACCTACGCCACGTGTAGTAGTCATAACGTAGTAATACTACAACATTCAAGAACAATGACTTACAATTTATCTGTCCACTCGCAGGGGCGAATGTATAGAGAATGTTGGAATTTTGCTGTTTATGTCTCTCCGCAGTCGCACCGTTACGACCCAAGACATGAACCATCTGGCCCATCCATTTGGGGGTTGACAGCGATAACTGTTTGCGAGTTTGTCGCGCAGGCCTGGCGCCGTTGCGCGAATGATGGGTTGGCTAAATCGGAACGGGGGGAACGACTGTCGGCAGCCTCGCACACCGCGCAGATTGCAGCACTCCGCCCACCAGGTCTCGATAGCCTTCACACCGCGGTTTCGGGGCCGTGCGAAAATAGTCAGATGCGTCGCCCCACTTTGCCCCATGGTGCCCGCGGCATCGAGGCCGACAATCTTGCCCTTCAGTTTGGCGCGGACAAGGTCGTATTCGTGCCAAGATCAGCCGAGAACGGCGAACACTATACTTTACAGGCTGGATCCGTCTCTGGAGTTCTCGATCTGCACGAGACTCAAATGCTCTCCGGGCGCAGCGAACGACATCGCACGCTCTTCGCCATGCGGCGCGACGACGTCGCAGCGGCGCTCGGTGCTATGACGCCCCTCTTGTCAGAATTGCTCGGTCTGCTACGCCCCTTGCGACTCGGATGGCTGAACCACCGAAACATCGGCATCGCTCGTGGCGTCGACCTGATCAGTGACGAAGACATCGCCGCCGCCACACGCAAGCGAAGGGGCCGCCTCACCATCGACGTGCGGCTCTATGAACGCAATATTTTCGTCCCAGAGTTCCTGGAGGATGTCTACGACTTCCCGAACGGAAACTTCGCTTTGTTTTGTCGCGGACGCAAGATCGGCATCGGCTTCAAAACAACTGTCGCAAATGGCGATGTGCGGCTTTCATGGATCAAGCTGAGCGACCTGATGCGTCTCGGCAACAGGTGGCAAGCAAAAATGCTGAATGCGCTAGAAAGCTTTGCCATCTCGCCGGAACGCTACGCAGAGTTCCCGCATCTTCAGCGCTGAGAATGGAGACGGTAGCAATCCGGGGTGCTAGTTCTGCGCCGACTTCAGTTGCCGATCACCCACCCGTACAGGAAACAGTCGGCTGACTGTCGGTCAGCAGGAGCTTACCGTACTGCTTGCGCGTTAGCTACGCCCTTCTGGCCCGCATCGGCATGAGCGGTCTTCGGGTGTGCGAGAAGGGCGCCTGATGGAAACCGCAGAAGTATTCTGAGTATCAGTCCACCGTTATGAAGAACGAGAGGTTCTTGCGGTAGATTTTCGCCAGGAATTGCAGCTCAACGAAATCGACACGACGCTCGCCCAGTTCGCATTTGGATATGAATGTACGAGGTTTTCCCATTAGCTCGTTGACCTCAGATTGCTTCATCCCGGCATCGCTGCGAGCTTTGATGAGCTGCTCACGAAAGGCAGCATAGGCTCGCTGATAAACCTTGTTCTTGGGGTTCACGTCCGGCAGGTATAAGCAAGGGGGAGGTGGTTCCCCAAAATAGGGATTCGCTCACTCTAGATAGCAAGCTCTGAAAGCGGAAGTGTGCTATTTCGAAGGCAGGTTGAAAAACGAGATTGGCTTCCGGTAAATCCGCGCCAGTTTCTGAAGTTCGACATAATCGACGCGCCGCTCACCTAGTTCACACTTGGATATAAAAGAGGTGCTCTTGCTCATCCTGGCACAGACCTCTCGCTGCGTCATGGCCGCCTCTTTCCGTGCTTGTATAAGACGGTGGCGGAACGACCTGTAGGCGTCTTGGTATTCCCGATCTCGGGGATTCACCCCAGCAGATATATTCACCCGTTGACTGATTCCCCAAAATAGGGAATCATCAAAACCGGTACGATCCCCAAGTCAGGGATTGCGATTCAGTCAGATGTGACATCACTCGTGGATTCGTTTGCCACAATTCGCTTACCTGCCATTCATCCACCAAAAGAACAACCCACAGATGTCGAAGTCGCAATCCATATTCCGGCGGACAGTGACTCGCCTGATGAGGCCGTGATCTCGCGTATTTGCAGCGGCGACAAGGATGCGCTCGCATATCTCTTTCGCCGATATGCAGGCGTTGTTCGTGGGGTCGCCTACCGAGTGTTGCGAGATACGTCGGAAGCAGACGACCTGCTTCAGGACATCTTCTTGCTTGTCCATCGCCTTTGCGGAACGTTTGACAGTTCCAAGGGCTCAGCGCGCTTTTGGATTCTCCAGATGACCTATCGTCGGGCCATCTCCCGCCGGCGTTATCTGACCTCCCGGCACTTCTACACTCATTTGGATCTGGACCAGGCAGCAGATCGAGTATGTGATGTACCCTCAAAATCCGGGCGTGAGAACTCCGTGGACGGAGTGCTTGAGAGAAGAGAAGCCTGGGAAGCCTGGTTGGCGGAACTCTCGGAAAGCCAGAGGCAAACGCTGAACCTGTTCTTCTTCGAGGGGTACACGTTCGAAGAAATTGCTTCCAAAACGGGCCAGACCGTTGGGAATGCGAGAAATCACTATTACCGTGGATTACAGAAGTTGAGAAGGCAGATTTCTGCTGGCAAATTGCCGGGCAAAGACGCAGTATGATAAAAGACCTTAGCCGTAGGAGCGGGTGCGTTGTTGCCAAGCGGACCCCATGACGAATTTCTGGAGCTCTGTGCCGTCTCGACCTCAGGCCAGCTCAGCGAGGAAGAGCAGAAGCGGCTCCAGGAACATCTGGCCGTTTGCTCCGAGTGCCGTGATGCTCTCCGCGAGTACGAGTCTGTAGTCCACGACAGCATCCCAGCTATTGGCGCCGAACACCTCTCGGAGCAGTCATCGCGCATTGATCCCGGTCCATCCTGGTCTCAGTCCAAAGCAGAAAAAGCCTTCTTCGAGCGTCTAGCGCGGGAAGAAAAGCAGGAGGCGCCCGGCGCCGAAAAGAGGAACGGCGTACCCGCAGGTTTTCGGCGGATTCTCCCGATCGCTCCGGAATCAACTTGGCGCCACGTTTGGATGCTCTATGCGGCCGGAATCCTGCTTTTCGTCACCCTGTGCTTCTCGGCCTATTGGGTTGGCGTGCTCCACGGGACGGAGGAGGCCAAGTCCACCCAACCGACCACGGTCTCGCAGCCCCAGGCTGCAACTCAGACCGTGCCTTCCTTGGAAGAGCAGCTCAGCGATGCCGCTCACGAACGCCAGATCGCCCATGTCCAGATCGCGCAACGTGACAAGGCCCTCGCGGATCTTCGCCGCCAACTGGAGAAGCAATCAGCAGAGATTAACCGCCTAAGAGACGCGCAGGATCAGCTGGAGACGAACCTCCGCAATGGGGACGCCGACAAACAGAATCTCGCGCAGCAACGAGCGGACTTAGGGCAGGAACTCGAGGCTGCGCAGTCGGAATCTCAGAACCTTCGGCAGAAAGTGGATACCCTGACTCAACAATCCATCGAGGAAACCGCACAGGCCGTCGCCTTGGGGACTAAAGTCAACGAGCTGACTCGTCTCTTGCACGACCGCGAAGCGTCTCTAAAGCAACAGGAACAATTGCTGTCTCATGACCGTGACATCCGGGAACTGGTCGGCGCTCGTGATCTCTATATCGCTGAGGTCTATGACGTCGCGGACAATGGCGCCACCCGCAAGCCATCCGGCCGCGTCTTTTACACGAAGGGGAAATCGCTGATCTTCTATGCGTACGACTTGGATCAGCAGGAGACGAAACGAACCCCGGCATTTCAGGTTTGGGGCCGCCGTGGGCCGGACTTCAAGGAGGCACTGAACCTGGGGATCTTCTATGAAGACAACGCTTCCAAGAAGCGCTGGGTTTTGAAACTGGATGATCCCAAGACGCTGGCACAAATTGATGCCGTCTTTGTCACCGTAGAACCACGCGGCGGAAGCGAAAAGCCGAGCGGCAAACCTCTTCTATTTGCCTATCTCCGAATCAATCCCAACCATCCGTAGCATCATTGTGAAGTGCGCGGAAGGGAGGGAGCAGAGATCCCTAAAGCAATCTTACTTGCTCGATAGCTTTTTCGAGCCGCTGGATCATTGCCTCTTTGGCGTGATCAAGCCCCACCCTGCGGCCATGAGCGATTGTCATTCTCACTAACGTCCGTGCCGTGGCGTTCATCGAGCGCACCTGCCCCATCTTGTCCAGCTCTTCGAACGTCGCGTTGTCATGTTGATGCCGCCGCACAGTTGCCATTTTGAACTCCACCGTTAGCGAGGACTCTTGTTGCCCTCAGATCTGGGCCCGCAGCTTCCACATCCCCGCCGAATCCTGGATGAACTGATCGCTCTTTCTCATCATGCGGCGAATATATACCTCGGGATGCTGGCCGCGGGAGACGTAACCCTCACTCCGCATTCGCCGCACGATCTCCTCGACCGCGAGGGGATCCTTGGAAATTACACATACTCTTCTCAGATAGACGATCGCCGTCCCTTTCTTGGATGGGGGCATCGCCGCTTGGACTTGCTTCAAGGTTTTTGCAGCATCAGATTCGGCGGCCGCCAGTTGTTGCATTAGCACCAGGAGCCCTTCGAGTAGCGGCCCCTTTGCCTGCCGCGCATACCCTGTGACGGCATTCCACGCCTGTAAAAGCTTGGCGCGCGACTTCGGATGAATCAGGACCGCTGCGAGTCCTCCTGCAATCGCGAACTGAAGCCAGGGAGACAAGCGGCGAAACTCCTCAAATAGACTCTTGATTCCTTGGGCTGCCGCTCGAAGTGTTTCGACCCCAATGGTGACTGTGTAAGTTGATCCGACGGTAAAGCCGAGTTTGATACTGGTCGCCCGGGCATGGTCGCGGCACGCGGTATCAATACACACCCACACAACTGGAGCACCCATCTTCTGGAGATCCGGATCGCGTGTGTAAACCGGCAAAGCGAGCTCGTCACTAGCGTGCTTGTAGGGCAAGTCCTTGGGATCAACAACCACGCCATCGGTTACTTGGGATACCGGCTGATAGAAGCAGAGTTTCGACTGAAAGAGCTCCCATTCCCGTTGTGCTTCGGCAAGAGTCGTACCGGATTGGTCAGCTATGGTCAGAAGGTACTTCTCAATCTCCACCTTCAAGAAATCGGGCGCGATCAGGACCAAAACGCCGGCATCAATGGCTTCTTCTAAGCCTGAGCGTGCCTCGGGCTTCTCCCTGAATCCCAACCTCCAGCGCAATTCGCGTTGCACGACGTTGGCATCAACGATTGCACGGATTTGAAGAATACGCCGCTCAACCAGGAGCTTCAGCTCGGGTGACTTGTCGAACAACCTCCGGAGCGATGGGAGGATGTCGGACCGAAACAGCTGCTCGAGCCGGAACTCCTCGGATTGAATCGGCTGAGTAGCCATAACCGTGATTGTAGCCTGTGCCCCATTTCGCAGCTATTAACGGCTCGTCCCGGAGACTCTTGCCGTCGGCCCTCGAGCGCGACAACAGAGGGCCTCTCACCTGCCCATGGCCGTTCGTAGTCCTCGCAGAGTCGCCTTAGAATGGGCACTGATACAAATGGCGGGGCTCCCTGCGAACAATCTAAGAGTGGCTGAAACTCATTGCTCGCTGGAGACATCAGTATGCGCTTCCCCCGAATTACCGCGTTGTTCGTTTCGCTTGTATTGCTGACTCTTCCTGCAGTGGGGCAGTCACCTAACGGCAACATTAACGGTCTGGTCCTAGACCCAACCAATCGGGTCATTGCCGGTGCCGACATCGTTGCCGTGAACGACGTAACGGGGGTGCAGTTCACCACCAAGACCAATGATGAGGGGGTGTATGTCTTGGCGAATCTGCCCCCCGGTCCCTACCGGGTACAAGTGTCGAAGCTTGGATTCAAATCGATCCTCAAGCCTGACATTGTGGTTCATGTTCAAGACGCTCTCGCTCTGAATTTCACTCTCCCAGTCGGGGCGACCGCCGAGGTTGTAACCGTCACTGGCGGGACACCGATTCTCAACACGGAGAACGCGACCGTGAGCACTGTCGTTGACAGAAAATACGTCGACAACATGCCTTTGAACGGGCGCAGCTTTCAAGACCTGATCCTGCTGACGCCGGGAATCGTAACGAACAGTCCCCAATCCTCGGCCAGTAGTGGAGATTTTGGGGAATTCAGCGTGAACGGCCAGCGCACGGAATCCAACTACTACACCGTGGACGGGGTTTCCGCCAATCTGGGGTTGAATCCGGGGCAAGTATTGAGTGCAGGTAACAGTGGTTCCCTCCCTGCGGCGACCGCCCTGGGTACTACCCAGGGCCTGGTCTCCGTCGACGCGCTTGAGGAATTCCGTGTCCAAAGTTCGACCTATTCAGCCGAGTTCGGCAGGAACCCAGGCGGCCAATTCAGTTTCGTCACCCGCTCCGGCACGAATCAATGGCACGGAGATCTGTTTGAGTATTTCCGCAATGATATTTTCGATGCGCAAGACTGGTTCAACGGGCTGTTTGAGCAGCCCAAGACGCCGCTTCGCCAGAATGATTTTGGTGGGACGCTGGGCGGGCCAATTCACATACCGGGACTCTATAACGGAAAAGACCGCACGTTCTTCTTTGTATCCTACGAAGGGCTGCGGCTCCTTCAACCTCAACCCGCCAGCATAAGCACGGTTCCCACACCTGCGCTCCGGCAATCGGTTCCAAGTGCCCTTCAGCCTCTCTTGAATGCTTTTCCGCTGCCCAACTGCCCGCCTTCCGCATCAAACTGCACCTCGGATTTCGGCGACGGCTTGGGCCAGTTCATTGGAAGCTGGTCGAATCCCGGATCGATCGATTCGTACAGTGTGAGACTTGATCACTACCTCAGCCAGAAACTGAGAGTCTTCTTCCGGTTCAGCGACGCTCTGTCGTCTCAAGGACTCCAGCGTGGTGGTGATTTTGTCAATCCCGCGGTGGTCTTTCGAACCGAGCCGCGCCTCCAGACATACACCCTAGGCACGACGAGCGTGCTAACCCACGGCATTAGTAATGAATTTCGGTTGAACTACAGTCTGTCCAAGTCTGACGGATCCTCCAAGGTCACGAACTTTGGCGGTGCCCAAGTCACCGATATCGCTGGGCTACACGGCGTGCCTCAGGCCTTCTATGACTTCAGTATCTTCATGGGCTTCAGCGGCTTTACGCACAACACCGGCCTTGAGCAACTGCGAACCCAGGGATCGCAGCACCAATGGAACATCACCGATGCCGTGAGTGCGGTTTTAGGCCACCATCAACTCAAATTCGGCGTGGATTGGCGGCGCCTTGCCCTGACGCAGCAGTTCTCCAATCCACTCGTCTTCTATGAATACGACAGTGAAGACTCTCTGATCGCCAATAGTGCCGATTTCGCCTCGACGCAGGCGACGGCTACGGTCCGCCCTCGCTTCAATAACTTTTCGGCGTTCACACAAGATGAGTGGCACGTCAGCCCGCGCCTAAGCCTCTCTTTGGGGTTGCGGTGGGATGTCAATCCAGCGCCGAGCGCTGCGAAAGGAAATCTACCTTACACATTCGAAGGAGACGTAAGCAATCCGGAGAGCCTAGTTGTAGCTCCTGCAGGTACTCCTCTTTGGCGCACATCGTGGTACAACGTTGCTCCACGCTTTGGTGCTGCCTACGCGATCCGCACTACTGGCGGTTCAGAAACAGTTCTCCGCGGCGGAGCGGGTGTTTTCTTTGATACTGGCCAGCAGCAGGGGACCTTTGGCTACAACGGCGCTGGTTTCACGGGAAGCGCTTCCTATTGTCCTGGCTGCGACGCGCCTGCCATTTTCCCGTTGACTGGATCGCAACTTCTGCCGCCCATCACAACTCCGCCGCCGGCCAGTCTGCTATACGGTTTCGCGCACCACCTGCAGCTGCCGTATACATGGCAGTGGAATGCGAGCGTGCAACAGGCGATTGGAACATCGCAGGCCGTTACAATCTCTTACGTCGGGGCGAGTTCAAGACGCTTGCTTCAGCACAACCAGCTAAATCTAAGCTCAGTAAATCCCGAAATCGGTACATTGCTCTACATCAAGAATGGCCTGACGTCGGACTACAACGCATTGCAAGTGCAGTTGCAACGCCGCCTGAACCACGGCCTACAGGTCCTTTCGTCTTACACTTGGTCGCACTCCATCGACTTTGGCTCCAACAATTCCGCTTTCCCCTACCAGCGAGGCGATTCCGATTTTGACGTCCGACACAATTTCTCGGCTGCGCTGTCGTATGAAGTGCCCAGCCTTTTTCATGGCAGTTTGGCAAAGGCAGTTCTCGGGCACTGGAGCTTCGATGATCGATTCTCTGCCCGCACCGCATTCCCAGTTCCCTTGAACGGCCCGCGCAGAATCAACCTCGATACTCTGCAAAGCTACAACGCCGGTCTCGACCTCGTGCCGGGGAATGCGATTTTCCTATACTCACCGGAGTTGCCCGGGGGGAAAAGGATCAATCCCGATGCTTTCGGCGTGCCGGCCGCAGGTGAGGTTGGAAACTCCCCGAGAAACTTCGTGCGCGGGTTCGGCGCGTGGCAGATGGACTTTGCTGTGAGGCGTGAGTTTCCAATTCGAGAAAGATTCAAAATTCAGTTCCGTGCAGAGGCATTCAATATCTTTAACCACCCGAATTTCGGAACAATCAACACATCGTATTGTTCGGCATCCGATCCTCTCTGCACATTCGGCGAAGCCACAGCAATTCTTGCCCAAAGCCTGGGTGGTCTGAACCCGCTTTATCAGATGGGTGGACCACGCTCATTGCAGTTCGCGGCCAAACTCGTTTTCTAGCGGACCAACCGGGGCTTGGTCGAATTCCACCCACTCCCTATCATCACGCCAACCAACAGCTGTACCACCCTTGGAGGAGGGCTGTCGATGTTCGTCCGGCTAAGACACTTGGTTTCTCACGCCTTGATGTGCGCTTGTATTCTTGCATCGGCTCATGCATTTGGTGAGGGTTCCAGAGTATCGGTTGAAGACATTGTGACGAGGACGCTGATTCCATCGTTTAGCATCTCTCCGGATGGCGAAAGGGTGGCGTTCGTAACCCTCAAGGGAGATACACACAATGATAACTACGAGGTAACTCTCTTCGTCGGCAGTACTTCGAATCCTTCGAATCCCTCGCCCCTGGCGCGATACGTACTGAAACCGGAAGAAGTCTATGACTCCGAAACCCACCTGACTTACAAAACGGTCTCTCAATACGTATGGTCCTCGGACAGCAAGTGTCTGCTCTATACCGTTCACACAGACCGAGGCATGGAGCTAAGGATCACCCGATTTGACACGGGTGCCGACCGCATCCTGCTGCAAGGGCACGAGGGCATTCAACTCGAGGAGCCCGTGGGAGATTTCGGCTGGAAAGCAATCAGCTTTGATCAGGAGGACAGCCACGCAAACTCTGAGCCACGAGACACAGCGTTGCTGGTGAAGGACGGCTTTCAGCCTTATCTCTTGACCAATCCAAAGTCACGGCCTGGGACAATTGTCAGGAACTGGAAAGTGAGTTGGGAGGCCGTTCAGGCACTGGAACTACCGAGCGATTCGATGCCCCAGTTTTTCAACTTCCCTGATGAATACAGTTGGGACGGAAAGGAGTTGCATCTCCTTCCTGCAAGGCGCATGCCGGAACTGGCTGAACGCGGTCATGCATCCTCCCCGAATCAAAGCCAGGACCAACCCGAAATTGTCCTCGATGCTGGGGCAGAAAAATCCATCCTTCGACTGGTTCGGGGAGGAACCCGCCGAACGATCCTTGAGGACGAGGCAATTCTCGTCCCCTATTATGCGGAGAGCACGGACCCGCGTCGGCGCGCCTATATCAGCAATGACGGACGGGTGGCCGTGGTGTTGAGGTCGACCAACTTCATGCCCGATGAGCTTGTGCGCCTTGATGTGCTAGCAGGAACTATGGTCGTCATTTTCTCCCCAAACGAAGTCTTTCGTGAAAAAACGAAAGGACTCACTGTTCGCCTCATGTCTGCACCCGCCGAGAGCGGCGGAGTATCGGGCCGTCTTTTTCTGCCGCGTAACTACGTCAAAGGCGAGAAATACCCTCTTGTGTTTACAACGTATTTGGGCACTCCTGGGTTCAACCTCTCTGACGAAGTTCCCATTCTCCCTTTGCTCGACTACGGGATAGCCGTTTTTGCATTGCACGCGACCGATCTCGCGGGAATGTTCGGTCGCAATGGCGATCTGGACCCAGCGTTGCAGCGGGTCGAGCGGCCCCGACAATCAATGGAGTGGATTATTCGCAGACTGGCGAATGAAGGGATCGTCGATCCGACTCGGTGTGGTGTCAGTGGGCTAAGCTACGGCTCCGAAATATCGATGTATGCCTACTGGCGCTCGACAGCCTTCCGCGCGGTGAGCTCGACCACCGCCTCCTGGGACCCGGTGGCGTACTCGATAGGTGGCCCCCCACTTGCCACGACGTTGGATGATCGTGGTCTACTCAAGCCTCAGGATGGAACGTATGGGCGATGGAAGAGAATAAGTGCCAGTCTTAATGCTCGTCCCACGCTGCCGCCTCTCTTGTGGCAATCTCCGGAGACTGAGCGGATCGGCGAAATGCAATCATGGCTGGAGTTGCATCGTGCCGGAGCACAGGTAGAGTGGCTTGAGTACCCCGGCGAAGGTCACAGCAAACGCCATCCTGGGAACGAGTGGTGGGTGAATCAACGCAATCTCGACTGGTTCCGTTTTTGGTTGCATGATGAGCAGGATCCGAATCCAGCGAAAGCTGAACAATACGCCCGCTGGCACGAGATGCGAAACCGATGGGAAACCGCAAAAGGAAAATCAGACACTCTGGACTTACGGACCAAACCTCGCTAATGTTTGTTCCCCACCGTAAGGATGGAAGAATGAAGGAGCGTTGGCCCGGGCCAACGCCCTCTTTTGACGCTTATTCATCGGCCTCGTAGGCATTGATCGTTTTTTGTCGAAGGTTAGAATCCTGAATAAACGGACCTAACTTTTGCATACCGAGGACGACTCTTGCCGCGCTTCCGAGCGCGACAACTTCTGGTTTGCTGTACTTCATCGCTGTTTTCTCCTTTCCTCTTTTCTTCTGTCGTTGATGATGGTTTTGGACGAACCTCGTGATCTCACATTCGAGCGGTGCTGATTGACGAGCAAGTTTGGGGGCGCTGTAACCGGTGTGAGCAGCCCCCACTTGAGACTGACTACTCGTCCGCCTCATAGGCGCCGATCGTCTTGTGCCGTGCGCCGTTGTCGGCAGCCACGGGGTCAACTTTGTCCTGGCCACGAACAGCCACGACTGCGTCTTCCAACTTCACTACTTCTGGTTTGCTGTACCGCATCGCCTTTTCTCCTTTCACTTGGATTTACAACCACTCAGCCGTATTCGGGCTGAATCTTGGGCAGTGCAAGTCATGGTGCTGAAGCGCTAAACCCGCAGGTCAGCTCCCACAGACCTGCGTTACTGACTTTGTCGCTACGAACCTCTCGATGGCAGCGCCCCGCCTCCTCTCATGAAAAAGGCGACAACTCCTTAGCCATCGCTCGATGGTTAGGGTGCGCATCACGCTAACCAACGGAACGGACTTGCCGTCACGCGCCTGTTCGAGAACTTCACGAAACCGGATTGCGTCCACGATCCCTGCGCTCGCACTGGCCAGAGTCGCCGTCATGGCAATTAACTGAGCCGATTGCGAAGAGATCGCGTTCGCGATGGCCCTCGACACGAAGGCTTTCCTTCTACGCTTCAAGATCTGGTCAGGTACTATGCCCGCCAGCGAGCGGCGCATTAGGGAACGGCGTTGGCCCGGGCGCACGAGTTGGGTTCGAGGAAGGGCAAAAACAAACTCCAGAAAACCGCGCTCAAGATATGGGTAGCGGACTTCGTAACAGGGGTCCGACGGTAAGCCATCGCACGCGATCTGCCGTCTGAGGACATCAAGAGTGTTGAGACTTTCTTGAAGACTGGGCAACGGTCCCGTCACGGACACTCTGGTTGGGTAGCCGCTTAAGGCAGCTTCGTTTCGGCTTACGAAATCTGTCTCTAGCCAGGCAGGAGGTTGGCGCCCAGCCCACCTGTCCGCGACCATCACCGGAAGAAAGCGCTGAAGTGCCACGGCAAACAGATGGATCCAGGGTTTTCTTTTCGAGAGCGCCCATACTTTGAGCTGGTGAGCCATCTGCCTGAGCTCACCCTGTACGAGAAAATCTTGCAGCTCTGGTGAAGGCGTCGGAACTCCACCCGTGACTTCATCGCCCCCGATTCCGGAGAGGACCACCTTCGAACCACAAGTCAAGATACAGTCGCGCCGTTGCTCGTCCGCTTGAGACAAGCGCTTGCTCGTACCTGGCAAGGGAGAGAACTCTTCCGGCCCGACGAACAACTCGTTGTCCGAGCTTACATCGATGTGCCAGCCGACCCGGCCGCGCTGTGCTTCCACGGCGCCGAAGTAGGGACGTTCATTCCAGTTTGGTTCGGAGTCGTCATAGTAAGAGAGCGTATCGAGTCGCGGGACTAGGACTGCTTCTTGCTCCACAAGCCGGTCGGCGACGCAAACGATGGAAGATGAGTCCATGCCGCCACTGAGCTCCGCAAGAATTGGGTGGTCTGAATGGAGCTTTCTCCGTACCGCTTCCGTAAATGCCGCACGATAGTGCTCCTCGTATTCGGCGTCGGTTGAATACCGGATCTTCTTGGAGGGATCGAAGTTCCAATATTTCTTTATCGTTTGCTTGCCGGGTTGGAGTAGGACAAACGAGGATGGTGGAACGGAGTGAATGTTGCGGAAAGGCGAAAGGTGGCAGGCAGGAAATGATGAGAGCCAGCCGGCGATGTACTCTTCGCAAATGCGAGGTGGGTCCTCGACGAGATTCAAGAGCGGTTCAAGGATCGTGCTCCATATGACGCACGCTCCGTCCACAAAATAGTAGAGAGGCCGCGTTCCGATGTGGTCTTTCGCCAAGATCAGCGCGCGTTGATCCGGATCCCAAATCGAGATCGCCCAGTCGCCCACCAGTTTCGGGAGCCCCGCGGCACCGTGGCGCTCAATAACGGAGGCGACGAGAGAAACATCCGGAGAATCGGGTGCAATGGAGGCGCGGATCTCATGAAAGAGCTCATCCCGATTGTCCAGGTGTCCGTCCCAGGTGATGACAGTCCCCAACGGCAACACGCATGGCTGATGTTCGAGCTTAGATTCCTTGGAGGTATGGAACGCCCGGTAGAGGACTGCAAAGTTTCCTCGGCAAATGTAGCCTTCCCCATCCGGTCCGTAAGGTGCGAGCACCGGCCGAACTTCGTCCAGGTCTGTGGGATCGACAGGCTTTCCGTCGAAATTCAACTTGCCGAACTGAACACTCATGATTCCTTCGCTCCTCGGTGGGCCTAGCACTTGTCGAGCACGGCATACATTTCCCGCATGTATGGCTTGTCGTTCACCACGCGGTTGTCAACCTCGACCCAGGCATGGGCCTTGAAGGGCATCTGTTGGGCGCCGATCATCATTTCCGCCCGCACACCGTGGCGCTTCAGCAGACAAGCTGTCGCCGCTGACCGCTGCAGGCAGAGTGCTTCCTTCCAGTACCAAATGCACGCCATATCCACCGCCGCACAGATCCGTTCGACTGCATTCTTCGGCGGCTGCGTTTTTTCGACGGGACAATTCCGCACTTTCGCGTATAGCGCCTTGAAATTTCCGAGAGCTAGGTACAGGTCGAACTGAATCAGCCTCAAATACGCTCGCAGTACGAGAAACGACATGGCAGGAACTCCTGCTTCAAAACTTCAACCGCAGTTGGTCACAGAGAAACGCCATCCTGTCGGTGAGCGCTTCCACTCGATCGCGGAGTGGCAACACTGGCGAATGCCCGCGGTATCTGCTGTAGTCGAGAATGATCGGATGTTCAGATACGTTGGCCGCTTGGAGCCGCGCCGTCATCTTTCTCGCATGTAGCGGGTTGCAGTTCTGGTCCGAATCGCCGGAGATGATCATCGTTGCCGGATAGCCGAACCCGTCGTGCACGTTGTGATACGGCGAGTAGTTGATCAGCGCTCGAAAGTCCTCTGGATCTTCTGCCGTCCCGAACTCGTCTTTCCACAGGTGTGCGTTATCGAAGAGGTTATAGCGAAGCATGTCCAGCATTGGCACCATGCAAACGACCGCCCGAAACAGATCAGGCCTTTGGGTCATGGCTGCGCCAATCAACAATCCAGAATTCGACCCACCGAAAATGGCGAGTCTTTCAGGTTTTGTACGGCCGGTCTGAATCAGCCATTCAGCAGCAGAGATGAAGTCATCGAAAGCCACCTGGCGACTGCGTCTCTTGGCCGCCTCATGCCATGTGATCCCGAATTCAGAACCGCCGCGGATATTTGGCAGTGCAAAGAGACAGCCCTGTTCCATGAGAAATGCCACGAACACGCTGAACTGCGGCGTCATCGGGACACCGTAGCCCCCGTAAGAGGTCATGATGGTCGGATGTGAACCTCCCTCGAGAACATCCCGAAGGCCGACCAGGAACATGGGAACATTCGTTCCGTCAGTTGCCGCAAACCAAGCCTGTGTGTGACTGAATCGCTGCGAATCAAACGGAACCTTCCTATCTGCCCACAGCGCGACATTGGATTTGGTTGATCCGTAGCTGTATATCTGAAGCGGCTTCGTGAAGGACTCACGTTCGAGGAACATCTCGTGGCCGTCTTCAGAGCCACCCAGCAGACGAACCGTGTCCCATTCCTCGACGGGCACGTGGCCGTGCGATTGGCCGGTAAAGTCGAAAATCTCAATCTCGGTTCGGAGGTTTCTTAGATAGGAAACAAAGATCCGATCTCCGCTCACGGCCCAATTCTGAATTGGCACATCACTGGCGGGAACGATGTCAGCGAACTCAACCTCTGAATTGGCGGGTCGTCGAACCTCGACAATCTTCAAGTTGGGCGCATCGCGGTCGGTAACGGCGATGATACGGAGACCCTTTAGGAGTAACGGCCCAAACTTGTAGTGCGCATTCTGGACCAACGGCTTCGGCTCATCTCGGCCATCCAATACCCAAAGGTAGAAGTCCGTCGTGATGTTTTGTGCAAACCGAACCACCAGGAAACCAAGATGTTCGGTTCCAGCAACAAGCTGCAACCTCAAGTCTCTGCCTTCGCCGGCAACAAAGACTTCGTCGTCTGTAGCGAAGCTACTACCTAAAACATGCTTGCGGGCCACACGACGGAACAATTCGGTGGCCCCAACGGCTTCATGAACGTAATAGAAACCTCGACAGTCGGGAGCAAATGCGAAGCCACGCAGATAACCTCGTGGTAGTGTGTCCGGCAAAACTTCACGCTTCTGGATGTCCAGCAATTCGAACGTTCCGGTGCGCTCGCCACCCTGCTTAACCTCATAGAGCATCAAACTGCCATCCGGTGAAATGCGAAGAGGCCGTACCGCGGTGTGTGGTCCTGTCCCACGGAGCGACGGATCAATGAGAACTTCATCAGGCCCGTCAAAACCTTCGCGCATGCAGATGCAGAACTGTTCCTGTCCTACGGTGCGTTTTCGAAAGAAGTACCGGCCGCCGACTCTCTGCAGCGAATCGTAGCTCTCGACATCGAGCAGTTCCCGAATCCGATTACGGATACGTTCCCGTCCAGAGATGGAATCGAGATAAGACCGCGCGTAGCGCGTTTGTGCTGCGATCCACGCCCGAGTGCGCGGCGATTCTTGGTCTTCGAGCCAGCGATAGGGATCAGTCACTGGCACACCGTGCAGGACTTCAGTCACCGGTTCCACAGGGGAAAATGGCGGGGGTTCCATCAGCGCAGGCATACGGACCTCCGTTCGCCGAGTGTGTTCGCTTTGCTATGCATGCGTCGCGCCAGGCTGCGCAGATAGCCAGCCGTCGCGGGGTCTTGCATCCTCGCTTCGTCCCGCCACAGCTCAGTCCCGGCTGCGTAGGCAAAGACTGCCAACAGCGGCGTAAGGCTCAAGCCGTCGTCGATGGGAGTGCTTCCGACCACTCGTTCCCATGGTTCGCGATACGAGCAAACGAGGCTCATTTCGAGTGCGGAATCTCCAGCGGCG
>Ga0070741_10004272_pt1 | contig 33609 bp, 35 predicted proteins | sample Coa_R1_4_FD_66440 | JGI IMG/M metagenome (GOLD analysis project Ga0070741, IMG submission 66440) | Surface soil microbial communities from Centralia Pennsylvania, which are recovering from an underground coalmine fire - Coalmine... | ecosystem: Environmental > Terrestrial > Soil > Unclassified ... | reverse complement strand
CGGAAGAAGAGGCGATCCCGATCGATCTCGTCACAATCGCCGACAAAACCGACATCAAGAAGGGCGACGAGAAGGCCAAGCCCGAGCCGACTCCCGCGGTAAACGACCCGACGCCCGAGCCGGCCCCGGTCGCCAAGCCGGAGCCAGCGCCGAAACCGGCGCCCGAACCGACGCCGCCTCCCCCGCCGCCGCCACCGCCTCCGCCGACGCCGCCCGACCCGACCCCGCCGAAGCCCGAGCCGACGCCGGCCCCGGAGCCCCCGCCGGAGCCGGCCGTGACGCCGGAGCCCACCCCGGCGCCCGATCCGACGCTTGCGCCGGCGCCGGAGCCGACGCCGCCGCCCGCGGCTGCCCCGGAGCCGCCGAAGACCGCGATCCACGATCCGGTCCCGGCGCCGCGGGTCAGGCCGAAACCGCCGAAGCCGACGCCGCCTACCGTCGCGAAGAAGGACGAGTTCGACAGCGACAAAATCGCGGCGCTGCTTCAGAACAAGGAGCCCGCCGCGCCGAAGGTCGCGTCCGAAACGCCGGCCTCCGCCGGCACGGCCACCGGCAGCGCCGAGGCGGCGATGACCGCGAACGAGATCGAGGCGCTGATCGCGCGCATCCAGAGCTGCTGGGCGATCCCGCTCGGCGCGACCAGCGCCGACGAGGTGCGCACCAGCATCATCATGCGCCTGAACCGCGACGGCTCGCTCACCTCGCTGCCGGAGATCGTCTCGCGGCCGGCCGGCCGCTATGCCAACATTGCGCCGGAAAGTGTTGTCACGGCGATTGTGAAATGCGCGCCGTACAGTCTGCCGCCGGAAAAATATGCTGGCGACAACGGCTGGAACGAACTCGCCATCGACTTCTACCCGACGTCGATGTTCTAGGCCGGATCAGAACGGAGAACCGATGCAGGCCCCTTTCCGTTTTCGCCTTGTCGCAGTGGCGGCCCTGGCGCTCGCCGGACTTGCCGGCGCCACCCTTCCCGGCGCGGCGCTCGTCCAGCTGCAGGTGACCGGCGGCACGGTCCAGCCGCTGCCCATCGCCATCCCGAACTTCCTCGCCGGCGGCGCCGAGGCCGAGCTCGGCGCCAATATCGCCGCGGTCATCACCAACGACCTGAAGCGGTCCGGGCTGTTCGCGCCGATCGATCCGGCGAGCTTCCCGTCGCAGCCGGCGAGCGCCTCCGCGCCGCCCAGTTTCGGCGACTGGCGCGTCGTCAACACGCAGGCTCTCGTCGTCGGTGGCGTCACCAGGCAGGGCGACGGCAAGATCCGCACCGAGTTCCGCCTCTGGGACGTGTTCGGCGGCCAGCAGATGGCCGGCCAGCAATTCTCGACCGGGGAGGCCAACTGGCGGCGCGTCGCCCACATCATCGCCGACGTCATCTACGAGCGCCTGACCGGCGAGAAGGGCTATTTCGACACGCAGATCGTCTATGTCGACGAGAGCGGGCCGAAGGACCGCCGCGTCAAGAAGCTCGCCATCATGGACCAGGACGGCGCCAATCCGCGGGCGCTCAGCAACGGCACCGACCTCGTGCTGACGCCGCGCTTCAACCCTGCCGGCCGCCAGGTCGCCTACATGTCGTACGGCGGCGGCGACCAGCCGCGCGTCTATCTCCTCGACCTCGCCACCAACAAGCGCTCGGTGGTCGGCGATTTCCCCGGCATGACCTTCGCGCCGCGCTTCTCGCCGGACGGGACGAGCGTCATCATGAGCCTGCAGCAGGATGCCAATTCCAACATCTTCGTCCTCGACCTGCGCACCAAGCGGACGACCCGGCTGACCGACGACGCCGCCATCGACACCAGCCCCTGCTACTCGCCGGACGGTTCGCAGGTGGTCTTTACCTCGGACCGCGGCGGCTCGCAGCAGCTCTACGTCATGGGCGCCGACGGCTCGAACCCGAAGCGCATCACCTTCGGCGAAGGCACCTATTCGACCCCGGTCTGGTCGCCGCGCGGCGACCTCATCGCCTTCACGCGCCAGTCGGGCGGACAATTCCAGATCGGCGTCATGAAGCCGGACGGGTCGGGCGAGCGCATCCTTGCGTCGAGCAACTCGGTGCAGGAGGGACCGACCTGGGCGCCGAACGGACGCGTCATCATGTTCTTCCGCGACTCGGGCGGCGGCGATGGCGGCCCTCAGCTCTTCACCATTGACCTGACCGGCTATAACGAGGTGCGGGTCCCTTCACCCGGCTTCGCCTCGGACCCGGCCTGGTCGCCCTTGAACAACTGAGCCGGGGGTCCTACGGTTGCGGCGCGCGTTCGGGGCCGGCAGGCAGCGGGCGATTGTTTTCGGACCTGCCGTGGTTTCAGCGTAATGACCCCGCACATTCTTTCTTAACCACGCTGCTGAACCGGCGTTTAACCAAGGCGCTGCTAGTCCTTCGTCGGGTCCGGCATGGTGGACGAGGAGTTTACGGAATGAGTCGATTTGCCAACATGTCCCGCGTCGCGCGCGCTGCAACGCTGATTGCCGCGGCGCTGCTCGTCGCCGCCTGCGCCAAGGGCCCCGGCGGTCCCGGCAGCAGCGCGTCGCTGAGCCTCACCAGCGCCGCTCCGGGCACCGGCCAGGACTTCGTCGTCAATGTCGGCGACCGCGTTTTCTTCGAGACCGATTCCAGCGATTTCACCCCGACCGCCATCGCCACCCTCAACAAGCAGGTCGCGTGGCTGTCGCAATATCCCCGCTATTCCTTCACCATCGAGGGCCACGCCGACGAGCGCGGCACGCGCGAATACAACATTGCGCTGGGCGCCCGCCGCGCCGCTGCGGTGCGCGAGTACTTCATCGCGCATGGCGTCAATGCCGGCCGCATGCGGACCATCTCCTACGGCAAGGAGCGCCCGGTCGCGGTCTGCAACGACATTTCGTGCTGGTCGCAGAACCGCCGCGCGGTGATCGTCCTCGACAACGCCGGCGTCTGATCCGCCGTACCGCTATCCACCGGCTTCACAACGGCGGCCTTCGGGCCGCCGTTTTCGTTCGTACCGCGTTGACGCAACGGTGCCGATCGAAGCATGAAATTGAGGCGGGGCGTCCCGATTCGGCGGGCCAGCCGAAGCCGGGCGCATTGGAAAGAAGATGCGCGGCATCGTTCTTAATTTCGAAGCGAGCGCCGGCCGTGGCGTGATCCGCGGCGAGGACGGCAAGCGCTATTCCTTCATCCGCGCCGACTGGCTGACCGACTCGCGCCCGACGGTGAGCGATCCGGTGGATTTTGAGCCGATCGCGGAACTCGCCACCGACATCTATCTGGTCAAGCCGACGGTCCGCCCGGCGGACGCGCTGAAGCCCGCCTCGGCAGCGCCCGATGCGGCCGCCCGCGCCGCCGTCGAGGCCGCGGTGGCGGCGCCAAGGCCCTCCCGCGCGCGGAGCGAGGGGACCGCGTCGCGCTTTCTCACCGACTGGACGATCCTTTTCTCGTTCCTTTCGCTGCTCGCGATCTTCCTTCCCTATGTCAGCCTCGGCTTCGGCTCGGTCTCGCTTCTCGACGCTGCGCAAGCCACCGAGCAGGTCGGCATCCTGGCGCCGTCGATCGTCGGCCCGGAACAGGACCCGGCAGCCATCGTCTGGTCGCTTCGCCTCGTCTATCTCCTCTACGCGATCCCGCTCCTGGCCGCCCTCACCTTCCTCGTCGGCGCGATCGGCTGGAACAACCGGCGTCTCGCCTTCTGGCACGGCCTCCTCAGCATCCTTCTTCCGATCGCCGTGCCGCTCGCGCTGGTCATCCTGGTCGCGGTCCGGTCGGGCCGCGAGATCACCACACGCGGCCTCGGCTTCTCGCCCGGCGATATCAGCTTCTTCGACTTCGCCGGCATCGGCTTCTGGGTGATCATCGCGATCGGCGTCGCGCAACTCGCGACCCTCGCCGCGACGCGCGGCCGCGCGAGCGCATCGCTTCCTGACGGGCGTCTCGGCGCGGCATAGCGCGCGGCCCAAATTTGGCCGAACTCCGCCGGCCTATGCTAGAAACGAATGGTTTTGCGCTGCGGCGCGCGGTGGGTTCAAGAATGAGATTCGGCAACATCGCGGCCGGCGTCCTGCTGGCTTCTCTCCTTGCCATTGCGCCAACCGCCGGCGATGCGGCCTGGTGGCCGTGGTCGAAGAAGAGTGAAAAGACCGCACCGGCGCAGCCCGATCCAGCCGCCTCGCCTGCCGACACTGGCGCGACCGGCGATCGCCTTGCCCGGATCGAGGCGCAGATCCGCGCCATGACCGGGCAGATCGAGGAGCTGACCTTCCAGCTCAATCAGCTGCAGGACGCGCTCCTCAAGGTTCAGGGCGATGCCGACTACCGCCTGCAGCAGCTCGAGGGCGGCGGCGCCAAGCCGAAGAAGGTGACCGCCGCGCCGGCCGCCCCGGCCCCGCTTGCCGCCCCCGCGAGCGGCGTTCTCGTCCTGCCCAACGACGCCGCCAAGCCGGCTCCAGCCGCGGGCCCGGCGCCCCCGGCGCGCGTTGTCGGCGTCATCGATCCGAGCGTAACGCCGGCGCCGATCGACCTGACCGGTGCGGCCACCCGCGGCACCGCCGCCGCAACTCCGGCGGCAGCACCGGCTTCCGCACCCGCGCCGTCGCCGGCCGAGGTCGCTTCCGCGCCGAAGGCCGATGTGCTTGCCTCGCTCGGCGATCCGCGCGGCGATTACGACACCGCCTACAACAACATCCTCACCGGCAATTACGAGCGGGCGGAGGCCGAATTCCGTTCGTTTCTTGCTGCCCACCCCGACGATCCGCGCGCTTCCGATGCGCAGTACTGGCTGGGCGAAAGCCTGTTCGCGCGGGCGAAGTACCGGGACGCGGCGGTCGAGTTCCTGAACGGCCACAACGCCTACCCCAACAGCCCGAAGGCGCCGGACACGCTCCTCAAGCTCGGCCTCTCGCTTGCCGGCCTCGGCGAGCGCGACGCGGCCTGCCAGACCTACCTCAAGGTCCTGAAGCAGTACCCGAACGCGTCGAAGGCGCTCCGCCAGCGTGTTGCCGTCGAACAGGCAAGTGCCAGCTGCTGATGCGGTAGCCCCGCTCAGCGACGCGGAACTCGATCCGCTTTTCGCCTCTCTCGCCGCCGCGACCAAGGTTGCCCTGGCGGTCTCCGGCGGCCCCGACTCGCTCGCCCTCCTCGACTGCATCGACCGCTGGCGAAAGCAGGGGAGCCGCCCGGAGGCCATCGTCCTCAGCGTCGATCACCGCCTGCGCGCGGGCTCGGGGGATGAGTCCGCGATGGTCGCCGGGATCGCGGAGGCACGCGGACTGGATTGCCGTATCCTTGTCCGGGAAGGACCGGCCCCGGCTTCCGGTGTCGAGGCGGCCGCGCGCCAGGCCCGTTACGCGCTCCTTCTCGCGGCCGCACGGCGGGAAGGCGCAACGCACCTCGTCACCGCCCACCATCGCGACGACCAGGCCGAGACGTTCCTGATGCGGATCACCCGCGGTTCCGGTCCCTATGGTCTTGCCGGGATGCGGCGGGAGACGGTTGCCGGCGGCCCCGGCGAGGCGCCGATTATCGTTTCCCGGCCCTTTCTCGATCTGCCGCGGGCGCGGCTCGCGGCGACGACCGCCGCCGCCGGCCTTGTCCCGGTGGCCGACCCGATGAACGACGATCCGCGCTTCCTCCGCGCCCGAATTCGCCACGCGATGCCGCGCCTCGCGGCAGCCGGGCTCGAACCGGCGCTGTTGGCCGAAGTGGCGGGCCGGATGGGCGAGGCCGCCGATGCCCTCGACCGAGGGACGGCCCGGCTGATTGCCGGCGCGGTGACGGTCGATGCGCTGGCCGTCGTGCGGGTCGACCGGGCGGCGCTTGCCGGCGAACCGGAAGAGATCCGGCGACACCTGATCGTCCGAATCCTGGAGGCGATCGGCGGCGCGCCCTATCCGCCGCGCAACGAAAAGCTCGACGCCCTGCTCGCGACGGTGTCCGGCGCGCACCAGACGAAGCGGACGCTCGCCGGGGTCGCCATCGAGGTTCGCCGCGACAAGCTCGTGTTCTACCGTGAGATCGGGCGGGAAGGCCTTGGCGGGATGGAAGTTCTTCCCGGTTGGTCCGGCATCTTCGACCGCCGTTTCAGCGTGACCGTCGCGACGGACGCGCCTATCAACCTCAGGCTCGCGGCGCTTGGCGAAGCGGGCCGCCTCGAAGCCGGCGCACGATCCGACCGCGGGCCGGTGGGTGCGCTGGCGGCCCTTCCGGCGCTGTGGCACGAAGGCCGCCTCTATGCGGTGCCCTCGCTCCCTTGGCCCGATCCGCTGCCGCCATCGGCGACGGTCACGCCGCTCGTCCGGGAGCGCCTGCTTCGTCATACGGCGTCCGGGCGGCCAAACGCTGTTCACTCTGCCGTAATTTCAGCATGATACGGGGTGAGGTTCCTGTTGGCATCGGTTCCCCCAGCACCTATCTTTGGTGTCCAAAGCCTGAAGATGGCGACGGCTGCCGGAAAACGCGGCCGTGAAGGGTAGCGAATGAACGCGAATTTCCGGAACTTTGCGCTCTGGGTGATCATCGGTCTTGTTCTGATCGCCCTTTTCAATCTCTTTCAGAATTCGGGGCAGCGCTCTGCCGGGCGTGACATTCCCTATTCGCAGTTCGTCTCCGAGGTCGACCAGGGCCGCGTGCGCCAGGTCGTGATATCCGGGCAGCAGATCGCCGGCATCTACGGCGACGGCGGCGCCTTCCAGACCTACGCCCCGGAGGACCCCGATCTCGTCAAGCGGCTCGAGGACCGCGGCGTCGCGATTTCCGCCAAGCCGGTGACCGAGGGCGGCACGTCGCTCATCGGGATGATCGTCTCGTGGTTCCCGATGTTCCTGATCCTGGCGGTCTGGATCTTCTTCATGCGCCAGATGCAGGGCACCGGCGGCAAGGCGCTCGGCTTCGGCAAGTCGAAGGCCAAGCTCCTCACCGAGGCGCATGGCCGCGTTACCTTCGAGGACGTCGCCGGCGTCGATGAGGCCAAGGAAGACCTGCAGGAGATCGTCGAGTTCCTGCGCGACCCGCAGAAGTTCCAGCGCCTCGGCGGCCGCATTCCGCGCGGCGTGCTGCTCGTCGGCCCGCCCGGCACCGGCAAGACGCTGGTCGCCCGCGCCGTTGCCGGCGAAGCCAACGTGCCCTTCTTCACCATCTCCGGTTCGGATTTCGTCGAGATGTTCGTCGGCGTCGGCGCCAGCCGTGTCCGCGACATGTTCGAGCAGGCGAAGAAGAACGCGCCTTGTATCATCTTCATCGACGAAATCGACGCGGTCGGCCGCCATCGCGGCGCCGGGCTGGGCGGCGGCAACGACGAACGCGAGCAGACGCTGAACCAGTTGCTGGTCGAGATGGACGGCTTCGAGCAGAACGAGGGCGTGATCATCATCGCCGCCACCAACCGGCCCGACGTGCTCGACCCTGCCCTCCTCCGCCCGGGCCGTTTCGACCGCCAGATCGTCGTTCCCAACCCCGACGTCGTCGGCCGCGAGAAGATCCTCAAGGTCCATGTCCGCAAGGTGCCGCTGGCGCCGGACGTCGACCTGAAGACCACCGCCCGCGGCACGCCCGGCTTCTCGGGCGCCGACCTGATGAACCTCGTCAACGAGGCCGCGCTGCTAGCCGCCCGCCGCGGCAAGCGCCTCGTCACGATGAGCGAGTTCGAGGACGCCAAGGACAAGGTGATGATGGGCGCCGAGCGCCGCACCCTGGTCATGACCGAGGACGAGAAGCGGCTCACCGCCTATCACGAAGCCGGCCACGCCATCGTCGCGCTCAACGTCGCCGCCACCGATCCGGTCCACAAGGCGACGATCATCCCGCGCGGCCGGGCGCTCGGCATGGTCATGCAGCTGCCCGAGCGCGACAAGCTGTCGATGTCGCTCGAGCAGATGACCTCGCGCCTCGCCATCATGATGGGCGGCCGCATCGCGGAAGAGCTGGTCTTCGGCAAGGAGAAGGTGACGTCCGGCGCGGCCTCCGACATCGAGCAGGCGACCCGCCTCGCCCGGATGATGGTGACGCGCTGGGGCCTGTCGGACGAGCTCGGCACGGTCGCCTACGGCGAGAACCAGGAGGAAGTCTTCCTCGGCCATTCCGTGTCGCGCCAGCAGAACGTCTCCGAACAGACCGCGCAGAAGATCGACGCCGAAATCCGGCGCCTGGTCGAGGCCGGACTCAACGAGGCGCGCAACATCCTGACCACCAAGCGCGGCGACCTCGAGAAGCTCGCGCAGGGCCTCCTCGAATACGAGACGCTGACCGGCGACGAGATCAAGGGCCTGCTGGCCGGGCGTCCGCCGATCCGCGAGAACCCGGACGATACTTCGTCGGCCTCGAAGGTCTCCGCCGTCCCCTCGACCAAGAGCCGCCCGAAGGGCAGCCCCGGCGAGCCTGAGGCCGGTCTGGAACCCCAGCCGCAGGCCTGATCGGGTCTCACGCAGCGGGGGGCAGTGCTTTCACCGACGCCGGCCTTCGGGCCGGCGTCGGCGTTTCGGCGGGCCCCCGGAGCGGGTGTATCCTCTCCCGGGCAGACGACACGGAGGACCGGGAGCATGGCGAAGGCATTCCTCATCGCTGCGGTTCTGTTTGCCCTCATTCCCGCCGATGCCTTTGCGGCGGGTCCCGCCGGAACCAACCCGGCGCTGAGGCCGACCGTCTCCCTCCGCTGCGAGATCGTGAACAGCAAGGTCGTCAAGATCACGAATTCCACCGGCAGCGTCATCTCGGCCGGTACCAGGATCAGCTATGACGCGGTCCGGGCGCACGGCGCCGGGCATTACGGCGGTTCCTTCCTCAGCCCTCAACTGCAGCCGGGCGCCTTCGTCCAGCGCGGCGGCGAGGATTCATCGACCTGCACGGCCTGGTTCGTCCGGCCGCTCCTGATGTCGCCGTAGACGTTGGGGTCCCGGCTTTTTCGACGCACGCGGCATCACCTCGCGAGATGATTCGCCAGTCCCCGGCCTGATTCGGCGGGCCGGAATTAACCCTTGGGGCTGCCTGCCCGCTCCCTCTCGGAGGACCCTCGGCGCACAGCGACCCAAGCCTAGAATCCGCAAATACTTACGGACATCAGTTGATCGTCCAGCAGATCGCGGACGGGGCGGAGGTTAACAAAGGGTAAAGTCAAGCGCCGGGCGAGTAAACGGACGTAGTTAATCCGGCTTTAAGTATTATCGTTGACATTTCCTTTCCAGGCCCGCCCCGGAGCATCTCGTTGCCGCGGGTGTCAAGGAAAGGAATTCGATAATGGGCAGCTTCAGCAAATGGGCTCTTCTCGGGGCCTTCGCTTTGATCGTCCCCAACGCGCAGGCGGCGCTCGCGGCGGACATGCCGGAGACCCCGGTGATCGCACTTCCGCCCGCCACCCCCGCTCCGTTCGGCAGCTGGTACCTGCGCGGCGACATTGGCTACAAGAAGTGGTCGACCCCGCAGCTCACCTTCTACAACGACAACGGCTCGTTCATCGACTACGACAATGAGGCGCTGGGTAATGCCTGGTTGGTCGGCATCGGCTTCGGCAAACAGATCAGCCAGTGGTTCCGCGCCGACTTCACCCTCGACTACGAGACCCCGAGCACCTTCACCGGCACGGTCTTCTGCGGCACCTGCACGCCGACCTACACCAGCGAATACGCCCGGGTCAGCGCCTGGACGCTTCTCGCCAACGCCTATGTCGATCTGCCGCTCTTCGGCGAAGGCCCGCGCGGCATTACCCCCTACGTCGGCGCCGGCATCGGCGTGTCGCGGGTTACCTGGGCCGACTACACCAGCACCTGCGGCGGCTGCGTGACGACCGTCTCCGACTACGGCACGACCAGCACCTGGCGCTTTGCCTGGGCGTTGACCGCGGGTGCGAGCTTCAACATCACCAACCGGCTCCTCCTCGACGCCAACTACCGCTTCCTGTCGATCGCCAAGGGCACCGCGGTGGCCGCCGTCGGCTCACCGTCCTTCGGCCACTCGGACTACAAGAACCTCTACGCCCACGAGTTCCGCCTCGGCCTGCGGTACCTCTTCAACTAGGGCAATCTTCCTTTCCTCGGCCATCAGGCCGGACAAACCCGGGCGGCGGAGGCAACTCCGCCGCCCTTTGCTTTTCGCGCCGGCGGACGGCGGCTCAGGCGGCGGTGAGCTTCCGCATCACCTCGTCGGAGACCTCGAAGTTCGAGTAGACGGCCTGCACGTCGTCGTGGTCTTCGAGCGCGCCGAGAAGCTTCATCAGCGCGTCGGCCTTGTCCTGGTCGAGGCTGGTCATCGTCTTCGGGACCCAGACGGCCTTCACGGTTTCGGCTTCGCCGAGCGTCGCCTCGAGCTTCTTGGCAACTTCGCCGAGCGAGCTGAAAGCGGCGGTAACGGTATGGCCCTCTGCGTCGCTCTGCACGTCGTCGGCGCCCGCCTCGATCGCCGCCTCCAGCACCTTGTCGGCCGAACCGGCCGCGGGCTTGTAGACGACCTGCCCGACGCGATCGAACATGAAGGCGACCGAATTGGATTCGCCTAGCGCCCCGCCGAACTTGGAGAAGTAGGAGCGCACGTCCGCTGCAGTGCGGTTGCGATTGTCGGTGAGCGCCTCGACGATCATCGCAACGCCGCCGGGGCCGTAGCCCTCGTAGCGCACTTCCTCGTAGTTCTCCGTGTCGCCGCCGACCGCCTTCTTGATCGCGCGGTCGATATTGTCCTTCGGCATGTTCTCGGCGCGCGCGTTGATGATCGCGAGCCGGAGGCGCGCATTCATGTTCGGATCGGGGACGCCGAGCTTCGCCGCCACCGTGATTTCGCGCGCCAGCTTGGAGAAAAGCTTGGAACGACGCGCGTCCGCGGCGCCCTTCCGGTGCATGATGTTCTTGAACTGGGAATGACCGGCCACGGCGGGCTCCAGACGGCGGAAAAGCGGGAAATTGTGCGCGGGGGCTTATAAATCCCGCTCCCGCCGAAGGGAAGAGGAAGCGGCGCTTACTGCGCCCGGACGAGTTTCCGGACCGTGCCGTTGGCGGTGAGGATATAGAGTTCGCCGGCCGCGTCCCGGCCGAAGGAGGTGACGCTGTCGGTGACGCCGAGCGAGACGACATCCCCGGCCTTGCCGTCGCGATAGCGGAACGAGGCGACCTCGCCGGTGCAGTAGTCGGCGAAGAAATAGCGACCAGCGAGCGCCGGCATTGCCTTGCCGCGATAGACGAAACCGCCGGTGATCGAGCAGCCCTTGCCGTGGTCGTACTCGAAGACGGGGAGCACGAGGCCGCTCCGGTCGCAACCGCTCCGTGGCCTGAAGCAGTGCAGGCCCTCCATGCGGTTCCAGCCGAGATTGGCGCCGGCTGCCGAGGCGAGGTCAAGCACGTCCACTTCCTCATACATGTTCTGGCCGACATCGGCGATGTAGAGGCGGTTGCCGTCGAAGGCGGCCCGCCACGGATTGCGGAGACCGTAGAGGAAGACCTCCGGCGCACCGCCGCCGCCGGCGAAGGGATTGCCGGGCGGGATCGCGTAGGGCTCGCCCCTGTCGACATCGATCCTCAGAATCTTGCCGAGCAATACGCCGGTGTTCTGGCCGTTGCCGTGCGGATCGCCGCCGCTGCCGCCATCGCCCATGCCGACATAGAGGAAGCCGTCCGGCCCGAAGGCGAGCCAGCCGCCATTGTGATTGGCGTAGGGCTGGTCGATCGCGAGGATGACTTTCGCCGAGCCGGGATCGGCCACGTCGGCGTTCCGCGAGACCCTGTATTCGACGACCCGCGTGTCGCCGTCGACGTTGGTGTAGTCGACGAAGAAGCGGCCGTTTCGGGCATAGTCGGGATGGAAGACGAGGCCGAGCAGTCCCTGCTCGCTGCCACCGCTGACCAGTTTGCCGATGTCGAGGAACGGCTGCGGCAGGACGGCGCGGTCCTTGATGATGAGAATGCGGCCGCCTTTGTCGGCAACGAAGAGGCGCGGATCGCCCGCCGGCGCCGTCAGGTCGACGGGCTCGCCGACTCCCTCCGCGACCACCTCGGTGCCCAGCAGCACGCCGTCGACCGTCGCCGCCACGTCGGCAAAAGCCATCGCAGGGGCAGCGACCAGCCCGGCCAGAACGACAAGAACGCCGATCACGAGCAGCTACTCCTCCCGCTTCTGTCGAGGGAGCGAGATAGAAGCGACGGCGGCGATTTCAACGCGGCGCGGCGGAAAGCGCGTCGATCCAGGCTCGCACCGGCGCCGCGACTTCTTCCAGGAGCGAGCCGGCGGAAAGGAAATGCCCGCATCCCGGAACGCGCAGGAATTCGGCGCCGTAACGCCTCGCCAGCCGGCGTACGGCGGACTCGGACACGACGCGATCCTCGCTGCCCGCAACGCAGAGCACCGGGCAGGTGATCGACTGCGGCGGGATGCGCACCAGTGCCAGCGCGGTGCGGCGGAACGCCTTGCCCGATTCCGGCACGATGTCCCGGATCAGCTCTTCCTGTTCGGCGACCGCGAGATGGTGGAGGACGAGTTGCCGTGCCTCGTCGTCGGTGATCCGGAACGGCCGGCCGGTCAGCACCGGCCGGAGGTGCCGGAAGACCGAGGGGATGAGGCGGAGGCGCGGCGGCAGCAGGAACGGCGTCGCGGGTGCGAGCAGGACGAGCGCGGCGACCGGCGCCTCGCCTGCGAGGCGCTGCGCGATGAGCGCGCCCATCGAGTAGCCGATCACCACCGGCGGCTCGGCGAAGCCGGCGAGCGCCTTCCGCATCGCCGCAACGAAATCGTCGAACGTCGCGCCGGCGAGCACCGCTTCGTCGACCGGCATCCGTCCCGGCAGCGGCGGCACGCGGCAATCGTATCCGGCCGCGCGGAAATAGGCGGCCCACGCGTTGAAATGCGCCGGCTGGCTGCAGGTGCCGTGGATGATCAGGATGGGCGGCATGGTCGCGCCGGAGGCCTCGCCGATTCGGCCACGATTGGGACGGGCAGGCCGCTGCTAGCGCGAAGGAAGGCGCTTCGCCAGTTAAAGCTGTTTCTGCCAGAAGCGGGGCAGCGTCTCGGGCAGCACGCCGCCGAGGCTGAGCGGCGCGGCGGCGCGGGCAAGCCCGGTATCGTCGTCGACCTCGACCGCGAGTCCACAAAGCGAGGCCGGACCGTCCGCCGGAGAGAAGCGCTCGCCCGGAATCTTGGTGAGAAACCGGCGCGTCGGCTCGGTCTTGTCCATACCGATCACCGAGTCGTAGTCGCCGCACATGCCGACGTCGGTCTGGTAGGCGGTCCCGCCCGCGAGCACACGCGCATCCAGTGTCGGCACGTGGGTATGCGTGCCGACTACCAGCGTCACACGCCCGTCGAGGTAATGACCGAGCGCCTGTTTCTCGCTCGACGCCTCGGCATGGAAGTCGACCACGATCGCGTCGGCCTGCTCGCCGAGCGGGCAGGCGGCGAGCTCACGGTCGATGATCGCGAACGGATCGTCGAGCTGGTCCATGAAGACGCGGCCCATGGCGTTGATGACGAGCACGCGGGCGCCGTTGCGCGCGGTGTAGAGCCCGGCGCCCTTCCCCGGCGCGCCGGCGGGATAATTGACCGGCCGCAGGAAGCGCTCCTGGCGGGCGGCGAAAACCAGCGCCTCGCGCTGATCGAAGACATGATTGCCCGTGGTCACCACATCGGCGCCGGCATCGAGGAGGTTGCGGCAGATTTCCTCGGTGATGCCGAAGCCGCCGGCGGCGTTCTCGCCGTTGACGACGACGAAATCGAGCCGGTGGTCGGCGATCAGCCCCGGCAGGCGTTCGAGCACGACATTTCGCCCGGTCCGGCCGACGACGTCGCCGAGGAAGAGAAGCCGCATTCAGGCCGCCCTGCCCCGGAGGTCGATCGTCTCGCGTTCGGTGACGATCCAGTCGAGGCGCACGTCATGCGGCTGGTGCGGGATCATCGCCACCTCCTGGACCGCAAAGGCGACGCCGATAAGAACGGGCCGTGAAGGCAGCGCCGCCAGCGCGCGGTCATAATAGCCTTTGCCGTGCCCGAGGCGGGTGCCGCTCCGGTCGAAGGCGACCATGGGGAGGAGGACGAGATCCGGGACGACTTCCGGCGAGACGATGGTCGGCATGCGGGTTCCGAAGCTGCCCGTGTCGAGCGCAGTGTCGGGCATGTAGCGACGGAACACCATCGTGGCCGCGTCGACGACGGCGGGAAGCGCGATCGCCCTGCCCTGCCTGCGCTCTCCCTCGAGGAACGCACCGAGATCGACTTCCGTGCGAATCGGCAGGTAGCCGGCGAGCACCGCCGGGCGCGCAGCCTCGACGAGGGGCGCCAGCCGAGCCGCAATCGCGACCGACCCGGCGCGCCGCGCGTCGGCGCCCATCGCATCGCGCCGCGCCATTGCCAGTTTGCGCAATTCCGGCTTGGCGATGGCGGCTACCGGACTGGTCATCTCAGAGACGCGGACAGGAAGAAAGAGCGAAGCCACGATGGCCGGTGGAGGTTCGATCCCGGAGACCTACAACGTAGGTGGGCGCCGTGTACGCGAGCCCACGGGCCCGCACAGGGACAGCTCCCGTTAGGATCGATAAGGCCCCGGGGATGCGTGTCTCCTGTCGCACCACGTAGCCTCGCCGTTCCCAGATATAGGCCGCCCCGCTCCGCGCCGCCAGCTTTGACAGCGCCTATTCGCGATCGGACGGCGCGTCCCGCCGGCTGAGCCGGTCCGCCAGTGCTTCGAGGCGGCTCGCCATTGAATCGACCAGGCGCGCGATCTCGGCCTCGGTCGAATCCTGCCGCTCGATCATCTCGGCATGCGATTGCCGCAAACCGCTCACCTGGCCCTCGGCTTCCTCGATCCGCCGCTCCGCCTCCGAATGCTGGTCGGCCATCGTGATCGCGGCCATCACCGTCAGCCGCTGGTCGCCGATTTCGCCGAAACGCTCGCGCAGCTGCTCGATCGTGCTGTTCAGCTTCTCGCCGAGCGCCAGCAGGTGCGGCTCCTGGCCATCGTCGCAGGCCATCCGGTAGGTCTTGCCGCTGATCGTGATATTGACCTGGGCCATCGTCGCGTCCGCCTAGGCCTGGTTCCGGTCCAGCACGCCGCGGATCGATTCCATCGCCGCGACCAGCCGGCGCCCGACATCACGGTTGGCCTCTTCCAGCCGCGCGGCGCGTGCCTCGGCGGCATCGAGCGACTGCGCCAGCCGTGAGCGGTCGGACCCGATGCGGTGCAATTCGCTCTCAACCTCGCCAAGCCGCGTTTCGTCGTCGAGACGCGCGCCGACCGCCTGTTCCACGCGCTCGACCGCGGCAAGCAGACGCCGCAGGGCCGCCTCCAGCGCCGAGGGCATTTCACCCGTCTCCTACGCCACGGAAACCGAGCTTCCGATCCGCGGAGAGGACAGGAAGCACGCCGCCGCCGCGGAAAGAATCGAAGGCGCTTCAACAGATTGCACTAAAGAGATTAGGCAGTACAGCAAGAAGCCGTCAATCGCGCCGACGTTGGCCCCGGACGCACCCGCCGCCGGCCCGGCTTACATTGACTATGAGGGGCGAACTGCTATTTGTCCTGCGCTCGTCCGGACCGGTCGGCAAAAAAGGCGGCGCAACCGCCGGCGATTCCGGGCCGGGTGGACTGCGTCCTCGCATGACGGGGCGCTATTTTCCGCACCGGACCGAACGCGACCGACAATGATCGACCTTGCCAAGCACAAGCGGATGGCGAATGCGATCCGCGCCCTCAGCATGGACGCCGTCGAGAAGGCGAATTCCGGCCACCCCGGCATGCCGATGGGTATGGCCGATGTCGCGACCGTCCTGTTCAGCCAATATCTCAAGTTCGACCCGGCCGATCCGGCCTGGCCCGACCGCGACCGGTTCGTCCTCTCGGCCGGGCACGGCTCGATGCTGCTCTATTCGCTTCTCTACCTGACCGGCTATCCCGGGATGACGATCGGCGAGATCGAGCGCTTCCGCCAGCTTCATTCAAAGACGCCGGGCCACCCCGAGAATTTCGTTACCGCCGGCGTCGAGGCAACCACGGGTCCACTCGGCCAGGGCGTCGGCGCCTCGGTTGGCATGGCGCTCGCGGAACGCATCCTTGCCGCCGAGTTCGGTGACGACATCGTCGACCACAGGACCTTCGTGCTCTGCTCGGACGGCGACCTCATGGAAGGCGTCAGCCATGAAGCGATCGCGCTTGCCGGTCACCTCAAGCTGTCGAAGCTGATCTTCCTCTTCGACGACAACGGCATCTCGATCGACGGCCCCCTGTCGCTCGCCGACTCGGTCGACCAGGTGGCGCGCTTCAGGTCGGCCGGCTGGAACGCCATGCATGTCGACGGCCAGGACCCAGAGGCGGTATCCGACGCGATTGCCGGCGCCCTGAAATCCGACGGCCCTACCCTCATCGCCTGCAAGACGACGATCGGCTTCGGCGCGCCGAAGAAGGCGGGCACCTCGAAGGCGCATGGCGAGGCGCTCGGCGCGGAAGAGATCGCCGGCGCCCGCAAGAACCTCGACTGGCCGTACAAGCCCTTTGACGTGCCGGCGGAGATCGTCGCCGACTGGCGCGCCGTTGCGGGCCGGAGCACGGCAGCCCGCGCCGACTGGCAGAAGCGGCTCGCCGCTTCGCCGAAGAAGGCCGAGTTCGAGCGCCGCCTTGCCCGCAAGCTGCCGGAAGCGCTGGCGCCTGCGATCAAGGCGATGAAGGAGAAGCTCGCCGCCGACAAGCCGACCATGGCGACGCGGAAGGCGAGCGAGGCGGCCTTGGAAGTCCTCACCGCGGCAATGCCGGAACTGCTCCTCGGCTCCGCCGACCTGACGCCCTCCAACAACACCAGGACCAAGGCCGCGGTCGACATCAAGGCCGGTGCCTATGGCGGGCGATACATCCATTACGGCATCCGCGAGCATGGCATGGCCGCCGCGATGAACGGCATCGCGCTTCACCGCGGCCTCAGGCCCGCCGGCGGCACTTTCCTCGTTTTCACCGATTATGCCCGCCCTGCAATGCGCATCGCCGCGCTCTCCGGCATCCCGGTCATCTATGTGATGACCCACGATTCGATCGGCCTTGGCGAGGACGGCCCGACCCATCAGCCGGTCGAGCATCTGGCAGCGCTGCGTGCGATGCCGAACATGCGGGTCTTCCGCCCGGCCGACGCGATCGAGACGCTGGAATGCTGGCAGGCGGCGATCGAGCGCACCGACGGGCCGACCGTGCTGGCGCTCACCCGCCAGAACCTTGCGCCATCGCGGACGACGGCCGTCGCGGAAAATCTCTGTGCCCGCGGCGCCTATGAGATTTCGCCGGCCGCGGGCAAGGCGCTCGCGACCATCTTTGCCAGCGGCTCGGAGGTAGAACTGGCGATCAAGGCGCAGGCGCTGCTGAAGGAAAAGAACATCGCCGCCCGCGTCGTCTCGGTGCCTTCGCTGGAACTGTTTCTCGCCCAGCCGGAAGCGGTCCGCCGGGCCGTCATCGGCGACGCGCCGGTAAAGGTCGCCGTCGAAGCCGCTGTCCGCTTCGGCTGGGATGCCCTTATCGGGCCGGACGGCATCTTCATCGGCATGTCGTCTTTCGGCGCCAGTGCGCCCTACAAGGACGTCTACAAGAACTTCGGGATCACCGCCGAGGCGGTGGCCGACGCCGTAGTCAAGCGGCACAACGCCTAAGGATTGGAGTCAACCAGAAATGACCACCAGGGTAGCCATCAACGGTTTCGGCCGCATCGGCAGGCTCGTGCTTCGCGCCATCGTCGAATCGGGCCGCAAGGACATTCAGGTCGTCGGCATCAACGATCTCGGCCCGCCGGAAACCAACGCCCACCTCCTCCGCCACGATTCGGTCCATGGCAAGTTCCCGCACGAGGTGAAGGTTGCAGGCGACACGATCGATGCCGGTCTCGGACCGATGAAGGTCACCGCGATCAAGAACCCGGCCGAACTGCCGTGGAAGGAACTGAACGTCGACATCGCCTTCGAATGCACCGGCATCTTCACGGCGAAGGACAAGGCCTCGGCCCACCTCACCGCCGGCGCGAAGCGCGTGCTGGTCTCCGCGCCCGGCGAAGGCGCCGACCTGACCGTCGTCTACGGCGTCAACGAGGACAAGCTGACCAAGGACCACATCATCGTCTCGAATGCTTCCTGCACCACCAACTGCCTCGGCCCGGTCGCCTGGGTGATGCACAAGGCGGTCGGCATCGAGCAGGGCTTCATGACGACGATCCACTCCTATACCGGCGACCAGCCGACGCTCGACACGTACCACAAGGACCTCTACCGGGCGCGCGCGGCGGCCCTCAACATCATCCCGACCTCGACCGGGGCCGCCAAGGCGATCGGCCTCGTCATCCCCGAGTTGAAGGGCAAGCTCGACGGCTCGTCGATGCGCGTGCCGACGCCGAACGTCTCGCTGGTCGATTTCAAGTTCACCGCGAAGAAGGCGACCAGCGTCGAGGAGATCAACAATGCGGTGATGGAAGCGGCAAAGTCGAACCGCCTGGCGCGGATCCTCACCTGGACGAAGGAACCGCTGGTCTCCTCCGACCTCAACCACGACTCCCATTCCGCGACCTTCTGCGTCGACCAGACCAAGGTCATCGACGGCAAGTTCGTCCGCGTCGTCGCCTGGTATGACAATGAGTGGGGCTTCTCCAACCGCATGGCCGACACCGCCGTCGCCATGGCCCGGCTGATGTAGCCGAGGCTGATCGATGGCCGCGTTCCGCACGCTCGACGACGCCGATGTGAAGGGGAAGCGCGTCCTCGTCCGCATCGACCTCAACGTCCCGATGGAGGACGGCAAGGTCAGCGACGACACGCGCATCCGCGCTGCGGAGGCGACGATCGGCGAGATCGCAAGGAAGGGCGGCAGGGTCGTCCTGCTCGCCCATTTCGGCCGGCCGAAGGAAGGCGCGGAGAAGAAGTATTCGCTCCGCCAGGTCGTCCCCGCCGTCGAGTCGGTGCTCGGCCGCAGCGTCGCCTTCGCCGGCGATTGTATCGGGCCGGAGGCGGAGGCCGCGGTCGCGCGGATGAAGGACGGCGACGTGCTTCTCCTCGAGAACACGCGCTTCCACAAGGAGGAAGAGAAGAACGAGCCCGGCTTCGTGGCCGCGCTGGCGAGGCTCGGCGACCTCTACGTCAACGACGCCTTCTCGGCGGCCCATCGCGCCCATGCCTCGACCGAAGGCCTTGCCCACAGGCTCCCGGCTTTTGCGGGCCGCGCGATGCAGGCCGAAATCGAGGCGCTGGAATCCGCCCTCGCCGCGCCCAAGCGTCCGGTCGTCGCCATCGTCGGCGGCGCCAAAGTGTCGTCGAAGATCGACGTGCTCGAAAACCTCTCCGCCCGGGTCGATGCGCTGGTCATCGGCGGCGGCATGGCGAACACGTTCCTGCTGGCGAAGGGCATCGCCGTCGGCAAGTCGCTGGCCGAACCCGACCTCGCCGACACGGCCCGCAAGATCATGGCGTCAGCCGAAAAGACCGGCTGCGCCATCGTCCTTCCCGAGGACGTGGTCATCGCCGCCGAACTGAAGGCCGGCGTCGCGACGCGGACCGTGCCCGTGAGCGCAGTGCCTGCCGACATGATGATCCTCGATGTCGGCCCGAAATCGGTCGCCGCGGTCAACGCCTGGATCGACAGGGCGGCGACGCTCGTCTGGAACGGACCGCTCGGCGCTTTCGAGGTGCCGCCCTTCGACGCCGCCACGGTCGCCGCGGCCCGCCACGCTGCGGAGCGCACGGCGAAGAACGGTCTCCTCTCCGTCGCCGGCGGCGGCGATACGGTGTCCGCGCTCAACCATGCCGGCGCGGCCTCCGGCTTCTCGTTCCTGTCGACGGCCGGCGGCGCGTTCCTGGAATGGCTGGAGGGCAAGAAGCTGCCCGGCGTCGAGGTTCTCCGCCGCCGCTAGCCCTGCCTGACAGCCTCGGCTATATGCACGCGAAATCGCGCATTCCGAGGGAGAGAAGGCCATGGACGAACGGATCGAAGATATCGCCGCCAGGCTCGCGGCCAACGGCAAGGGCATCCTTGCCGCCGACGAGAGCAACGCCACCTGTACCCGGCGTTTCGAGAAACTCGGCATTCCGTCCACCGAAGACATGCGCCGCGACTATCGCGAGCTGATGTTCCGGGCTACCGATGCCATGCGCGACTACATTTCCGGCGTCATCCTCTACGACGAGACCATCCGCCAGAAATCGAAGGACGGCACCCGTCTCGCCGACATCATCAAGGCGACCGGCGCCTATCCCGGAATCAAGGTCGACAAGGGCACCAAGCCGCTGCCCTACCAGCCGGGCGAAGTGATCACCGAGGGCCTCGACGGTCTCGCCGACCGCCTGAAGGAATATTACGGCCTCGGCGCGCGCTTCGCGAAGTGGCGGGCCGTGATCGATATCGGGCCGGGCCGCCCCAGCCACAACTGCATCAACGCCAACGCCCATGCTCTGGCCCGCTATGCCGGGCTCTGCCAGGAGGCGGGCATCGTACCGATCATCGAGCCGGAAGTGCTGATGGACGGGCCGGTCGCCGCGCACGACATCGATACGACCTATGCCGTCACCGAGTGGACGCTGAAGACCGTCTTCGAGCAGCTCTACTACGCGCGGATCAGGCTCGACGGGATCATCCTGAAGCCGAACATGGTCGTGCCCGGCAACAAGAGCCCGAAGCAGGCTTCCGCCGCGGAAGTCGCCGAGAAGACCATGAAGGTGCTGAAGGCCTGCGTCCCGCCGGCCGTCCCCGGCATCGCCTTCCTCTCCGGCGGCCAGTCCGACGAGCAGGCGACGGAGCACCTGTCGCTGATGAACCAGATGGGCGGGGCGCCCTGGAAGCTCACCTTCTCCTATGGCCGTGCGCTCCAGGCCGCCTGCATGTCGGCCTGGGCCGGGAAGGCGGAAAACGTGCCCGCGGCGCAGCGTGCCTTCGCGCATCGGGCCCGTATGAACAGCCTCGCCGCCAGGGGCACCTGGAAGGCCGACCTCGAGAAGAAGGCGGCGTAGTTCGCAGCAAGCCCCGGATTCCGCTATACCTTCCGCATCATGATGCTTGTGGCGGCTCAATTTTCGCCACAAGCGGGCGCGATGGATGCGGGCGACGAAGGACTGAACCGGTCGCGGAATTCTCTTGATGCCTGTCGCGGAACCGAGCCGCTGCCGCCTTTGCCTCGTCACTCCGCCGGGAGCCGACATCGCGACCTTTCCGGAACTGCTCGGCGATGCCCTTTCCGGCGGTGACGTCGCCTCGCTGATCGTGACGGCCCCGGCGGGCGCGGCGCTCCAGGATTTTGCCGCGGCCCTCGTCCCCCTCGCCCAGCCGCGCGGCGTCGCGGTCCTCATTCATAACGAGACGCAGATCGCCGGCCGGGTCCGTGCCGACGGCGTCCACGTCGACACCAGTCCCGCCGACCTTGCCGCAGCCGTCGCTGCCTTCAGAGGCAAGCGCATCGTCGGGGCCGGCAACCTCCGTTCCCGCCACGACGCAATGACCGCCGGCGAGGCCCAGCCCGACTATGTCTTCTTCGGGCGGCTCGACGGCGACCATGAGGACGGCATCCATGCCCGCGCCCTCGAACTTGCCGCGTGGTGGTCCGAACTGTTCGTCATTCCAGCGGTGGTGATGGGCGGCAGTACCGTCGCCTCGGTCGTCGAGGCCGCCGACGCAGGCGTCGACTTCGTGGCTCTGTCTAGGGCCGTGTTCGGTCATCGCGATCCGGCGGCGGCGGTCGCCGAGGCCAATGCGCTCCTGGCGCGAGCCCCGGAGCCGGCGGCATGAAGCGGCTCCTTGCCATCGGGCTGCTTGCCGCGGCCTCGCCCACTCTCGCCGAGGAGCCGATGATACTGGGGCCGCCGCCGGCCGCGGAGACCACGACGGCGCCGGCCAACGGGCCGATCGACCTCTCCTCGCCGCAGGTGAAGAAGCCGAAGAAGCCGGTCGCGGAGGCCCTTCCGCCCTTGCCCCCGCGACGTCCCGACCACCCGCCGGTCGCGGTCCTCGCCACGCTCCCGGGCAATACGCCGGCACCGCCGGCAACGCTGATCCCGGCCGAGCCCGCAACGGCCGCCCTGCCCACGGAACCGGGGCCCGTCGAGGCGGCCGGGGCCGAGACGGCTGCGCCGGCCGCAACCCCATCGCCCGCACCCGTAGCGGAACCCGCGCCGCCCGCGCCCCGCGCCATCGAAACCGCGCCACCACCCGATGTGAGCACCGCGCCGCCGGAGACGACGGCGCCGGAGGCCGCCGCGACGCCCACCCCCGAACCGGACGCTGCCGTCGAGCCGGCGCCCGCCGCGAGCGCCGCCCCCGCGGCGGCAACGCCGATGGCGGAGCCTCCCGCGGTCGCGGCACCGGCCTCCCCGCCCGGCGATGCCGACCAGCCGGGGCCGCCCGCCGGCGGCGAGCCCGATCTTGCCTACGGCGCCTTCCAGCGCGGCTTCTACCTCACCGCGTTCCAGCTCGCGATCGAGCGCGCGGAGAAGGGCGACACCGCGGCACAGACGCTGATCGGCCTCATCTATGAAGGCGGCTACGGCGTGCCGCGCAACCTGCCCGAGGCGCTGCAATGGTACGGCCTTGCCGCCAAGGGAGGCGACCGCCAGGCGCAATACGCCCTCGGCCTGATGAACCTCGAGGGCCGCGGCGTCCCGAAGAACGACGAGCAGGCCGCGACCTATTTCGAGCAGGCGGCGGAGCGCGGCCAGAGCGACGCGCTCTACCAGCTCGCCCTCCTCTATCTCGACGGCAAGGTGCGCCCGCTCGACCCGGCGAAGGCGGCGGGCCTGCTCGATCGCGCCGCGAGCGGCGGCAATGGCGATGCGCAATACGCGCTCGCCGACCTCTATGCGAGCGGTGAGGGCGTGCCGCGTGACGACGCCCGCGCCGCCCAGCTTTACGGTTCGGCTGCCCGCATGGGGAACCCCGCAGCCGAGGTCGAGTACGCCATCCGGCTCTTCAACGGCAAGGGCGTGGCCAAGGACGAGGCGGCCGCCGCTTCCTGGTTCGAACGCGCCGCCGAGCAGGGCAATCCCATCGCCCAGAACCGCCTCGCCCGGATTCTCGCCGCCGGGGCCGGGAGGCCGGCCAATCCGGTCGAGGCGGCCAAGTGGCACTTCCTCGCCCGCGCCGCCGGCAAGTCGGACGGCTTCCTCGACGACTTCGTCCGCGGCCTTACCGACGAGCAGCGCCAGACCGCCCTCGCCGCCGCCCAGCGCTGGCCCGCGCAGTAGCTTCCACGCCTTCGCGCTTGCCACACCGCCGGAATTGTGGTGCCAGAGGCTCAATTCCGCATCGATTTCCCGTAACCCAGAGAGAAGAGCATGGCCCGTACGGCGCTGATGAACGTCATGGTCGCCGCCGTCCTCAAGGCCGGTCGCGGCCTCGCCCGCGATTTCGGCGAGGTCGAGAATCTGCAGGTCTCGCTGAAAGGGCCGGGCGATTTCGTCAGCGCCGCCGACCGCCGCGCCGACCAGACGCTCATCGCCGAGTTGAAGAAGGCCCGCCCGACTTACTCATTCCTCACCGAGGAAAGCGGCGAGATCGACGGGCAGGACAAGGGCAACCGCTGGATCGTCGATCCGCTCGACGGCACCACCAACTTCCTGCACGGCATCCCGATCTTCGCCATCTCGCTTGGTCTCGAGCGCGAGGGCCATCTCGTGGCGGGCGTCATCTACAACCCGGTGATGAACGAACTCTACGTCGCCGAACGCGGCTCGGGCGCCTTTCTCAACGACCGCCGCCTGCGGGTCGCCGGGCGGAAGGAACTGGCCGACAGCGTCATCTGCACCGGCAATGCGCCGCGCATGCGGGAGGATGCCGGCTATGCCGGCGAACTGACCCGCGTCATGCACGCGACGGCGGGCGTCCGCCGTACCGGCTCGGCCGCGATCGACCTCGCCTGGGTCGCTTCCGGCCGCTTCGACGGGTACTGGCACCATGGCCTGTCGCCCTGGGACACGGCCGCCGGCATCCTCGTCGTGCGCGAGGCGGGCGGCTATGCCAGCGACGCGCGCGGCGGCGATGCGGTCTTCGAAAGCGGCTCGGTAGTGGCCGGGAACGAGCTGATTCACCGCCAGCTGCTCGGACTGATGGCCAGCCGCACCGCCCGCTGAGACACGCAAAACCGCCTGAATTTGCCGTTCCTCTAATCCCGCAAATCACTTAGAAGAATCACCCGGGGGACGAGAGAGGGCCAAGGGCTTTGCGTCTTTTCCGCAGATCTCGTACGCGCGAGTACGATCCCTACAAGCTCGCCACTCCGCAGATTTACCTCTGGCGCATGATCATCTTTCTGATCATCGCCGCCTTCATCGCGCTCATCCTCTACCGCCAGGCCTATACGGCGTTCCTCTCCAATCCGGGCCTGAACAGCGTCATCATCGCGGTGCTGGTCATCGGCATCGCACTGGCCTTCCGCCAGATTCTCCGGCTCTTCCCCGAGATTCGCTGGGTCAACACGTTCCGCATCGCCGAACCCGGCGTCGAGGCCGAACGCCCGCCGGTCCTGCTGGCGCCGATGGCCACGCTCCTCGGCGACCGTATCGGCCGCATGGCGATTTCCACCCAGACGATGCGCTCGATCCTCGATTCGATCCTGATGCGCCTCGACGAGGACCGCGACATGTCGCGCTACCTCGTCAGCCTTCTCGTCTTCCTCGGCCTCCTGGGCACGTTCTGGGGCCTCCTCCAGACGGTGAGCGCGGTCGCCGACACGATCTCGGCCCTCGACGTCTCTTCCGGCAATACCGGCGTCATTTTCGAGAACCTCAAGGAAGGCCTTGCCAAACCGCTCGGCGGCATGGGCGTCGCCTTCTCGTCCTCGCTGTTCGGCCTCGCCGGGTCGCTGATCCTCGGCTTCCTCGACCTGCAGGCGGGCCAGGCGCAGGGCATGTTCTACAACGACCTCGAAGACTGGCTGTCGACGGTGACCGACCTCGATCCGGAACTCATCGAGAACCGGGCCGGCGGGGCCACCACGGCCGAGGACCTGCGCGTCGCCATCGAACGCCTGTCGCGGACGATCCAGGAGGGCGGCGCGGCCGCCGGCCAGCAGGGCGCCGGCGCCACCCAGCGCGCCACCACCGCAATGGCCAACCTCGCCGAGGGCATCCAGGGCCTCGTCCAGCACATGCGGAGCGAGCAGCAGGTCGTGCGCAGCTGGGTCGAGAGCCAGGCCGAGCAGCAGCGCGAGGTGCAGACCCTCCTGCAGTCGATCGCGCGCGCCCTCTCCGCCCCGGCGAAGAAGTAGATGGCGCGCGCCCACGCCCGCCGCGCGACCGGCCGGCCGGAATACTGGCCGGCCTTCGTCGACGTCCTGACCAACCTTCTCCTGGTCTTCATCTTCCTCCTGTCGATCTTCGCCCTGATGCAGTTCCTGCTCAGCCAGGAGATTTCCGGGAAGGACACGGTGCTCTCGCGCCTCAATGCCCGCATCGCCGAACTGACCGAGATGCTGGCGCTGGAGAAGAGCAGCAAGGGCGAGCTCACCGACAGCCTCGAAAGCCTGCAGGCGTCGCTGACCGCGGCCGAGAGCGAGCGCGACCGTCTTCGTTCGCTGATCGAGAGCCGCGACAATGCCGCGTCGGCCGAGGGCGACCGCGTCTTCGCCCTCAACAAGGAGCTGGACGAGCAGAAATCGATCAGCCAGCAGGCCCTGTCGCAGGTGGAACTTCTCAACCAGCAGCTATCGGCGCTCCGCCGCCAGATCGCCGCGCTGGAATCGGCGCTGGGCGCCGCCGAGGACCGCAACAAGGAGAGCCAGGCATCGATCGCCGACCTCGGCCGCCGCCTCAACATTGCGCTTGCCGAGCGGGTTCAGGAACTGTCGCGATACCGCTCCGACTTCTTCGGGCGCCTGCGCGAGATCCTCGGCGACCGTCCCGACATCCGCGTCGTCGGCGACCGTTTCGTCTTCCAGTCGGAAGTGCTTTTCGCCACCGGTTCGGACGAGATCAATGACGAGGGCCGCGGCGAACTCGACAAGCTCGCCGGCGCGATCAGCGAGCTGATCGGCGAGATCCCGACCGATATTCCCTGGGTCCTGCAGATCAACGGCCACACCGACAAGCGGCCGATCACCGCCACCACCGGGCGCTTCCGCTCGAACTGGGACCTGTCGGCCGCCCGCGCCATCTCGGTCGTGCGCTACCTCGCCGACAAGGGCATCCCGCCGGAGCACCTGGTCGCTGCCGGCTACGGCGAGTTCCAGCCGCTGGAAGAGGGCGATACCGACGAGGCGCTCGCCAAGAACCGGCGCATCGAACTGAAGCTCACCGAACGCTAGGGCATTGGCAGGCTTCGCCTTGTGCCCGCCGCCGCCTTTGGCTATAGGAGCGCCCAACCGGAGGCGCCGCCGCGCCCGTTTCCCAAGGCATCCCGATGAAGAAAGACATCCACCCCAATTATCACCCGATCAAGGTCGTCATGACCGACGGGACCGAATACGAGACCCGGTCGACCTATGGCGAGCCGGGCGCGACGCTCCACCTCGACATCGACCCGAAGACCCACCCGGCATGGACGGGCGGCAACCAGCAGCTCGTCGACCGCGGCGGCCGCGTCTCGCGGTTCAAGAACCGCTACAAGGGTTTCATGGAGAACTAGGCGCTGGCGCCATCCCAAACGAAAAAGCCCCGGCTTTCGGGGCTTTTTTCGTCTCAGCTCGACCGATTGCCGACGCGGAAGGCCTCCGCCAGGCGGCCCAACTGGCGCGCCACGGGGTTTTCGTCGGCCTGCGTCGCCGCCGCCGCGCCAAGGGCTCCGTCGAGCTTGCGGACGCGTTCCTGCAGCACCAGCGAGCGCTGGATGAGGGTGCGGAGGCGTTCGGGCAGGTCGTCCCAGCCCGGCCCGCCGACCGCGCTGACGAGACCGCCAAGCTTGACCTTGGCCTTCTCCGAATTGGCCTGGTCGGCGGTCATGTCGCCATCGTTGACCGCGCGCTGAAGGAGGAGCCAGGAGGCGAGCTGCATCAGGCGGGTCGTGAGCCGCATCGACTCGGTCGCGTAGGCGAGCGAGCCGGCGCGGGAAAGCCCGCGCGATTCGAGACGCCCGTCTCCGTCGAGGTACGTGGCGGTTTCTTCGACCAGCGCCATCCCCTCGCGGAACATGGCCTTGAATGCTTCCGATCCGGCGAGCCGCTTGCCGAAGACGGAGAGCTTGGACGAGGTCCGCTTGTCCTGTTCCATTGCCGTGCCGCTTCGTCCCGGGATGGGACCCTCGGAGAGGGTCGGCGCAAGCCGCGCGCCAAACCCGAACCTGTCCACGTCCCGCGGCCCGCTGGCAAGGCAAAAAGAGAGCCGCTAGGGACAGCGGCTCTTGGAAAGTTGTAACAGGGAGGCGTCAAACAGAGTGGACAGGAGCCACTCGAATCCAGATGACTGGACGCGCGAGTTAAGCCTCATAAAGCTTAAGGACCGGTTAATTCCGGCCCTCGCCTTGTCGATTTTCCGTCCCGGATTTCGGTCGGCCTGTTCCGATTTGACGCTCGCTCGCCACCGGGCCGCGTCAGCGCTTGAAGACCGAAGCAGCAACATTGGCGGAGGCGCGCTTGTGCGCGATCGCGGCCTCGAGGCGCGCGATTTCGTCGCGAAGGGCCTGGATCCGGATCATCAGCTCATCCACAGAAAGCGGCGCCAGCTCTTCGCCAAGCTCATGCACCGCCTTCTTCTTTTTCACCGGCTCTTCGTCGAAAATCGGCATCGGCTGCTCCTCTACCCGACCCGCGCGAATCTAGCGCATCGGCGGACTCCCTTGCAGCCACCGCCTGCGGCTGCCAGAGAGACCCATATGCTGCCCACCAGAATGACCGCAGTAGCCATCCGCGCGCCCGGCGGTCCGGAGGTTCTCTCGCCTGAGGAGCGGCCGGTGCCGGAACCCGGCGCGGACGAAATCCTGGTCAGGGTGGAGGCGGCGGGCGTCAACCGGCCGGACGTTCTCCAGCGCGAGGGCAAGTACCCGCCGCCGAAGGGCGCCTCGGATATTCCCGGCCTCGAAATTTCCGGCGAAGTCGTCGCGCGCGGGACGCATGCCTTGCGCCACGCCGTGGGCGCCCAAGTGACCGCGCTCGTTCCGGGCGGCGGCTATGCCGAATATTGCATCGCCAAGGAGACGAGCGCCCTCCCCGTCCCGCGCGGCTTCACCATGGTCGAGGCGGCGGCGATCCCGGAGACCTATTTCACGGTCTGGCCGAACATGTTCGAGCGCGGCCGGCTGGTCGCCGGCGAGACGGTGCTGGTCCACGGCGGCGGCTCCGGCATCGGCACGACCGCGATCCAGCTCGCCAAGGCCTTCGGCGCGCGGGTGATCGTCACGGCTGGCAGCGCGGAGAAATGCGCGGCCTGTGTGAAACTCGGCGCCGACGCGGCGATCAACTACCGCGAAACGGATTTCGTCGCCGAGGTGAAACGGCTGACGGGCGACCTTGGCGCCCATCTCGTCCTCGATATCGTCGGCGGCGACTACGTCGCGCGGAACTACGAGGCCGCCGCCGATGACGGTCGCATCGTCCAGCTCGCGCTGCAGGCCGGGCCGCCGGAGAAGTTGAACCTGCAGCGCCTGATGGCGAAACGGCTGACCCACACCGGCTCGACGCTCCGGCCGCGCCCCTTCGCCTTCAAGGCAGCGGTCGCGGCGGCGTTGCGCGAGAACGTCTGGCCGCTTTTCGAGGCACGCAAGATCGCGCCGGTGATCGACCGAACCTTCCCGCTGGCCGAGGCCGCCGCGGCCCATCGGCGCCTCGAATCCTCGGAGCATTTCGGCAAGGTCGTGTTGACGGTCGGCTAGCGTCTTGCAACCAGGACCAGATCGCCATACCGCGCCAGGAAGCTGTCGCTGGTCAGCAGCAGAACCGGCTCGGACATGGCCTGGGCGACCAGCATCCGATCGAACGGATCGCGATGATGCGGCGGCAGGTCGCGGACCCTGCGCGCGTGCTCCCAGGTCAGCGCCAGGTGGCGAAAACCAACCGAGTTCATTTCCGCAAGAAGATCGTCGAGGTCAGCCTCCAGCTTTCCCAGAGCTGTCTTGACTGAGATTTCCCAAATCGTGACCGCGCTGACGAGAACCTCCGTGGCGCTCTCGATTACATTGCGAGCGGACTTCGAAAGTCGGCGATCGCCGGCCAGCGTCCAGAGAGTTATGCTGGTGTCGAGCAAAAGCCTCACGAAGAGGTTTCCGTCTTCCCTTCAAACGCGTCGATAAGCGATTCCGGAAGCGGATCGTCGAAATCACCAGCGATCTTGATCTTCCCCTTGAGCGTCCCGAACTTGATCTTCTTCCGTTCGTTCTGGATGGGCCCGAGCTGCGCGACCGGTTCACCCGCTTTGGCGATGACGATCGTCTCGCCCTTCGCGGCGCGCGCCACCAGTTCGGAGAGGCGGGTCTTCGCCTCGTAGATATTCACCTGCGACATCGGCTTGTTCATGCGGGCGAGAATAGGAGCTTGACCAACCTTGGTCAAGGAAAGCTCCTTGCCATCCTCGTTGCTTCTCGCGGGTCGGCCCCCTATATAGCCAACCATTCCCGTCATGTTTGTCATGACTGATGCTTCGCCGGGCCGGGCCGGCCGCGAAGCGACCGGGAGAGGCTTATGACCAACGCAAATCCGCTTATGCCCAAGGCGACCGCCGTCTGGCTGGTCGAGAACACCTCGCTCTCGTTCGAGCAGATCGCCGATTTCTGCAAGCTCCATCCGCTCGAAGTGAAGGCGATCGCCGACGGCGAGTCGGCGCTTACCATCAAGGGTCTCGACCCGATCCTGTCCGGCCAGCTGACCCGCGAGGAGATCGCGGCCGGCGAGGCGGACCCGAACCACCACCTCGTGATGGCCGACCGCAAGGTGCGGGTGCCGCTTCCGGCCAAGCGCAAGGGCCCGCGCTATACGCCCGTCTCGCGCCGCCAGGACCGCCCGAATGCGGTCCTCTGGCTCCTCCGCAACCATCCCGAACTGAAGGACGCGCAGATCATGCGCCTCGTCGGCACCACCAAGCCGACGATCGACTCGATCCGCAACCGCACGCACTGGAACGCCAACAACCTCCAGCCGCTTGACCCGGTGACGCTCGGCCTCTGCTCCCAGATCGACCTTGACTTCGAGGTGGAGCGGGCGGCGAAGAACGCGCCGGCGACCGGGGCGGCGGTTGAGCCGCAGGGCGCAACGCTGCTTCCGGCGGCGCAGACCACCACCGCAGCGGCACTTGCCGCAGCCGCCATTCGTCCGGCCGCCAACGCCGAGCGTGCCGCGGACCGGGAAGCCGATGCCGTCTTCGCCAAGCTGAAGTCGATGCGCGGTTCCGACGAGAGCAAGGACGACTAGCCGGCCGCCGGTCATCCGCGGCGAGCTTCGAGGGCGCCGGCTTCGGCGCCCTTGCGTTATCCGGGTCACGGAGCCCGGGTTACCCGCGCGAGGTAATCCTCAAGCCGCTTTCCTGCTTCATGGGCGAACCGCTCGTCGACGATGTCGACCGCTTCCGTGCGGTCGAGCCGGAACGTGCGAAAATCGACGCGCAGTTCGCACCACGCGGCGAGCGTCCAGGTTCCGCCCCAGAAGTGGAGCGCGAGCGGCCTGACCGTCCGCCGGGTGTCGCCGCCCTCGGCGTCCCTGTACGCGAACGAAGCCTTCCGCCTTTCTTCGATGGCGCGCGCGAAGAGGTCGAAACGCGTCCGCAGGCTCTCGTCGAACTTCATGCCCGGCGCGAAGATCGCTACGCGCTCGGCGGCACGCATGCGGTCCGGCGGCACCACCGCCCCGATCTTCACCAGCGCTTCGGCAGCGGCACCGGCGAGCGCCCGTCCGGCCCAGGCCTCGACCATGCGCGCGCCGACGACCAGGGCCTCGATTTCGGCGAGCGAGAACATGAGGGGCGGGAGCTGGAAGCCCGGCCGGAGCAGATAGCCGACGCCGGCTTCTCCGTCGATCGGCACGCCCGCGGTCTGCAGGTCGCGGACGTCGCGGTAGATCGTGCGGACCGAGACTTCGAGCCGGTCGGCAAGCGCCTGCGCGGTGACCAGGCGATCCCCGCGCAGGTGCTGGACGATTTCGAAGAGGCGGTCGGCGCGGCGCACTAGCCTCCCGTACTCCGCTTAAGCCGCGGCGTGAAGACCGACGCGGTTGCCTTCCGTATCGCGAATCTGGAAGAACGCACCCATCTCGCCGAGGTCGACCTTGGGCGTGAGCAGCCTGCCGCCCGCCCTCTCGACCCGGCCGGCGATTTCGTCGAGCCTTCCGTCGCAATTGAGATAGACCACGGTGCCGGTGTCGGGGCCGACGAGCTGCGGGGCCTCCATGACGCAGCCCGAGATGCCCGGCTGCTCGTAGGGGAACACGCCCATCGCCTTCTCGCCGAACTTCTCGCGACGCAAGCGCGTTGCGAAGATCGTCTCGTAGAAGCCGGCGGCCCGCTCGAAATTCGCCGCCGGGATTTCGAACCACACCGCGACGCTCTTTGCCTTCTTCGCTTCGCTCATCAGTTTCTCCATCCCTGATCATGCGCCCGTTGGCGCGATGGAGAGACGGTACACGTCCCCTGCTGACAGCCTTCTGTCAGGAGGCCGGCGGCACGGGCGGGACGACCTCGAGGGCGAACGATTTGGCCTGCGGCGCGACGAAGGCCGCCAGGCGCCGGCCTTCCGCCGCAAGCGCCTTCTCGTCTTTCCTCAGAAGTGGCGCAAACGGTTCGAGAACCAGCGTCGCCGTTTGTTTATCTGCTCGAACTTTCCAGAATCCCGCGACGAACCCGTCGACCAGGAATCCCCTTGCGGCGACGTTCTCCGGCAGCGGCCGGGACGGACCGCGCGCAACGATCCGCGAACGATCGGCATAGGCTAGCGTGACGTTGTCATATTCGGGCAGGAACCGTACGGGCGCCGGCACGGCGCCGCCGGGCCGCGGAGCGTTCGGCAGGTCGAAGAGCTCGCGACCCTTCTCGTCACGGAAAGCGAGGAGCTTCGGACGAAGCCGTTCGAAGACCGGCGTGAGCCTGGTCAGTCCCGACCATGCCTGCGCATCTGCGACCGACGCCGGCCCGAAAGCTTCCAGGTAACGGAGCACCATCGCATCGAGCGACGGCGTGCGACCCGCCCTCCGTTTCACCCAATGCTCAAGCGGCGTGACCTTGGGGGCGCCGCTTCGCGTCCAGAGGCCGCGAGGCGGTACCTGGACGAGCGGCATCGTGAACTGCACCGCACGGAGCATCGCCGTTGCATCGTGCTTGGGAAACCGCCCGGCAAGGGCCGCGCGTATCCTCGCCCATGTCATGGGCTCCCTTTCGACCAGACTGCGCGCGAATTCGACGAACGGCGCGAGGTCGATTCCCTTGAGGCTTCGCGACTCGGCGTTGGAGAACAGCACCCGATCGAAGACCGGCTGGACCAGCGGACGGAAGGCGAGCGCGTCCTCGGCAGTGAGGAGATGGATCGTGCCGCGCATGCTCCCGATGCGAACGGCCTCCCGGGCCTCGATCAGCATTTCCAGTTCCGCCGGGTCGAATTGCTCGATCCGGCTCCACAGGCCGACATAAGGCGATTTGGGCGCCTGCGCCTGCATGCCGGCAAGCCGCGTCAGCGCGTCCGCGACTGGCGTGCGCTCACGGACGAGCAGCATCTGCCGAGCGAGCAGCGCGCGATTGAGGTCGCGCGTCGTCAGCGTCTCGCTGGTACCCGACGGCGGTTTCCGACCCGCCGGCACTATTCCCTGACCGGAACGGTGTAGTTGAGGGGCAGCCGGCCGCCGTCGGCGTAGATCGTCTGGCCGGTAATGTAGCTGGCCTCGTCCGAGGCAAGGAACGCGACGACCGCCGCGATTTCCGCCGGCTCGCCGATCCGGCCGAGAGGCGTGCGCGAGAGAATCCGGTTCCGCGCCTCGGGATTTTGCATGGTCGAGGCGAGCATCTCGGTGTTCACCGACCCCGGCCCGACGGCGTTGACGCGGATGCCGTAGGGCGCGAGCGCCAGTGCCATGACCTTGGTAAGCTGGTTGATGCCGCCCTTCGAGACCGAATAGGGCACCTGGTTGGCGATCGCGAAGATCGCGTTGACCGAGGAGAGGTTGACGATCGCTCCCGGCCGCCCGCCGGCCTTCACGACCTCGACCATGCGGCGCGCCACCGCCTGGCCGGCGAGGAACGAGCCTTTGAGGTTGACGCGGATCACCCGGTCAAACTCGGCTTCGCTGAGATCGAGGAAGTCGACCGCGGCAAGCACGGCGGCATTGTTGACGAGCACGTCGACCGGCCCGAAGGCGGCCTCCACGGAACCGACCAGATTGGCGACGTCCCGAGCGTTGCCGATATCGGTGCGAACGAACCGCACCGGACCGAACGAACCGAGCGCCTCTGCGGCGGCGGAGCCGGCGTCCTCATCGACATCGGCGACGGCGACGCGGGCCCCCTCGCGCAGGAACCGCTCGGCGATCGCCCGCCCGATCCCGCGGGCGCCGCCCGTGACGATGGCGACCTTGTTGTCGAGCATGGCCGCCCCGCTCCGCCGATCTCGCGCTGCGCCCCAGCCTTACGAAGCGTGCTTCGCGGCGAGACCGACGAGGGCGAACTGATTCTCGACGCGCCGCTGGACGCAGCGATACGCGCGCTCCGGAAACAGCTGTTCCGCCACCCGACCGCACGATGCGGCGTCGTTGAAATTGTAGGGCACTTCGGTCGGCATGCCGTCACCGGTGAGCGGCATCAAGATAAGAACCCACGCGAGGCCCATTCCCCCATCCCCCGCT
>Ga0070741_10004271_pt1 | contig 33611 bp, 29 predicted proteins | sample Coa_R1_4_FD_66440 | JGI IMG/M metagenome (GOLD analysis project Ga0070741, IMG submission 66440) | Surface soil microbial communities from Centralia Pennsylvania, which are recovering from an underground coalmine fire - Coalmine... | ecosystem: Environmental > Terrestrial > Soil > Unclassified ... | reverse complement strand
TCTCCGGGTTTGAACTTCGATTCCTGCTCCACGCAGCTGAGGCCGATGCGTTTTCGGACCGCTATTTCTCCCTCATCGGTTTCCATACTGCCGGCCAGAATCCGCAGCAGCGTCGATTTCCCTGAACCGTTAGGTCCGATGAGCCCAATGCGGTCTCCCTCGGAAACTGTAAAGGAAACGTTCTGGAACAACGGCGTAGCTCCGAAAGCCTTCGAAATTCGTTGGGCATTGATAATTGGCGGCAAAGGCGTGCGGTCTCCTCGAATTCAGATTATCAGTAAACGCGGATTGTAAGACCGCACGAGGTTTTGTGGTGCTCCCGGACTGGAGAATAAAGACGAAAAAGCAGTTAGCATTTGGCCCCATAGTTTAGCGGCCTGCCAAAAAGTGTTTGCGTGTGAAGACTTGTATCAGGCACGAGTTTACTTGTGCCGTAATGTCCTCCGAAAATTGTAGGATGGCAGGTCGTTTTGGAACTTTTCCGTTTTTGAAAATTTTGTGAAAATTCGGTAAATAGAAACTTTTTATTACACAGCAGCCAATTTTAGGTGGATAATACTTTCTCCCCCCGCATTACCCCCCTATCGTCATGCGTGCTAACGGCCCATCGCTTCTGTTGGAGCGAAGGTGCTCAAAATCACTTGAATACGCGGTCCAACCGGCCCAGAGGGGAACAGATGAAGCGCCAATCTTTTATTACCGGACAAACGGTTCCAGCTACCGGCATTTATCTTGTGAAACATCGCCAGCACAAACTTGCTGAGGAAGTTGTTTTTTTGAAAGGCGGTCAGTTCCCGCCTTGTTCAAGATGCGCGCGGATGGGTTTTGAACTCCTACAAGCTGCGCCTTATATCTTTTCGGACCCGGATTTTGGCGTCCCCACTTCCGAAAAACTGTCCGCTGAAGATGACGATGAATTCCTTAGAAGAGTTGTGTAGGGTACATAGGGGTTGAGTTTCGAACTGGAATCTTCCCCGCCTCTCGGAATACAATAGAAGCATGAATGGCGATGAACGTTTTGAGAATACCGTAGGCAGCGAGCACGATATAACCAAAATCCGTGAAGTTGCCTTTGGCGAGCAGCCGCCCGAGGGTATCATCTTGACCTCGCTGGATTGGGCGGTGAACTGGTGCCGCAAGAGCTCCATCTGGCCTATGACCTTTGGCTTGGCCTGCTGCGCCATCGAGATGATGGCCATGGGCGCATCGCGTTTTGATATTGCCCGCTTCGGCGCTGAGGTGTTTCGTCCTTCGCCGCGCCAGGCCGATCTGATGATCATTGCCGGGCGGGTTTCGCAAAAGATGGCTCCGGTAATCCGCCTGCTCTGGGAGCAGATGCCCGAACCCAAGTGGGTTATCTCCATGGGCGCATGCGCCACCAGCGGCGGCGTCTTCAATAACTACGCTCTTGTCCAGGGCGTGAACCAGGTCATACCGGTGGATATTTACGTACCCGGCTGCCCCCCACGCCCGGAGCAGTTGATCTATGCCATCACCCTGCTGCAGCAAAAGATCATGAACGAGCGTGGATCGTTCAAGCGCGCTCTGAACCTGGCATAAAGACAATTTTCGCCGCGGATGAACGCTGATCAACGCAGATTTCCAATCTAATCAGGCTCCCTTAGTTTGTTAGGCTAAGGGCTAAGAGCTCTCCTGCCAACTGCTAAGGGCTATTCTGCATCCCATATCCACGCCGAAGGTCTGGCCAAAAATAAGGCAGCCAACCATGCATATGCGTCCCCTGAACACTCTTGTACTGCTCATTGCGTTTGCGGCAGCCGCGCCCGCGCAATTGCGTCAGATAGCCATGATTGAGATCCCCGGCCAGCCCGGGTTTGACGCCGCGGTTTTTGTGGATAAATACCTGGTGATCGCGCACAGTTCCACGAATACCCTGGACATTTTTGATCCTATCAAGCGCCGGGTGGTCGCCCAGGTGAAAGACCTCTCCGACCCGCGCGGCATGGCAGTTGACGCCGGCAACGCAAGACTTTATGTCGCCAATGCCGGCAACAGCAGCATCGCAGTCATCTCGTGCAAAAGTTGGCAGGTAGAAGACACAATCAAGCTTCCGATGGCTGCCGATTCATTGCTGCTGGTTCCGGCTCGCAAAGCACTCTATGCCTCCAATCGTAATCAGGAGACCATCTCGGTGGTAGAGCTCGCTAACCCTGCCCAGATCTCCAGTGTTCCCCTCGAAGGAGCCCCCCAGTCCATGGTTTTTGACCCCGCGCAGAATCTGGTGTTCGCCTCTTTGCAAGGCCGCGCGGAAGTTGTCGCCCTCGATGCCAATAACGCTATTGCGCGTCACTTCAGACTGAATGCCTCGCAACCTACTGGACTGGCATTCGATCCACAAGCGCAGAAGCTCTATGTGGCGGTTCGCTCGGCCGTGTTGGTTCTCGATCCGGACGATGGAAGGGAAGTTGCGCGCATACCTTCTGCCAACGGTACAGACAATTTGTGGTTCGATCAGGCGACGCACAGGCTTTTTGCCATCTCCGCCGATGGCTATGTGAATGTAATCAAATCGCAGGACGGTAAGTATGCCAGCGAAGACGAGCTGCGGACCGAAGTTCGCGGTCACGCTCTCGCCTTTGATCCAGCCCGCAATTTCGTATACCTTCCCGGCGGCCGCGAAGGCCACTCCAAGCTGGTGATATTGCGGCGTGCTGTAGGCCCAGACCGCTCAGGTATCCAGGAGGCCGATAAGCCTGTCAATCAGGTTACAGGTGAGCAGGTTGCGCAACGTAAATAAGCATTCAGCACTCAGCAAAAAAAGCATTCAGCACTCAGCCCCTACACAAGCGGATAGCACTTAGCAGTTAGCCCCTAAACAGCTTGGGTTCGAAGAGGCTCCACGATTTGCAGCTGAAGGCGCTTTAATGGCTAAATGCCAAGTGCTAAGTGCTTCTTTAGGGGCTGAATGCTGATTGCTGAATGCTGAGTGCCGTCTTTTTGCATCCAATTTGAAAAGACCAGTTGCTGGCGCCGCTTAGCGGTATAATTTCCACAGAAACAGCGGGTTCAGCACTTCTTTTCAAATGCAAGCTGAAGGCAGGCTGTAATGGCTCCTCGCAAATTCCTTCTCGTATCAAGCGCGCTTATTCTCTTGGCAGGCAATGCCGTCTGTTCCGATCCTAAGACAAAGCCGGCAGATCAAGTCGGCCAATCCGCAAATGACACCGCTCGTCCTATGTCGCAGCAGACAAGGTTCGAGCTTATCCGCGGATTGACCGCAGAGCGGGTATTTGTGCGCAAGCCATTCCCCATGGGCGAAAAAGGATTGATGATCAAAGACGGTGTCGTCACCCCGAACGACGAGCAATTAAATTTCCTGCTGGCACAACGCGGCCCAGCCGCCAAGCCCGGCGACCGCGCCACCATCACCGACGTGGTAATCAAAGATCACAGCATCATCGTTGAAATCAATGGCGGCCTCAAGAAAAAGAAAAAATGGTATCAGCACATTGAAGCCGGCGTAGGCTCTACCGGCAACACGATTCCTATTGCTCCTGATAACTCAGAGAACGCCAAGGGATCTTTTGTGGCTTTGATGTTCGACCATTCCGTGCCTGATGTTACCCCTGACCAGGTCAAGCAGATGCTGACGCCGGTGTTCGATTTCAACGCGCTCTCGGCCACCCAGGCCTATGTGGATACATTGCCTCCCAAGGCGCGCGAGGCGGTGAAGAATCACGAGGTTCTGGTGGGAATGAACCGTGAGATGGTCGTCGCCTCTAAGGGCCGTCCCGACCAGAAGGTGCGCGAACATGACGACCGCGGCGAATATGAAGAGTGGATCTACGGCGCCCCGCCTCAAACCGTGGAGTTCGTTCGTCTTTATGGCGATGAGGTGGGCCGGGTCGAGGTGATGAAAGTGGATGGCGAAAAAGTCGTCCGCACTGAGAAAGAGGTCGAGGTCGCCCGCTCCGGTCAGGCCCAGCCGCAAACCACCGAGCCGCAGACCCCGGGAGAAGCCGGAGAGCCGGGCGCGCCTTCATTGCGCCGTCCGGGCGAAGCGTTACCCACCGATGACCAGCAGCAGTCCGGCAGTGTCGCTCCGCCTTACCAAAGACCGCGGAACGATCCCAGCCTTCCACCTGACCCGACGAACCCGCAACCTCAACAGCAACCACAGCAACCACCTATGCCGCACTGAATGGTGCTGGATTGTAACTACGAGCTGTTTTTTAGTCTGCCATCTTGGGCGAGGGCGAACGCCCGAGTCGAAAAGCCTGCCCTGAGCCTGCCGAAGGCACCCCGAGGAAGTTCGAGCACCAACATAGCATCAAGGCATTTCTACGAAACTTTGCGAAAGCTCAGGGTCGGATCCCCCGGAGTTTTTTACCTTCGATAGAATGATCTCGCCGTCAAAAAAACGAACCATTTACAATCTCTTCATGCCTTCGCCATCTTCTAAAACTTCCCGGCCACTTCATGGGAAATGCGTCCTGATCACCGGGGCGGCCAGGCGCATTGGCCGTGCCTGCGCGCTGGCCATGGCTGAGGCCGGCGCGGACGTTGCCATCACTTATTTGAACTCGCGTCCCGAGGCGCAAAAGACAATTCGTGATATCGAAAAGCACGGCGTGCGCGCGCTGGCTGTGCGCTGCGACGTTTGCGATGAGAAGAGTATTCAAGAGGCGGTTCAAAAGGTATTGGGAGAGTTTAAGCAATTAGACATCCTGGTGAACAACGCCGCTTTTTATGAAACCGCTGCGATTGAAGAAATCACCATCGCGCAGTGGGACAACATGTTCGACACCAACACCCGCGGCCCATTTCTGTTTTCACGCGCCTGCGCTCCAGAGCTGCGCAAGCGCCGTGGCCGCATTCTTAATATCGGGTCGCTGGGCGGGCTGCGGCCCTGGGTCATGCACGCACATTATTGCCAGTCCAAAGCCGCTCTGCACATGCAGACACAAGCCCTGGCCAAGGCCTTTGCCCCTGAGATCGTGGTGAACTGCATCTCTCCGGGATTGATCGATTCCGGCGAAGAGAAAGCCAACGGATTCATGAAGAAGATGGCGGCCAAGACTCCCATGCGCCGCAACGGAACCGCAGCCGACGTCGCAGCTGCTGTTCTGATGATGGCAACGGCTCCTGATTTTATTACCGGACAAATTCTCGCTGTGGATGGCGGGCTGGAATTGGTGTGAAAAGAAAGCAGTTAGCATTTGGCACTTTAGCCGTGAAAGTGTCTTCTGCTGCCCATAATAGCGGAGAATCCTGAGCCTTATTCGCTCGAAGTTTGTTTAGGGGCCAAATGCTAATTGCTAAGTGCCAAATGTTTCTTTGCTGCTAGTACTCTACGGTTCTTTCCAGCGCCGTCACGATCTTCTCTACCGAAGGCATATAAAACTTCTCCAGCGGAGCCGAGAAGGGAATTGCGGGAATGTCGGGCGCGGTCACGCGCACGATAGGAGCATCGAGGCAATCGAAGGCTTCTTCCGCGACAATGGCTGAAATTTCAGAACCGATGCCCAGCGTGCGATGATCCTCCTGCACGACCACCAGCCGGCTGGTTTTTGCCACCGACTCCAAAAAGCTGTCTTTATCCATCGGAGAGAGTGTGCGCAGGTCAATTACTTCCACGCTTACGCCTTTTTCCTGCATCTTTTCCGCTGCCTGCAAGGTGAGTTGCAGCGTGTACCCGTAAGAGACAGCGGTGATGTCTGTGCCTTCGCGGCGTACGACTGCCTTGCCGATCGGAACTACGTAATCGTCATCGGGAATTTCTTCTTTAATCGAGCGATAGAGCTTCTTATGCTCAAAATAAACGACGGGATTATCGTCGCGAATCGCGGCCTTCAGCAGACCTTTGGCATCATAGGGAGTCGAGGGCGCCAGCACAATCAACCCTGGCTCATGGATGAACCAGGTTGTGTTGGTTTGTGAGTGGTACAGTCCGCCGCCAACACCGCCGCCATAGCACACGCGCAGAGTCAAAGGGCACGTTTGTGTGCCCGCGCTGCGGTAACGCAGCTTGGCCGCCTGTTGTGTGAGAGCATCCATGGCCGGGGTGATGAAGTCGGAAAATTGAATCTCCGGCACCGGACGCATGCCCACCATGGCAGCGCCAATGGAAGAGCTGACGATAATGCCCTCGGCCAGGGGAGAATCGATCACCCGCTGCGGGCCAAATTCTTCCAGCAGGCCCTTGGTGGCCTTGAAGGCGCCGCCCATTGCGCCCACGTCTTCGCCGATGATGTAAACGCGCTCATCGCGCCGCATCTCTTCGCCGAGGGCGGTGTTGATCGCGTCAATATAAGTCGAAAGTGCCATTCGTTTGGGGTTCCTTAGTTTTTTACTTGTTCGCGGGTGAGGTCACCGAGTTGCGGAAGCTCCAGGATTTGCGGTTCAACTCGCGGTCGCGGATACTGAAGCTGTAAACGTGGTCCAGGGCCTCTTCCGGCTCCGGATAAGGCGAGTTCTCTGCGAACTCTACCGCCTCATCAATTTCTTTGTTGAACTGCTCCAGCAACTCCTGCTTCCATGAATCGGACCAGAGTTTCTGTTTGTCCAGATAGCGTTCCATAAAGGGAATAGGATCTTTGGACTTCCAGAGTTCAACTTCCTCAGCTGGGCGATAGGTGCCGGGATCAATCATGGAGTGGCCGAACCAGCGATAGGTCTTGCATTCAATCAGGGTCGGCCCGCCGCCGCTCCGGGCTCGATGGATGGCTTCGCGGGTGACCCGGTAAACAGCCACAACATCATTGCCGTCAACCGTAATTCCGGGAAAACCGTAGGCCTGGGCCTTGACGCTCAAATCTTCCACCGCGGTTTGCAGCCTCAAGCTTACCGATTCTGCCCATAAATTGTTCTGCACGATGTAAACAATCGGCAGCTTGTAGACTCCGGCGAAATTGAGCGCCTCATGCCAGAAACCCAGGCTGGTGGATCCATCGCCGGAAAGCGCCATCACAATGTTCGGCTTCTTCTGCATCTGGTAAGCCAGAGCGATGCCGGTTCCGATATTGAGCTGCGCCGCAATGGTGGAAGAAGGAGTGATGACATTGGTGGGAGCATAGCCGCAGTGTGCTGGAGAGGAGCGCCCCTGGTCGGGGCTGGTCTTGCGCGCGTAAAGCTGTGCGAACAGAAACTTGAGCGGCGTCCCTTTCATAATGTGGGATATGAAGTCACGATGTGAAGGGGCAATATAGTCATCCGCTTCCAGGTCAATGGTGGTGCCGACCGTGGTGGCTTCCTGCCCTGTAGCCGCGTAGTAGTTGCCCGAGTAGCGGCCTTGTTTGAAAAGATTGCGCGCCCGGTCTTCGACCGTGCGGCACTTCAGCATGTAGGAATATAAGCGTTTTAAAATTTCCGGACTCAGCGGAGCCGTCCCGTTGCCGTTTTGCACGCTCGGTGCAGCTTCGGCAGCCGCAGGGCGCTCCTTCGTCTTGGTAGCCATAATAGATTGCCTCGAACCTTTTATTTTAACTCATCCTCTGAAGCTGAGACAAAACTGCTGTCGCAGATAGCGGTACGCCTCACCATTAAAACGAAAGCTGAACAATTCTTCTATCGTGGGTGACTGTTTTGTCAAGAAAAAATCTCTGGGTCGGGCCTCCAGCAACTCTGTCCCTCTTGCTGCGTCTGCGGTGTAATTTCTGTTGGCAACTGGTCGCTGGCAACTTTTCAACAGCAGTGTGGATAAGCTTGTGGAAAATCACAGAATATCTGCGCGAAGTCAAAGATACACTGCACTTTTTTGCTCTTTGCACATCTTTGGGTGAAACTGAGTGAAGCCCCTTAGGCAAGAAGAAGGAGGTACTACGAAACCTATGCCCGGCAAAACTCGCATTGATAAATTGTTGCTCGACCGCGGCCTCGCGCCGTCACGTGAACGCGCGCAGGCGCTGGTTCTCGCCGGCAAGGTGATGGTAAACCAGCAAAAGATTGAAAAACCGGGGACAGCGGTTGCCGCCGACGCCGAGATCAGGCTTCTGGGCGACGATCAACGCTACGTCAGCCGTGGTGGAATCAAGCTGGAAGCGGCCCTGCATCATTGGAACGTTGATGTAAAAGAGAAAGTCTGCATGGATGTCGGCGCTTCCACCGGCGGCTTCACCGACTGTCTTCTGCAGCATGGCGCCGCCCGGGTGATCGCAATCGACACCGGTTACGGGCAAATCGCCGCCAGCCTGCGCGCGGATCCTCGCGTATGCCTTTTGGAGCGCACCAACGCTCGCTATCTTAGCGAAGAGCAGATCGAAGCGACCGCTTTTGTCGCAATGGACGTATCCTTCATCTCTGCTACACTCGTTCTCCCTGCCATTGTGCAGGCGGCGCATCCCACAGAATTGGTAGTCTTAGTGAAGCCGCAATTCGAAGTTGGGCGTGAAAAGGTAGGCAAGGGCGGAATTGTGCGCGAACCCGAGGCCCAGCTTGCTGCGGTTGAAAAAGTGAAGCAAGCGGTGGCGGAGCTGGGCGGGCAGGGCATCGAATTCATCGAATCGCCAATCCTGGGCGCCGAAGGTAATCGGGAATTTTTATTGCACGCGCGATTCTAGAGCGCTTACATAACCAGGAGCGACAGGAAATTTGAATACAGCGAAGAAAGTCGCCATCATCTCCAAGCCGGGCAAGCCCGAGTTGGCCGCCATACTTCCGCCTTTGCTGGAATGGCTGCGCGCGCATGACTATGAAGCGTTGATCGATACTTACACCGCCGCTCACGGAGCGACCAGTGAAGTGGTCAAGCGCGAAGAGATCGCCGGGCACAAGCCTGCTTTTGTGATCGTCTTAGGTGGAGACGGTACTTTGCTGGCCGCGGCCCGCGCCGTAGCTCACGCCAAGATTCCCATTCTTGGCGTTAATCTTGGCTCTCTTGGATTCCTGACGGAAGTTGCTCTTGAAGAACTCTATCCCACTCTGGAGGCTCTCCACGGTAACCACTGCGGTACCGAACAGCGGGCAATGTTGCACTGCCAGCTTGTGCGCTCCGGTGAATGCGTGGCCGAATACAGCGCATTGAACGACGTAGTCGCGGGGAAGGGCACCATCTCCCGCATGGCAGATTTTGACATGTTCCTGAACGGCGTTTTCATCACCAATTACAAAGCCGATGGACTGATTATCTCCACTCCCACCGGCTCTACCGCTTATTCACTATCTTCCGGCGGCCCCATCCTGGTGCCCAATGTCGATGCATTTGTGATTACTCCGGTATCTCCGCATTCCCTGACCTATCGCCCACTGGTCGTCCACGATAGCGCCCAGTTTGAAATTCTGGCCAAGACCGCTCCCGATGAATCTTACCTGACCGTAGATGGCCAGGTAGGCACGCCGCTGCGCTCCGGCGACCGTGTGATCTGCAAAAAATCCAGCGACTACGTAATCTTGTTGCGCCTGAAGCACAAAAATTTCTTTGATGTGCTGCGCACCAAGCTGAAATGGGGCGAGCGCTGAAAGCAGCTTTTGGCTAAGAGCTAAAGGCTAAGAGCTAAATATGAAAAGCATCCAATGGTACAGATTTAAACTGTTTCTTTACATATTCCCGCTCATGCCTTCACTTGTTCTTGCGCAATCCCAGCCTGCCGCCAGCCTCATCGTCACCAATGCCAAGGTATGGACTGTCGACAAGCAGCACCCTATGGCCGAGGCTGTTGCCATCATCGGAGACCGTATCGTGGCTGTCGGCAGCAGCGCCGAGATGGACCCCTGGCGCGGTCCGCAAACCAAAATCGTGGATGCCTCCGGCAAGCTCCTGCTTCCCGGTTTCAATGACGCGCATGTGCATTTCGTCGACGGCGGAGCCCAACTCGACCGCGTGCAACTGAGCGATGCTGCCTCGCAACAGGAGTTCGTAAACCGAATTGCGGCGCAGGTAAAAAAGACCTCCAAGGGAGAATGGGTGCTAGGCGGAGATTGGGATGAGACCATGTGGTCGCCCGCCCAGCTTCCCACCAAAGACGTGATCGATGCCGTTAGCCCCGATACGCCAGTTTTTCTCAACCGTCATGACGGCCACATGGCATTGGCCAATTCGCTGGCCATGAAGTTAGCGGGCGTTACGGCAAAAACCCCAGACGTTCCTGGCGGCGTCATCTTGCGCGACGCCCAGGGCAATCCTACAGGCATCTTCAAAGACGCAGCCCAACAGTACATCCGCAAAATAATACCGCCAATGAGCCGCGAGCAGCGCCTGCACGCCATCCATCGTGCCATGGACTACGCCGCTTCGGTCGGCATAACCAGCGTGCAGCATATGAACCCTGAATATGCCGACCTCGCTGCATATTCTGAATTGGCCGACCTCGGCGAGTTGACCACACGCATCTACGCAGCGCCCATGGAGACCGGATGGAAAGATTTCGCCAAAATCGGTATCCGCCACGCCTGGGGCTCGAGTTATCTGCGGCTGGGAGCAATCAAAGGCTTTGCCGATGGCTCGCTGGGCTCAAAGACGGCGTACATGTTCGAGCCTTTCAATGACGATCCTAAGAATCACGGGATTCTCTCCGATGAAATGCATCCCATCGAGGCTATGCGCGACCGCCTTACCCACGCCGATGCCGCCGGGCTGCAAATCTGCACTCACGCCATCGGCGACCATGCCATCTCAGTCGTATTGGATATCTATGCCGACATTGTAAAAACCAACGGCGACCGCGACCGCCGCCTACGCATCGAACACGCGCAGCACATGGCAGAAAAAGATTTTGACCGCTTCGCTAAATTGCACGTCATCGCATCTGTGCAGCCGTATCAGGCCATTGATGACGGCCGCTGGGCTGAAGCGCGCATTGGACACGACCGCGCCAGCCGCACCTATGCGTTTCGTACATTTCTCGATCACGGTGTGCGCCTCGCTTTTGGCACAGATTGGGATGTAGTCCCGCTCGATCCCATGCTTACCGTTTATGCCGCCGTGACTCGGGCCCCGCTCGACGGCAAGCAGCCCGAAGGATGGTTTCCGGAACAGAAGTTGACCGTTGCCGAAGCTGTTGAGGCTTACACCATGGGCTCAGCCTTCGCTGAGTTTCAGGAAAAAGAGAAAGGCTCCATTACCCCAGGCAAGCTGGCGGACATGGTTATACTCAGCGACGATATTTTCAAGATTCGCCCGGAACTCATTCGCAGGGTTAAGGTAGAGACCACCATCCTCGGTGGAAAAATCATCTACGGCGGCCCACCCGCGGAGTAAAGCTGTTTCATAGTCGCGTTCTATCAGAGAGTGTGAAAAAAGAGTGTGAAAAAACTCAATTTCTTGTCATTCCGACACGAAGTGGAGGAATCCCTATTGTGTCGAGCAGTTATGGTGCGCCACCCAAACGCGCTTAAAGCTTTACGTAAGCAGGAAGATTAACGTAAACACGACAGCAATAATCAATCCAACAATCACCAGCAGTTGCCCTGCGCATCCGATGAGCATAGGCCGGCTTACAACATCGCCGACGAAGCCAGTGGCTCCCTCGCTGCGCCGATAGGGACGTAAAATGCGGTATCCACACCACACCACAGCCGATCCGCCCAGCAAACAGAGGAGCGCATAGAGCCTATGCATACACTTTGTCCTTCAGCGAAGCATACACGACAAACCTGGCTGAATTCTGGTAGTTTGGATTTCGGATGATCTCTTTTTCCAATATCAACAAGCAATATGGCAAGCAGTTGGTCTTCGTTGACGCTTCTTTTCAGTTGAACCCTGGCGAGAAGGTCGGCCTGGTCGGTCCCAACGGCGCCGGCAAGACGACGCTCTTCCGCATGGTGGTCGGGGAAGAAGAGGCCGATGAAGGCGAGGTCTCAGTCCCGAAGAAGCTGACCATCGGTTATTTCCGCCAGGACGTGGAGGAGATGAAAGGACGTTCAGTCCTCGACGAAGCCATCGCCGGCAGCGGCCGGCTCGGCGATCTGCACCACGAGCTTGAAGACCTGCAGCACGCCATGGGGGACCCCGAAAAAGCCGGCGATATGGATCGCATCCTGGCGCGCTTCGGCGAAGTGCAGGAGGAATACGACCATCTCAACGGCTACGCGCTCGAGGCGCAAGCCCGCGAAGTGCTGCACGGCCTGGGCTTCAAGGATGATCAAATTGACGGCGATGTCGGCCTCCTCTCCGGCGGCTGGAAGATGCGGGTTGCGCTGGCGCGCGTGCTGCTCGGTCGTCCCGACGTGCTGCTCATGGATGAACCTACCAACCATCTTGATCTCGAATCCATCATCTGGCTGGAGCAATTCCTCAAATCATTCTCCGGCGCTTTGCTCATGACCTCGCATGACCGCGAGTTCATGAACCGCATTGTTTCCAAGATCGCCGAGATTGATAGCGGTGAGATTGTGACTTACTCGGGGAACTATGATTTTTACGAGCGCGAGCGCGCCATCCGTGAGACCAACCAGCAGGCGGCATTCGCGCGGCAACAATCCATGCTGGCCAAAGAGCAACGATTCATCGATCGCTTCCGGACCCATGCCGCCAAAGCCGCCCAGGTGCAGAGCCGCATCAAGGCGCTGGACAAGATCGAAAAAATCGAACTGCCCAAGAAGCGCCAGGCGGTGAAGTTCGAATTTCGTGTTCCGCCGCGCTCAGGCGAGCAGGTGGCGGTCATCGAGAACCTGCACAAGCGTTACGGGGAGCGCGTGCTCTATGACGGGTTTGATCTGATCATCCGCCGCGGAGAGCGCTGGGCGGTGATGGGAAGAAACGGGGCGGGCAAGACCACGCTGCTCAAGATGATTGCCGGCGCCGCTGAACCAGATTCCGGCAGCGTCAGGCTGGGGGCCAGTCTGAATATGGGATACTTCGCGCAGCAATCCCTCGACGTGTTGAATCCTGATCTGACGGTTATCGAACAGTTACAAAGAGATTTTCCCCAGGACAGCCTGGGCTCGCTGCGCACCCTCGCCGGGGCGTTTCAGTTTTCAGGAGACGATGTGGAGAAGAAAATCCGGTCGCTCTCCGGCGGCGAAAGATCGCGGCTGGCAATCGCCCGCATGCTCTACAATCCGCCAAACTTCCTGGTGCTGGATGAGCCCACCAACCACCTCGACCTCGCCACCAAAGAGATGCTGGTCGAAGCGCTCAAAGATTTCGAGGGCACCATGATCTTCGTCTCGCACGACCGCATGTTCCTGCGCGGGCTCGGCTCACGCGTGCTGGAACTTGGAGGCGAAAGCGGCACTGACCGCGATCCCCACGTCTATCCCGGATCTTATGTCGAATACGTCCAAAAGATCGGACACGAAGCGCCAGGAATTTATCACTAACAGCGGAACAAATTCATTGGCGAGAACAGTTCCGTTCTCAAGCAGGAATCATCCGCGCTAATCCGTTTGATCCGCGGTTAGCTTTTGTTTTTAGCTGGCCTTGCCTTCCTTCGCCAGGCGCGCCTGCGTTGCGTCGTAGCTCTCCCCATAGATGGAGGGCACTTTGGCGCCCATAGGCCGCAGATACATGGAAAGCTGCCCACGATGGTGGATTGTGTGGTTCAAACAGACCTGGATATAGCGCACAGCGGGAAACTGAAGCACGCCGCGAAAATCGATGATCCTGGCCAATTGCTCGCCGCTGAGCTGCTGGATGGCGGGCAGGTTCTCGGCAATCATCGCATCCGACCATGCGACAATCTCAGCGGAATTGCGGACCGACTCTGGTCTCGAAATTGCACTGAAGTCAAAGGCTCCCGTGCAAATGCCGCGCAGAAAGCGCTTCTCGGCGGCAACAATATGCCAGGCCAATTCCAGCGCGGTCTTGGAGATGGCATCCGGGCGGTAGTCGCCTTTATCCAGAGGAATTGCCTCAATTACTTTCTTGGTGGTAGAGTGCTCTGTCTCGAGTGAGGGTAAGGCAAAACTCAGTATAAACTTGGCTTGATCGGGAGTGATCTGTGGAGAAGACATGGATAAACCTTCCTTTTTCATTGTTGTCCCGGCCATTTTACGGTGACGAGAACAATCGGCGGAAATGCCGCCATAAGAGATGACTGAAGTTTTTCGAAGATTCAGTTTTTTAGCTGAATGCCGTCTTTTTCCAAGCAGATTAGATTCTGAAGATCTGAGATTTCATTGCCAAGTCAGAATGATCCGCGGAAATCTGTATGATCCGCGGTTGGCTTTTGCATTTTACAACTCGTGCGCCATCAAATCTTTCACCGACTCTTTCTTCCGCGCCACTTTAACTTTTTTCCCATCCACTAATAGTTCAATCGGCCTGGGACGCGAATTGTAATTCGACGCCAGCGACATGCCATACGCGCCCGTATCCAGAATCGCCAGCAAGTCGCCTTCCTGCAGCACCGGCATCTCGCGGTCACGGGCAAAAAAGTCTCCAGTCTCGCAGATCGGTCCCACGATATCCATTTTTGTGAGGCCATCATCATCGCGCCGCTCCACCGGAACAATCTGGTGATAAGCGTTGTACAGTGAAGGCCGCAGCAGGTCGTTCATGGCGGCGTCCACTATGGCAAAATGTTTTTCGCCATTCTGCTTCAAATACAGCACACGCGTCAGCAGCATGCCCGCCGGCCCTACGATGGAACGTCCTGGTTCGAGAAGCAGATGAACGTCCAGGCCATGCAACGAACGCAAGAGCGCCTGCGCGTACGCGGCGGCAGTCGCGGAAAGATCTTCTTGTCCGTGGTTATAGGGAATTCCCAGCCCGCCGCCCGCGTCAATATACCGGATCTTATGTCCACGTCCGAGCAGCTCGCGAGCCAGGTCGGCAACGCGTCCCAGCGCCGCCGCGAACGGCTGCACGCTGGTAATCTGCGAGCCAATATGGACACTGATGCCGCGTACGTCTAACCATCGCTGCTCGGCCGCCGCCGAGTACAGGCGCAGCGCCTCTGCCATGGGCACACCGAACTTGTGCTCGCGCAATCCGGTAGAAATATAAGGATGCGTCTCAGCCACCACATCAGGATTCACGCGAAACGCAACCGGCGCCTTCTTCTTGGAGCGGCCTGCGCGCTCGGCCAGCAGCCGCATCTCGCTTTCGCTCTCCAGATTGAACATGAGGATGCCGGCGTGCAAAGCCGCGTCCATCTCTTCCGCCGTTTTACCTACGCCGGAAAAAACTGTGTTTTGCGCGGCCCGCTTGCCCACCCGCAGCACCCGCTCCAGTTCGCCGCCCGAGACCACGTCGAACCCCGATCCCAGCTTGTGCAGCAAACGCAGCAGGCTAAGATTTGAGTTCGCTTTGACTGAATAGCAGATGGTGTGATCGGCGCTTTTGAATGCCTTATCCAGGGCAGCGAAACGGGAATGCACCGTCTGCGCCGAGTAGACATATGCCGGCGTGCCAAATCGCGCGGCAACTTTCGCCAGCGGCTCTTTTTCGCAGTGCAGTTGCATCGTCTTGCTGGCTTTGCGGTAGACGAATGCGGGTGGCCGGACTATGAAATTCGATGTTTCAGGCATGGATAAACTGTAATGAATGGTTCAAGTATTTATATCATCTTGACTATTGCGAGGCTCAACATCTTCCAAAGCAGGATGATCAAATAGTTCAGATTAGGTTTCTTAGAGCTTGTTCATAAATATAGGGTAATGTCAGGGTGCAAGCTAAAAACTAATGGCTAACAGCTAATAGCTCTCAAGCTTCTTTCGCATTCTTTATTTTCTTTTTTGAGGAGAGGGCCGCCGCTTCCTTCGCCTTGATCACCAGCACGGTCTGATCGTCAAAGGTAGCAACTCCATCGGCATGTTGGTTCACGGCCTGGTAAATCACGTCCAGGATCTCCTGTGCGCTGCGCTCCCAATTTTCCCCGACTAGCTTTTCCACTCGCGGCCGGCCCATGGTTTCGCCGGCGTAGTTGGTGGCGTCAACGATGCCATCGCTCAGGAAGACGCAAACATCGCCGGCGGCCAGGGGAATTTCAAACTGTTCATACTCAGCGTCCTCAAAAAAGCCCAGGGGAAGCCCGGTGGCTTGCACCATTTCCACCTTGCCTTTTTTGCACAGGATCGGCCTCGGCATACCTGAATTCGCCAGCTGCAGGGCGCGGTCGTTTTCATCCCAGATGGCATACAACATGGTCACAAACTGTGCTTCGATGCGCCGCTCGATCAAGGCGGCGTTGAGTAGAGACAGCATCTCGGCGGCATCCGGTTCTCCCGCAGCGCTGGAGCGCAACAATCCACTCACCAGGCCGGCGTAGAGCGCGGCGCGCACTCCTTTGCCGCTCACATCCGCAATGGCGATGGCCGTGCGTCCGCCCATATAAGTGATGAAGTCGAACATGTCGCCGCCAATGGCGTGTGCCGGCACGTAGCGTGCTGCGCAATCGATTCCTTTAAGATTCGGACATCCCGAGGGCAGCAGGCCAAATTGCAGCTCGCGCGCCGTGGCCAGGTCCTGCTCCAGGCGCTGTTCTTCCTTGGCGAGCCGTTCATAGAGCCGCGCATTTTCAATGGCGATGGCCACCTGTGCCGCCAGCGTGGAGATAGTCTTGCGATGATCGTCGGTAAAATATCCCCGGCGCGTGTGCTCCAGGTCGAGCACGCCGATCACGCTGCCTTTATAGATCAGAGGCACAGCAAGTTCGGAGCGCGTCTCCGGATTGATCTGGACATAGCGTTCGTCTTTTTGCACATCCGGCACCAGCACCGCGGCCTTCTCCCGCGCGGCGTACCCCACCAGCCCGGTTCCCAGCGGGATATCGTGCTTGATCGGGACATTTTCCCTATAGCGCACACTGAAACGGTGTTCCAGCTTGGTATGCGTCTGGTCGAGGAGAAGAATGCTGAACATCTGGTAGTCAATCAGCCGCGTCAACAACTCGGCAATGCGCCGCAGCAGTTCGTCCAGGTTGAGGATCGAAGTCAGCTCCTGGCTGATTTCATTCAGCACAGTGAGCGTCTGCGCCTGGCGGGATACGCGTGTATACAGCCGCGCATTTTCGACCCCGGCGGCGATACGCGATGCCACCAGCGTCAACAGGCGGCGATGCTCTTCCGTGAAGTAACCGGCTTCGCGCGCCTCGATGTCTATCACGCCAATGACGCGGTTCTTCACGATCAGGGGGACCGCCAGTTCAGAGCGCACCCCTTTGAGCACGCCAATGTACCGGCTTTCCTGCGAAGTATCGTTCACCAGCACCGCCTCGCGCTTCTGCGCAGCGAGGCCAGTCACGCCCTCACCGACCTTGATGCGGATTCGCTCCGCCGTCTCCGGCGTATGGCCGATGGCGAAGCGCATGCGCAGCTCCTGGGTCTTTTCATTGAGCAGCATGATGCTGAAGATTTCGTAGTCAATCACCCGCCGTACCAGCTCTGCCGTGCGCTTGAGCAGGGTATCCAGATCCAGCGTCGTATTGACCACCTCGGTCACTTCCACCAGGAAGTTTTCTATGTTGAGCGCAGGTGGGGTAGAGATGCTGGCAGGGTTCATTGGACTCGCGGCTCCGCTCAGAAGCTTGCCCCCAGTTCTTGCATGATCTGCAGACCAGAGCTGGTGCCAATGCGATTGGCCCCGGCCTTCACCATGACTGCCAGGCCCTCTGCCGTGCGAATACCGCCGGCGGCCTTCACTCCGGCGCGGCTGCCCACAACGCCACGCATCAGGGCAACATCGTCCACCGTGGCGCCCCCGCCATTCAGGCCGGTGCAGGTCTTCACGAAATCTGCGCCCGCCACAACCGCCAGCTCGCAAGCCAGAATTTTTTCGTCCACCGTCAATATGACGGTTTCAAGTATCACTTTAAGAATTGCGCCTGCGCCATGCGCTATCTCAGCCACCGCGCGGATATCGTTTTCCACCAGCACGCGATCTTTGGCTTTCAATGCCGCGATGTTGATGACCATATCGAGCTCCTGCGCTCCCAGCAGCACAAGGTCGGCTGCTTCGGCGCGTTTCGTACTGGTGAGGTTTGCGCCCAGCGGGAAGCCCACCGTAGATCCTACTTTGACCACGCTGGAGCGCAGCAGGGAAGCAGCCAGGGCCACATGAGTGGGATTCACAAAAACCGAAGCAAAACCAAAGCGCAGGGCCTCTTCGCACAGAGTGATGACCTGCGGCCGGGTAACCCCCGGCTGTATGCGCGAGTGGTCAATAAGGCGTGCGACTTCGGCCCAGTCTGAGAAATTAATTTTGTCCGGGGTCGTCGCAATGAGGGTGCTGGACATCGAAGAAATTGTAGCACTACAACGTGAAGATTTTTTTAATGTGATATCGCCTACCCCTATGATTATCCATGTGCTTCATCGCGTCCTTTCTGCGAGCTGATTCCTGTTAGGCCGACCTGGATACAGCCAAGTCGTTGCGGCCAGCCGGCCGACATCCCGGACCGCGCACACCGATCATGGTCTTAGCTGGCAGCTCCCGAATGGCTCGTTATCCAGACGAATTGATCCAGACGAATAAGGACGTGTCGGCGTGTTCACGTCAGCCTCGCCGCGCTGCTTCGATGGCGGCGATGTCGATGTTCTTCATCGTCATCATCGCCTCGAAGGCGCGCTTTGCCTCAGCGCCACCAGCCGCAAGCGCATCGGTTAGCGCGCGCGGAGTGATCTGCCAGGAGAGGCCCCAGCGGTCCTTGCACCAGCCGCACTGGCTTTCCGTACCGCCATTGCCGACGATCGCGTTCCAGTAGCGGTCTGTCTCTTCCTGATTATCTGTCGCTATCTGAAAGGAAAAGGCCTCGCTGTGCCTGAACGCCGGGCCGCCGTTGATACCGAGACAGGGAATGCCCAGGACTGTGAATTCCACCGTCAGCACATCGCCCTTCTTACCGCCCGGATAGTCACCGGGAGCCTGGTGAACAGCGGTTACTTTACTATCGGGAAAGGTGGCAGAATAGAAGCGCGCCGCCTCATGCGCGTCTTTGTTGAACCAGAGGCAGATCGTGTTCTTTGACTTCATGTTCGTGTGCTCCTTGTGTTCGATGAGTGCGAAGGCCGCGCTCTTTGCATCCTGCCCTTCTAAATAATATCGCTGGCAGGGATCGAACTTCCAGATTCGAAGCCATGACAGGGCAATTCCCGAAAGATCACGATGGAGGTTCCTGTTAGCGGACGAATGACAGGCATATAGCATGTTGATAGAATTCATTCAGCCATCTGGGCGGGAGTAACTCAGTGGTAGAGTCACGGCTTCCCAAGCCGTTGGTCGCGGGTTCGATCCCCGTCTCCCGCTCCATTTATGTCCACTCTGTGTAATCCATTGTTTCGACCGCAAAGAATTCAAATGGATAAAGCTGAAAAATAATTGGCTTAGGATAGAAAAGTCCCGGCACAGCATTAAGCTGTGCCGGGCGAGTGTGTTTAGAAACTCAAGGTCACTTCTGCTGCAACTGGAGAGATTGTGCCCGCTCCGGGAGGAAGAACAACCTCAACGAGTATCTTGTCGCCAGCGGTTATACTGGCTGTATTTGGACTGGTGCAATCGGCATTTGTACCTTGTGAAAGGGCGCCAAGGCTGCATTGAATTGACGTCTGGCTCAGCACGCCTGTCGTCGTAAAGTGATTAATCCACACGATGACTGTTCCTCCCACGCCAGCACTATTAAAATTTCCTTGTCGAGCTATCAAATTACTGAGCGTACCGGTATGGGTTACGAGAGTGCCTGCGGGGTTATCTTGAGTAATCGTTCCCAATTGTTCGCTGCATGAATCGCTAGAGTCCTGACCCAAACCTTTTAATACAAAATTGGTCACGTTTACGGAGTTTGTATTGCACGAGCCCGCGAGTATCTGGGTTGCGGGAATTGTTCCGTTTGAAGAGATGGTTCCACTTACCACGAGATTGCCATTGATGAATTGATTGCCGGTGAAGGTTTGAGCGATGTTGGTTCGCGCGACGGTACCGTTTAATCCAAGGTCAACATTCGGACCAACCCCACCTCCTGTAAGTCCAGGGCCAACATCGATCCGCGTAATTCCAACAGATCCGGAAGCTGCCGTAGATTGAACCGAGCCATCTGGAAAACGAAGAGCACCTACAAGATCTAATTCTCCGTTATTCAGAACCTTCAGCACATCGCCATTTTGGCTTGCAAAAAGGTGGGCTGACCCATCAGGGTTGTACCATGCGAAAAGATCGCCTGCGGCTGGCGTGCTTGGCCAGGAGGCGAGCGTACGCCTCACGAAACCCAATCCGGCGTCCGTTCCAGTGATGCTAAGGCCGCCGGTGAGACCAGGATCTGGGGGTACTGAAAACGGACCGATCGTGGCATTGGCATTGCTTGTTATCGTAAGTAGATCGCCTGTTTGTGATGAGAATAAACGAGCTGTGCCATCAGGGTTATACCATGCAAAGATATCACCTGCGGCAGGGTTAGCTGGCCAAGAGGAAAGTGTACGTCTCAAGAATCCCAATGCAGCACCTGTTCCAGTGACAGCAAACCCTCCAGGGGTGCTACTCGAAGGCGCGGCAAATGATCCAATGGTGACACTGCCCTGATTTTCTGTAATCGCCGAATTAATGATGTTTGACGAACCATTAAACTTGGGAACGGAGTTTACTGTTCCTCCTGTTGTTGTTACTGTGGTTTGCGCTGCTGCGTGCGCAGCTATAAGAACCCCGCCAACCAGACAGCCAGCTAGTTTCACGATGAGCTTCTTTCTAATCTCCATAATATCTCCTCATACTTTCGAGTTAAGTGATTGTGACGAGGAACGGTGACGTTCTCGTCTTTCCCCAAGCCAAACTGCGCTCGGATTCCCCAACAGAAATTCTCGTGTCACTCATCTATGGCAAAAGCCGAAAAAGCCTTTCGTCCAAGCCGACTTCTCGCCCGCGTCGCCGGCAGGACAGCCCATAACTTCTGAGTTGCCCGTGACTTGGAAGGAATCAGCCGGGCGGATAATGGCATCAGCGTATTTGCGCTGGTCCGGGAACTCAATGAAGGTGCTTGGGTGATAGTTCAATATTATTTATAAATACTTGACTTTTATTAATATTTTTATTAAACAATTACTTGTATAAAGTTAATTCCATCAGAATGAGGCCTGAGGATGGAGCAGCGCAAGTGGACAGATTGGCTCAGCGAGGACGACATGGCTTTTCTAAAACGGTTCGTCCTAAGCTCCGGATCGCTGAAGGAACTGGCGCGTGTCTATGACGTCTCCTATCCAACCGTCCGCCTACGCCTTGATCGCCTGATTGCAAAGGTCACGATATTGGACAGCACCGCCATCACTTCGGATTTTGAACGGCTCTTGAGTACGCTTTTCGCCGAGGGAAAGATTGATATCGAGACCTTGAACGTCGTCCTTGCGGCGCAGCGAAAATCAATGGAGGAGAAAAAATGAGAACTCTTGCTACGATGTTTGGAATATTTCTCATGTGTAACATCGCTCTTGCCAGGGAAAAGCTGCGTGAGTTTTCCTGGTCCGCACTGCAGGCTGCAGGACAGAATGCGAACGGGAAGATAGTTCCTGCTGGGCCGCTGAACCCTGAGGAAAGCCTGGCAATAGAAAATAGCACTAGTTCCCGTCAGACGATCCAGCTTTTGACAATCGATCAGCCGGGAATTAAGTTGCCTGTCTACGCACTGCGTGGCCGCATCAAGTACGAAGCTGTCGAAGGGACCGGATATCTGGAGATGTGGAACTACTTTCCCGGTGGCGGCGCCTATTTTTCCCGGACTCTGGCAGAAACGGGGCCCATGAAGACCCTCAGCGGATCGAGTGGCTGGCGCGACGTGGTGGTGCCATTTTTCGCCACGGAGGCGACAACGCATCCTTCGAAGCTTGTTGCCAATCTGGTCCTTCCCGGCAAGGGAAAGGTTTGGCTGAGTTCTTTGAAACTTTTCCAGTATGACTCGAATGAGGACCCGCTCACGGCATCTTCCGCATGGTGGACGGATCGGCAAGGGGGCCTCGCCGGTGGCATAGGTGGAAGCACTCTAGGGTTGCTGGGTGCAGCAATCGGAATTCTTTCTGCGAAGGGGCGCGGGCGCTCCTTCGTGATTGGGTTGATGATCTCATTGATTGCGATTGGTCTGGCCGCGTTGGCAGCCGGAACCTATGCTCTGGCTCGAGGACAGCCTTTCGGAGTCTTTTACCCGCTCATGCTGGGCGGCGGACTGGCCGCAATCATTTGCGGCAGCCTGATCCCAGCCACGCGCAAGCGCTATGCTGAAATCGAGCTGCGCAGGATAGTAGCTGCGAATATCAGGTGATAGGAAGCCTGCACGGTCGGCGAAGCGATTAAACCGCAGTTTTCGATGGGCCGAACTCTTCCAGAATTTGATTCGGCGTGCTTGTTGGGCGGATATGGATGCGAAGAGTTCCTGTGACCCACTTTCGCCGCGAGATGGAAATCCATGATCTGCGGCTCGTTGATTACGTCGCAGCAATTAGGCTTGGATGGGAAAATAACGGTGGTGCGACAATTCACTAACATCGGATTTGTAAATTCATGGCCATTTAGCAGTTGTCGCCAAGTTCTGGCAGGAGTCATTGAGCGATGAAGTAGAGAAGGAGATTGAGCCTGTGGAAACTTTCGGCAACAAAAGGAAAGAAGGTTTGCTACGCGCGGGAGCTGTAGCAATCGAGGCCGCCGGCGGGTCTCAGCTCCATCCCGCCTGGCAGGCACTGATTCGATACTGCAGCGAGGTTGGGCACGGAGAGATTGCGTGCATCAAGATCCAAGACGGACTGCCCGTCTCCGTCGAGGTGATTACCAAGAAGATCCGTTTGTGTTGACAAAGTGTAATGTTGGATTGGTGAGTGGGTGAGCGCTATCGTGCGCGAACCAAATGCGAGGGTGCAGCAGCGAAACGAAGTGCAGCGTTGTGGAGCCCTTAGATGAATGTTGAACTGAGCTGAATTCAGGCTGACCGTAAACATCGGAGGCCGCATGCGCAGATGGCGCAGGCGGCCTTTCTTATTTGGAGGAAAACATGAAGACCGAAAAAATACGAAGCATCCTGCAAACTCTGCTTACAGCAACAACGGCAGCAACGTTGGTGTTGGCCGTACTGCTGCAGCTATGCATTTCAATTCACGCACAGGAAGCTCTGGATGCAAGTAACTTGTTCGCTCCTGTTCAAGAGACCTCGGATATGAGTAAACTGTCCGCCCGTTCCGACCAGGGATACGTCGCAGAGCAAATCAAACCCGCTCATGCCTTCGAGCTGGGCGAGGGAATAAAACGCGATCCAGCGGAGGCCGCGCAGTGGCCGCTACAAGCGGCCAATTTTGGCAGTTCCAAGGCGCAGACCGACCTTGGGTATCTGTATATGAGGGGTGAAGGCGTTCCTCGAGACGATCAACAGGCATTCAAGTGGTTTCAGCGCGCGGCATCGGCGGACTATGCGCCGGCACAGTATGACCTGGGCTACATGTTTCTGAACGGATTAGGCGTCCAACAAGACGTTCAAGAGGGGGCGCTCTGGCTCACGCGCGCCGCCCGCCAGAGCTTTGCGCCAGCACAGGTCAATCTTGCAGTCTTGTACGTTCAGGGCATTGGCGTGACGCGCGACCAGTTAGAAGCGCTCCGCTGGTGCCGGGAGGCGGCCAAGCAGCACTTTGCGCCTGGAGAGTTCCTGCTCGGCCTGATGTACGAAAGTGCGGTTGGGGTCTCCAAAGACCTGTCGCAAGCTGCCCACTGGTACCGGCAAGCCGCCGAGCAAGGACACTTACAAGCCCAAAACAATTTAGGAGTGCTGTATGAAGACGGTACGGGAGTTCCTCAAGACAGAGAGGAAGCCAAAAAGTGGTACAAGCTGGCTGCGGAACAAGGCAATGGAAATAGCTATTTGAATCTTGCACATTTGTACGCGGGCGCACCGGGCACAGAGCCGGATTACAGTCTGGCTTACTTCTGGGCCCTCCTGGCCCAGCGCAGCCAATGGCCGATGTCAACTCGCCCTTCGGAAAAGACGATGCAATGGCTGCGCGGCCGTCTTTCTCTGGCGCAGGATGCGAGCATTGAAACACAAGTAAGAGAGTGGATCGGTAAGCACCCGCCCGGTGCAAATAAGGACTTGGTCTTGCTGGGGATGACAGAAGATGTTCGTCGGTGCCGAAAATCCTGCACATGGTGGTGGAGTACTCCAAGAACAAAGATGCCGTAGCCGTGTATCGCCGGTTTCGGTATGACGGGCACAGAGTGCCCGCACAGACAGCCCTTTTAGACAATCCACGTCAAACGTGGAAATGGCATGCGGTACAGAAACGGGCTTCGCGGAAGTGGCCGGGTTCGTACCTGGGAAGTCGGCAAGGCACACCGAACCGTGTTTTGAGCGTTTGCCCGAGAAATGAGCGTCGTGAAGGGCGTTTGTCGTTACCTATGTCGTGAAACTTCCTACAAGCGGACTTCTGGCCCGCAATAACCTCCGGTTGCCCGTCACCCACCAACCCGGAAATTTGGAACCCTTCACCACACTCAATGGGTGTACTAGCGATTTAGGAATCGTCAAAAGACCACTCACTCCTGACAGCCTACCCTAGCAATGAGACTTCGCATTCATTGAGTGAGCGGCAAAAGCCGGCGCATGCCTTCCGGGCATGCATGCCGGTCTGAAACGATTCGTAATGCTTCTTCAAATCGCGTTTGCCGCACATTCTCCAGGAGCTGCTCCCAATGAACCATTCCATAGACGATCTTCAGATCGTTGTTCGTCAGGTTGATCTCGCCCGCCCAGATCCGCCCATGAAAGTCTCTGAATGAGGGAAGCTTCTCGCTCAGGTTTATCGGCTTGCCCGCTGAACCCAGCAATAGGAAAACCGTGGCCGAGAGCATGTGCAACACCTGACGCATAAGGAAGAATCTCGCGCGTTGGTACTCGTCTGGCCGTTGGCCAAAATATCGTTCGAGATACGTGAGTTCGTCCGCGTCGTTGGTGACCAGAAAGCTTGCAGCGACGGCCAAGTCGAAGTAGCGGTCGTTCACGAAAGCAGCTTCCCAGTCCACGAGCCATACGTGTTGGCCGTCGAAGAGGATGTTTTCCGGCTTCAGGTCCATGTGGCACGACACCATATCCAAATCGAGACGCGGGTAAGCGGCGCACACTTGTTCGTACCGGGGGAAGATTTCCTCGATTTCGCTTTTCGGGAGCAGACCTGCCTTGCGGAACCTCCAAATGAAACCGTTGTGCGCCGTGACGTAATTGAACGTTTTGGGAAAGGACGGCAGCGCATGGAGTCTTCGCAGCGTTCCGGGAAGAAGGGCCAGCGCTTGCGTTGGCGGAAAAGGGACGGCTTCGATGAAGTCAATGATCGTGATCCCATCTTCCTTGTTGGCGTACCAAACATGAGGCGCCAGACCGGCTTCGGCCGCCGCCTTCATGCATGTGGATATTCGCACAGGATCTTTCCTCTCGTCGATGCGCGTCATGATGCGCAGCAGGTATGCAGATCCCTGCACGACGATGCGAAACACAAGATCCGAACTGAGACCTTTGGTCATCCTACGAATATCTTCGAACTCCGTTACGCCAAATGTTTCTCGCAGCGCGCGGGCTACGCCGGCATTTTTTTCTTCTGGAATCATGAAACCCTTTCTGAAGGCTCGGGACTCGGTAAATCTACATTGGTCGATGCTGCCTTTCTCAGTTTTCGACGATGAGGCCATAGTTATCCGCTGGACCACTGTATTGCCGAACGGTTGTGAGTCAGGATTTTGGTTCGGCTTCAAACGCTACCAAAAGAAAGTTTTAAAAAACAGACTGGTTTTAATCCGTCGCCCTTGGTATGCTTTAAGTGGCAGTTGAGTAGTTCACACCTCGAAGCTCCCGAAATTTCCCCCAAGCGCTATCGATCAGGCCATACTGGATCAGGCGAAGTTCTCTCATGCGTCGACGGCGACGAGGTCTGGTTTGATGCCGTATTGTCGGCAAACCGGCAGTTGTCCAGAAACGGGCTTGTGAGACATCAATAGCAATGTACCCGAAGCCGACTTATGGACAGCGAGTATTTTCCAGCTTGCCCCTCAACCGACCGGCATATTGGTAGCATAGCGATGGATCATCGAGCGTGGCTTCACCATTCGGTTCACGTAGCAAGCCGGGAAAGGCACGACCCGCCATTCAGCAATGAAGAAACTTCCACCCAAGGGCGGTCGCCGTTCAGGAAAGCAGGATCGGCGGCAGCTTCGCGTGCTTTACGAAGACGATGCCGTTGTAGTCCTCAATAAGCCGGCCAAACTGCTGGCGGTGCCTGCGGATGACTCCGATACCCCATCTGCGCTGTCTCTTCTCTCGGCAGAACTGAAATCAAAGAGGCAACGAGCCTTTGTCGTACATCGCATCGATCGTTACACGTCTGGGATTCTGCTTTTTGCAAAAACCTGGCCGGATCGAGAAGCACTCGTTCAACAGTTTCTCCGCCACACTCCGGTGAGGCAATATCTCGCGGTAGTTCGCGGTCATATCCGCCTTAAAGAAGGGACACTCGTTCACTACTTTCGGCAAGAAGGAATGTTTCAAAAGGTGACCACAGGAAGCGAACCACAATCGGCTCGTGCTGAACTTCGCTATTCCGTCGAACGTCCCCTTCGGGGCGCATCGCTCGTCCGAGTCTCGCTGGTGACGGGATTACAGAATCAAATTCGCGTGCAGTTTTCAGCGATCGGCCACCCGGTCATCGGCGACAGAAAGTACAATCCATCAGAAGCGCTGGAGCGACGAATTACTCGCGTCGCTCTCCACGCAGCGCATCTTCAGTTCATTCATCCACGCTCGGGAGACACAGTCTCCGTTGACTGCGAACTTCCCCCGGACTTTCAGTCTCTTCTTCAGGCGTTAGGCTTGCCAATCCGCGGGCGTCGATGAGGGCTCCAGCCATGCAGTTCGCAGCCGCGGAGCCACTCCTGAACAGGACGCGATTCCGCCTCTGGTTCCCGTGTCGTCGGCCATACGGAAGCTATCCACAAACGGGCTTCGGGGAAGTTAGCCGAATTGGTACCGGGAAGTCGGCTAAGATGGAGACAAACTCCTGAATGCTTGCGCGTTTCTCGTTATCTATTTGGTGAAACTTCCTACAAGCCGACTTCTGCCCGGGTAATTTCCTGTTAGCCCGTGACTCGGCACCATCCAGAGAAGCCAGGGAACCCTGTCAAGGGTTGCCGGCCAGCCGGCCTCCGAAAGAACGCGAGCGCAGAAATGACTCAAAGCAAAACGCCCACAAACTCGAGTGTTTGCGGGCGTCTGATTGTGGAGCTTACGCCGCTGCGACTTTGGGCTTTAGCACCGGCACGTGTGGTTTGACCGGGGTGCCGCAGTACTCATCAAACAGCTTGCTGCTGGCGCCCTTAACAATCGTCTCTCCCACTTGCCTGATTCCGTTACTGGCTTTCTCACTGGAAGTAAGTGAAGCCAACTGGCGTAAGGCATGCGCCAGCACAATGTCGTTCATCGCCGGCGTAACGTGCTCCAGCCACGGCTCCGGCCGTGGGCCAAAGACGAGCTCATCGCCCCGAGGTCTGGGACCGCCCACGGGCCAACGCCACGGTGGACAGAGATCGTCGCCTTCTTCCCATCCTGCGGTAAGGCCATGCGAAGAGGCTGATACAAGTTCCTTACCGATGTTATGAACCTTGGTCGCCAGCTCCCGGTCGTGCAAGTTAACGCTGATATCGCGCAACAGCTCGGCCACAACGTAGTCGGCTATCGCGGTTCGGAAAATCGGTCCTGGCTGGCCCGGGCCGCCGTCAACCCAACTGGGGTCGAGGACTCCGTGCAGAAAAGAAACTTTTTCTAAGATCAAATTAGTTTTCATCTTGTCTTCCTTTATGAGAATGAGTTGGTACAGCATGGATGTTTGAGCGACTTAGGCGGCTAGAGCTGAATTCGCGGTACTCTGCGCTTGTCGGCAAGCGTCAGAAGGCCGGCGTTTACGTCGTGATTTCCATTTTGGGGTTGCCAGTGGCTGACGGTACGCGCAGAGTTCCATTATCAAGTACACGCAACGATTGGAGCATTCTCGGCGGGGGCAGGTCTGCTCAAGATTGCTCACTTAGGCGGCAAATCAGTTCGGCAACCGGAAGCGATCTTGCCTCCACCGCGGGTTTAGTCCTGTGAAGTCGGCTTGTAGGAAGTAATCGCGATTGCTCGCTTGACCGGTAAAATAAAAGCAAATCCGTTCACAATCTGCGGCTCTGTTTTTTCAACTGACTTAATACCCAAAAAACTCATACCTTCAATAGATAATTTCAATTGGACTTGCCCTTCGCTTTAGCTTATTTCTTAACTTCCAATAACTTACGGCTGCCTTGCATGGGCGGCGGGGAGGGCGCGGCTGCGGATGAAGCAGGGAATGGTTTTTGCGGCTTTGCATCTCGGCCGGAGGGCAGGGGTGTGCCGGGTCATGCGCGGGGTTGCGTCATGAAGACGATGGTCTCGGCGGCGCGGTCTTTATTCAATCTGCCATTTCCCAGCTATCAGTTTGGCAAGGCCTACGACGAAATGTTTACCAGTTCGGGCGTGCCGCGTCCGCATTATCAAACTCTCTATCGCACGCTGCTCGATCTGCCCGCCGAAGACCTGCGCAAGAGCCAGCAGGCGGCGGACCTTTCGTTTTTGCACCAGGGCATTACGTTTACGGTGTATGGCAATAAGGAGGGAACGGAGAAAATTTTCCCCAATGATTTGCTGCCGCGCATCATTCCTAATCAGGAATGGCAGAAGATCGAGCAAGGGCTGAAGCAGCGCATCCTGGCATTAAATCTTTTTCTCAAAGATATTTACCACGATGGCCGCATTCTGGCCGATGGCGTGGTGCCGCGCGAACTCCTTTACGGCTGCCGCCACTTCCGCCGCGAGATGCGGGGCCTGGCCGTGCCCCGCGATATCTATGTAAGCGTGTGCGGCACAGACCTGGTGCGCCTGCCCAATGGCGGCTTCGCCGTGCTGGAAGACAATCTGCGCGTGCCCAGCGGCGTCTCTTACATGCTGGCCAACCGCAAGGTCTTGAAGCGCGTCTTTCCTACACTGTTCCGCGACTATGGTGTCTGCTCCATCGATCATTATCCGCAGGCGCTTCTGGCCACGCTACGGGCGCTGGCGCCGGTAAGCTCTCCCAGCCGCAACGAACCGGCGACCGTGTTGCTCACGCCGGGAGTTTCCAACTCTGCGTATTTTGAGCACACGTTTCTAGCGCAGCAGATGGGTATCGAACTGGTGGAAGGCCGCGACCTGTTGGTGCACGATAACGTGGTTTATATGCGGACCACGGCCGGACTGCGCCGGGTAGACGTCATCTACCGCCGCGTGGACGACGACTTCATGGATCCGCTGTGCTTCCGCACCGATTCCATTTTGGGAGTTCCCGGCCTGTTTAACGCTTATCGCGCCGGAAACGTGACCCTGGCCAATGCCATTGGTACCGGCATTGCTGACGATAAAGCCATCTATGCTTATGTCCCTGCCATCATCCGCTACTACCTGGAACAGGATGCCATTCTTCCCAACGTCGAAACTTACCTGCTGGCCGACAACTCTCATCGCAGCTACGTGCTGGAACACATGGAAGAATTGGTGATCAAAGCGGTAGGCGAGTCGGGCGGTTACGGCATGTTGATTGGCCCGCATAGCACATTCCAGGAGCGCGAAGAATTCCGGCAAAAAATTATGGCCGAGCCGCGCAACTATATCGCGCAGCCTACGCTGGCGCTCAGTCAAGCGCCCTGTTTTATTGATGGAGACGTGGAGGCCCGCCATATCGATCTGCGGCCTTATATCCTCTACGGCGAGAACGCAACGCTGGTTCCGGGCGGTCTTACCCGTGTGGCGTTGCGGCGCGGGAGCCTGGTAGTGAATTCATCCCAGGGCGGCGGCAGCAAAGATACCTGGGTGCTTCGTGAGGCAGGGAGGGCAGGAGAGGCGGCTTAGGTGGGGCGATCCTATTGTGCAAACTGCGCGCTGCACAAATTCTCGAAAGGTATAGGGGATTCCTCGTCGCTTATGCTCCTCGGAATGACAAATTCAATCTGTAATCAGAGATCTAATCTGTATTAATGCTTAATCGTTATCCGGCAAGTTTGGTGGTAATAACGCTTCACTGGAAGAGACATTACATTATGCTTTCACGAGTTGCCGACAGTCTTTATTGGATGAGCCGCTACCTGGAGCGGGCCGAGCATACTGCCCGCCTCATTGACGTGGATTTGCAGCTCAGGCTCGATCAGTCATCGGAGTCGGCTAACGAACGCTGGCAGCGCATGCTGGCGGCCTTGCAGATTCCAGTCTCGCTGGCCGGCGGAGTGGATGCCATCACCCTGCCGCATATGCTGACCTTCAGCCGGTCGTCGCCTTCTTCCATCGTCTCGTGTGTTGCAACCGCGCGCGAAAATTTGCGGCAAGTACGCGAGCAGTGCAGTTCAGAGATGTGGGAGCAGCTCAACCGTCTTTACCTGAAAGTGATCGATAGCCATGCCCACGCTGAAGACAGTTGGAACCTGCTGTCGCAGGCCTTTTTCCGCTCGGTGCAGGAAGGTGTGCATCTGTTTCAGGGGATCACCGACTCCACCATGAGCCACGGAGAAGGCTGGCACTACATTCAACTGGGCAGGTTCGTTGAGCGCACCAACATGCTGTCCTCGCTGATCGGCGCGCATTTCAGCTATTTACCGCATCCGCCCGACCAGGCGGTGGAAAGCGCGGAATACCTGGAGTGGGTGGCATTGCTCAAGTGCTGTACCGCCTTTGAGGCCTACTGCAAGGTCTACACCGCTGAAGTGCGGCCGCTGCGTGTGGCTGAATTTTTATTGTTGAATGCGGACTTTCCCCACTCCATTCGTTTTTCCGTGGAGATGGTGCAGGCCGCGCTGCAGGTCACCAGTGAACTTACCCAGCGCAAGGCGGCGCAACCGGCCAGAATTGCCGGCCGGCTGAAAGCGACCCTGAGCTTCAGCCAGATTGACGAGATCATGGCCAACGGCGCGCACGCGTATCTGGAAAATATCCGCAACCAGTGCGGGCAGGTGCACGCCGCGATTCAGCAGATTTACTTCGACTATCCCATTGAGTCGGCGATAGCCTCATGAGCGCCGAGATGATCTATTCCATCCGCCACATCACGAACTTCGCTTACCAGCCGGCGGTGCGCGAAAGCGTGATGGAGGTGCGCATGCAACCGCGCAGCGAGGGAACGCAGCGCTGTCTTAATTTTTATCTCGATGTGAACCCGCACGCCAGCATCATGGTTTATCGCGACTTTCTGGGGAATACCATCCATCATTTCGATATCCCAGGAAGCCAGGCGCAGATCAAGATTACCGCCAAGGCCATCGTTGAGGTGCAGCCGGTTCCTGCCCTGCAATCGGCCGAGACGTGCAACTGGAGCGATTTTGATACGCAGGTCAACGAAGGCGATCATTGGGAGATGCTGCTGCCCAGCCGTTACGCCTGCTCGACCGAAGCGCTGCAGCAATTCGCGCGCGAACTCGATCTGAAGCGCGGCGCAAGCCCGCTGGAAACCCTGCTCGATCTGAATCAGGCGATCTACAAGGCTTTCGACTACGTGCCCAACAGCACCAAGGTCGACTCCCCGATTGACGACGCCTTGCAGTGCCGCCGTGGTGTGTGCCAGGACTTTGCCCATATCATGATTGCCCTGGTGCGGAAACTTCGCATGCCGTGCCGCTATATCAGCGGTTATCTCTGCCATGACACCAAGGTTCCCGACCGCTCGCCGCAGGGCGCAACCCACGCCTGGGTTGAGGCTTTTCTTCCTCCACTGGGATGGGTGGCCTTTGACCCGACGAATAACCTTGTTGCCAGTGACCGGCACATCCGGGTGGCGATTGGACGTGACTACGCCGATGTGCCACCTACCAGAGGAGTCTACAGGGGCAAAGCCACCAGCGAATTAAGCGTGGGAGTGTATGTATCCACGGTAGATAAGCCGTTGCTGGAGGAATTAGCGCCGGCAACGGTCATCCAGTCGAGAGCGGTCACGGTGGCGCCGGTGGATCGGTCGCATGAGCAGCAGCAGCAGTAAAGCATTCAGCATTCAGCAATCAGCATTCAGCCAATGAGATTGATTTATTGGGTTATCGGATCATTGAATCATTGCATTTATTGAGTTACGGCAAGACACAATGGCTCAATGGCTCAATGACCCAATGATCCGCTGACTCAATTCCCTGAGGTCGCGTTCGAAGATTCATTGGCTGAATGCTGAGTGCTGAATGCTGAGTGCCTCTTCTCACCACACTCCCTTATCGCTCCCTGTCAGCTTGTAAGCAACTGCAGCGGCCACCGCCAGCGGGGGTAAGAGGTTGAGTCTTAGAGTTGCAGGCAGGTCTCCATTCAATGCGGCGTGGGTTATCTCGCGGGTGAAGAGTTTGGCGCCTTCGGGCATGATGGGAACGCGCAGGAATCGTCCTCTGATGCGGATTTTTTCTCCGCCAAAGGGAGCTGCTTCGTATACCTTCCTGGGCAGGGTCAGATTATAGCCACGGTAACGACGCACATAATCGGAGACGATTACCAGGAAGGTTGCCGCTCCTTCCCAGATGCCGGCGGACTCGGTGGCGCGGCGCAGTTCAAAGAAATCCAGAGTTCCGGATTCCACCAGCGCGGCGCTGTTGACGATGTCGCAGATGCGGAAGTAAAAATGGCGGTACATGCGCTGCAGCGTAGCTACCACGATGCGCTCTTCAGGGGCGGGCACATGAAATTTCATGCCGCCGATCTCTTTTCCCACCCGCCGCGTAATAAAGCGCTGCGCCAGGCGGGTGTGCTCGCCGGTCTGTCCCAGCCGTTGCAGGTGAAACTCCACCGACTCGGGCAATCCTGGGATGGCGAAGTTCCATTTTCCGGCCAGGCGGTCGCCCCAGCTCCGCGGCTCCATACGGGCGTTGAACTTTTTCTTTAGAACGGCTCCAACTCGCCGGATATCGGCGGAAGAATAAAGATCAAGATCGTTGCCCAGGTCTGGCCAATGGTCGAGCGATTTCATCACTGTTACCGGGCAGCCGGCGGCTTCCACCTCCGCACAGATCTCATGCAGATAACGCATAGCCGTGCTGATGCGGGCGTTTTCTTTCTCGATCACCGCTGCGCCCCAGGCGGCCAGCTCTGTGTTTCCGGCCAGGGTGGCCTGCTGCAAGACGGGCTGAAGCGCGCGCAAAACCACGTGGTGTGAGTTGGCCATCTCCAGGAACTGGCTGCGCTGGTCGGGGGTCAGCGAACCCACGTAGGAGACCGCCTCGCCGGCATTGCCGGGCGAGAGCGTCAACTGAAGCAGGACGTGAATAAATTGCTCTTCTTTAAAATCCCGGAACTGCACCTGCTGGTAACCCATTATTGGAATCCTTGACTAAGGGTGCGACTGAAAAAATTGGATGTGAGCGCCGGGCGCAGAGTTGGGTGCTCAGCACGATGAGTGTTTATAATCGTCGCTTACCCTGGAGAAGACATTGGCTTATACCGACCTTAGAGACTGGATTGCCGCCCTCGAGCGAGCAGGCGAGCTCAAGCGCATAAAAACAGAGGTTGACCCCATTCTGGAGATTACCGAGATCACCGACCGGGTCTCCAAGGCGGGGCGGGGCGGGAATCTTCCCAAAATGGCTCCGGGAGGGCCGGCGCTGCTGTTTGAAAACATCAAAGGACATCCCGGCGCGCAGGTGTTGATCAACCAGTTTGGCTCGGCGCGACGCATGAATCTGGCCCTGCAGGTGAACTCGCTCGACGATATAGCCGACCGCATTCACGAATTCATGGACGTTAAATCGCCGCAGGGGTTGCTGGATAAGATCAAAATGCTGC
>Ga0070741_10004269_pt1 | contig 33618 bp, 26 predicted proteins | sample Coa_R1_4_FD_66440 | JGI IMG/M metagenome (GOLD analysis project Ga0070741, IMG submission 66440) | Surface soil microbial communities from Centralia Pennsylvania, which are recovering from an underground coalmine fire - Coalmine... | ecosystem: Environmental > Terrestrial > Soil > Unclassified ... | reverse complement strand
CCAGCGACGAGATGTGGGTCTATGATATGCGCTCTCATGGCTTCATCCCCGGCGAAGGTTGTGGATTTGTGGTGTTGATGCGCCATGATGATGCGCTGGCACAACAACGTCGCATCTATGCGCTTATCCGTGGTTGGGGGATCTCTTCGGATGGAGGCGGGGGCATTACGCGCCCGGATAGCCAAGGCCAGGCGCTTGCCCTGGCCCGCGCCTATCAAAGAGCTGGCATAGGGATTGAGACGGTTGAGTACTTTGAAGGGCACGGAACCGGCACAAGCGTCGGCGACCAGATCGAACTGCAAACCGTTGCGCGTGCGCGCCAACAGGCGAGCGTGTTGGCACCTGCTGCGACTATTGGCTCGGTCAAGGCCAATATCGGCCACACTAAGGCCGCGGCAGGAGTTGCAGGCCTGATTAAAGCGGTCATGGCACTAACTACCCAGATCATTCCCCCGACGACAGGCTCCAGCCAACCCCATGCCGAACTTCTGCATGAGCCTGCGTCGCTTCTGATTCGCCCAATTGGCACGCTCTGGCCAGTTGATCGTCCTTTACGGGCCGGGGTAAGCGCTATGGGGTTTGGAGGGATCAATACCCATGTAGTGCTGGAAGGCACAGGCAATCAGCGACGTGAGCGTTTGACAGCAGCAGAGGAGACGCTCTGCTCAACTCCACAGGACATGGAGTTGTTTCCGCTTGCTGCCCAGGATAACGCGGACCTGCACAACCATGTGACTCACCTTCTGAGTTTCGCCTCCAGGCTTTCTAAAGCGGAATTGACAGACCTCTCGCTCCACCTGATGCGCACACTATCGACCGGGCCGGTACGCGCGGCCATCCTGGCTTCGCGCCCGTCTGACCTGGCGAGCCGCCTGGAACGGGTCCACAGGGCGCTGGAAGGTGGAGAGCACACGATCTTCGATCCCAGGGAGGGCGTGTTCCTGGGATCAGGACAGAAAGAGACACCGCGTCTGGGGTTTCTCTTTCCGGGGCAGGGCTCACCTGCTTATCTACACACCGGGCTGCTACGCCGTCGCTTCGATTTTGTCCACGCCCTGTATTGTGGGGCGCAACTTCCAGCAATGGGTGATGAGAAAGATACAGTTATTGCCCAACCGGCAATTGTGACCGCTTCCCTGGCTGCGCTAAGTGTGCTTAAACGGCTCGGGATCACTGCCGAAGTTGCGGTGGGCCATAGCCTAGGTGAACTGAGCGCGCTGCACTGGGCAGGAGCCTTTGATGAGCAGACCCTCCAGCACTTGGCGCAGATGCGGGGAGCTATCATGGGTTCTCTCGCTCGTGCTGATGGAGCTATGGCCAGCTTTCAGACATCAAGGGACGTGGTCGAGGCACTGATAGCGGATACAGAGGGCAAGGTAGTGATTGCTGGTCTGAATACTCCTCGACAAGTGGTGATTGCTGGGGAGGCAGATGCCCTCGCCGTGGTCATGGCACGCGCGAGGCAGGAGCAGATACAGGCAACGCCTTTGAAGGTCTCTCACGCCTTTCACTCTCCGTTAGTGGCTGCCGCCGTCTCTCCATTCGTTGAGGCTCTGGCTCCTATGCGCTTCCACCCCTTGCAGCGCATAGTGATTTCGACAGTAACCGGGGCTCACCTGCCGCCTGAAGTGGATCTGAAAGCGCTCCTATGCACACAGATTACATCGCCCGTTCTCTTTGCCGATGCGCTCAGGAAAGCTGCCGCACATGTGGATATGTTCGTTGAGGTAGGACCCGGCCAGACCCTGAGCCATCTGGCCAGTGAGTGTGTGCCCGTGCCTGCACTCTCTATTGATGGAGATGGACCTTCGATTACAGGTCTACTCAGGGTGGTGGGAGCCCTCTTCTCTCAGGGAGCGCCGGTCGAAGTCTCGCTGTTGGCACAAAACCGTTTCAGCCGTCCCTTCAATCTCAGTTGGCAGCCTCGCTTTTTCTCTAATCCCTGCGAGCAGGCACCGCTCCCCGATACCGGAGCCATCCTCGCCACGCTCTCTGAGGAACCAGCTGATGCTGCGTTCTTCCAGGAGACCACGCCCCCGGAAGAGCCGGAGGAGCAAAGCGAAACGCCCTTCACAACTATCGATATGCTTCGTCAGCTAGTAGCACGACATGCCGAGCTTCCTCAGCAGGCCATTGAGGATTATGCTCGCATGTTAAGCGACTTGCATTTGAACTCGATTACAGTCGGGCAGATTATCTCTGAGGCAGCGCGGGCCCTCCACTTGCGTCCTCCCATCGCTCCAACAGAATATGCTGATGCCACGCTGACCGCTATTGCAGAAGCACTGACCGAGTTGCCGACAGCAGATGAGCAGGAAGGGTCTGGTACCGCTCTGGCTGGAGTAGATGCCTGGATACGTGCCTTTACCATACAGGCTGTGGAAACGCCGGATGTCCCTGCTTACCTACCTGAAGCCAGGGCGGTCGATGCCGAGCAGAACACCTGCTTGTGGCAGGTGCGAGTCCTGCAAGCTTCTCCCTTTGCCCAGGCTCTGCAGCAAACCTGCGCGAGCTTGCCAGGCACGGGTGTCATCGTCTTGCTTCCTGCTCAGCTCTCTCAAGAGGTGATCGCTTTGCTGCTCCAGGGGGCCCAGGAGGCACTCAGAAGTGAAACCCCTTCCTGCTTTGTCCTCGTCCAGCAACAGAGAGGCGGCGCGGGTGTGGCGCGCACACTCTCGCTGGAAGCACCACACCTGACGGTGTGCGTTGTTGATGTGCCTCCCACACATCCTCAGGCCATAGCATGGGTCATGGCGGAAATACAGGCCGCACAAAGATCTGGAGGCTATCACGAAGTTCTCTATGATGCTCTGGGAAGACGCCGCATCCCGATCCTACAACTCTGCCAGTTGACAGCCAATCAACATGTTCCCCTCTCGCTAGATAGAGATGATCTTCTGCTAGTGACCGGGGGAGGGAAAGGTATTGCCGCTGAGTGTGCCCTGTCCTTAGCACTGGAGACAGGAGTGCGTCTGGTGCTTCTGGGCCGCTCTGATCCCTCTCGTGACCCGGAGCTAGCCGCGAACCTGCAACGACTGGAGAGATCAGAGGTGGCTTTCTGCTACGTGCGTGCAGATGTCACCAACCCCGCTCAGCTACAACAGGCAATCAGCGATATAGAGGACAGACTTGGCCCTGTCACCGCCCTGCTACATGGAGTGGGGACCAATACTCCCAGGCTCTTGAGCACTCTGACCGAAGAGGAGTTCTGTCAAACGCTGGCACCCAAAGTTGAAGGGCTGCAACATGTGCTCTCCGCTATCGCCCCGCACAAACTTCGCCTGCTCGTCACCTTCGGGTCCGTGATCGCACGCACAGGAATGAAGGGTGAGGCGGATTACGCTGTGGCAAATGACTGGCTGGCCGATCTCACAGTTCGCTTCCAGCAGGAACACCCCGCCTGCCGGTGTCTGTGTCTCGAATGGTCCGTATGGGCTGGAGTGGGTATGGGGGAACGCCTTGGCAGAATTGAAGCGCTGATGCGAGAGGGCATTCACCCGATCCCGGTCGATAAGGGAGTTTCTTGCTTCCTTACCCTGCTTCATCAGCGCCTGCCTGATGTGCGTATTATAGTGACCAGTCGTTTCGGGAGCCTCCCCACCCTGCGTCTGCCAGCTCCTGAACTGCCGTTTCTGCGTTTCCTGGAACAGCCACAGGTCTATTTCCCTGGGATCGAGCTCATCAGCGACGTAGAACTCTCGACGACGACGGACCCTTACCTGGAAGAACACAAGCTCCATGGAGAGCGTTTACTTCCTGCCGTCGTGGGATTGGAGGCGATGGCACAGGTCGCCATGGCAGTCACAGGTCGGAGTTCCGCCCCACACTTTACGCAGGTCCAGTTGAATCGTCCAGTAGCTGTACCACAAACAGAGAGGGTGAAGATCCGCCTGGCGGCCCTGGTGGCCGAGTCTGGGGAGGTAGAGACCCTGCTCTTGAGCGAAGAAACTGGCTTTCAGGTAGCACATTTCCGGGCTACCTGCCACTTTGAACCGCAGCAGCCACAACCACTATCGTCGCTGGAGACGCTGGCCAGAGTACCAGCAGCTGGCAAAGCGCCTCTTGCCCTCGATCCCGCACAAGATCTCTATGGGCCACTACTCTTCCATGAAGGGCGTTTCCAGCGCATCCAGCACTACCTGCATCTGCACGCCACCGAGTGCGTAACGCAGATCTCCTCCTCTGCTCAGGAACAGCCCTTTGTCTACTACCTCCCTGCCAGCCTCGTCCTCGGCGATTTCAGCGCACGCGATGCACTCATACATGGCATTCAGGCATGTATTCCGCAGGGGCGGCTCTTGCCTGTAGCCGTAGAAGAGATCCGTGTTGCTCCAAATCTGTGTGAGGAGACGAACTATCTGTACGCCTGTGCCCGGGAGCGTAACAGGGTTGAAGATCTCTTTACCTATGATGTGGAGATGTGGACGTCTCAAGGGCAGATGTGTGAGCAGTGGCTGGGTCTCCAACTGCGGCTCGTTGAAACGTTGCCACCGCCTGCACACTGGCATGAAGTGTTGCTGGGTCCGTACCTGGAGCGCAAGCTCAACGACTTCTACCCCGAGGCCGCGCTTCGCCTGCTAGTTCAGAACAACCACGGTCTTCCACGACGACAATCCAGCGACCTCGCCTTTCAGTCCCTGCTGGAGGCTGACCTGCGCGTGCAGCGACGATCCGATGGCAAACCCGTGGTGGTCGAGCGGCTTGAACATGGAGAGCAAGCCGTATCAGCCTCACATACAGCACACCTGACGCTGGTGGTTGCCAGCATCGGGCAGATTGGCTGTGATGTTGAAGCGGTCCGCCCCCGCTCTCATCAGGTCTGGCAAGATGTGCTTGGTCCCCAGCATTTTCAACTGGCCTGCTGGCTGGCTGCTCACTGTCAACAAAACATAGAGAGTGCGGCAACACGGGTATGGGCCGCCGGCGAATGCCTGAAAAAAGTGGGCGCCATGCTTACTACCCCCCTGTATCTGGACGAGGATAAAGATGATGGATGGATTCTCTTCAGAGCTGGAGCTTTGCGCATCTCTACCTATCTTACACAGGTCCAGGGCGAAGAGCAGAGCCTGATCTTCGCCGTTTGCTCCGCACCTGAGCAGAGCCAGGAGATGGAGCACATTCGCAAATATGCATCGGATAAGGAAAGGAGCAACAGCAGTGCGAGCTTATGAATACCAGCATATTGTTGGGTTTGAAGAAACCAACCTGGTTGGCAATGTCTACTATGTCAATCATCTCCGCTGGCAGGGTCGTTGTCGAGAGATGTTCCTGCGCGACCACGCGCCTGAAGTATTGGCTGAAATCGAAGCCGGGCTGGCGTTGGTAACGGTTCGCTGTTTATGTGAGTATGCAGCCGAGCTATTGGCGTTTGACCGTGTCATCGTGCAAATGCGCCTGGGCGCGCTGACGCAGAACCGTATTACACTGCTCTTTGAATACTGGCGCCAACAAGAGTCATCGAGACAACTGATTGCACGAGGCGAGCAACAGGTTGCCTGTATGCGCAGGAAAGGGGACGCGATGGAGCCAGTCCCCGTCCCAGCCCCTCTACTGGCAGCCTTGCAACACTACACCGACTAGTCAAAAAAGGGAAAGGAGCAGACTGATGAAGCAGCCTCTAGCCAAAAAAACGAGCAGGCGTCAGATGTTCAAGCAAATAGGCCAGGCAGGGCTGGGACTGGCTACCATTACAGTTATTGGGCTAGCAAGTCGAAACAACTGGCTTGAGAGTGTGTTTGGCCAAGCACCTTCGCTGTCTGCGTTGCCCTCGTTCCGTTTGCGGGAAATTTCCAGGCAGGCAAAGATGGCGGTGACGCATCAGAAAGTGTTGCTGGATCACCAGATCGACAATGTGATGCCCTGGATGAGTTCGGTCGGAGCTGCAGTCAGCGCGGCAGACTACAATAACGACGGCCTGATTGATATTTTCGTCTCTTCGTCGGGCCGCAACGCGCCCTGTCACCTGTTCCGCAACAATGGAGATGGCACCTTCACCGATGTAGCCGAGCAGGCAGGAATAGCCCATCTCAATCAAGAAGGCGGAGTGATGGACGCAGTCTGGGGCGACTTCAATAATGATGGCTGGCCCGATCTCTATATCGTCAAGTGGAGCGCCCCCAATCGCCTCTTCCGTAATAATGGGGATGGTACCTTCACCGATATTACGACATCCTCTAGGACCGGGTATCGCGGGAATGGCAATGCCGCCATCTGGTTCGACTACAATGGCGATGGGCTACTTGACCTATACATCGGTAACTATTTTCGCCCGGAAAATGACCTGTGGCACCTGCATACCACCCGTATCTTCCATAACGATTTTGAACATGCGCGAAATGGTGGTCCCAATGTGCTCTATCGCAATAACGGAGATGGCACCTTTACTGATGTCGCCCACGAATTGGGAGTTGATGATACAGGATGGACATTGGATGTAGGTGCTTGTGACCTCTTTCAGACAGGCTATATGGATCTCTACCTGGCCAATGACTTTGGCCAAGATATTCTTTATAAGAACAACGGAGATGGCACCTTCACAAATATTACCGCTCACGCTCTGCCAATCGATACGCGCAAGGGTATGAGTGTAGACTTCGCAGATCTGGAGGGAGACGGCTATCCCAGTATCTATGTCTCCAATATCACTAAGTCCGGCTATCTGGTCGAAGGGAACTTTCTGTGGCACAACAATCGCGATGGCACCTTCACCGATCATGCACCCCTTCTGGGTGTAGATAAGGCTGGCTGGTCATGGGGAGCCAAGTTCGTTGACCTGGACAACGACGGGGAAATGGAAATAATCGTGCTCAATGGCTTCGTCTCTGCCGGTCCGGGCGACTACTGGTTTGAGCTGGGGACGATGGCAACGACCCCAGACCTGGTTATTGATGATGCACGCAACTGGCCTCCTATCGGCGATAAGAGCATCTCCGGGTATGAGCAATCGGCCCTGTTTGTCAAGCAGGACAACCGTTATATCAATATTGCTGAACAGGCCGGGCTGACCGATCTCTACGATGGCCGTGGGCTCTGCCTGGCCGACTTTGATAACGATGGGCTGCCAGAACTCTTTGTAGCGAACCAGGGTCAGCCGTTCCAGCTCTATAAAAATGAGCCTGTGCAGCGCAACCACTGGCTCGGACTGCGGCTGATTGGGACGGGCCGCTCGAACCGGGACGCGATTGGGGCGCGCCTGACGATAAGCGCAGGTGGGCGACGCCGGGTGAAGTGGGTTGACCCTGGTAGCGGCTTTGCCTCGCAATCAGATCGCCGTCTTATTTTTGGCCTGGGTACACTCACCCACATTGACAGTCTTGAGATCCGTTGGCCAGATGGTCGCAGGGAAACTACGAGCAATCTCCCTATCGACCGCTATCACACCCTGAAGGAGGGGGAGGTAACCCAATGAGACTTACATCATCAGATCGAAAAATATCGCTGCCATCTATCCCCTCTGCCTCGTCCAAGCGGCGCTCACGTCTGCTTCTTGCAGTCTGGCTGCTTCTACTCATGCCGATGCTGCTGCTACTGGTCTCGGGGGTATACCTGTTCCTGCGGCCACGCGTGCAGGCCCTTTCGCTTCCCAGGCTGCCTGCACATCTTACAGAATCCGATCTTGGACTGGCCAACTGGCACGAATACCAGCAGCCTTTGCCACCACAGCCCTTGAGCGATCCACACTTGCCAGCAACGCCTCAAGTAGACTCCTCCCTTGCTCTGCTGGAAGATGCAGCGGGCCAGGCACTCCTCACCACAGGGCAGGTCGAACGCGGACTGGCCTACCTACAAGCCGCCGCACAATCTGATCCTGAGAACCTGCGCTATAACAACGATTACCGCGTGGCTCTGCGCGATCACCAGCGCTACACGACTGAATATACCTACTTTTCTCAACTGGCCCAGCATACCCACTCACCCAATGTCCTTATTGGGCTGGCATTAACCTATGTTGATCAAATGCGCTCCTGTCCTACTCCGCCTGATGGACTTGTCTGCCAGGCCCAGGAATCCTCACGCTCGATCAGCATCCTCGATACCGTGCTAGCAGCCCACCCGTATAATGTCGTGGCACGTTTTGCACGAGGATTGAACCATCTCTACTGGCCAAACCTGATGGGTCATCTTCCCCTGGCACAGGTCGATTTGCAGTACGCGGTTGCACTGAGCAAGCTACCTTCGGCCATGAGCTCAGCCTTTGCCCCCCAGGCTTATATGGCCCTGGGCGACGTTTTTGCCAAAGATGGCCAGGTGGAGAAAGCGCGCAACGTCTGGCTCAACGGCAAAGCCGTAGTTTCTGATTCTAGTATGCTGGATTCACGGCTCGCCATTGCAACGAATCAGCTGGTCAACGAGGAAAATGGCCCGCTGCGTGGCCTGGGCGTGTTTGTTGATACTAGCCTTGCTATATTCTGGAAGACTGGAAGGTGATGACTATGATACGCAAGATTGGCCGCTTCGAGGTGGTATTTCCCGGCCTCAAAGATCCGCGCCTGTTTATGATTAGCGTGTTGATTATCTATACCCTGGTGGGTCAGACGCTGCTCTCCTTTGACCATTCCTGGCTTCAGATAGGGATCTCGGTTCTGGTGGCTTGTACGCTGGATACACTGTTGAGCTTCTGGAAAACACGCCAGATCATCCTACCCGCGAGCGGACTTATCACCGGGCTCGGACTGGGATTGCTGGTGGAGGCGATCCCTCTGTGGCCATCTTTTGTCGCTCCAGCTTTGGCCATAGGCGCGAAAGCATTTATTCGCTTCCAGGGACGCAACGTGTTTAATCCCTCCAATTTCGGCCTGACCATCCTGCTGATCCTGGCGCCTACAACTGTGACCACGCTGGCCGCTCAGTGGAGTGGATCGATGCTGATCGTGATGATTATCCTTGCTATCGGCGGCTTTACATCTTTCCGGGTCTCACGCTGGGACCTGGTGCTCTCCTTTGTGGCCGGGTTCGCCGTCATGGCTCTGGTTGAAGATCTTGTCAAGCACAACGGTCTGGCCTTTGTCTATGGTCCAATGCTCGGGGCGGCCTTCCAGCTCTTTACCTTGAGCATGCTGACCGATCCAAAAACGACACCGGAGAGCAGGAAGATGCGCATCCTTTTCGGTCTGAGCATCGCCGTGGTCGATGGCGTACTGCGCATGATGAGCATTCAAAACTCTCCCTTTATAGCCTTGATTTTCATCTCGGCCTGCGTGCCCCTCCTGCGCTGGTTGACACCAATTTTCAAGATACAACTGGCGTCCTGGCGTGAGTCACACCAGGGCATACAAGAGCAGGGAGCCACCCAAAAAGGCAAAGATATACAGGATGTTGTCACCCAGTAGTGCTACACGCGCGAACGCGCTAATACAATAGCCAGTTGTTCCCTCCTGGAAGGAGAAACGCAACACCATCCCAAATTGAGCATTGTATCGGTACAGTCTCATACTTGATCAACACATGGACTGCGTATTGTTTTTTAACCATTGTATGGAAACGGAACGTGAACGTGCTTTGCAAAGGCGTTGAACTAGAAACTACGAGCGTCTACATAACGTGAACGTTTGAGCGTCTTTACACGCTACCAGTTCATAGTAGAGGAGACTTCTCAAGCCGTCTTACGTCAACGTTAAAGCAAAGGCGATTACTGATCTACTCTGCAGCATTGCGGAAAAACAGAGGCTTTAAGTTCTCTCGCAAGATCAGATGTACGTTTTTTACTTCTTTTTCCCGAAAGGGATGACAGCAACAATACGGAGTCCAGGCTATGAGTTAGCATGGTATAGTCTCCATAGAAGGCTAGGAAACGTACTCCAGGTAGGATGTGCGAAAAGGGGAAAAAAGAGAGCTGGTCTCTCACTCGAAGACCTATGTGATATAGGTCAAGTCGATTTTTCTATACTACGAAGAAGGAGCTGAGAGGATGTTACAACAACTTGATCGAGTGGAACTGAAGCAATCCCCCATTTTCCTGGATAGCGGCTGTCGCCGCCATCAGACTGTGACAATGCGCAATCAGGCTATAGAACAAGCCATTATGACGATGCAGCAGCGATATATGGACCAGTTGACACTTGCGGAGATAGCTGAATCGGCTAAATTGAGTCCCTCTCACTTCGACCGGGTATTTCATAGTATGGTTGGCATATCGCCCCATGTTTTTCTCGCGTCGATCCGCCTCAAGGAAGCCAAACGACTGCTGCTCACCACGACGAACAGTATCACAGACATTTGCTTCGATGTTGGCTATACCAGTCTGGGAACGTTTACCTCGCGCTTTACGCTCCTGGTTGGTCTGCCGCCGGGCCGCTTTCGTGAACTGGCCAAGAATCACATGATGCACACCTGCCCGGCAGATATTTCGGAAGTGCTCACACACTTCCAAAACCATCAGGCTCACTCAAAGGCTGGAGGAATCTGTGGAACGCTCCATACTTCGCAACCCTTCAAGGGCCTCATTTTCACCGGGCTTTTTACTACTCCCCTTCCGCAGAGACAGCCTGCAGCCTGCGTGATTCAGACGACGCCTGGTCGCTATTGTCTCCCACCTGTGTCTGATGGGAAGTATTATCTTTTTAGTGCAGCCGTCCATCACTCGCAAAGGTTCCTCTCGATCCTGGAACAGGGACCAGGATTGCTTGGTGGTCGGCATACGCCTCCGATTGTGGTCCGCAATGGGTCGGCAACTAAAGAGCGAGAGATCGTGCTCGCTCCTTCTAGCTGGGCTGATCCTCCTATTGCTCTGGCCTTTCCCTGGTTTTTCGTACAAAAATTCTGTCAACAATTCTGTTAAGAAGAGGAGAAGAGAGACGCCTGGTAGAGCGCGGAAAGGATTGTTATGCAACCATCATCGCTTCAGGTCTGCTTACTTGCAGGCAGCGCAGGGCACCCTTCGCACACACGGACCTGTCTGGATCTGCTCGCACAACAGTTGCGCCTCCTGGAAACGGACACCCACATCTGGGACCTGGCACAAACTCCTTTGCCGCTCTTCGATCCGCATTTCTATCCTGATCCCCACAAGAATGCCTCCGCCCTGGTCAGAAAGCTGGCGGCGCTCACTGAGCAGGCGGATGCATTTATCTGGGGTTCACCGGTCTACCACAACTCCTTTTCAGGAGTCCTGAAGAATGCCCTGGATAGCCTCTCGCTCCAGCAGTTTCATCATAAGCCAGTGGCGTTCGTCAGTTGTGGGAATAATGACCGTACTGCCAGCCAGCCATGCGATCAGCTCCGCTGCATCGCTCGTGGCTTGCACGCAGTGGCTATCCCAACGCAGATCGTGGCCCTGCCTACGGATTTTGTGCGTACTCAACAGGGATATATCCTCATCGATGAAGGTCTGAAAGCACGTTTGGCCTTGCTTGCGCAGGAGTTATGCTCCTATGCCCTCGCCCTGCGACACGTCCGCGCCGCCCTGGTGGAGGCAGCACTGCATGGCTCACCCAATGGTGTTCGCCATGAGGAGGCAAATGTCTAAGATTTGTGAAGATAATATGCGACACCTCTGGGCAGTGACACCAGGCGAGCATACTCTCTGAGCACTTGATCAAAGTACGGGTCTTTGGTCAAGCGCCTTAGGGACTGGTACTGATGATGACGAACGGTTTCCGCTGACTTGTGTATCAAGCTAGCCGTTTCAGAAAGAGAATGGCAGCGCTCCCCCTCCAGGCCCAGGCGCAAAATAAGAATACGTGCATCCAGTTCGTTAAGCAGACCCGAGGCTACACGCTCTTGCAATAGGGAAAGCAAGAGCGCTTTAGCCCTGGGCACAACAGCTGGCTTATCTAACGGGTGATCTTCATCCACGCTGTGATTTGACAATCGATTTGTCCTTTTTAGTGGCACATGAGGAATTGTGTCAGATTTGGCCAGATCAGCTTCCTCCCTACATTCCCTCTGTTGATTATCAGTCCTGAGAGGATGTTGGTGTATGTCCTATGGCTATGGGCTCTCCTGACTGACTCTGGCGAGACGCCTGCTTGATTAGATCCGCAGCCTTTTCCGCGATCATAATCGCCGCTGCGTTTGTGTGCCCGCGAACGATCATCGGCATGATAGATGCATCAACAACTCGCAGGTGTTCTACTCCATAGACTCGTAGTTCGCTGTCGACAACTGCCAGAGGATCCTTGCCCATTTTGCACGTCCCTACAGGGTGAAAGACGGTAGCGGCATGTTCACGGATAAAGTCCCCGATGTCCTTGTCAGATTGCACCTGTGGACCAGGCGCAGACTCTTCACCACGATAGGAGTCAAACGCGTGCGCCTGGGCCAGTCGTCGTGCGAGCTTCACTCCCTCAACCATTACCTGAAGGTCTTCTTCCTTCTGCAGGTAGTGAGGTTGGATGAGTGGGGAGTGCTGGGGATCGCGTGAACGCAGGGCGAGGTATCCTCTGCTTTTTGGAGAGAGCGAGATCGCGCCCAGGGTAAACATCTGTCGCTGATTCATGATGTCTGGCGGGAAGAAGGGCATGGGAGCAAAGGTGATTTCCAGATCTGGCGCGGGCAGATCTTCACTGGTTTTGTAAAATGCTGCTGCCTCTCCAACATTTGAGGTAAGTGGCCCCCTTCTAAACAGGCTGAACTTCAAGCGATTGCTCAGGTCCTGGACATTAGCAAGCGTGATAGGGCGAGTTGCAGCATAACATATCGGGCTAATCAGATGGTCGTGCAAATTCTGCCCCACGCCTGGTAGATCTGCGATCAGGGGGATAGCAAGGGCCTGGAGCTGGTCGGCTGGACCAACACCGGAGAGCAGTAGTAACTGGGGGGAGTTGATAGCCCCTGCACACAGAAGGACTTCCCGTGAGGCTTCGGCCTGTTCTTCTTTCCCTTGATGGGTATAAGCCACCCCAACAGCACGTCTTCCATCAAACAGAAGATGCTGCACCAGTGTATCGGTCAGGACGCTCAGGTTAGGTCGCTTGAGGGCGGGTCGCAGATAAGCGTCAGCAGTACTGTCGCGCCTTCCTCGTTTCTGGGTCACCTGCACAAGCCCTATTCCCTCCTGCGTCTCGCCATTAAAGTCAGGATTGCGGGGAAGGCCGATCTCTACACCAGCCTCTACAAATGTTCGGGAAAGGATATTAGGAGAGCGCTGGTCGTTGACAGAGAGTGGCCCAACGGCTCCATGATACATGGATGCACCGCGCTGCTGGTGTTCTGCTTTGGTGAAGTAGGGGAGCACATCAGTATAGCCCCAACCTACGTTCCCGCTATCGCGCCATTGATTATAATCATACGCGTTTCCTCTGATGTACACCATGATATTCATCGAGCTTGATCCGCCCAGCATCTTCCCTCTAGGCCAGTAGAGAGGACGATGATGCAATTGCTCCTGAGCTTCCGTCATGTACGCCCAATCATAAGGCGTCTGGAACAATTTGGCGAAATCAATAGGAATATGTATTTCTCGTTTGGTATCTGGACCTCCTGCCTCGATAAGCAGGACATGCACAGACGGGTCTTCGGTCAAGCGATTAGCTAAAACGCAGCCGGCGGAGCCTGCGCCGACTATAATATAGTCGTACATGAAAATACCTCCTTTGAGTGAACTCTCTGCTGACTTCAAATGTCCTCTACCTGTTGGGATAAGCAAGCTCAGGGACGGTGAGCAGATGCCAGGAAAATTGGCATGGCCACGAAGAATCTGCCTTCCTGCGTCCGACGTTTCTGCTCGGCCAGCCAGGCATCTGCTTCGTGCTGGCTGAGGATGCCTGCTGCAACACCAGCATTCGCCATACCAGGGAGGATAGGAGCGTGAAGATAGTCAGTAAAGATTCCCGTTTTCACTTCAATCGTCACCTCGACAAAGCCAGCATCCAACAGCAGGCTGCGGTAACGGCGGCCAATCCAGCGACTTGCGACGACATGAGAGAATGCTTTCATCAATTCCTGCGTCAGTTCCTGATCATCGGCATCGATAGCCCACATATCAGCATCCGGATCTAGCAGCACTATTCTCCCGCCCGGTGCCAGTACTCTGCGGGCTTCGAGGAGTGCCTCTGCTGGGTGCGCAAGATGCTGATAGACACGCTCGGCACGGTAGAGATTCAACGTTCCCTCTCCAAATGGAAGCGATGTGGCATCTGCGATACGAAAATCTTCACCAGGGAAACGCTGGTGCGCAGTTTCGATCATCTGCTGGCTGATGTCGACGCCAATCGCCTGCATTCCCCGCGCCTTTAGTTCAACCACAGCACGCCCGGTGCCACAGCCCACATCGACTACCCTCTCTCCCGGCTGGCCGTGAAGTAATTGATATGACCTCTCTCTCAAAGACACCGATTGGGGAAGCGCTTCGATCCGGTCCAGGAAAGCGATAAACTGTTCCGCACGCTTTGTGGCATCAACATCACTAAAACTGCCAAAATCTTTCACCTCTTGATCTGTATGACTACTCAAAATCATCTTCCTTTCTATAAGTTCACATGACGAAAAGTTTCCCCCTGATGCTCCCTCTGTGCCTGCCCCTGGTCGAAATACTAGAAAAGCACAGGCAGATGGTCCAGTCCCAGAGCCAGCGAACCTGGACGCCAGACCAGGGACTGCGGATCGGTTTGCAAGCGCAGGTGGGGCAGGCAGTGGATAAGCGTGCTAATTGCAATCTGTCCTTCGAGACGGGCTAATTGGGCTCCCAGGCAAAAGTGTATTCCCTTGCCAAAGGCGAGGTGTGGATTTTCCTGGCGAGTAATATCCAGGGTGTTGGGTTCAGCAAAAGCCTGATCGTCGCGGTTGGCCGAGGCCAGCGAGATGATCACTTGATCACCACGACGAATCAATTTGTCTCCCAATAGGACATCCTCGCTTGCCCAGCGCAGGGTCGCGTGCATAAATGGGCTACGATAGCGCAGGAACTCCTCTATCGCGGTTTTGATCAACGCGGGCTGCTGGCGAAGTAAGGCCAGTTGCTCGGGATGCGTCAGCAGGGCCAGCATACTCGTGCCGATCAGGCTACCCGTAGTATCATGCCCAGCAACGATCAGTAAGAATACCATAGTGACTAATTCCCGAGTTGAGAGCTGCTCGCCTTCGGCCCGAATCCACGAACTTACCAGGTCATTGGTAAGAGTCTTGCGCCTGGTCTCAATCAAGGCATGCAGGTAGAGATAAAATGCCTGAAGATGCGGGCTCACCTGCGCCGATGCCACCGGGTCGCCCAGGGCATCGGCAATTGCCTTAGTCCATGTGTGTACCTGTGGGCCATCCGACATGGGAATGCCCAGCATCTCCAGAATCACCTTGAGCGGCAGCGGAAAGGCAAACTCTTCGATGAGATCCATGTGTCCCTTTGCCGCTACGGCGTCGATGAGCTCATCAGTAATCTGCTGAATGCGTGGCCGCCACTGCTCTACCCGCCGCGGCGTGAAAGCAAGATTGGCAAGTGACCGCAGACGAGTATGATCGGGAGGATCAACATCGGTCATCATCAAGGTCATGAGGTCTGCGGCTGAAGGCTGCGAGGCGGGTAGAGCCTTGCGTGCCTTTGGTGAGAGCAGATTCTTTCTATCTTTGATAAAACGCTGATCACGCAGCGCGATCTCAGCATCTACGTAGCGTGTAATCAGCCAGGTACTTTGCCCACCGGACGATGCGAGCTGATGAACCGGGTCATCTGTACGTAACCAGGCAAAAGCGGGATAGGGATCGGCCTTAAAAGCCGGGGAAGTGAGATTGAGTTCCAGAGATTGACTCACAGTCTTTTTCCTCTCGGTGTATTGAGCGATCTGGCTGCCTGCACGGCGTTTAGAAGGCTACCGGCAAATAGTTCACTCCTAGAATCATCGCACCTGGACGCCAAGCCAGGGACTGCGGATCGATCTGCAAGCGCAGATGAGGCAGACGGCGTACAAGCGTGCCAATCGCGATCTGCGCTTCGAGGCGAGCTAGTGACGCCCCAAGACAGTAGTGTATCCCCTTGCCGAAGGCAAGCTGCCGATTCTCCTGGCGTGTAATATCCAGGATGTCGGGTTCAACAAAAGCCTGGTCGTCGCGGTTGGCCGAGGCCAATGAGACGAGTGCCAGATCGCCACGACGGATCAATTTGCCTCCCAGCACGATATCCTCGCGCGCCCACATATCTGTTGCGTGCATAAGCGGGCTATGGTAGCGCAGAAACTCCTCTATCGCGGTTTTGATCAACGTAGGCTGCTGGCGAAGTAAGGCCAGTTGCTCGGGATGCGTCAGCAGGGCCAATATACCATTGCTGATCAGACTGCCTGTAGTCTGGTGCCCGGCAACGATCAGCAAGAAGATCATGGCTACCATTTCTCTGACCGAGAGCCGCGACTCGTCCCGAATCAGCGAACTTATCAGGTCATCGGCGAGGGCCTGGCGCTTGGTCTCAATCAATGCCAGCAAGTAAACATTCCAGGCGCGAAACTGTTCGCCCACTCGTTGAAACGCCACCGGGTCGTCGAGCGCATCCACGATCTGCCTTGCCCATGTGTGCAACTGTAGGCTGTCTGTGTCTGGTACGCCCAGCATCTCCAAAATGAGCTGGAGTGGCAGCGGAAAGGCAAACTCTGCGATAAGATCCATGTGGCCCTTTGCCGCTACGGCGTCGATGAGCTCATCAGTAATCTGCTGAATACGTGGCCGCCACTGCTCCACCCTCCGCGGCGTGAAGAACGGGTTGACCAGCGAGCGCAGACGGGTATGATCAGGCGGATCAAATTTGCCCATCCCCGTGCTGAAGAGATCATCTATCGAGGAGTGCTGGTGAACCAGTGCCTCGGGGGGCAACACCTTCCTCTGATCTTTGGTAAATCGCTCGTCGTGCAGCACAAACTCTACTTCCGCATAACGGGTAATCAGCCAGGTATTGTGGCCAGCAGACGAGGCGAGCTGGTACACCGGGTCGTGCGCACGTAACCTGGCAAAGGTAGGGTATGGGTTGGCCTTAAAAGCCGGTGAAGCAAGATTGAGTTCCGTGGATTGATTCATGATCTTCTCCATGCCCTGGAACAAACAAAACAGTACAGGTAGACTTCCTCCTTAGTTTAGATGATTTTTTGCTTTTTCTCTTCTTTGAGTTTGCTTCTTTTGAAGGGCGTTCTTCTGGCAACTTTTTCAAACAACCTGCGTTTTTTGAGCATACAGAAGCTCTGAATGCAGCAATCTGGAAGAAGCATTCTTTTCATAAACACCCTATACTGGATAATAGGAGAAAGCGGGTGAAACCGCTCTTCCTATGGTACAAAGTAATGTGGCGTTGTCTTGTTCAACTAATGAAAGAGGTTGTATTAACATGAGTACTAACCCATCCAATCATGTCTACGGGGTCATTTTAAACAGTACCCCGCAACACGTCTGGCAGGCACTCACCGATCCCACTCAGACTCAAAAGTACTTCTTTGGCTCCCGCATTGAAGTTGAGTCAGGCTGGAAAGCGGGCTCAGACTACCGCTTCACTGATACTCAGGGCCAGTTGACCTCGTCAGGCCGAATTCTGGAGGCCAAGGCGCAGAGCCATCTGAAAATGACCTTCAAGCCCGCCTGGCTGCCTGACGCGAAGCCTTCAACCCTGAGCTGGGAGCTTCAAGCGTTAGACTCTTTGACTCTGCTTCAACTGACCCACTCGGATATAGATGATGCGACCTTTGAGGGTGCGCAGATGGGTGTAGGGTGGATCTTTGTCCTCTCCAGCCTTAAGAGTTTGCTCGAGACAGGCAAGGCCCTGCCTGTGCCTTCTGTCCTGGCTGGCTAGGCTACTGCGTCTCATGTCCATGACGTTTGACCTGTCATGCCCTATGCTTCTTTGGGGCTGACAGATCTTCGTCTGCTTTCTACCAGGTCGGGATACGTTATATGCGGTCCATATATCAGGATGTCGAGACTTCATCCTGAAAGGAGAGCATGATGCTAGATCATATTGGTGTGTCGCTCCTCAATACCGGCGATCTGACGATGGAAGAGATTGTACAGTATGCCCAGGAAGCCGAAGCTTTAGGGTACGAGGGCTTCTGGGTCGGGGAAGGAGATGGGAAAGAAAGCTTTGCTGTGCTTGCAGCCGTTGCTGCTCAGACCAGAACGCTTAGCCTGGGAACAGGTGATGTGAACTTCTATTCCCGGACACCTACTCTGCTGGCTATGGGTGCTGCGACTATCTCGCGGCTCAGCGGCGGTCGCTTCCGATATTATGGAATTGGGACGGGTGGCGGAAGCTGGATGGAGGCTGCACATGGTATCCCTCTTGATCATCCCCTTCAGCGAGCCAGAGAAACCGTTGATATTCTGCGGGGCATCCTGGTTTCTCAAGAGGACGAGAAAGCGGCAACTGCTATCACAGGTCTCCCCAGTGATGCTGTTGTGAGAGGGGGTCCAACCAGGCGTTTCTCCTACCAGGGTAAAATGTACAAATTATTTCAATTTCGTCTGCGCGAGGGCCCTCTGGAGAATCCGCCAGGTATTTATCTATCAGCGCTGGGGCCTAAAATGATCGCATTAGCTGCTCGCGTGGCTGATGGGGTTGTGTCCAACGGTCTCTCCGAGGCATCCTACAACCGGTATCGAGCCATCTTTGAGCAAGAGTCGCAGGCTATCGGTCGCGACCCCAGCGAGATCAAACTCTTTACGCTAACCATGACGACTGCCGACGAGAGTGGTGAGGCCTTAGACGCTTTGAGAATGGGCCTGACCTACTTCTTTGGTGCTCCTCATTTTTTCCCTGTGATGGAGGCGTCTGGGTATGGTCCGGCAGTTCGGGAGCTATGCGAGGTCTGGCGTACAGAAGGCATTCTTGCTGCACGCCGCCTGGTAACAGATGACATGATGGAGCAGTTTGCTGTGGTTGGATCACCAGAACAGCGCCGCCGAAAAATGCGCTGGCTGCTGGATCATGGTGTCTATCCCATCCTGTACCCCATTTGTCGCCAGGGACATGCGAAAGAGGATAGTTTCACTACTATGCGATCTGTTGCCCAGTATATGAAAGAAACGGCTCCTGCGAGGAGCGCCTTGTCATCACATGAAGAGGCCTTATGCTTGAAACCGGAAAAGATATAGCCACAATTCGCCAGGAACTGCCAATCGTTACAGACCAGATCTATCTGAATACAGGCGTCTTCGGACCATTACCCCGGAGGACAGCGCAAGCTATGGGAGAATGGGTACACAAAGAGAGTGTTGATGGGCGTTTAGGGGTGAAACCTTTTGCAGCCGCAGGCAAGTTGTATGCTGCAGCACGCGAGTATGTTGCACGCCTGCTGAACGCCGAGAGCGAGGAGATTGCCCTAACAAACCATACGGGCGAGGGGCTAAATATCATCTGTAATGGTTTCAACTGGCAGCCAGGGGACGAAGTGATTATTACTAACCATGAGTATGTCAGTTTGATCGTCCTGATTGATCATCTGTGTGCTCGCTATGGCGTGATTGTACGTGTCGCTGACCTGGGGCAAAGCGGAGATCAGTCGGCAGATGAGGCTATTGCCAGGCTGATTACATCTCGAACCCGTCTGATTGTCCTTTCACATATTGCGTACCTGACGGGGGAGGTCCTGGATGTGCAGGCCGTAGCGGCACTGGCACGTCGATCTGCAATTCCACTACTGGTGGATGGTGCGCAGGCGGCAGGGGTGATTCCACTGGACATGAAAGCTATGGATATCGATTTCTATGCTTGCCCTATGCAGAAATGGCTATGCGGACCAGATGGGACTGGTGCCCTCTATGTGAGGCGCGAGGCACTTGATCAGCTACAACCAACCTATGTCGGGAGTCTGTTCTCGGTGAAATTCGAGGCGCTGGTCAAGTGGGCCAGGTGGACCTTCCACGATTCGGCACAACGCTTTGAACAGGGAGGACGGCAAACTGCGGGAGTCGTTGGGCAGATTGCTAGCCTGCGCTGGTTGGAGGAAACTATTGGATACCCCTGGATCTTTGAGCGCATTCTGTCTTTGAGTGGCTATGCCTACAACGTGCTGAAAGAGCTGCCAGGGCTGACTGTACTCACTCCTCATCCTGGCTCAAGCGGATTGCTCACCTTTACCCTCGATGGCTGCGATGCCGAGACTATTGTTCATCGGCTCGAATATGAGCACCATATTTATCTGCGTACAATCCTTGAATTCAACGCCTTGCGCGTCTCTACTGGCTTTTATAATACACCAGAAGAGATCGACAGCCTGGCCAGGGCGCTGTACACATTGCAGCATAGTTGAGTACACATGTAGACTGGAGATTTCCCCTCTCTGCAAGAGGGAATCTGGTGAAATGGAGAACCCTCATGACTCTCCAACCGTCTGGGACCGCGGATCTGGCTGCGATCAAAGCACGCCAGCGACACGGGTGGGCCGCTGGCGATTATTCTGTTCCTGGAGCGTGTCTCGTCGTGGTATCTGAGAATCTCTGTGAGGCCGTTGAACTACGTGCCAATCAAAAGGTGCTGGATGTTGCTACTGGTAGTGGCAACACAGCTATTGCAGCCGCACGACGTTTTTGTGAGGTAACGGGCATTGATTACACTCCCTCTCTCCTTGAGAGGGCGCAGGAACGAGCGTCGGCTGAGCGACTCCCAGTGACATTTCTTGAGGCCGACGCAGAAAATCTCCCCTTTCCTGCTGCCTCTTTCGATGTGGTCCTTTCGACCCTGGGAGTGATGTTTACTCCCAATCAGGAGCAGGCCGCAAACGAACTGCTGCGCGTCTGCCGACCGGGCGGGAAAATTGGTCTGGCCAGTTGGAGTCCAGGTGGTCTGTTTGGCCAGATGGGTCGTGTGATGGCGACATATGTACCTCCACCAGCAGGTTTGAGGCCACCCGCGCTCTGGGGAACTGAGGAGCGTATACAGGAACTCTTTGGTACAGAGATTACATCCCTCCAGGCAACACAACGCATTTTCTTCCATCGCTATCGCTCAGCTCAACATGCAGTAGAGATCAGCTGCACATATTATGGTCCTGTTGCAATGGCTATTCAGGCACTTGAGCCCGCGACCCGTCAATGCCTGTATCGCGATCTCCAGGTTGTTTTTGAGCAGGCAAATCAGTCCTCTGATGACACATTGGTTGCTCCTGGCGAGTACCTGGAAGTGGTAGCGGTGCGCCGCTAAACCCTGGCATCTTTTATGAGTCATCCCGAACTTGATACCGTTGGCAAACCCTTGCCGAACCCGCTACTTTGGCCTGGCGAAAACGAGCTTGCAGCACCTTTTTACCGCTGCCGCTCTCAATCTGGTTCGCCTCGATGCCCATCTTGCAGGCAAAAAGGCCGCCAAAACGCGAATGTCGCGCTTTGCGGCCTTAGCTCCCATTGCCTTGGCGAGCTAGTTTGAGGGTTCGCCAACAGTATCAATTTGGGATGACTCATAGCGTGAGTTGAGGCTGATGCCTAATGGCAGGTATAGTAACTCTGCTAAATTCCACATAGTAGGCAACTAGCAGCAGGGCCTCCTCATAGGCAGCATAGAGGCCGTGCAAGTCGGGTCGGCTGATAGGCAGGCCACCCCCAATAAGACCACCGCTGGCGAGCAAACCAGGAGTGCCCTGTATACCTGTATGGAGGTAGACTGAGAGCATATAGGCATGCTCGATTTCATGATAGATGGAGAAGATAAAGAGCAGCCAGAGGAAGGGATTTTTTCGGAAAAAGAACATCAAAATGATGGCAATGAGGAGAACCCAGCTAGTCCAAAGAAAATGCACCCATTCGGTATTGAGCACACCGATGATCCCCGCTGCCTGGTTTCCCGTGAGTCCCAGAAGATGTATTTCCACCAGTTGCGACATATGCTCAAAGAAGTGTGCCGTCTGGCTGGCAAGCAATAGAAAGAGCAGCGCTAACCACCCGTGTTGCCGGGAGATATCCCTCATCTGATACAATATGACCGGCACCCAGGCAGCCAGCACCAGCAGTCCAACCAGCCAGAGGGTCCAGTTAAAGGCCAGGAGTGCAAGGATCAATGCCGCCGATATCCCCATGCAGACGCATAACAGGGGAAAAGGAACGGCGTGGAGCGCAAGAAAATGCTTGTACAACGGTTTCATCATCGAACGAGGCTCCTTTTCTCTTTCTCTTTTTTTACCGCACTCATTTAGCTACACTACGAACATACCATTTTTACAGAATAGTTCGTCATCCACCCAAACTTCACCTCCGGTACGCAGGTCGCAGATCATGTCCCAATGCAGAAGAGACTGGTTCACTCCACCTGTAGCTGGAAAGCTCGCACCCAGTGCAAGATGAAATGTACCGCCAATTTTCTCATCAAGGAGGATATTTCCGGTACAGCGGTCCAGATGATCATTGTTCCCAAAGGCAAATTCTCCCAGGCGGCAAGATCCTGCATCCAGACTCAGCATCTTTTCGAGAAATGCCTGCCCCTGAGCGGCATGGGCCTCAATGACGACCCCATCTTCAAAGCGTAGACGTATATCCTCTACCGTGTAGCCATTCAGCGAGGCTGGGAAGGTATAGCGCACGTAGCCACTGGCTGAGTTTTCTACCGGACCGGTAAAGAACTCTCCTCCAGGAAAATTGTAATGCCCAGCATCGTTGAGGAAGAGACGCCCATCGATGGAGAGCCGAAGGTCGGTATCCTGACCGATGATACGGACGTTGCGTTTCCCATGCAACCACTGTATCAATCGCTCCTGTTTTTGAGACAATGCTTGCCAGCAATGTATAGGATTCTCATCATCGACAAAACAGCCATGATACAGCAGATCCTCGAAATCACTGAGTGACATCGACGCATCCTGAGCATACGCATTGGTAGGGTATAAGGTAAGAGAACGGCGCAGCAAACCTTCGTTGCTCCGCCGTCGAAAGGTCTGCACGACCTCTTTGCGCGCCTGATTATAGAAGATGAGGCGTGACGGATCAATAGCATTGAGATCCTTCGTATTTTCCTGCGAGGAAATATCAAGGACGGTTTCATACTCTTCTGCTATCAAGCTTTCGGTGGAAGGGAGAGCAGAGAGTTGTGCTTGTGAGCCTTCCTTCAAGAGAAGTTCTTTCATGCCTGGCAGGATAGGAAAGATTTCGGGGTAAGCTCCAACACGCAGCGCCTCGCGCACGACCTCCCGGATCAGGGAGATCGCCACCGGCTCCGCGCGAATTGCTAGTCGCTCCTCCGGCTGCACATGTAAGGAATAGCAAACCAGGACGTGCGCCATACGTTGGATACGAGGATCAGTCATAGAATACCTCCCGGGCATAATGGTTCTCTACTCTGCTGCTGCTGCTCCTATTGCATTATAAAATAAAATAGCATGCTTCTAGAGTAAATGCTTCTTTCAAATTGCTCGATCAAGAGGAAGCAAACGGTGTCGAGAGGCGCCGCTGGATGGAGATCATGAGTGGAAGGTGGACTGAACCTCTGAAAGACGGCTCTCCGTCATCTTCTGGGCAAAAAGTTCATCAACAAGGAGCCCTGGCAACCTTTGCCCACTCCGAAAGCGGGCAGCGAAAAAGGGAAAGGGTGCTGATAAGCTCATCCTTCACAGAAAATGACGGAGAGCCGTAAAATGGGTTCACTCCAAGGACTGATCTCTGGCGTCTAACCAAGCAATTCACTGCGCATAAGTTTAAAAAGATGTGTGAGATGGGTCAAAGCAGCTTCGAGCGCTTCAGAGAAGGAGTCTGCATACCCACTAGCCTCCAGGCATTTCCATGCATACGTGCCCTCCATACGGGCCATAATGGAGATAGTAATGGGCAAGGTGGAGAGCTTTTGCATCAGTTCAGCTTCTAGTTGTTTGAGTCTCTCCTCTTCTCTCTGTTGCTGCTCCTGAGGACCGAGATCGATCACCTCCCAGCGGATCACTCCTCGGATTTTTCCAATAATATCAAACCCCAGGTGCTCAAATAACCTGGTGTCGTTCTCATAGTGCTCAATATCAGTACTGACAAACAAGCAGCCTATATTAGGATCTGAGGAATCCTCCACCACTGAGACACGACGCCCAAGTGCCCATTGGAGCATATGCGCCGCCTCCTGGAGCGATTCCCGGCGACATAGGACTTTGATCCTGGCTGGTTTGTGAATCAGAAGGTGATCATTTGTTCTCATACTAGCGTTCCCTGGCGTGATAGTCACGGGCCATCCCAGGTTTGCGCATGAATCGTGAAGAGACTACATTTCTTCCACCAGAGAAACTTCATATCCAACACGCATTCTCAAACCTGGGATAACTCAGACGATTGGTGTCAGTGAGCAAACGCACTTTTACTTGAGCAGCGGGTTCACCATATACTATGGTGCTGTCGCAGTAGCAAAATTCCGTTGCCTGGAGGCGGATTGATCTCACTCACACTAGTCGTTCAGCGTCGGCGCAGTCTTACGGCTTCCGCCAGGCACCAATATGGGTCTTCACTCGTTTGAGTATGGCAACTGGAGCCCCGTCGGGATCATCCATGCGATAAAGCTCGACTTCCGTTTCTGGGCGGGTGCCACCACCTTGACCGATGGGCGGAATGTGAGTAATATTGTGTTCAAGAAGGATGGGAGTTTTGTTGAAGACCGTCATGCCCAGATCGGACAGATCGAACTTCATATATCCATACATCTGGCACATCTTGGGGGAGTCGGCCACGTCAGGGTAGGTTGTCCCGGGGCGAACCTGACCACCTGATGGCATCCCAATGGTGTCGTTAACACTTGCATGGATCTTGCCAAACTTCTCGCTCACACCATCGACCGAAAGTTCGCGCATCGTAATATCTACAGAAGCTTCTTGCCAGTCGGCTGAGGTTGGCGTGGCCCGCTCAATGGCATAGAATCCGTGGAATTCGATAGTCTCCTCGCCATACCCTTGCACAGCAATGGTGTCCCAGGTGATGAAGTTCAAGCGATCTGTCCCCCCCTCCGGCATCGTAAAGAGATGCAGCTCGGAAAGGCTCTTGGGGCTTGGAACCAGGGCTTTAACTGTTGGTTGCTCTGTCTTTTGAGCCATGATATTCTCCTTTGATAAGAGATAGACAACGTGTATACAGCTTGCGTAAAACTACGGGATGGCCTACTTCGAGGTCTGCTCTTCCTGGATGTCTCTCTATCGACACTATACCCTATTCGCTGCGATATAGCTTCTTATGCATTGCGTCTTTCCTGAAACGATGAAAAGTCGACTTCCGTGAACAGACCTGCGTAGTTACGTGTAAACAATCATATCGGTCGGTGTCCTATACATCTTCAGGATGTTTGCTGCATTCGATGATCGAAATTGCAGACTGAGTTGAAAGAATAGGTCGGGTTGGGATAACCCGCTCAAAGATCAGACCAGCTTCTTCAACGAGGTATTGAAACTCATCTGCCGTCCTTTCCTGTCCTCCGATGACCGCCAACAAAAACAGATCCAAAAACTTCCCAATGTCAGGCATATTCTTTGGCATAAGGACTTGTTCTATGATGAGCAGTCTGGCTCCTGGCCTCATTGCAGCGCGACAGTTGCGCAAAAGAGTCAATACATGAGCATCATCCCAATCATGAATAACAGTTTTCAGAATATAAAGGTCTCCCCCATTGGGTACTGATACAAACATATCTCCTGCCTCTACCTGGCATCTTCCCCCAATTTCTGTCGTCTGGATTTGCTCTGAGGCCTTTTCTGTGACAAATGGCAAATCGAAAAGAATGCCGCGAGACTCATGATGTGCTTGTAAGATCAAGGTTAATAGTTTTCCCCACCCACCTGCGACATCGACGATGAGGCGATAAGGCGCGAAGTCATAAGCATCAAATATGGCTTCGATCTCCCCGGCTGAGAGATGAGATAACGCCTCATAGCAGAGCTTCTGTTCGTCTGGATGTTCATCCAGGTAAGCCCAGTACGTTTGCTTATAGAGATGTTGAAATGAATTCTCACCGGTTCGTATACTCTGTACGAAATTTCCCCAGGCAGTCCACTGGACAGGTGTATGACAGAGTAAAATGAGTGAACGCATGGTATGAGGAACATCTGATCGCAACATCTGTGACGTATCAGTCAGGTGAAAACGTCTCTGGCCATCTTCCCCAAACACACCTATGCTTGCTAATGCTCTTAACAAACGATAAAGCGTCGGTGCATGTGCCCCACAGTTCTGCGCCAACTCATCTACGGTCATAGGACCACTGATTAATAGATCTGGGATATTCAACTGTACAGCAGCATTTACAGCTTGCGCAATTTGCCCGCCGGTAATCATGCGCCAGAGAGTTAGCTGAGGAATATCCTGAATGCTGTTGTCGCCAGAGTTCTGATCAATGCTACTCATCGCTGTATCTCCTCATTGAGCAATATTTTTTGTCAACATGTTTTATGATAGTATGTTTATGCTAAGCATGCTTCTTCAAGATTGCTGCATTTACCTTGCCCCACTTTAGGAGCGTGCTCTCTGAAAAAAGGCAGTGCTGGGCTATCTCAGCCCAGTGGCTTTTGAGCCACAGCAGACGTCATCCCCTCTTTGGGGACTCTATGAAAGTGGGTCAATCTCAGAAATTGAGTTCAACCAAGAGATCAGAGGTGGTCTTGCAAATGCAGATTCTAGGCTAAGCGGTTACTGGTGAGAGTGAAAGTCTTGAACATATCGAATACGAAGCCTTTCAGTGATGACTTGCGGATCAGTAGTGCCTGCTGTTTCTGAAGCGAGGAAATCTGCCACAGTGATTTGTCTGCCTAAATTCAGGGAAAGCGTTCTTGGTTTCACTTCAAACCCTTTACTATAGAGCCATAATGTTTTGACTACTTGGAATTGAGTAAAATGCCCAAATTGAAATGGGACAATCACCACTCTTTCTCTTGCCTCTTCTGGTAATAATTTTATCATTTCTCCTACTCCTCGATACCATTCGCTTTTGGTTGCGCTTTTCACTCCACCTGTAGGAAAAACTCCAACGGCATGACCATTGGCTAAGAACGATACTGCATTCTTCATCGCAGTCGCATTCATCGCTTTCGCTTCTTTTTGCGTCGATAAGTTGTTTGCATTGAATAAACGCATCCATATATCCCGATTGAAGATATTGAGTCTATTGCTTACTAATGTTCTTGGTATCACTGGTAGGATATATCCTTCATGGTGCATATCTAATGCGTCAGTCAAACGCACAGAAAGAGCATAGGGTTTGCCAATAATCTTAATATCATTTCTTCCTTCTTGCCCTAATGCAGCAAGAAGTAAAAAATATTCCAGACCATTTCGATGGTCTCCAATAAAGAGCACGCCTTTGCCAGTTCTATTCCATCCTGAAGTATCTCCGTGTATGGCAATGGGGAGTTTTGCTAATCTGAGGTACTCTGCAAACGCATAAGGAAGGGCTAATTCTGAAGTCATCTCCTGTAACGCTTGAAGAAATTTTGGAACTCTTCTTCTTGGTTTCACTTGGTCACACGTTCCTGTTTCAAGTTCGCTTGCTCTAGTCTACGATATAGAAGGAACTCATACGCAAAGTGCTCGCTCCTTGATCAAGGAGCGTGCTTCTATCAAGTATAAGTATAGGAAAATAGTGCGTCCCTGTCAAACTATGAAACGAGCTTGGGGCGTTCGTTGTTTTTTTGCAGAGGGGCTCGTAGTCAGTCCAGTTGGTTTTTGACGACAGGAGAAAAATCAGGGAGTTTGACCAATTGACCTCTGTGCTTTTCTTCTGTACAATCTTGAAGGAAAGCAGGCGGACAGAGGCGAGATGACAAGCCTCCTGGAGGATCTATACGTGAAGAACAGAGCAACGTTGCATGTTGGCGGGATGTTCCGCACGTATGTCGTGCATCTCCCTGCTGCTTACACACTGGGGCGTGCATATCCACTCGTGCTGGCCTTTCATGGTCGCGGAACGACAGCAGGCTGGATGGCTCGTCGAACGCATCTCAATAGCGTGGCAGATGAACATCATTTTATGGTAGCCTATCCCAATGGGTATAAGGAGCAGTGGGGTGATGGACGGGGCAACACGCCTTCGGAACGAGATGGAGTAGATGATGTCGCTTTTATCGCGACTCTGATAGAGACACTTCGCACACAACTGAATATCGATCCCCGGCGCATCTACGCCACAGGCATATCCAATGGCGGCTTCTTTGCCTTCCGTCTTGGCTGCCTACTCGCAGAAAAAATTGCGGCGATAGCGCCGGTCGCGGCAACACTGCCTGCCAGTCTGACCGCTGCACCTCCGGCAAATCGGCCTGTGCCTCTGCTGCTTATTCATGGCACAAAGGATCGACGGGTACCCGCCAACGGCGGGATAATGGGCACGGGCGGCCATATTCTCTCCACCACCGAAAGCGCCGCCTTCTGGGCCAAGCGCAACGGCTGCTCCGTTGGCACCCCCATCACTGAAACGCTGCAAGCTCGTGCCAACGATGGCACATGGGTACAGCACACTCGCTATCCCGGCTGCGAACCTCAGGCTGGCGTAGAGCTCTATACTATTGTCAATGGTGGTCACACCTGGCCAGGAGGCTTTCCATACCTTCCGGCTACGATCATTGGTAAAACCTCGCGCAATCTCGACGCCAGCGCCACCATCTGGGACTTCTTTGAGGCTCATCCTATGTGCTGAAGCGCAGAGAGACCAGCAATGGCGTGGGTGAGCCCGGTCCGACTTCGTATCATAGTGCTTGCCAGCCCATGTTCGCAATTCACGGCGCTCAGGATGGTGATCGCGTAATGCTTCACATCATTGCTTAAATCCACTCCACCTCACAAATCGCCAGGTCGAAGGACTACTGCGCGACCATAGCCGCCAGGCTGTGAAGGGCGGTGCTCTCCATCACCGGCTGGCAGGCGCCTTGAGCATACGCGAGCAGCAAGGTATAGGCCGTTCTGGCCTGCTCCCACTGGGCGTTCAGTTCATACGCCCGTCCCAGGTGGGTGTAAAGATGCTCAATCTCTGGCGCGGGAAGCGTGGCTTCCAGGCTATGCGATTGCACCGGCTCGGCTAGCAGATGCTGTGCCTGTTCATAGAAGGTGATGGCATCGCGCACGGCTACCACCCGTATCGCCTCATCGCCTGCCGTCAGACTCCAGCGGAAAGCTGGTTCCACAAGCCCCGCAGCCAGAGCATGGAACGCCAGGACCGCGGCAGGGGCCTCCGCCGCTTGCAACACGTTCACGGCACGGCGATGAAAGATGGAGCGCCTCGCCTCACTCGCTTCAGCGTAGACCACCGCACGGATCTTCGCGTGTGCGAACAGGTAGCGCCCATCAGTTATGTGCTCTCCCTCGCGCTCCGGCTCGTGCAGCAGATGGCTCTGCAGCACCTCGTCCAGAGCAGAAAGCCCATCATGTTCGGTGAGATCGGCCACCTGACACAGGTGCTCAAAGGTGATTCCCTGACCCAGGACGGCTCCTGCCACCAGCAGCGCAAAGGCGTTCGGCGGAAGTCGATCAAGCCTGGCGCAGATGACTTCGCGCACACTGGGTGGGAAGAACCCACGTACCACCATCTCATGCTCCATGGCTGCCGTAAAGTCAATCGTCCATCCTCCCTCTTCGTTTGGGCGGGAGGCGAGCGCGCCACGTTCAAGCAAGACCTTGAGCGTTTCCATCAGATAGAACGGTTGTCCCTCGGTTTCCGCAAAAAGCCACTGGCCAAAGCGTTCCAGGTTAGCTGCTCGCTGCTCGTCTTTGCCTCCTTCTCCCCCGAATGCCTGGAGCAGGCGCAGGATGTCTTCGGCGGAGAGAGGGCCAAGCTGCAGATGGGTCAGCGGCACGGCGCGTTCGATATCAGTTCGCCACTCGGCGAGTGCGGGTCTCATAGCTTTCTCTCCCCTGCGCAACGTCAGGAGCAGGAGCGCAGGGGTCTTGCTCTCCGCGAAGCGCCGTGCGAGGTAATGCAACACGTCGAGTGAGGCAGCATCCGCCCACTGCACATCATCAATGAACAAGACCAGCGGCGCCCGTGCCGCCAGGGCCTGGCCCAGGCGCGCCACTGCTTCGAACAACCGATTGCGGGCCACTGACTTATCCCCCGTCGGGGCAGGTAAGTCAGGATAGCGGTCGCAGAGTTCGGGGAGGAGGCGTGTGAGTTCCGCCAGCCACAGGTCTGAAAGCAGATCGTCGGGGGCATTCTCCCGCTCGATGCGCGGGCGCAAGGCCTCGATCACGGGCCGATAGGGCAGCTGACCACCGCTTTCAAAGGCCTGTCCCTGGAGCACGTCTGCCCCCTCCACCTGCACCCAGGCAAGAAACTCGGCTGCCAGCCGTGTCTTGCCAATGCCGAGCTCCCCTTCCAGAAGCACCACCTGCGTCTGACCACGCTGGGCGGTATGGTAGACCTTGATCAAGGTACGCAACTCCGTCGTTCGCCCCAGGAGCGGGCCTTGGAGGAACGTTGCTGGGGAAAGCGTGAGCGTGGGCGTGGGCACCTCTTTACGGCGGGGAGGGGCAACGGCCCGCATGCGGCTGGCCAGCGCCAGGGTTTCTGGGGTCGGCTCAATCTGCATGTCTGTTGAAAGCCTCGCCCGGCACATGTCATAGACGTGCAAGGCCGCAGCCCGGTCACCAGCTGCGAAGTGCAAACGCATCAGACGGCGGTAGGCGTCTTCGTGCAGCGGGGCGAGGATGAGCCAGCGGCTGACCGTTTCAATGGCGGTCTCAAGCGCTCCTGCTTCGAATTGCATCTGGGAGAGGCGGTCGAAAACCTCGCTCGTACGTAGGTGCCAGTATTCACGTTGGAACCGGACCCAATCGTCGAAGGCTGGAGCATCGCGTAGCGAGAAGCCCTCCAGGAACTCGCCACGCGAGAGGCTGATCGCGTGTTGGAGTCTGGCAAGCAGGCTGCGACGCGCCTCTTCCGCTATGGTCTGCGCCATGTGGAGTGACGCTCGCGCCGACGTCCAGGCTTCCAGGAGGAGATGGAGGTCGAGAGTGGAAGCGACATCAAGGCCGAGGGTGTCGCGTGTGATGAGGAGGTGAGGGAGAGGAGAAGCATCAGTATCCTCACCCAGCAGGTGACGCAGATGGAGCAGAGTAATGCGCAGGGCTGCCCGGCCATGCCTCGCGTCCCCTTCTGGCCAGAACTGCTCGGAGAGGCTCTTGCGCGAATGAATATGGCCTTCCACTGCCAGATAGAGAAGGAGCGCTTGTTCCTTGCGGGTAGAGAACAGCAGCAACTGATCAGCATGGCGCACTTCTGGCGGGCCTAGTAATGCCAAGGATAAGTCACCCATTTAACGTTCCTTATAACGCTCTGCTGCTATCATGAGATCAGCAATGCTACCAGTAAGAGGGTTGACTCCACAGGAAGGATACCAGAGAGTTTCAAGTTGACGACTCCATGTTGCCTCTTTATTATCGCACAAAACACGACGTGAGTGGAAGGAGCGCTCCCATGCCCAGGAAAAACACTGTCCTGCCCGAAGGGCCGCAGGCCAAACTGATCGAGCTGTTGAACCGTCGCTTAGCTGATGCCATCGATCTACAGTTGCGAAGCAGGCAGGCGTACTGGAATGTGAAAGGGCCAAATTTCCTCTCCCTGCGCGAGCTGTTCGACAAGATTACCGAGGGAGTGGAGGAGTATGCGAACCTGATCGCCGAGCGCATCGTGCAGCTTGGTGGCAAGGCCGAGGGAACGGCGCACGCGGTTGCCGACCGGACGTCGCTCGACGGGTACCGCCTGGCGGCGGCAGATGGAAGCAGCCACATCGCTGCGCTTTCGACGACCCTCACAGACTTTGGGAAACATATGCGCTACGCCAGCGAGCAGGCGGCTGAACTTCAGGATGCCGATACAGCCGACATCTTCACCGAGATTGCCCGAGGCATCGACAAATGGCTCTGGTTCGTTGAGACGAGCCAGCAACCAGGCAGTTGAGCAGCGGAGAACCTTCATTTAACGTCTGCATAACGCTTGTGATAACGCTCCATAGATATACTTAAAAGTAGAGCATGGCTTTCCTTCCGGGCCTGGCAGGCCCAAAGGAGGGGCAGAAAGAACGTAGAGCGATACCTCTGTATGGATAGAGATACATCCTATATGTAAGGAAGGGATTCGATCATGACACTTGCAACGCTTATTCTTGCTGATGTCAATCTCAGCTTGTCAAATGTGCTCTGGTGGCTGGTTGTTGGGTTGATAGCTGGCTTTCTCGCCAGCCGGGTGATGCGCGGGGGAGGGTATGGGCTGATCGGCGATATTGTGGTGGGCCTCGTTGGAGCATTCATTGGAGGATGGTTAGCCGGTTTTCTGGGGCTGGGAGGCTCCTCTAGCCTGATCGTGAGTATTGTGATTGCCTTTATTGGAGCCTGTATTCTCCTTGCCATCTTACACGCTGTCTCGGGTGGGGGAGCAGGTCGGTCGAGAGGATGGGGACGACGGTAAATGAGAAGGTGATATTCAGGCGAAATGTCGCTGAACAGGAGAAATAAGATGCGAGACACAATAGGGCCGAGCGATCTGCCCTTCCCCCATAGCGGTGGAGATTTCCCACCCATCACCGGGGAGTCAACAAGACCACCCGGCCACAACGAACCGACAGGACACGATAAACCAGCGGAGGCGCTCATCGATGCGTCTCCAGAGGGAGGAACGCCGTCACCGGTGCCACTCAGTGCCCCCCATGCTCAGCATCGCACGTTCCTTCCTCAAAGAGGGGTGTACTATGCAGCGATTGCTGGTATCATTGCAGGAGTAGTCACTGCCCTGCTGACGATCATGGTCACGCTCGTGTTTGCAGCGACCTTTCATGCAGCCAGCCTGCAAATTGCGGTGGATAGGTTGACGGTCAAGACGGCACTTGCCCTGGCAGGATTGGAACTCCTCAATGTCACGCTGAGCCTGCTCGTTGGCTTTTTTGTCGGTGTGATCGTTGGCAGGATCGCCGTCCGTCGTCGGCTCGGCTTCCTGGCAGGTGCTCTCGCAGGAGCCGTCTTCTTCCTGATTACCTTCCTGGTGAGCCTCATCTCCAGCTATCCAGGCAATCTCGCGGTGAATGGTACGACCTTGACGACTGGAAGTCTCGTCATCTTCTTCCTGCTGCTCTGTCTGTGGAGCATTGGTGGGGGACTGGTGAGTCTCTTTGGCACATGGGTAGTGACCGTAAGACATCCTCATTATATGAGGCGTGGATAGGAAGTAGGGACGTCTCTGCACATGTATCTCGCATCAAATAAGCGGCAGTCAGACCTGATGGATCAGGTGGCTGAGGCGTTGGACGATGGCTTGATGATGGCGGCGCGTCGGACCACGAGGCTGCATAGACCGTGGGAGCGGGAGGTTTTTCCCCGCTCCAGTGTGGAAAACCAGAAGGAGGCTTGCTATGAATGCACTGGTATTGGTTGTCATTGGCACGCTCGTGCTTCTTTTTATCATCGTCGCTCTCTCAGCGATGCGGGTGGTGCAACAGTATGAGCGGGGCGTGATCTTCGTGCTGGGGCGCTTGATCGGAGCAAAAGGCCCCGGGCTTTTCCTGGTCCCGCCATTCATCTCGCGCATGAGCAAAGTCGATTTGCGCATCGTCACGCTCACCGTGCCCCCACAAGAGGTCATTACCCGTGATAACGTGACCATCAGGGTGACAGCGGTCATCTACTTCTATGTGGTCGATCCGATTGCCGCCGTGGTCAAGGTGGTGAGCTTCAACCAGGCGACCACCCAGATTGGACAAACGACCTTGCGCAACGTCCTGGGTCAATCAGAGCTGGATGAACTCCTGGCTGAGCGCAAGAAGATCAACCGCGACCTGCAAGCCATCATCGACGAGCAGACGGAGA
>Ga0070741_10004268_pt1 | contig 33619 bp, 31 predicted proteins | sample Coa_R1_4_FD_66440 | JGI IMG/M metagenome (GOLD analysis project Ga0070741, IMG submission 66440) | Surface soil microbial communities from Centralia Pennsylvania, which are recovering from an underground coalmine fire - Coalmine... | ecosystem: Environmental > Terrestrial > Soil > Unclassified ... | reverse complement strand
AAGGTGGTGCAGCCCGCCGGCGATCGCCACGGCCCGTGCGGCATCCCCGGCGGTCGGCACGCGTACATCCCCTTGGTGAACGTCTGGTTTAGGGGAATATCGAGGATCGCGCCCTCGACGATCCAGACTTCCTCCCAGAAGTCGTGCCGCTGCACGCCCATCGGGCTCGTATCGGTGCCGGGCGCGAACCGCAGGAGGCGAGTGTAGTCTCCCGTCTCCGCGTCGCGACTGAGGACGCGTTCCGTCAGCCCCGGGACGGCGGCGCTAACCGGCTCCCAGGCAATCACCTCGGGATCGAAGAACTCGTGCTCGGGCTTCGCCATTTGCTGTCCCTGCCTATAACAGCCTACTTGCGGATGTACTCGCCCAGGCCGGGGCGGTAGCGCTTCTCGTCGATGAACTGACTGATGCCCTTCTCGCGTCCCCGTTCGGGATCGGTAGCGCGCAGCGCAATCTGCTTGGCGACCATATACTCCTCGGCCTGCCAGTAGTCCATCGTGCGCGCCGTCTTGTACACCTCTTTCGCCGCGCGTAGCGTGTGCGGGTTCTTGCCGAGCAGCTTCTGGGCCAGCTTCACGGTCTCGTCGCGAAGCTGGGCGCGCGGCACGGCGAAGTTCACCAGCCGCATCGCCGCGGCCTGCTTGCCGTCGAAGGTGTCGCCGGTCAGGATGTAGTACAGCGCGTCGCGGTACGTCATCGCGTCGGCCAGGACCCGGCTGACCATGCCTCCCGGGAAGATGCCCCAGTTCACCTCGGAGAGCCCGAACAGCGCGTCCTCGGCGGCGATGGCGAAATCGCAGGCGATAAGCTGCGTAAACCCGCCGCCGAACGTGTAGCCGTTCACCATCGCGATCGTCACCTTGGGGTAGGTGAACAGCCGCCGCCAGCGCCACTCCTGCGCAGCCCATCCCGCGTGCCGGCGCTCGGCGGGCTTGTCATCGAGGCCGCGGAAGTACTCGCGCAGGTCCTGGCCGGCGCACCACGCTTCGCCCGCGCCCGTCAGCACCAGCACGCTCGTCGAGCTGTCGCCCTCGAGCTCGGTGAGCACGTCCACCATCTCGAAATGCAGTTGCGGGCTCATGGCGTTGCGCTTCTCGGGGCGGTTGAGCGTCACCCAGGCGATGCCCTCCTCCCGCTCCACCTTCACCGTCTGGTACGTCTTATCCATAGCTGCCGGTTCCGCCTCCTATATACTGAAGAATTGGCTGTATGCAGCGTGGTGAGAAGGTCGCGCGCCACACGAACGTCCAGATACCTGTTGACGCTCGGGTGGGCACGGGGCCTGTGTCTAGACGGACAGTTCGACGCTTAGAGATGAGGGTTAGGCGTGCAAGACACGCCTGGATGGCTAACCTACTGTACCAGATGGGCTTAGCCCTTGAGTCATCCGTCGCTAAGATATTTTGCGTCGCCTACCGATTTACCGTTGTATATGCGCTGCTCTCTTGCAATGACGAAGTAGTGTCAAGACAACATAGTACGGGGCATTATGCCGTATAATGGGCGAGTCCTGATCCCGTCGCTTTGGCCCATGGAGCAGTAGAATGCCGCCCACACTCCAGGATCGTATCGCCGTCGTCACCGGCGCGAGCCGAGGCATCGGCAAGGGCATCGCGCTCGAGTTGGGCGCGGCCGGCGCGACCGTGTACGTGACCGGGCGGACCGTCGAGGGAGGCGCGAGCGCTTGGCCGGGGACGATCCACGAAACGGCCGACGCGGTAATGCGACTGGGAGGCCGCGGGATCGCCGTGCCGTGCGACCACCGCGACGACGACGCGGTGGCGGCGCTCTTTCAGCGGCTGGAGGCCGAGCAGGGAGGGCTCGACCTGCTGGTGAACAACGTCTACTGGGTGCCGGGCACGAATACACCACGCGGGATTCCGTTCTGGGAATTGCCGATCGCCATCTGGGACCAGCCGCAGCAGGTCGGGCTCCGTTCGCACTACGTCGCCAGCCGGTTCGCGGCGCCGCTCATGGTCGCGCGCGGACGGGGGCTCATTGTCAACATCTCGTCCGCGGGTGGCGCCGGCTACCGGTTCAACGTCGCCTACGGGGTGCTGAAGGCCGCCGTGGAGCGGCTCGCCGCCGACATAGCCCACGAGCTGCGCCCCCACGGCGTCGCGGCGGTGGCGCTGCGCCCCGGCAACGTGCGGACCGAGCGCGTGCTAGCCAATCCCTGGACCGGCGACCGGCCGGGGCCCGGCGATGGCCGCGAGTCGCCGCGGTTCGTCGGCCGCGCCGTCGTGGCGCTCGCCGCCGACCCGCGCATCCTGGAGCAGTCCGGCCAGGTCTTCACCACGGCGGAGCTGGCGCGCACGCACGGCTTGGTCGACCCGGCTGCCGCCGACGTGCCCGCCGCGGCGCCCTGACGTTACGCGGGCAGCGGCTCAGGGATCGCCCCTCGCGTGGCCGCGAACGCCCGAGCAAAGCGACCGAACTGCTTGGCCACCGGTGCGTGGTGGCGCTTGTTCGTGAACAGCATGAGCGGCCGCTCCAGGGTGAACCCTTCCATCCTCAGAAGCACCAAGCGGCCCATCTCGACCTCGCGCTCGGCCGTGGTGTGCGAGAGAATGGTTAGACCCAGGTTCGCTTCCACCATGCGCTTGATGGCGTCGATCGACGGCAGCCGCTTCACGGCCGGCGGCAGCAAGTCGTGCTCCAGCAGCCACAGCTCCATGAACGAGGGCGCGCCCTCGCCGTGCTGCAGCATGAAGTGCGGTGCAGCCAGGTATTCTTCGCGCGTAAGCATGCCCGCCGCCGCCCGCGGGTGCCGCGCCGAGGCCATGATGCCGAAGCGCTCGTTGAGCAACAGCGTGCCGTCCAGCTCGGCCGGCACCGTGGGGCCCCAGCTCACCATGGCATCCAGGCTGCCGCCTTGCAGCCGCGACACCAGGCGCTGCTGCCGCTCGACCTCGATGTCCACGGCGATCAGCGGAAACTGCTGCGTGAATTCGGCCACGAGGTCGGCCACGAAGTAGAGAGCCCCGGTTGGGCTCACGCCCACCACCAGCGAGCCCGCCTCTCCGGCGCGCATCGCTCGCAGGCGGCGCTCGGTCGCCTCCGCCTGCTCCAGCAGGCCGCTGGCAGCCGCGTACAGCTCCTTGCCCGCGGGCGTCGGCGCCACGCCGTTCCGCGAGCGCTGCAGCAGCTCCAGCCCCAGGCTCTCTTCCAGGCGCTTGATCTGGATGCTCGGCGCCGGCTGGCTGATGAATAGCTCGCGGCTCGCCAGCGAGAAACTGCCTCGCTCGACGACCACGCAGAAGAGTTGCAGGCGGTGTAGGTTCATCCTGGCTCCCGGGTCATTAGAGCAGATATACCAGTGTAAATCCGGCGCGGCTCGTTTCCGGCGCCTCGTAACAGGGCACGGCTCATTCTAGCCACAACGGCGTTTGCCTTCCCACCTCCGTCCATATACCAGCGTATACCTGGACCGAACGGAAGATGTCTTTGACGTGTGCAGCGCCGCTGCCTATCCTACTGACTATCGCGCCGGTCCGTGGCGTGGTGTGGCCAGGGAGGAGCGCATGCCACAGTACCCGATCGTCCCGCGGCAGTCGGTGCTCGTGCTCTTTGACATGCTGAACGGCTACATCCGGCCCCGCGACCCGGAGCGCGCGCAGCAGATCGCGGCGACCGGCGTCGTCGAGCGCTGCGTGGAGATCATGCAGGCGGCGCGGGCGCACGGCATGCCGATCGTCTATGCGAACGGGTCACACCGCCCCGGGGCCGAGGACCGCGCGCGCACCATTACGGATACCGACATGAGCATCCGACCTTGGCCCGACGGGCCGCGGCGGATGAACGTGACCAGCCCGGCCGAGGGCTCCTTCGAGGCGCAGGTGATCCCCGAGCTGGCGCCCCAGCCACAGGACTACATCTTTCCCAAGCGGCGCTGGAGCGCCTTCGCGGGCACGCCGCTCGACCTCCTGCTGCGCGAGCTGGGCGCCGACACCATCCTGCTCGCCGGCGGCTCGACCGACGTGGGCGTCACGGCCACGGCGTACGACGCGCACGACCTGGGCTACAACCTTGTCGTGCTGCACGACGCCTGCCAGTCTGTCCGCGTCGCGGCCCACGAGTTCTGCCTGGAGCGGCTGTTCCCGCGGCTGGCGCGCGTGATGACGGTGGATGAGGCGATCGGCCTCATCCAGCCTGCGGTCTGATCCGTCGAGGCGCGGGCGACTCCGAGCATGGGCCCCACCAGGTAGCAACACCTCTCGGCGGGGGCGGCCCGCGTCCCAGTGCTTCAATAAAGCGCCGTATATGTTGCAATGACAATAAATAAGGTTTGACGCTGCATCCGGCCGATGCTACATTGGCACCACGCCCATCGGAAAAGTCTGCGCCTTAGCCGGTGCGACAGACGCTCACAGGAGCGATGCCTCCCCAGGCGCGTCATGCAATGGAGGTGGGAATCTTTTCGCTCACAGTATATGAAGCCCACCATCTACGGCATATTCGCTTCGTTCGGTAGCCTAGCCTCCCGAGCCGCTGCTGCTGATAGTCGCGGCCTGCGCCACGCCGAGCGCGGACCACCTCTGCGCAAGCGCGGGAACCGATGGCGCCGCACCGCCGGCAGGCAGCAGCGCCGCGAGCTCATGGTGAGGCTACTAGCGACGCGCATGATTTCAACGTGGGCGGCGGCTCCCGTCCCCTGTCGGGCCTGTCGTCAAGAACGTAAAGCTGATCGGCGATCTGGAGGTTGTAAATCGGCAGCCGGTGCCCGCGGCCCGCTGAGCTATTGCCGTACGGCCGGATCACTGAAGCGGGGCAACGACCATGGCCCTCTAGCCGGGAGAGTACGCGCTACTGACGTGAGTAGGGCCGGGCACGCGCCGCGGGCGCCCAGCGAGCGCCGGTACCCTGCCGCGTGCGCCGGCTCTGGGACGGTTGTCGTAGCCGAGCGGAAGCGTAGTAGTCGACGCTCACATGGCCCCGAGCAAGGAGGCAATCGTGCGCCAACGGTGGCCAGTGGCTAATGGGAAAGTGCCTATGTTGGCGCTGCTGTTGTTGTGCACCAGCGCCTGCGTACCGGCAATGGCCCCGGCGAGCAAGCCCGCCGCGGCGCCCGGCCCGGCGGTGGGCGGCCGGTCGGCGGTCAGCGCGCCCGCGATCGCCACATCCCGGCCGCTGGAGCGGCTGCGGGTCGCTTGGGTGTCGCTCGGCGGCGGGTTCCTGCCACTGCACGCCGCCGACCAGAACGGCTTCTTCGAGAAGCAGGCCGCGGACGTGGAGCTAGTGTTCACGACCGGGCCGCAGGCGGTTCAGTCGCTCATCGGCGGCCAGGTGGATGCGGCGTTCGTGGATGCCTCACAGCTCGTGCGCGCCGGGGTCGCGGGCGCCGACACAGTAATGCTCGCGGCCACGACGAACACACTGCTGTTCAAGCTGATCGCCCAGCCAGATATCCAGCGGCCTGAGGACTTGCAAGGCAAGCGGCTAGGGATCACGCGCCTGGGCACTACGTCGGATTTCGCCGCGCGGCTCCTGCTGGGGCGCGTCGGACTCGTGCCAGATATCGACACGGCGCTCGTGCAGACTGGCGGCTCTACAGAGCTGTTCCAAGCGCTGCTTGCGGGCGCAATCGACGCCGGCCTAGCGAACGAACCCTTCGTGATGCAGGCGCGCAAGCAGGGCTACTCGGTCCCGTTCGACTTCGTTTCGCTGGGGATGGAGATACCACAGAACTCGGTCGGCACGCTGCACAGCGTCGTGGCGCAACGCAGCGAAGCATTCCGCCGCTTCATGGCCGGCCTGGTAGAGGGGATCTCCTGGACGAAGCAGAATCGCGCCGAGGCGCTCGAAGTGCTTGGGCGCTACTCAAAGACTCAGGACATGGAGGTTCTGAGCGCGTCGTATGACGAACACGCGCCGCGCTTCCCGCCGGCGCCCTACGTCACCGAAGCGGGAGTGCAGACGGTGTTCGACTCGCTGCGTGACAGTGAGCCCCGTGTGGCGGAGCTTACTACCATTCAGTTCATCGACAACCGCTTCGTCCACGAGCTGGATGAGAGCGGCTTCATCCGCGAACTCTATCGGTAGGCGCGGCGCTGCCTGCAAATAGTGCTTCACACCAGGGGGACGAGAGTATGACCCTCACGGCGGAAGAAAACGAGCTACTGACGCGCGTAGGGCCAGGGACGCCGTGCGGCGAACTGCTGCGCCGCTATTGGTATCCGATCGCCGTGGCCCAGGAGCTGAGCGCTGAGCAGCCGACCAAGTTCGTCCGCCTGCTCGGCGAGGACCTGGTGCTGTTCCGGGATAAGCAGGGGCGGATGGGGCTGCTCGCTGACCACTGCGCCCACCGCGGCGCCTCGCTCTGCTACGGGCGGGTCGAGGAGCGAGGCATCGCCTGCGCCTATCACGGCTGGCTGTACGACACCGCCGGCAACGTGCTGGAGACGCCGCCGGAGCGCAACGACGCAATCATTAAGCACGTGAGGCAGCCGGCCTACCCGGTGCAAAAGTTCATCGGCATGTATTGGGCATATCTGGGGCCGCTCCCGGCGCCGGTGATCCCCCACTACGACGTGTGGGTGCGGCAGGATGGCCGTCGTCACCTCGTCGTGCTGCCGCAACTCGACTGCAATTGGTTCCAGGCGATGGAGAACTCTGTGGACTCGGCACACTCGAAGATCCTGCACCAGGAGCATATCGGGCGCGGTAAGCGGCCGCAGAATACCACACGTGGGTTCACTGACGACGTGCTGGACTTCGACTTCTACACGAACGAGATCGGCATCGTGAAGCGGCGCACCTACGTGAACGGCACGGTCGAGGAGCATCCGCTGATCTTTCCGAATATCCTGCGGCAAGGACGCCACGCGGAGATCCGAGTTCCGGTCGACGACTCCCACACCGCGCACATCTTCTTGATGTTCGATCCTACAGAAGACGGTAGCTTGGCAGAAGAAGGTGAGCATCTGCCGGTGCAGTACGAGCCGCCGTACAAGAGCCCGCCGCAGGCGCTGCACCCGTTCACGCGCTTCCGCTGGGACTCGGTGAACGCCCAGGACCACATGGCCTGGGAAACACAGGGACCGATTGCCGACCGCACGGCGGAGCACCTGGGCGCGTCGGACCGCGGCATCGTGCTGTTGCGGCGGCTGCTGCGCGAGCAGATCGAGCGGGTGCAGCGGGGCGAGGATCCGTGGGGGGTGATCCGCGACCCCGACCACCCCATGATCGACACCAATCTCATGGGCGGCGCGCAGGGCGTACGCGCCGCGGGTCCGCCGAATGGGGTCGCGACAGCCACGGTACCGGTCGAGCGCTGAGGGCGAGGTGCCTGGTGCCCAGCCGCGACCTCTTCGCGCGCTGGCCATCCGGCGCGTGCAAGTGAGGTATGGCCAGCACCCACTATGCGGTGGGCAGGGAGACACGTGTGCGTAACTCGTCGCCCATGCTGACTCTGAGAGCACGCCTCGTATTGCTGGTCCTACTGTGCGGAGGCGCCTGCGCCCCGGCCGCGCCACAGGTCGGGCAGCCGGCCGCAGCTGCCGCTCAGCCGACGCGCGATGGAGGCGCCACCGGCAGCGCGCCAGCCCTCAGCGCGCCGCGAGCCGTGGACCAGCTACGGGTGTCCTGGTCGTCGGTGAGTAGCGGGTTCCTGCCGTTCCACGCGGCGCTGGAACGTGGGCTCTTCGAGCAACGGGGGCTCAAGGTCGAGCCCGTGTTTACCTCTGGCGCCCAGGCGGTCACCGCGCTTGTCGCCGGCGAGCTCGACGCGGCCTATACCGACGGGGCCGCGCTGGTGCGGGCGCGGCTGGCAGGAGCCGACACGGTCGTCCTGGCCTCGACGAGCAACGCGTTTCCATACAAGCTCATCGGCGAGCCTGCTCTGCAGAGTACGAACGACCTGCGCGGCAAGCGCCTGGGCATTACCCGAACCGGCAGCACGTCGGACTTCGCCGCGCGCTATATGCTCCGCACGCTGGGCCTTGCGCCCGGAGAGGACGTGGCGCTCATCCAGACCGGAACGGGGCAGGAGATGATGCCGGCGCTCGCCGCAGGGGCTATCAACGCCGCGGTCCTGGGCGAGCCGCTGGCCCACGAAGCGCGCCGCCAGGGTTACACATTCCTCTACGACCTCGGGGCCTTACCGGTAGAGTACCCGACTACCGCGCTAGGTAGCCTTCGCAGTACGGTGGGCGAGCGGCCTGAGGCGCTGCGCGCTTTCGTTGGTGGCTTAGTCGAGGCAACGGCCTGGGTGAAGCAGAATCGCGCGGAGGCGCGCGAGGTGCTCGCGCGCTTCACGCGCCTCGAGGATCCCGAAGCTATTGATGCCGGTTATGAGGAGGTCGCAGAACGGTTCGTGCAAGCTCCCTACCCGACATTGGGGGGCATTATGACCATCCTGGAGTCGACTCGGGCGGAGGATCCGCGGGTGGCGGATGCCCAGCCAGCCGACTTCATTGAGGACCGCTTCGTGCGCGAGCTAGACCAGAGCGGCTTCATCCGCCAGCTCTATCCATAACGAGGTGAGGACGGCCCTGGCACCATCCCACATGGCGCTGCCGAGTAGCCCCGGAGCGCGGGCGGCCATTGGGGCAGACCGACGAGGACTATGCCATTGAAGCCGGAAGAGAACGAGCTACTGACGCGGGTGGGCCCCTGCACGCCGTGCGGGGAGCTGCTGCGCCGCTACTGGCACCCTATCGCCCCCGTTCAAGAGCTCAGCGCCGAGCAGCCGACCAAGTTCGTGCGCCTGCTCGGGGAGGACCTGGTGCTCTTCCGCGACCAGGCGGGCCAGGTGGGCCTGCTCGCGGACCACTGCGCGCACCGCGGCGCCTCCCTCTGCTACGGCCGCGTAGAGGGGCGGGGGATCAGCTGCGCCTACCACGGCTGGCTGTACGACACCGGCGGCAGCATCCTCGAGACCCCGCCGGAGCGCAATGACGCGATCATCAAGCACGTGAGGCAGCCTGCTTACCCCGTGCAGCGGTTCATCGGGATGTACTGGGCGTACCTCGGGCCGCTCCCGGCGCCGGCGATCCCGCACTACGACGTGTGGGCGCGGCGGGATGGTCGCCGCCGCATCGTCGTGCAGCCGCAGCTCGACTGCAACTGGCTCCAGGCGATGGAAAACTCCGTCGATCCTGCCCACGCGAAGATCCTGCACCAGGAGCATACCGGCCGTGGCGTGCGGCCGGTCAACACGACGCGAGGGTACACCGACGACGTCGCCCATTTCGACTTCTACCTCACCGCCTACGGCATCATGAAGCGTACCTTCTACGTCACCGGCGTCGTGGAGGAGCACCCGCTCATCTTCCCAAACATCCTACGGTTCCGCGGCGTGACGCAGATCCGGGTGCCGCTCGACGATACGCACACGGCGCACATCTACGTGATCTTCGAGCCCAACTCGGATGACAGCCTCGTGGACGAGCCGGCGGAGCTGCCGGTGCAGTACGTTGCGCCCTTCAAGGCGCCGCCGGTAGCGCTCCATCCCGCGGCGCGCTTCCGTATGGACAGCGTGGATGCGCAGGACCACATGGCCTGGGAAACGCAGGGGCCGATCGCCGACCGCACCCGCGAGCACCTGGCCTACTCCGACCGCGGTATCGTGCTGTTGCGCCGCCTGGTGCGCGACCAGATCGAGCGCGTGCAGCGCGGGCTCGATCCGCTGGCCGTGGTCCGCGATCCGCACCACGGGCCCATCGATACGAACATGCTGGGCGAGGCCCAAGGGGTGCGTAGCGGCGATCCGCCACGGGCCGTGAGGCTGGCCACCGTGGCCGTGGAACAGTGAGCGATGGCTAGTCTATGGCCGGCGCTCCGTGGCGGTGCAGGCCTGACGCTCGTGCTCATCTGCCTGACCGCCTGTGCGCCCGCCGCAGGCTCGGCTACCGAGCGTCAGGCCCCGCCCCCAGCCGCGGCGGGCGGCGATAGCACGCCGAGCGGCACGGCGCAAACTGCCCCGGCGGCCCCACAAAGCCTCCGCGTGTCGATGTCATCGGCCAGTACAGGCTACTTCCCGCTCTACGTGGCGCAGGAGCGCGGTCTGTTCAGCCAGCGGGGGCTGGCGGTGGACCTCGTCGCCACCAGCGGGACCCCGGCCATCGCCGCGCTCCTGGCGCGCGAACTCGACGTGGCATACACCGATGGCGCCATACTGATTCGCTCGCGGCTGGCCGGCGCGGACACGCTGCTGATCGGGGTGACCACCAACATCATCCCTCAGAAGCTCGTAGCGCATCCCTCGCTGCAGCGTATCGAGGACCTGCGCGGCAAGCGCCTAGCGATCACTCGCAGCGGCTCGCTGCCCGAGTTCGCCGCGCGCTACCTGCTGCGCAGCGTCGGGCTTACCCCCGGCGCCGACGTGGCGCTGATCCAGACGGGCACCGGCGCGGAGGTCGTCTCGTCGATGATGGCGGGCGCGGTCGACGCGGTGCTGACAGGCGAGCCCGCGGCGTACTTTGCGCGGAAGCAAGGCTACGTCCAGCTCTACGACATGGCAACCTCGCCCGTCGAGTACCCCGCCACCAGCATGGGGACGCTGCGCGCGACTATCGACGAGCAGCCCGGGGCGCTGCGCGCGATCGTCGGCGGCCTGGTGGAGGCCATCGCCTGGATCAAGCAGAACCGGGCCGAGGCCTTGATGAGCCTGGGCGAGCTGACGAGCACCGAGGACGTCGAGATGCTGGAGGCCACCTACGAGGAGTACGCGCCGCGCTTCCCCCGCGCGCCGTATCCCACGGTTGGGGGCATCAAGACGGCCCTGGAGTCGATTCAGCCCGAGGAGCCGCGCGCGGCAGAGGCGCAGCCAGCGGACTTCATGGACGACCGCTTCGTCCGCGAGCTAGAGGACTCGGGCTACATCCGCCAGCTCTACCCCTGAGCTACCGCGGGAAGACGATCGACCAGGCGCCGCTGCGATGAGCTCGATGTGGCTTATACATCAGTAAATGACCAGGTAACTGCGCGTAACATTGCGAATATATTAGTCTCATGCTATCGTCCAGCGAGTTGCGCACGCATGGCGTGCGTTCGGCGCGAACCTGGCCGCCACGATGCCGGGCCGCCGCGCCCGGGACGGTTTCCATCCGCTGGCGCACGGCGCAGGATACACCGCATGCGATCGGCGCCTTGAGCCGCGCCACACTGGGGAGACGGAAGCATGCCGCTCACACCGGAGGAGAACGTGCTGCTGACGCAGGTGGGGCCCGGCACGCCGGGCGGGGAGCTGCTGCGCCGCTACTGGTACCCGGTGGCGGTGGCCCAGGAGCTGAGCGCTGAGCAGCCGACCAAGTTCGTCCGGCTGCTCGGGGAGGACTTGGTGCTCTTCCGCGACCAGGCGGGCCGCGTCGGCCTGCTCGCGGACCACTGTGCGCACCGCGGCGCCTCCCTCTGCTACGGGCGAGTGGAGGAGCGGGGGATTAGCTGCGCCTACCACGGCTGGCTGTACGACACCGGCGGGAACATCCTCGAGACGCCGCCGGAGCGCAACGACGCCATCCTCAAGCACGTGAGGCAGCCTGCTTACCCCGTGCAGCGGTTCATCGGGATGTACTGGGCCTATCTCGGGCCGCTCCCGGCGCCGGCGATCCCGCACTACGACGTGTGGGTGCGCCAGGATGGCCATCGTCGCCTGATCGTGCTGCCCCGCCTCGACTGCAACTGGCTGCAAGTGATGGAGAATTCGGTCGATTCCGCGCACGCGCCCATCCTCCACCAGGAGCATATTGGCCGCGGCCGACTGCCCGCGAACACCACGCGCGGCTGGACCGACGACGCGCTGGGCTTCGACTTCTACACCAATGCGATCGGCATCGTGAAGCGCCGCACCTACGTCGATGGGACGGTGGAGGAGCACCCTCTGATCTTCCCGAACATCCTCCGCCAGGGGCGGCGCACCCAGATCCGCATTCCCGTGGACGACACACACATGGACCACATCTTCGTGGCCTTTGAGCCCACGCCGGACGGCAGCCTGGTGGAGGAGGACGAGTACCTGCCGGTGCAGTACGAGCCGCCGTACAAGGACCCGCCGCAGGCGCTGCACCCCTTCACGCGCTTCCGCTGGGACTCGGTGAACGCCCAGGACCACATGGCCTGGGAGACGCAGGGGCCGGTCGCCGACCGGACGCGCGAGCACCTGGGCGCGTCGGACCGCGGCATCGTCCTCTTGCGGCGGCTGCTGCGCGAGCAGATCGAGCGCGTCCAGCGCGGCGAGGACCCCTGGGGAGTCGTCCGCGAGCCCGACCACGCGATGATCGACACGAATCTCATGGGGGAAGCGCAGACCGCCCACCCACTCGGGGTGCGCGCGGCGGTGCTGCCGGTCGAGCGTTGAGCAGCCGGAGGCCCTGCGCGGCCAGGGCCTCCGGGGACGGCACGAGGGAGCGACGATCATGAGCCAGGCAGGAGTACAGCTCGCGGCCGGGACGACGATCCCGGTGGTCGACTTCGCGGCGTTCATGGCGGGCGACGCGGCGGCGCGCACGCAGGCCGCGCGCGGGATCCGGGAGGCGTTCGAGGAGTACGGTTTCGTCTACCTGCGCAATCCCGGTGTGCCGCAGGCCCTGCTCGACGCACTCTTCGCGCGCATGCGCGCCTTCTTCGCCCTGCCAGCCGAGGCCAAGGCGCGGGCCGGGGGCTACGTGGCGCCCGGGGCGCGCGGGTTGGATACCACGCGGCCCGCGGACGTGAAGGAGAGCTTCTCGGTGCGCGCCACCGGCGACCCGCCGGACGACCACTGGCCCGTGGAGCCGTCCGACTTCCGCGACACGCTGCTCACCTTCCGGGCAGAGGCCTGGCAGGCCTGCGCCCGGGTTATGCAGGCGCTCGCGGTCGCCTTCACGCTGCCGGAGGACTACTTCGCCGCGCCTCACCGAGCGCCGGCCGGCTCCATCTCGCTGCTGCACTACCCGCCGCTGGGCGGCCCGCTGCAGCCGGGCCAGCTCCGCTCTGGCGCGCACACCGACTGGGGCACCATCACGCTGCTGTTCCACGACGGCAACGCGGGCGGGCTGGAGATCCAGCGGCCGGATGGCACCTGGCTGCCGGCGCCCAGCCTGCCCGGCGCCGCGATCGTGAACGTCGCGGACCTGCTGACGCGTTGGAGTAACGACGTGCTTCGCTCGGTGCCGCACCGAGTGGTGCTGCCCGAGGACGAGGCGGCGACCCGCTCGCGCTATTCCGTGGCCGCGTTCTACCAGCCGAGCCACGATACTCTGATCACCTGTCTGGAGCCGTGTCAGGGGCCGGACCGCCCGGCCCGCTACCCGCCGATCACGGCCGGCGAGCACGTCCAGGCGAAGCGCCAGGCGATCACCCGCGACGGGTCCAGACGCTAGTTAGCAGTACGGTGGCTGGTACTCAGGGTGGACAACGGCAACCCTGCATACCCGCCAGGGCCACGGGCCAGGAGGCGACAATGGGATGGCGGACTCGAATCATCGCGTGGCGGGCCGTCGGGCTATGCCTGCTGGCCGCGCTCGCGGCCTGCGCGCCGGCGGCCGTTATGGCGCCGCCGGGGCCGGGCGCCGCGCCCGCCGCCGCGAGCGCTCCCAGCGCGCCGGCAGCGAGCAGTGCGAGCGCCCCGAGCGGGCCGGCCGCCCTCGCGCCTCCCGAGCGCTTCCGCGTCTCCTGGTCGTCGCGGGGCGGCGGCTACCTGCCTCTGAACGCCGCTCTGGAGCGCGGCCTGTTCACCCAGCGTGGGCTGGAGGTGGAAACGCATTTCATGAGTGGCGCCCAGGCGGTGCCGGCCCTCATCGCCCGCGACTTGGACGCCACCTATGCGGACGGCACCGCGCTCGTGCGGGCCAACCTCGCGGGCGGCGACACGGTGATGCTGGCCCCGACCACGAACGTGTTCCCGATCAAGCTGCTGAGCGCCCCGTCCATCCAGCGCGTCGAGGACCTGCGCGGCAAGCGCCTGGGCGTGAGCCGCACGGGCGGGACGACCGATGTTGCCGCGCGATACCTGCTGCGCCACTATGGCCTCGCTCCTGGCGACGACGTAGCACTCATCCAGGTCGGCACCGGGCCAGAGATGTTCCCCGCGCTCCTGGCCGGGGCGATCGACGCCGGGTTCTTCGGTCAGCCCGAGGCCACGCAGGTGAAGAAGCAAGGCTATGTGCCGCTGTACGATCTCTACCAGCTGCCCGTGGAGTACCCGGCGACCGCGGTCGGCACGACGCGCGCCATCGTGACCGATCGGGTGCCCGCGCTGCGTGCCTTCATCGCTGGTATCGTCGAGGCCATTGCCTGGACGAAACAGAACCGGGCCGAGGCGCTGAAGGTGCTCGCGGGCTATTCGGGCATCGACGACCAGGAGGCGCTCGAGGGAACGTACGACGAGTACGTGCCCCACTATCCCCAGGCCCCGTACCCCACCGAGACGGGCGTCGCCACGATCCTGGAGTCGATCCGCGCCGACGAGCCCCGCGCGGCCGATGCCCGCCCCGCCGACTTCATCGACGGTCGCTTCGTCCACGAGCTAGATGAGTCGGGCTTCATCCGCAGCCTGTACCCATAGCGCGACGCGGGCCATGAGCGAGCGTTGTCGCTGTCCATAAGGAAGAGTTCGGTGCGTTCCAGGATTTCGCGGCAGGCCGCTCTGGCTGCTCGCCAGTCCGTGCTGGTTCTCGTCCTCGTCGGGCTCGGGGCCTGCGCGGCGGCGCAGCCCTCGGTGGCAACCAGCCCGAGCGCCGCGCCGGCCCCGGGCCCGGCCGGCGCTTCGGCCAGTGCGGGCGCGCCCGCCGTGCCGGTGCCCGCGCTCGGGCAGCTACGCATGTCCTGGTCGTCGCCCACCAGCGGGCCCCTGCCGCTCCACGCGGCGCTGCAGCAGGGGTTCTTCGAGCAGCGCGGGTTGGTCGTCGAACCGGTGTTCGTCGCGGGGGCCCAGGCGATCGCGGCGCTCACGGCCCGCGAAATCGACGTGTCGTACGCGGATGGGACTGCGCTGGTCCGGGCCGCCCTCGCCGGCAGTGATGTGGTCATGCTCGCCTCGACCAACAACGTCCTGCCGTACCGCCTGATCGCCCAGCCCGGGCTGCAGCGGCCAGAGGACCTGCGCGGCAAGCGCCTCGGGATCACGCGCTTCGGCACCCTCTCTGACTTCGGCGCCCGCTACCTACTGCGGGCACTGGGCCTGACGCCAGATGCCGAGGTCGCCCTCATCCAGGTGGGCAATGCGCCGGACTTGGTGCCCTCGCTGGCTGCGGGCGCGATCGATGCCGGGATGTTCGGCATGCCCGAGGGCTACTACGCCCTGCAACAAGGATACGTGTCGCTATACGATCTGGCAGCAGTCAGCCCGGAGTACCCCAACGCCCCAATCGGCGCGCTGCGAAGCGCGGTTGTGGAGCGCCCTGAGGGGCTGCGCGCGTTGATCGCGGGGCTGGCCGAAGCGCTCGCCTGGATCAAGCAAAACCGCCTGGAGACCATCCAGATTCTCGCCAGCTACACGAAAATGGAGGACTTCGAGGCACTGGCAGCAACCTACGACGAGCATGTGCCGCGCTGGCCGCGGGTGCCGTACGCGACGCCGGCCTCGGTCGCGACGGTGCTCGAGTTCATCCGCGCCGACGAGCCGCGCGCGGCGACCGCCCAACCGACTGACTTCATTGACGACCGTTTCGTCCGCGAGCTGGAGCAGAGCGGCTACTTCCGCCAGCTCTATCCCTGATGGCCGCGCTCACGGCGGGCGCCAACGCGCTGGACCGGGCCGTCCAAAGCGCCGCCCCGAGGCCGGCCACTCCATGGCCGCCGCAGAGCGCCTCGTGGTACAGCGCTTCGTGCGTCCCGAGAACGCCGAGCGCAGACTGCCGGCGGCTCGCAGGGAGTCACAGGTGCTGTGCCAGGAACCGCAGCAAGCTGGGAGCGAGCACGGCGGTGAAGCTCCCCGGCTCTAGCACCGGCGTCTCGGCGATCCAGAAGTGCGCGGCGCCGTGGACCGGGAGCGCTCGCACCTCGATGTTCGCGCGCTTGAGCGCTGTCACAAAGGCGCCGGACTGCTCCCTGGGGTCCACGACGTCGTCCTCGGTGCCCCAGACAACGAGGAACGCGGGCCCCTGGTTCTGAACGGTGGCCCAATTGATGGGCGAGGCCTCGTAGTACGTATCGCGGATCAGCATCGGGGAGCCGCCGAGATAGATCTCCGTCATGTGGTCCAGCGGGCGGATCGCCTGGTCGTACTCCCACTGGCGTAGCAGATCGAACACGCCGCAGACTGGCACCGCTACGCGCACCCGCGTGCTGGCGGTGGAGAAGGGGCCGTCGGGATATGGGCTCGCGTACTTGGGAGAATCCCCCGATAGGGCGACCAGTGCTGCCAGGTGCCCTCCCGCCGAGCTGCCCATCACCGCGATGCGGTCCGGGTCTACGCGCAGCGCGGGGCCGTGGCCGCGGAGGTACTGGACACTCGCTTTGACGTCGTACACGTCGCGGGGATAGCTCGACCGCTCTCGGGACGCCAGGCGGTAGTTGATCGAGAAGGCCACGTAGCCCTGCTGTGCGAGGTACTCTCCCCAGCGGCCGTAGGACGCGCGCGAGCCGTGCTTCCAGCCGCCCCCGTGGAGGAGCATCACGGCGGGGAAGCTGCCCTCCCGGGCTGGCAGGTAGAGATCGCCCAGCAGCGCCACGCCGTCGTGGTGCGCGTACTCCACGCCGCGCCGCACCTCGAACGGCGTATCCGCGGCGCCCGCTACCACCGGCCGGTCGCCACGTGTCGCCGCCCCGCTGCCCGGCCCCGGCCGACGGGCGCTAGCCAGGAGACGGTCGCCCCGCGGCAATAGCTCGCCCAGCAGCCCCGCCCGGATAGCCTGGAGTCGCTCGTCGACGGCCGCCTCGATCTCTTGCAGGGTGGCGGTCGGGTGGTGGCGTCGCCACGCGGCTAACTGTGCGCGCGCCTCTCGCGTCACCCGCTCCAGTCGCCCCGCTTCGGCATCTGCGCGTACCACTGTGCTGCTCCTGCGCATTGCTTGCGGGTGCAGGACCTGCGGATCCGCCCGCGCAATCGTTGGTGCCCCGGTGACTGGCCCTGGCCGGCTGATCCAGCCCCCGTGCAGCGGGGGCTAGCCGCAGCGCAGCACGGCCACGGCCTGAATCTCGAACAGGGCGTCTGGTGGCACGAGCCGCTGCACGCCGATGAGGGCGCTCGCCGGGAAGTCCCGGCCAAGAATCTCGGCGCGCAGCCGCGTGAACTCGTCCGCGAAGCGGATGTCCGTCATGAACACGGTCATGCTCACCAGGTCGTCCAGCGAGCCGCCGGCGCCCTCCAGGATCATTTGCAAGTTGCCGAACGCACGCCGCATCTGGGTCTCCAGGTTCACCGGCTCCGAAAGCCCCGGCGCGGTGCCAGTGTGGCCCGCCAGGTAGATCATGTTGCCGACGCGGACCCCATGCGAGTAGCCGCGCGCGCTCGGGTCCGAAAGCCCCGGGGGCTGAATGATCGTCTTGCCGGTCACGCCCTGCACGCCGGCGGGGGCGGCCGGGCACGGCTGCTGCGCCACGGGCTCCGCGCGAGTGCTGGCCACGAGTAGCGTGCTGGATGCCGCCAACAGGATTCCTGCCGCAAACGCCATCAGGTGCGAAAGCCCAAACCGTCGCACGGCTCCCTCCTTCTCGCTGAATTGGGTCGGGCCCGTTCCTCCGGTCTCACGTGTCCAGGTCGGCAACGGCCTCTACGGTATAGGCGCAGCGCAGCTCGCGGCCCGCGGTAGGATCGACCAGCGCCGCGGCAAAGCGGCGGTCGAAGCAGATGGCGCCCTCTACCAGCGGCAGCGTCCCGCAGTAGATCGCGCTGTCCGTCACGTCACCCACGCGGTCGCGGGCCAGCGCTAGGATCGCTTCCGGCGACAGCAGCTCGGCGACGGACCCGTCCTGGTACAGCGTGTCGTCGCTCCAGCTCCGCAGCCTGCAGCGGTCCCAGGTGGCCCGCACGTCGGCCCAGCGCCACAGCCGCGCCGAGACCGGCTTGGGGCACACCTGCTTGGCGCGCGGCACCGAGAGCCGCTCCAGGTCGCGGTCGGTGTGGTCGCTGCCGACGCCCACGTACAGCTCGTCGCCGGTGAAGACCAGCACGAACTCGCCCTCGCCGGAGGTGGTGTTCCCCACCACCTGGATCGTGTCGGCGGTGGTCAGCCGCTCTGGCGCCAGCGCATAGAGCGCGGGGGTGCGGGCCGGCGCGGGGATACCGTGCTCGCGCAGCTCGGCGATGTGCTGGGCGACGGCTGTCTGGTCGCGTCCCGTGTAGCCCACGATCAGCAGGCGCCGGGGGGCGAGAGCCAGAGGTGCGCCCTGCGGCTCGACAGTGAATTGGAGCACGCGCCCGCCTCCGTGGCCCGCGACGGCAGAGTCGTCGGGATCAGGCGATGATCCCCTCGGCCACCAGGTCGGTGATCTCCTGCCGCGACAGCCCGAGCAGGCGGCCGAACACGTCCTCGTTGTGCTCGCCCAGGAGCGGTGCGCGGCCGAGCCGCCCCGGCGTGGCCGCGAGGCGGAAGGCGTGGTTCTGCGCCGTGATCTGGCCCATCTCTGGGTGCGGCACGCTGAAGAAGTGCGCGCGGTGGGCAAGCTGCGGGTCGTTGTCTACCAGGTCCTGCGAGTCGTTCACCGCCCCGGCCGGCACGCCTGCCGCTTGCAGGCGCTCGGTCGCGGTGCGTGGGTCGAGTCCCGTCGTCCAGGCCTCCACGGCCGCATCGAGCGCCGCCCGGTTCGCCCAGCGGTCAGCGGCCGTGCGGAAGCGCGGGTCCCCGCGCCACTCGGCATGCTCCATGACCTCGCAGAGCGCCTCCCATTGGGCGGTCGTGTGGACTTCGATCGCGCACCAGCGGTCGTCGCCGGCGCAGCGATAGATACCGCAGGGCGCCGCCGTCCCCTCACGGTTGCCGGTGCGCTCGGCCTGGGTGCCGTTGGCGAGCGCCTGCAGGATGGCGGGGCCGATCGCGGCCATCGTCGACTCCATCTGCGAGGCATCAATCCACTGGCCCTGGCCGGTGCGGCGGCGGTGGCGCAGCGCCGCGAGCAGGGCGACGGCGAAGTGCGTCGGGTTGCAGCTACTGTCGGGGAAGGGGATGGCGCAGGCCAGCGGCTCCGACTCGGGGAAGCCCGTCAACTCCAGCATGCCCGAGAGCGAGAAGGCGGTGGTGCCGAAGCCGCCCCAGTGCCGGAATGGGCCGGTGGAGCCGACCATCGGCATGCTGGCGACGATGATGTCCGGCTTGACCTTCACCAGATCGTCGTAGGCCAGGCCCCAGCGGGCCATGATGCCCGGCCGGAAGTTGTCGACCACGACGTCGCAGCGCGTGGCGAGCTGCCGCATCAGCTCCTGCGCCCGCGGCAGGTTCATGTCGACGGTGATGCTCAGCTTGTTCGTGTTCGCCGAGTTGAAGAACGTGCTGGTGTTCGGGCTTTCGCGCCCGGGTGGCATCGGCGCCTGGCCGCGCAGCCCGCCGCTGCGCTTGCCCGACTCCACCACGATGACCTCGGCGCCGAAGTCGGCCAGGAAGCGCGTGGCGAACGGTCCAGCCGCCACCCAGGAGAAATCCAGGACCCGGATGCCCTCGAAGGGGAGGTTGGTGGCCATTAGAAAGCTCCCGCCTGGCCAAGCGCCTGGATCGCCGCGTCGGCGAGGCCCAGCTCGCGCAGCACCGCAACGGTGTGCTCGCCGAGGAGCGGCGCGCGCCGGCGGATGCGCCAGGGCGTGGCCGAGAGCTGGTACGGCCCCCCGGGATACTCGATCACCCGGCCCAGCGCGTCGTGCTCCACCGGCGCAAAGTAATTGCGGGCGCGCAGGTGCGGGTCGTTCGGCAGGTCGAGCGTGGTGTTCACCGGGGTCATCCAGATCTTGCGCTTCTGGGCCTCGACCGCCGTATCGAGCTTCGTGCGCTCGGCCACGAGCGGCGTGATGCGCCGCAGGATCTGGCGGCGAAACTCGGTGGTCGCCTCGGTATCCTGCCACTTCGGGTCGCGCAGGTCGCCAACTTGCCCCTCGTCCTCCAGCCACTCCACGGCGCGCGCCCGCACGTCGGCGCGGTTGAACGACGCCGCCACGAAGCCGTCGCGGCACGGGAGGCTCACACCGTAGCGCGCGTAGTCGTTGCCGTTGCGGCGCAGCACCTCGCCGGTGGTAGTGGCGAAGTGGGCAGCCGGTTGGGTGGCGAAGGCCACCGCCTCCTGGCTGGAGACATCGACGTGCTGCCCCTGGCCGGTCGTCTCGGCCGCGTAGACGGCGATCAGGGTGCCCACCGCCGCCTGCTGCGCGGCCACCTCGAAGCCCTGCGTGCCGCCCAGCTTCACCGGCGGCTGGCCCGCGAAGCCGGTCAGCCACGCGAGCCCGCCCAGCGCCTGCTGCACCAGGTCGCCGCCCTGGTACGCCGCGTAGGGGCCCGTCTGGCCGAAGGGCGAGATGGACGTGAGCACCAGGCGCGGGTTGGCCGCTGCCAGCGCCGCGTAGCTCAGTCCGCGCCCTGCCAGGTAGCCAACGCCCCGGCTCTCGATCAGCACGTCGGCCTGCGCGGCCAGGCGCCCGAGCAGCGCGACGCCGTCTGGCTGGTCGAGATCGAGCGTCATGCCGCGCTTGCTCGTGTTCAGGTACCAGAAGGTCAGGCTGCGCTCCGGGTCGATCAGGTCGTCCAGGTACGGCCCCATGCGGCGGGCCTGCGCGCCCGTCGGCGGCTCGATCAGGACCACGTCGGCGCCCAGGTCGGCGAGCAGCTTGCCGCAGTACATGCCAGCCAGATCGGTCAGATCGAGCACGCGCAAGCCGTCGAGCGCAGCGGGGGGGATGTTGGCCGTTGCCATTGCAGCCTCCTCCCTACGGCGCGGCCGCCGGCTGCGGCGCGGTGATGTACTCGTCCCAGTGGCGGTCCACCTCGGCCACCGCCTCGGCCGGGATGTCGCACACGACCGCGTAGGGCTTACCGTAGGGCTTCGTCGCGTCGATGCCCACGCGGTAGAGCGACAGCGCGCCGCGCTTGAACTCCGCCGACGGGTCGAGGCCGGTCGGGGTATTCGCCAGATGCACCGAGTCCAGGTCGAACTGCGAGCGCGTGGCGACGGCCCACTCCACTTCCAGCGGGTTGTAGATGTCGATATCGTCGTCCACGACGATCACCTGCTTCAGCGGCAGGCGGATGGACATGGCCGCCGCGAGCACGAGCTTGCCCTCGCCCTCGTAGCGTTTGCGGAGGCTGATGACGCAGGTGTAGTTGCTGCACCCGCCGGGGCTGAGGTGGATGTCCTTCACCTCCGGCGCCGCCTGGCGGATCAGACTGTAGATGGTCGCGGCGCGAGGCAGCTCCGTAAGGTAGTTGTTCTCGGTCGGCGGCTTGCCCAGGTAGATCGACTGCAGCACCGGGCGCCGGCGCATGGTGATCGCCGTGTAGTGGACGACCGGCGCGTCCTTCTCGTGGCCATAGCCGTAGTAGCCGTGGAACTCGCCGAACGGCCCCTCCGGCTCGCGGACGCCCGGGGGCACGTAGCCCTCCAGCACGATCTCGGCGTCGGCGGGCACCGGCAGGTCCACCGTCACGCCGCGCACCACGTCCACGGGCTGCTGGCGCAACGCGCCCGCCACGCCATACTCGTCCACGCCGATGGGGTCCTTGGCCTGCGACGCCATGTACAGCGTCGGGTCGCAGCCCACCACGACCGCGATGGGGAGCGGCTCGCCGCGCGCCTGCGCCCGCTGCAAGAACGTGTTCAGGTGGGCCGTGCGCCCGGCGAAGATGCCGGTCTTCGCCCGGCCAGTAACCTGCAAGCGCTGGATCGACACGTTCACGCCGAACTCGGGGTCGCGCGCGATGATCACGCCGGCCGAGATGCAGCGGCCGCCGTCGTCGGGATGCACGAGCGGAATGGGCAAGCGCTCTAGGTCCACCTCGTCGCCGGTCCAGACGACCTCGTGCACCGGGCCGTCGTCCACGAGGCGCGGCGGGATGTGGCGCTCCACGCGGTCGATGTACTCCCACAGGCACCGCTCGACCGGCACGCCAAGCGCCACGGCGATCTTGCGGCGGTTGTAGAACACGTTGCTCGCGACCGGCATGTCGAAGCCGCGCACCCGCTCGCACCAGACGGCCTTCTCGCCCGCCCGCTTGACCACCGCCGAGATCTCGACGTCGCGGTCGACCTCCTTGTAGATGCGCAGCAGCTCGCCCTCGGCTTCCAGGGCGCGCAGGTACGACTGCAGGTCGTCGAACGGCATACTACCTCCCTCACCTTAGGGCAGGTCGGGGGACACGCCCAGGCCCCCCGGGCTGCTGCCGCACTACCGCGCGACCATCTGCGGCATCTGCGACTCCACGCCGTTCTTGGCGCACTCGCGGGCGAAGATACGCGCGATCTCCGGGTCCTCGTCCTCGTAGTCGATCATCGTGCCGCCCTCGCGCATGCTGGTCAGCACGCCCTCGCGGCTCTGCGCCTCGTGGAACTCCACGGGATGCCGCCGCGAGCCGTAGCGGAAGGCGAGCACGCGGGTCGGCTGGCCGGTGGGGTTGAAGTGCTGGTGGTACCAGCCCTCCGGCGGGCTGAAGATGCCATACTCGTCCCAGGGGATCTGCAGCACCTTGTCGCCGTGCCCATTTCTGAATGGCCACGGCCCGCACTCCGCCGGCCAGAGCAGGCTGTAGCCGGTGCCCTTGATCCCGATGATCACCGCGCCGGCGCCGTGGTGATGGCCCTTGTTGTAGCGGCCCGCCGGCCACTCGTTGATGTGGGCGACCAGCACGCCCTCGGCCAGCTCACACTGGATCGTCTGGTTGCCCTTGAGCCCCTTCCGCTCCGACGGCGCCAGCAAGGCGTTGCGAATGTCGGGCACAAAGTTCGTGCGCCAGATGCCCGAGTTCTCGCGCGGCTCGGTATAGCGGTCCTCGGTGGACTGAAAGTAGTCGGCGCTCGGGTTGTAGCGGTCGGGGAACACGGCGTTCGTGCCGAACACGAAGTCCTGGTTGTGGAAGACGTCCATGATCATGGCCGCGTTGGTACAGGCCGCAAAGATGGCGGGCTCCCGCCCCGACGCGTTGTGCAGCACGTGGCGCGTGTTCAGCGGGATGGCGAACAGGCTGCCCTCTTGCCACTCGAACTGCTGCGGCTGGGAGCTGCCCGGCGCGCTGACCTCGGTGATGCCGCGACCGCGCAGCACGTAGATCAGCTTCTCGTAGAGGTGCTGCTCAGGCTTGAGCGAGCCCGCGGGCGGGATCTCGGCCACGTACATGCTCGTGACGCCCTGCATGCCCTCCAGCTTGATGATCGTACCTTTGCCGCCGATCTGGGGCCACGACTCACGGCGCAGGGTCAGCAGGCTGGGCAGGCCGTGCCCGCCGACGATGGGCACGCCCTGCTCTTTCGCCCACTGATCGTAAGGGTACACGCGCGGCGACCGCGCCGCCACGCTCCCTGCCGTGCTGTTCGCGTCGGTCATCCTTACCTACTCCATTGTTCTCGCTGGTGGGCACCGCGCTCTACCCGACCATTCTGTCCGCGAGGCTCGGCGCGGCCGCGGACGGCTCCGAGCCCCCTATGGCAGGTACCGATTCGTCCACAGGCCGCCTTCGCGGGTATCGAGCGCGCGAAAGATGGCGCCCGAGCCCACGAGCACGGTCATGGCATTCTGCCAGACCTCCTCCGTCATCCGGCCGTCGGTCGAGAAGGCGTCTTTCACCAGCTCCACACTGCGGTCCACCAGCGCGGGATCGACATCCTTGAACTCGGGTCGCAGGAGCGCCTGCGCTTCCGCGGTGTTCCCTTGGATCAGTGCGCTGCCGCGGCCGATCGCGCGGGCCGCCCGCGTGATGGCGTCCGGATGCTCCTCCGCGTACGACCGTGTCGCGTAGAGCGCATCGTGCGGGAACTGGCCGAACTCGGGCACGTCCCGATTGCGGATCAGGACGATGCCGATGCCCTCCTGCTCGAGCTGCGGGCCCGCTGGCGGCGTGGATAGCGTGCCGTCAATCTGCCCCTGGCGGAAGGCCGTGCGGATCTCTGGCGGGCTGCCCACCCGGACGGTCTCAACATCATCCGGAGCGAAGCCGCCCTGCGTCGTCAGCCAGCGCCAGTAGCGATCGGGCGGGCCGCCCGCCGAGGTCACGCCCATGCGCGCCCCGTGCAGCCCCACGATGCGGTCGCGCAGTGGCAGGTCGGGACTCAGGCCGCGCTCACGGGCCAGGTCCCGCCGCGCGATCACGTCGAAGAGCATCTTCTGCGTGTGCGCCTCGACCGCGAGCACCGGCACGTTGCGGGCGCTAAGGCCGATCACGTCCGCGGCGCTGCCGTTGCCGAGTTGCACGTCGCCACTGCTCACCCCGGCCGCGACCATCGGCGCCCCCTGCAAGAGCTGCCAGTCGAGGTCGATCCCCTCCTCGGCAAAGAAGCTCTTGCTGCGCGCCACCAGGATGGGCGCCATGCCCAGGCTCACGGCCGCCGAGGCGAGCGTCACGCGGATTGGCGCAGCCGGGGCCGCCGGCGCGGCGTTCGGCGCCGGCGGCGCGGCGGGCGCCTGGGTGGCCGTGGCGGCCGGCCCGGCGCAGCCGACCGCGAGCAGCAGACTTCCGAGGGTGCCGACCACACCGCGCCAACTCACCGCCGCCCCCAGCCAGATGCCACTAGAAGAAGATCCAGCTATGCGTGAAGGGGCCCAGCACGGCCTTGTCGAAGATCACCTTCCGGCGCGCGAGCTTCCACGCGCCGTCCACCTCGCGCAGCACGTCCTCGCGCCCGCCCACGTAGAAGCCCTCCTGGTCGCGACGCGTGCGGTAGATCAGCAGGTTGCTCACCACGCCGATCTCGCGGGCGTCGGCGCTGGGCGTGACCTGGAGGTTCTGCACGAAGTATCGCAGCCGCACGGGGGGCGTCTCCTCGACGGCGTAGCCCGAGAGCACGCGCTCCACGCGCAGCGTTAGCTTCTCGCGGTCGTCGTTCACCCAGGCCATCTCGTCTTCGTCGCCGACCATCTCCTCACGGCGCTCGCGCTCCAGCAGCACCGGCACCCAGTAGCGCACGTCGTCGGTGAGCATCGCCAGCCACTCGCGGTAGCGCCCGCCTTGCAGCAGCAGGATCTCCTGGCGCTGGAACGCCTCGACCACCTGCTCGGGCGTCGTCCCGACGATCTCGCGTACGCTGGCCGCGTGGCTCATTCCCGGCCTCCGTTGCGGCTCGCGGCCGGCTGCGTGGTGGCGGGCGGCAGGTCCTTCCAGGCGCTGCCGCTCATCAGGTCGCGCCAGCGGCGATGGAAGTTGCGCATGTTGCCCTCGTCCGGCCAGGTACGGTTCATCTCGCCCGGCATGCCCGAGCCCTTGAAGTACTCCGACTCGCTCACCGGGATCTCGCCGCCGAGGCCGAGCTGGTAGTTCAATGGGTAGCGGGCGCCGATCACGCCGCGCGCGCCGGTCATCGCCTCGGTCCACGTCTCCTCGTCGTCCATCACGAACAGCCCGGCGGCGCTGGTGTAGAGGGGGATCTGCTTCGTCGTCTCGCGCTTGAGCTCGGGCGAGAGCGCCTTGTCGACCACGGCCCAGGTGTGCAGCTCCGTGGCGCCCGGGCCGCGGGGGTGGAGCACACGGATGAAGCGGAACTTGGCGCTGTCCATCACCATCAGGTTCGGGAACGTCAGCGACACGCCCATCGGGATCAGCTTCGTCGCCGCCTCGCCCTTCTCGGCCGCGACACGCGCCTTGAGACGCTCCATGTGGGCCAGGTAGCCGATCTCGTTGCCCTTGCCCTGGTAGGTGCCGCCGAACTCGGCGGCAAAGCTGTGGCCGCCCGCCGTGTGGATGCAGTAGCCCTGGTGGCCCATCGGGCCCCGCATGTTCATGTGGACCATCGGCGAGTGGAGCCCGGCGATGTGGTACAGGTCGCCCGCGAAGTTCTCGGCGGGGATCTTCCAGTTCGCCTGCACGACCCAGCGGTGCGGGCCGGGGATGACCTCGGTCCCCCCCTCCGAGCGGTTCAGGATGATGTCCAGGTAGTAGGCCATGTCGCCGAGGTAGTCGCGCAAGGGCGGCGCCTCGGGGTCCCAGGTGGCGAAGATCAGCCCCGCGAAGGTATCGAGCTGCGCCACCTCGATCAGGCCCCACCGCGCCTTGTCCAGGCCGCCGTACAGCTCTTTCTCGCGCGGCACCCCGATCAGCTTGCCGTCCGTGCCGTAGGTCCAGTAGTGGTACGGGCAGCGGAACACGCGCGCGTGGCCCGCGTCGGTCGGGCAGACGGTCATGCCGCGATGGCGGCACGAGTTGTGGAAGGCGCGGAGGTGGCCGTCCTGGTCGCGGGTCACGATGACCGGGTCCTCGCCCATCGTCGTCGTGAAGTAGTCGTGCGGGTTCGGGAGCTGGGTTTCGTGGCCGAGGTACAGCCAGCAGCGGGCGAAGATCTGCTCCAGCTCCTGGCGATAGATCTGCTCGTCCGCGAACACGCGGCGATTCAGCAGCCCGTGCTCCACGTCCACCAGCGGCGCCACGTCCACCCAGGTGCCATTGTGTTGGGACGCCCCGTTGTCGCTCATCCTCGCCCGCTCCTGCTGCACCCGCGCGCGGCCTGCCGCGCCCACGGCTCGGCCGCGCTAGAGCCTACCGCCAGCCTATCGCGCCAAACTCCGCGCGGTGCAGGGGACCGCGAAGCGGCGCCGACCAGGAGACTGAGCGGTACCATAACACAGGCTAACTCTAACCGCTAGGAGATTTTCTGTTGCAGCGACATTTACATGGTTATATGGCTCCGCGCTGCGCCGGCTGGCGCGAAAGCGGCGCGGGCGGCGGGGCAAGGCCACCATATACTCGCGTTAATGGCCTCACTACGGCAATCTTCTAGGCAGGGTCGCGGTGCGGTGCTATCGTAGACCCGGCGCCGCGCGGCGCCCGTGCGCATGAGGGAGCATACTCGTGGATCTGGCCGAGCGCGTCGCCATCGTCACCGGCGGCGGCAACGGCATCGGCCGGCACTACGCGGTGGCGCTGGCCGACGCCGGGGCGGCCGTGGTCATCGCCGAGATCGACGCCGCCGCGGCCGAGCGCGTGGCCGCCGCGATCGCCGCGGCCGGCGGCCGCGCGCTTGCCGTGCCGACCGACGTGTCGGACGAGGCCAGCGTCGACGCGATGGTCGCGCTGGCGCTGGACGCCTTCGGCCGCGTGGACGTGCTGGTGAACAACGCCGCCATCGACGCGGCCATCCCCTTCCGACGGGCGCCGGCGGAGGCGCTCACGGTCGCGGAATGGGACCGGCTGTTCGCGGTGAACGTGCGCGGCGTGTGGCTGTGCTGCAAGGCCGTGGTGCCGCCCATGCGCGCGCGCGGCTACGGCAAGATCATCAACATCTCCTCCGGCTCGGCCTGGAACGGCGCGCCCTACATGCTGCACTACGTGACCACCAAGGCCGCCGTGGCCGGCCTCACGCGCGCGCTCGCCCGCGAGGTCGGCCGGTACGGCATCCGCGTCAACACCGTCGCCCCCGGGCTGACCGAGAGCGAGACGCTGCTGCCCCAACTGCGCGCGGAGGTGAAGCAGCAGGCCGTCGCCGAGCGCGCCATCCCGCGCGCCGAGCAGCCGGAGGACCTGGTCGGCACGGTGCTGTTCCTCGCCTCGGGGGCGAGCGACTTCATTACCGGCCAGACGCTCCACGTGGACGGCGGCAGCGTCCTGAGCTAGCGCCCGCGCAAACCATATCCCGGGGCGGAGCGGTCCCGGGAAACGCGGCTAAGGAGGGAACGACATGGCTGCACCTGAGGGCCCGGGCGTCGTGCTGCTCGTGGGGGTCGGCGGCATCGGCGCGGCCACGGCGATGCGCCTCGCCCGGGACGGCTACGCGCTGGCCCTGGCGGACAACGTGGCGGCGCGCGCCGAGCAGACGGCCGCGACCCTCGAGCGGGCCGGCACGCCCGTGCTCCCGCTCACGGTAGACGCCACCGACGAGGGTCAGGTGGAGGCCATGGTCGCGGCCGCGGTCGAGCGCTTCGGCCAGCTCGACGCGCTCGTCACGACGGTGGGCGGCGCCGAGCGGGTGGCCGTGGCCGACATGACGCTGCGCGAATGGACCGACATGCTGACCTTCAACCTCACCAGCCAGTTCCTCACGGCGCGCGCGGTGCTGCCAACAATGCGGCGCCAGCAGCGCGGCAGCATCGTCGCGGTGGCGTCGAATCTCGCCTGGGGTAAAGCGGAGATGGCGCACTATGCCGCGGCCAAGGCCGGCATCATCGGCTTCGTGCGCTCGCTGGCGCTAGAGGTGGCGCGGGACGGCATCCGCGTGAACGCCTATGCGCCAGGCTTCACGCACACCCAGCGCATCGTGGACAACACGCCCGCCGCGGTGATCGAAGCGAACGCCCGCTCGATCCCGATGGGCCGCCTGGGGCTCCCCGAGGAGCAGGCCGACGGCATTGCCTTCCTGGTCTCCCCCACCTCGCGCTACGTGACCGGCCAGGTGCTCCACGTCAACGGCGGCTGGCTCATGCCATAGCCGGTGCGGAGTGCCGAGCCCGCGCCGCGCGTGACTTCTGCCGTGTGCGGGCACGTCGGGCGCCGATGGGGCCCACACTACCCTCGCTACTTGAGGAATTGGTTCGTCCACAGCACGCCCTCGGCGGTGTCGAGGGCGCGGGGGATCGCGCCGGACTCGGTGAGCACCTTCATGGCGTTGTTCCACATGGCCTGGGTCATCTTGCCGTCGCGCGGGTAGGCTTCCTTAGTGAGATCCACGCTCAGGCTCAGGACCTCGGGGTCCACATCCTTGAAGTCGGCCTGGAGAATCTGCTTCGCCTCGGCCGTGTTGTCGTGAATGAAGGCCGCGCCGCGCGTCGTGGCCCGACCCATCCGCTCGATGGCCTCGCGGTTCTGGTCCATGTACGATTTCGTTACGTAGAACATGTTGTTCGGGTAGGCCGCGAACTCGGGGATCTCCGAGTGCTTGATGAGCACGACGCCGATTTCCTCACGCTCGAGCTGTGGGCCGGTGGGCGGGGCGGACAGCGTGCCGTCGATGAGGCCCTGGCGCAGCGCGGTCCGGATCTCGCTGACGTTGCCCACGCGGATGCTCTCGACGTCGTCGGGCTGGAGCCCCCCCTGTGTCATCAGCCAGCGCCCCAGGCGATCTGGCGTCCCGCCGACGGAGGAGACGCCCATCTTCGCCCCCTTGAGCGCCTGGACGCGTTGTTGGAGCGGGCTCTGCGGCGTGACGCCTTTGGCGGCCATGTACTGCTTGGCGACGATCGTGTCGAAGAAGATGCGGTTCGCGAGCGAGATGACGCCGAGGACAGGCAGGTTCCGGGAGTTCAGCCCGATGATGTCCGATGCACCGCCCTCGGCGAACTGCGCGTCGCCGCCGCTCAGCGCCGCCACCGCGGCCGCGCCGCCCTGGACGAGCTGCCAGTCCAGGTCCACGCCATCCTCGGCGAAGAAGCCCTTCGCGCGCGCCACCGCCACTGGCGCGGAGCTCAAACTGACCACCCCCGTCACCATCCGCTGCGGCATCGGCGCGGGCCGCGCCGCAGGCTGGGCCGCGCCGGACGTTGTGCTCACCGCCGATGGTGCGCTCGCGGCGCCCGCGGGCGCGCCAGAGGGCTTGGCCGCGCCGCTGGGCGCGCCGCACGCCAGCACCGCCATGCTCAGGCCGAGCAGGAGCCAGATCGCGCGGTTCCTCATCGCCTACGCTTCCAGCCGCAGCTCGTGCGTCTCGACGGGAAACAGCTCCTCCGGCGTCAGGCGACGGATCGACAGGCCCTGTTCATGGTGGTACTCGCACATCGCGGCCAGCGTGGCGTAGCTCTCGCGGAAACCGAAGCGCCAGTCCTTCGGACCCATCACCGGCGGGCCCTGCTCCAGGTAGTCGGGCAGCCAGGGCAGCATCACGGCAAGCGTGCCGGTGTCGGTCACGCGCTCCCAGCCGATCTGCTGCGCCCGGGCGAAGGCGCGCACGAGGCTTTCGGCCACCCAGCGGTGCTCGCGGTAGACGGCGCCGCGCACCACGGCCAGGTGCATAATCGGGAAGTGGCCCGTGCGCTCGTAGTACTCGCGCTCCACCGCGACAAAGTTCGGGAACAGCCGCCGCACGCGCCCCAAGCCGTCGAGGAACGCCTTGGGCCGCGTGGCGGTGAACAGCGCGTCCAGCTCGCCGTTGACCAGCATGCCCTCCAGGTACTTGTCCTCCGGGATACGCTCGATCGAGACGCCAGGCGGCGGGGGAATCGGGTTGCGATCGAGGTAGCCCGGGCGATTCAGCCCCCCCTCGTACCAGCGCAGCTCGCCGGGCTGCACGCCGTAGTCGTGCTGGAGCGCGGCGCGCTGCCAGAGCGCGGCGGTCATCTGGTACTCGGGTACGCCGACGCGCTTGCCGCGCAGGTCCTGCGGCTCGTGGATGCCACCGTCGCCGCCGACGAAGATGTAGCTGTGGCGGAAGTTGCGTGACAGGAAGACCGGCAGCGCCACGTAGCGGTCATCGCCCCGCGAGATGAGGTTCATGTAGGTCGAGGTGGACATCTCGGCCACGTCGAGGTCGGTGGTCTGCGCCACGCGGTGGAACAGCTCGCGCGGGCGCATTGGCTCGAACTGCAGGGTGATCCCCTCCGGCTTCACCGTCCCGTCGAGGATGGGCCCGTTCCGATCGAAATACAGCTCGCCCGCGTAGCTCAGCGTCAGATCCGCCATGGGTACCTCCCCGGGTCACGCGGTGCGCCCGCGCCTGCTCGGCGGGAGGCCCGACGTGCGTCGTCTCGCCACCGCCCTCGTCCGGACGCCAGATCCTGCCCTGCCCGACCATAGCAGCGGCCAGGTGGCCTGTCAAAGACATGCACAGTCGGGGAGCATTTACCCGCGTATATAGGCCACGCGGCAGCTCAGGCGCCAAGCGCGCGCACGGCCTGCAGGAAGCGGTATTTGTTCTCCACCTCGTCGAGGCCGTGCGCGCGGCCGCTGACCGAGCCGACCTCCACCAGCGCGTGGAGAAAGGTGCAGACCCGCTCGCGCAGCGCTTGCGTGAACGCGCGCTCGAACTCCTCGACCGTGCGCACCGTGGCCACGGCGGGGTAGCCCGCGGCTGCCGCCATGCCGGCCAGGTCCACCTGCCGCCCGGCGGCCTGGGCCGCGCCCGTGTGCGTGATGAGCCCGCCCGACGCCTCGTAGCAGCCGTTGTCGAACACGACGTGGAGCAGATTGGGCGGCCGGTAGCGGCCCACGGTCGCCAGGCTGGATGCGTTCATCAAGATGGACCCGTCGCCGTCGAACGCCACCACCTGAAGCCGCGGCTGCGTGAGGGCCAGCCCCAGCGCCACGGATGAGCAGAGGCCCATCGTGCGCATGCGCCATAGCCGGTCGTGGTAGGCGGGCGGGCTAACCGTCAGCCAGTCCACGCCCGCGCGCCCGTTGGTGGTCACCACCAGCGCGTCGGCCAGCGCCTCGACGACGGCGGTCATGCACTCGTAGCGCTTCATTCCGGGTCCTCCATAATGTCGCGCGTGAGCAGGCAGGCAATGGGCCGCTGCGCCGCCACCGCCAGCCGCGCGGCGCGGCCCACGTCGCGGCGCGCTTCGTCCGGCTCGCGGAGCACGTAGTAGCGAATGCCCAGGCCGCGCAGCACCGGCTCGGTCGCCTCGCCCAGCCGCTGGAACGAGCTGTCGCCCAGGTCGCCGGCGTACCAGATGAGGAGCAGCAGCGGGATCTCGTGCTGAATAGCCGTGGTGACGAGCCCGTTGCAGCTATTGAGAAAACCGGCGTTCTGCATGATGAGCGCGCCCAGGCTGCCGCCGAGATACGCGCCCGTGCAGATGCCCACGCCCTCCTCTTCGCGGGCAAGCGCCACGCACTGCAGTTCGGGCGTCTCCTCGCAAAGGCGGATGAGGCGGTCCAGGTTGGTGTCGGGCACGTGGGCGACGAGCCGCACGCCGCCGTCCACCAAGCCCTCGACCACACGCGGGGCGCTGTCGAGCATCGTTGACCCCCTATATCGGCACGGGATACCGGCGGGCGCGGCCGGCTTACGGGTAGAGCCTGGCGATATAGCCGCTCTGGTCCAGCTCGCGCACGAACCGGTCGTCCACGAAGTCGGACGGGCGGGCGGTGGCCGCGCCGGGCTCCATGTCGCGAATGGAGTCGAGGATCGTCTGGATCGACGCCTCGGTCGGGTAGGGCGCGCGCGGGAAGTAGGGTACGTGGTCGTCGTAGGTCGCCGCGAGGGCGCCTTCGTCGTCGATCTTCGTGTAGCGGGCGAGCACGGCGAGCGCCTCGGCCCGGTTCTGTTTCACCCAGGCGATGCCCTCCGTCAGGCCCGCGATGAGGCCGCGCAGCGCCTCGGGCTGCGCGGCGACGGTACTGCGCAGCACGCCGAGGGGAGCGGTCGGATACTCGATGCCCGAGGAGGTTAGGTCGTAGAGGGAGACGTAGCCCTCCTGAGTCGGGCGGTACCCGTCCGGCTGGCCGAACATGCCGGCGTCGATGCCGCCGGCCGTCAGCGCGGAGAACAGGTCCGGGCCGCTGCCGATCTGGATGAGGGCCACATCTTCGTCCGGCTTCAGCCCCACGCGGGGCAAGAAGTAGCGGGCCGCGAAATCGCTCGTCGAGCCGGCCCGCGTGATCCCGATCCGTTTGCCGCGCAGGTCCTGCGGCTGGCGCAGCGCCGGGTTGGCGATCACCTTGAACGGGAAGACGTTGAACGTGGTGGCTAACAACACGATATCGCCGCCGGCCAGCGCGGCCCGCACCAGCGCGGCGCCGTCCGGGTACGCCACGTCGAGCTCGTTGGCGAGCAGCGCGCTGACCGCCTGGGCGCCGCCCGTGAGCACCGGCTCGACGGTCAGGTTGCGCGCGGTGAAGAAGCCGCGCTCCTGCGCGGCGAACAGCGGCAGGTAGCCGCTCCCCGGGCCGGACCACGAGACCTTCAGGTGCTGTGGCGCCGCGGGCGCCGCGCCGGGCGCCGCGGCGCCCGCGGCGCTGGCGGCGGGCTGGCTAGCGGCGGCGGCCTGGCTCGCCGGCGGCGCGGCCGGGCCCGCGCAGGCGCCTGCCCCGACGAGCAGCACGAGCGTAAGCCCCACGCCGATGGCGCGTTCCCAGTTGCGCATTCGGTCCTCCCTCCGCCGTGGCACCGGCGCCCCGTGGGCGGCTGGCCCAGCGGCTCGCGCGCTCCCGGCCTAGCTCCCCGCGGGCACGGTGGCCGTGCGAACGCCCGCCGCGCCGATGCCATCCGCCTGGCGCTCGCCCGCCATGTTGGTGTCGATCATCGGGTGCGCTGGATCGCGGATCACGCCAAACGGGTCCAGCCCCTGCTGCACCCGCTCGATCTGCTCCCGCAGCATGCGCCGCAGCAACACGATGCCCCGGTCGGACGCCGCGAGGTGCTCGCGGGTGCGGTCGGCGATCGGCCCCTGCGTTTCCCAGGCCATGTAGTCCTGGGCCATGAACGAGTCCGCGCGGAAGCGGGTGAAGGGGTGCAGGGCGTCCGGCGGGTCCTTCAGGGGCGCCGCGAACTCGACCGGTAGCTCGTCGGGCTCGTCGACCATGCCGCCATCGGGGCTGCGCGCGAACGACACGGTGACGTGGCCCATGTGGGTATCGTCGATGGGCACGCGGATCTCCGTGCGGGGGCCCTGGCGCAAGATGTTCGGGAAGACCAGCGGGTGCTCGTCGACCGTGCCGTCGACGTAGGTGCGGCGCTTCACGATCCCGACCTGGTTCACGTAGAAGTCGAAGGCGGC